>Ga0123329_1003719_pt1 | contig 12398 bp, 8 predicted proteins | sample BioC12SIPDNA_FD_89703 | JGI IMG/M metagenome (GOLD analysis project Ga0123329, IMG submission 89703) | Anaerobic biogas reactor microbial communites from Washington, USA - Biogas_R1_B C12 SIP DNA | ecosystem: Engineered > Bioreactor > Anaerobic > Unclassified | place: Washington, USA | collected... | reverse complement strand
CGAAGACCGTGTAGGCGTTGAATTCGTTGTCCACCTTGATCAGGATGAACAGAAGCTGGCGGGCCACCGTCTCGCTCAGGAGGGCGGCAAGCTGCTCCCCCTTGGACGACATGTCCCGGTCTTCCCCCATCTTCGCGCGGTAATAGGTGAAGCATTTCCAGAGCAGCGCGTTTGATTTCGGCAGCCCGCGGGGATTGACGGGGGTGCGCAACTGCACGAGATAGTCCTGAAAGAAGCCGTTGTCCGTGTGGTTGAGATTCAGCTTGCTGCTTTCCACCAGGGACGCCGGATCCTTTTCACCTATGAACCGCTTGCGCAGTTCCGTCATGCGCTCCCGGTTGTCTCCTGCGTCAACGCCCGCGTCCACAAGGCGCTGCAGCGACGCCAGCACCGCAAGGCCAAGAATGGTGAGCGTTGCCAGCCGTTGCTGGCCGTCAATGATGAGAGACTCGCGGTCCCCCATTGTCTGCACCACCACGGCACCCATGTAATGGCGGTCGTCCGGACGGCCCCTCATGTCGAGAATGTCATTCCACAAGTCCTCCCACTGCTCCTCCTCCCAGGAATAGTCGCGCTGGGCGGGGGGGACACTGTAGGTCTTTCCGTTGCCGAGAAGGTCCAGGAAATTCACGGTGCTGGTGTTTAGAAGAAAAGCTCCTGCCATCTGTGGTCTCCAAAGGGTTTCCTCTCCGTTTCCGGGGAAACAGAAACCGCGCCCCATTATACAGCCTTGCCCTGCGCGGAGATGCGGTGGGGGTTTCTGGAGCTACCCCTGGCGGGGGGGCTGGGGCTTCATGACGCAGCGCCCCTCGAAGGCCACGCCCTCCTGGATGCTGATGCGGGGGGCGCAGAGGTCGCCGGTGACGCGGCCGCCCGTCCTGACCTCGATGCGGTCCTCGGCGGTCACGGTGCCGCGCACCTCGCCGCTGATGATCACCTGCCCGGCCGTCACGTCGCCCAGGATGCGCCCGTCGGGCAGCAGGACAACGCTGTCGTTGCTGGAGACGCCGCCCTCCACCGTGCCCTCGATGCGGATGGTGCCCTTGGCCCGGATCTCGCCGCCGACGGCGGTGCCGGGGCCGAGGATGGTCGCCACATGGTTCTCGTTGTAGGTCTTGGACTTGCGGGTGTCAAGCATGGGGGGTCACTTCGAGAGGTAGCGCGCGGGGTTGACGGGCGCGCCCTTCACATGCACCTCGTAGTGCAGGTGGGCGCCCGTGCTGCGGCCCGTGGTGCCGACGCGGCCGATCACCTCGCCGCGCTTCACGGTCTGCCCGGGTTTCACGTCCATCTTGGAAAGGTGGGCGTACAGGGTGGCCATGCCGTCCCCGTGCTCGATGACAACCTTGTTCCCGTAATCGCCGTCGTACCCCGCCTCCACCACCTTTCCGGAGGCCGTGGACATCACGGAGGTGCCGTGGCGCGCGGAGATGTCTATGGCGCTGTGGCGGCTCACGCGGCGGTTGAACGGGTCCATGCGGTAGCCGAAGGTGGACGTGATGCGCCCCACGCCCCGGGCCAGCGGCCATCCGGCGGGCATGCGGGACACCCGCTCCAACTGCGCGTTCATGTCGCTGACCAGGTCGCCCAGGCTCCGCGCGCGCAGGCTGATCTCCTGCAGCAGCAGGTCCGCCGTCGGGCGGGAGACGCCGTAGATGAGGCAGGGGACCTGGGGGCCCCGCGGGGCCGCCGGCATCGCCGCAAAGCCCGCGCCGCCCGCCACGCCGCCCTTGCCGTTGCCCGGCGCGGGGAGCGCGGTGGCCGGCTGCGGCGCGCGCGGGGCGATCCCCGTGATGCTGCGCGCCTTGGCCTCCATCTCGTACAGGTCGTTCAGCGCCGCCGTGATCGTGCCGATGCTGGCCTCATACTCCGCCCGGAGACGGGTCTCCACCTGACGGATTTCGTCGCGGCTGGGGCCGGAGGGCTGCGCCTCCGCGGGGGTGTTCGCCTTTTGCAGCTCCAGCGACCGGTTGGCCTGGCGCAGCAGCTCGGCGCGCTGTGACAGCTCGCCCTGGCGCTGGTAATAGAAGGCGGAGACAAAGCTCAGCGCCACCAGAAAGACGGCGGGCACCCAAAAATGGAGGTTGGAGACGGTCAGGACGCGTGTCTCCCCCGGGGTCTGGGGGATGAGCATGACTGTCCACTTCTTGATCACCAAGATTCGCCTCTGGTTTTCCCTTGAATCCGGAGCGCCGCCATGACAGCCCCATGGTCGGCGCATTCTCTCGCCGTTGACCGCCGTTACTATACCGCGTCGGCCCCGCGTGGTTCCCTTCCACGAACGGCTTGACTATAGCATGCCCCGCCCGCCATGTCAACCCCTGGCGGGGCCGGGCGACGCATTCTGCGCAAATCAATAAATCCCGGCGCATCCAAAGCCGGGCGTCACTTCTGGGTGATGTCGTAGCACCCCAGCGCGTCCCCGTGCCGGAGGTAGAGGCGGCCGTTCGCGATGACCTGGTGCGCCCAGTGCTCCCGGTCGCCGAAGGCCACGGTGAACTTCCCGGCGGGCTGGAACCCCTCGCGGGACGGCTTGAACAGCACGACCTCGCCGCTCTTCGGCCCCTCGTAGGAGTAGATCATGCCGTCGGCCAGGATCAGGTTGGCCTGGCGGATGGCCTTGTCGTCCCAGAGCATCTTGCCCGTCTCCCAGTCGAGGCAGACGAGGCGTCCGCCCGACCGGTGGTGGGAGGTGCCGAAGATCGCGCCCTCGGCCAGCACCACCCCCTGATGCTGGCAGTCCAGCTCCGTGTCGGTCCAGCGGACGGTGAAGGAGGAGGCGTCGGGGGACAGTTCCAGCAGGCCGCCGCCGGACTTGTAGCCCGCGACGTAATAGACGCAGCCGTTGTGGTAGAGCGGCGTGTTCGGGTGGACGTCCCAGTCCGTGGGGTGGGGGTGCTTCCAGAGCAGGGTGCCCGAGTCGGCGTCCACGCAGATCACGAACTTGCTCGTCAGGGTGAGGATAATGCGGCGGCCGTTGTGGGTGACGAGCGCGGGGCCGCAGTACGAGGTCATGTCTGTGAGCCCCTGAGTGACCCAGACCGTGTCGCCGGTCCTCTTGTCCAGGGCCGCCATCACGGCGTTCTCGCCGCCGGGGGTGCAGATCACGCGGTCGCCGTCCACCAGCAGGTTCTCCGACAGGTCCCACTCCGTCAGCGGCCCCTTGAACCGCTCCAGGATGTTCACCTTCCACGCGACAGCCCAGGACGGAATGTCCACGCAGGCCAGCTCGCCGAGGGAGGTGAGGACGAAGAGCCGGTCGCCGTCGAGCGTGGGGGTGCCGCGCCCGCCGGGGGCCTGGTCCTTGGTGGTCTCGGTGCCGTAGGGCAGGCGGCGCAGCTCCTTGCCGTCCAGGTCCAGCTCGAAGACGTGGCTCATCTGGCCCTCCAGCGTCCCCGTCAGGTAGATGCGGTCGCCCCGCACGACGGCGGAGGAGTACCCCACGCCGAAGCCGGTCGCCGTCCACAGCAGGGGCGGCCCGCCCTCGGGCCACGAGGCCATGAGCCCCGTCTCGCCGGGGAAGGCGCCGTCGCGGTTGGGGCCGCGGAAATTCAGCACATCGCCCGCCGGGGCCAGGGCGCAGACACACAAGACCAGCGCCGGGAAAAGCGCCCAGCCGGTGCGGAAAGCCTTCATGGGGTGGGGGTCTCCTTGTCGTTCGCGGCGGTGCCTTCCGGCGCGCCGGGGTTAACGGCAGTGGCGGGCAGGCCGTTGACACTCAGGGCGGCGCCGTCCCAGGCCGCCGCAATGGCCTGTCCCATGACGTTCGCCTCCACCTTCCCGTCGGTGTAGGCGTACTTCACCGTGATGCCGCCCGGGGCATGGGGCGAGACGTCGCCCCCCTCCACCCGGAGCCGGTCCCGGTCCAGAAAGGTGACCTTCAGGTCGCCCAGGGTCCACTGCGTGCCCACCAGTTTCCGGTGGACCGGATCCTCCGGCAGCGCCACGGGCGCGGGCGCGGGCTCCGGGGCGGGGGCCACGGCCGGGGGCTTGGGCGCCGGCGTGGGCGCGGGGGCCGGATCCGAGCCGCCGCATCCGGCCATCACCACGGCGCACAGGGCCAGCAGGGCCGCCGTCCGCGCTGAAAACCATCGTGTCATGGGGGGTGTTCTCCGGAAACCGGGGGCGTCAGGCCTGGCCCCGGGCGGCCTTTTCCTCAGCCTTGATCCTGTTCCAGGAGGCGACCGCCTCCTCGGAGGTGGCCGCCTTCGTCTTGTCAAACACATGGGCGTGGCGGCGCACCATTTTCTCATGGGCCGCCGCCAGGGCGTCCTTCAGCGTGAACCGCCCCTCCGCCTCCGCCGCCGCCGCGCTCGAAAGCAGCACAAACAGGGCGTCGCCGAATTCCTCCGCCGCGTGCGCGGCGGAGGAAGTCTCCAGCGCCTCCACATACTCCCCCGACTCCTCCCCGGCATACCGGGCAAAACTCACCGCCGTCTGCTCGCGGTCCCACGGGCAGCCCTCCGGCGACCGCAGAAACCGCGTCAGCGCCGCCAGCGCGGCAAACCATTCCGTCTCCGTTTCAGGCGTCTTGTCAATATGGGGAAGGGGGGGCATGGGGGGAGTTTCCTGGGCTGCGGCCTCGACTCCCCCCATGATACCCGAGCCGTCCGCCCCCGGGCAAAGCGGCGCGCCCCGGAGGAATCCGGGACGCGCCGCAGGGGGGCCTTTTTCTCTTATCCGGCGTAGGGGAGCTCGAAGGCGTAGCTGCCGCCGCCGCAGCGGATCACCGTCTCGCCGCTTTCGGCGCGGATGCTCTGGCCGAAGACGGCGACGGCGGGCTGGCCGCCCTCGGTGACGGTGTCGGGGGCGTCGGTGGGCAGGCAGATGACGGCGTCGGTGTTCTGGGGGATGACCACGGTCAGGCGCATTTTGCCGCCGTCGAGTTTCCAGTCGCTGACGATCTCGCCGCGGATGCAGCGGTGGGCGAGGCGGGCGGACGTGAGGCCGCCGCCGGGGCGCGGGCGCACCTGCACGGTGCGGAAGGCGGTCTGGAGCGGCGCGATGCCCGCGACGTGGCTGTACATGAACTCGCCGACGGCGCCGAAGGCGTAGTGGTTGAAGGAGTTCATGCCGGGGTCGGCGAAGCCCTGTTCGGGCGTCCAGCCGTTCCACCGTTCCCACATGGTGGTCGCGCCGAGGGTCACCTGGTAGAGCCAGGAGGGGTAGGTCTTGTTCATCAGGAGCCGGTAGGCAATGTCCTCCTTCCCCGCGGCGACCAGCGCGGGCAGGAGCCGGGGCGTGCCGATGAAGCCCGTGGCCAGGTGATGGTCAAAGCGCACGACCTCGGCCTCGAAGTGTTTCGCCGCGTCCGCCCGCTTCTCTTCGGGCAGCAGGTCGAACGCGAAGGCCAGGGCGTAACCCGTCTGGCTGCTTTCGAGGATCGTGCCGTCGTCGGACACGAAGGCTTTAATAAAGGCGTCGCGGATGCTCGCGTAGAGCTCGGCGTAGCGCGCGGCCTCCTCGTTGCGCCCGATGACGCCGGCCATCTCGGACATGATGCGGGCCAGGTACGCGTAGTAGGCCGTGCAGATGACCTCGTCCTTCGCGCCGCCGCCGAGGTTCAGCCAGTCGCCGAAGCCCAGGTCCTTGCGGATGTGGTCCGCGCTGGTGCGCGTCAGGAAGTCCATGCCCTTGACCAGGTTGTCAAAGTGGCGCTCGATGACCCGCGTGTCGCCGTAGAACCGGTGCATGAGGTACGGGCAGATCATGGCCGCGTCGCCCCAGGCCACCGCGCCCGCGCCGATGCCGACGTCCGGCGAGACGTGGGCGAAGCTGCCGTCCTCATGCTGGGAGTCCTGCACGAGGTCCACGAGCCACTTGGTGTGGAACGCGCCGATGTCGGCGGTGTACAGCGCCGTGGGCATGAAGAACTGGGCGTCGCCGGTCCAGCCGAGGCGCTCGTCGCGCTGCGGGCAGTCCGTGGGCGCCTCCAGATAGTTGCCCTTCTGGCCCCAGACGATGTTGCTGGCCAGTTTGGTGAGCAGCGGGTCGGAGGCCTCGAAGACCGCCGCGCGCGGGATGTCGTTGTGGAGGACGACGCCGATGACCTGCTCCGGCGCGGGCGGCGCGGCCACGCCGGTGATCTCCACGTACTGGAAGCCGTGGAACGTGAAGGCGGGCTCCAGCGTCACGGGGCCGTCGGCGGCGACGGTGTACTGGTCCGTGGCGCGCGCGCTGCGCAGGGCCACGGTGTACAGCATGCCGTCGTCCTGGAGGCGCTCGGCGTGGCGCACGGTCACCGTGTCGCCCGCCTTGCCGGTCAGGGTGATGCGCGGCCAGCCGACCAGGTTCTGCCCCATCTCGTAGACGTAGACGCCGGGCTGCGGCTCCGTCATGGACTTCGCGGTGATGGTTTCGATGGCGCGGACCGGGTTGGCCGGGTAAGCCTGCACCGCCGCCTTCACCTCCGCGCGCGGCGTCACGGCGACGGGCTTCCACGCCGCGTCGTCGAGGCCGGCCGCGTCCCAGCCGGGCAGCGCCTTGCGCAGGCCGCGCGTCTCGCCCATGAGCAGGTCGGCGGCGCGCACCTCGCCGTAGGCGGCCTTCCAGGAGCCGTCCGTCACGACGCGCTCCGTCGTGCCGTCGGCGTACTCGATCTCAAGCTGCGCCATGAAACGCGGCTCGGTGCCGTAGACGCCCCGGCCCCGGTTGCCCACATGCCCGGCGTACCAGCCGTCCGCAAGGATCGCGCCCCAGGCGTTGGCCGCCCCCGGCGCCACGAGACCCGTCACATCGTAGGTGTTGCAATAGACGCGCTTGTTGTAGTCCGTCCAGCCGGGGGCGAGCTGCACGTCGCCCACGCGCTGCCCGTTCAGGTGCGTCTCATAGATGCCCAGGGCCGTCGCGTAGAGGGTGGCCCGCTTCACGTCGCCCTTCACCGCGAACTCCCTCCGGAGGTACGGCGCGGGCGGCAGGTACATGTCCTTGCCGAAGAGCGGCCCCCACGGCTTGCCGGGATAGGCCTCCACCTCCTGCGCCGCCGCCCATTTCCCGTCGTCAAACGCCGCGCCGCGCCAGCCCTCGCCCGGCTGCTCGTTTGCCGCCTTCCACGTCTTGTCCGTGAGGATGGACAGCATCGAGCCGTCCTCCAGCGTCACGTCCAGCGTGGCGATGAAGCCCGCGTTCCCCTGGGCGTTCTCCACCTCCACGGCGAACTGGTTTTCCCCCGGCTTCACGAGGGCCGTCACGTCGAACTCATACCGCTTGCTGTGGCTCTGGATGGGCTCCTCCCCCCGGCCCACCCGCCCGCCGTTCAGGTTCACCCGCGCGCCGTTGTCCGCCGTCGCGCACAGCGCCGCCTTCACGATCTTCGCGCCCTGCGGCACCGTGAACCCCTTGCGCAGCCACCGCTTCCCCGACGGGAACGCCTCCGGCGCGACCCCTTCGGGGTACCAGATCCAGAAGCCGCCGGTGTAGGGGTCCCGGGGGACCGCCTCGTCCTCCGCCGGGGCGTCATGGCCGATCCACTCCGCCGACCAGTCCTCCGGCGCGAGCAGGCCCATGCTGAACCGCGCCGGGGCGCTCCAGTCCGAAGGCTCCTCCTGCCCCCGCGCCCACACGCGCACCTTCCAGAAGCACTGTGTCCGCGACACCAGCGCCTTGCCGCCGTAGGGGACGAGCACCGACTCGCCCGAGACCACCTTCCCGCTGTCCCACAGCGTGCCCTCATCCCGCGCCAGCGCCGCCTCCGAGTCCGCCGCAAGGATCTGGTACGCCGCCTGGTACAGGCCGCGCCCCTCCCCCGTGAGGATCCATGTGAGCCGCGGCGCCGTCTCGCCGATCCCCGCCGGGTCCACCCGATACTCGCACTTCAGCTCCGCCGGGGCCAGCGGCCCCGCCGCCCAGGCGCCCGCCGCCGCGCACACGGCCAGACAAACCACGCAACCAAGCGTCCGTTTCATGGAAACCTCTCCCGTTCGGCGGCCACCCGCCGGATGCAGCCCAACACCGGCCGGAAACCCGGCCCCCGCCGATTGTAGCAACCCCGCCAGGGAAGCGCAACGGAGAAGAAGGACCCCGCACGTAGACGCGCCATCTTGGCGCGTTCTTAGGCCTTTGGTTGGCCCAAAGAACGCGGCAGGATGCCGCGTTCCCCTCGTTCCCAAGTAAAAGGTTGGAACGAGGGAACCCGTTAGAGCCGGGGGTCCACCGGCTCGCTTTCCAGGGCGAGAACCCCGAAGCAGCACTCGTGCACGCGGCGCAGGGGCTCCCCTCGCACAAAGCACTCCAGGGACTCGACACCCAGGGCGAATTCCCGAAGCGCGAGCGAGCGCTTCGCCGAAAGCCCCCGGGCGCGCAGGCGCTCCAGGTTTTCGGGGAGGGTGTATTCCGGCCCGTAGATGATGCGCAGGTATTCCCGGCCCCGGCATTTGACGGCGGGCTGCAGCAGTCCCCGCTTTCCCGTGGCGATGAAACTCAGGGGCTTGACCACCATGCCCTCGCCGCCCGCGCCGGTGAGGGACTCCCACCACGCGATGGCCTCCCCGCGGCTTCCCTCATCCGACAGATCCACCACCCGGTACGGCGTGCTGATGAGGAGACCGTCCCCCTCCCCGCAGAAGCGGGCCAACGCCTCCATGTGCCACACATGGTCCCTGTCCACATGCACGGCGCCTTCGGTGGCCAGCAGGTGGAACGGGGCAATCCGGAAGTCATCCGCCGAACCGACCGTCCAGCAGTACTGCCGGTAGGCGTCCACATAGCGTCCTGCGGCTTCGGCGCGCGCGCGCGTTCTTTCGGTCAACGCATCCGTGTCCAACCCCCGGGCCTGCGCTTTTTCGAGCGTCTCCAGCGCCGCGCTCAGCGCCGCACGGGACGCGGTCCCAACCGGGGCGTACTGGCTCTTCAGGAGCTCCTGGGCCTTTGCCGACCAGGGCATCAGCTCACAGTCCAGACAAGCCCAGTCGGTTCGAACCTCCTCCCAGAAACCCGCCGCATCCATGGCCCGGCGGAGACGCGCAAGCAGCTCCGACTCCAGGCCGGCGTTCTGAAAGAACGGACGCCCGGTGCGGGTAAGCAGGACTCCGGCGGGCGATGAGCCCCGCACGCCGAAACGGTGAAGCGCCGCCTGTTCATCCCTGCACACGATGGCGACACACCGCGACCCCATGTGCTTCTGCTCGCAGACCACGCGGTCCACCCCGGCCGACGAGTAATAGCCCAGCGCCTCGGCGGGATGCTCGAGCATGCCCGGCTCCTTGGATGTCTCGCAGGGCGACATGGTCGGAGGCAGGTAAATGAGCCACTTGGGATTGGCGGCAAACCGGCTCATGGCCTCCAGGGCGGCCACGGAAAACTCCTCGCGGATGATGACCTGGCTCTGCAGACGGGTGGAGATGATGCGCTTTCCAGACACATCCTCGAAGTCCAGGATGTCGTCGTGTGTCTGCTGGGCGGAGAGTCCCTCGGCCTGCGGAGAGGTCAGTGGACGGACGGGCTCGCAGTACATCCTGGCCGCCGGGACCGAGAGCACTTCGCCCTCGGGATACCTCAGCGCGGTGAGCCGTCCGCCAAAAACGCAGCCCGTGTCTATGTTCACGGTCCGGTTCAGCCATTGCGGCTCCGGCGTGGGGGTATGGCCGTACACAACCAGGGCCTTCCCGCGGTATTCGGCCGCCCAGTTGTGCCGGACGGGGAGGCCGAACTCGTCCGTCTCGCCGGTGGTCTCGCCGAACAGGGCGAAATCGCGCACCGCGCCGGAGCCCCGGCCCTGCATCTCCTCCTTCATGCCCGCATGCGCGACAACCAGCTTTCCGTCGTCGAAGACGTAATGGCTCACCAGCCCGTCCAGAAACTCGGCCGCCTCCCGGCGGAATTCGGGGATCTCCGCCTCCAACTGCTCCAGTGACTCCGCCAGGCCGTGCTTGATCTGAACGTCCTGTCCGAAGAGCTTCCGCTTGAGCTTGATGTCGTGGTTTCCAGGAACGCACAGGCCGGCACCCTGCGCGGTCATGTCGATGGCCAGTTTCAGCACCTTTGGCGTCTTCGGCCCGCGGTCCACGAGGTCGCCGAGAAACACCGCCCGTCTGCCCTCGGGCGGTGTCACCACATACCGCCCCTCGGGGGTTTCCGTGACGACATACCCCAATTTGGCGAGCAACGCAACCAGTTCGTCAAAACACCCGTGAATGTCCCCGACGAGGTCGAAGGGGCCCGCCTCGTTCCTTCGGTTGTTCCAGAGCGGCTGCCGCTCAAACTCCGCCGCCGCCACCTCCTCCACCGTCTGGAGGTGCGTGATGTGGCGGAATCCCTCCGGCTTGAGGGAGCGCCGCGACTGGCGGAGTTGCTTGGCGTGGCGCAGAACCACGGACTCCCGCAACTGCCGGTCCGTGCGCTGGCGGTTGTGCTCCAGGCAGACCTTGTCCGGCAGGTCCAGCACCACCGCGACCGGGATGACGTGATACCGGCGCGCGAGTTCCACAAGCTGTTTCCGGGACTCCGGGAGCACGTTGGTCGCGTCAATCACCGTCAGCTTCCCGGCGGCCAGGCGCTTCGCGGCGATGAAGTACAGCACGTCGAAGGCGTCCTTCGTGGCGTCGAGACTGTTCTCATCGTCGCTCACCAGGGCGCGGCAGGCGTCCGATGAGAGGATTTCCGTGGGCTTGAAGTGGCGGCGGGCGAAGGTGGATTTTCCGGAACCGGAAGCGCCGATGAGCACCACCAGGGAAAGTTCGGGGATGCTAATCTTCACGGGTGAACACCCCCATCTGCGTCGGGGCGCCGACGGCGCCATCCTCCGGCCCTACAGGGGCAAAGCGAACCCCGTAGCCGTTTCGTTCGGCTGTGCCGCGCGCCCACTCCTCAAACTGGGCGCGGGTCCACTCAAACCGGTGGTCCTTGTGGCGGAACTGTCCCCCGGGCAGGGTCTCAAACTTCACGTTGTATTCCGAGTTCGGCGTTGTCAGCACCACTGTCCGGGGGCGGGCAAACTCGAACACCACGCGCCCGAAGGCCTCCAAACGCGCCTCGTCCAGGTGCTCGATCACCTCCACCACCGCCGCCGCGTCATATCCCTCCAGACGGCGGTCGCGGTATGTCAGCGACCCGTGCAGCAGCGTCACACGGTCCCGCTGCCGCTCGGCCATTCGTTCCAGACGCAGCCTCTCCTGCGCGCGCTCCAGCGCGCGGTGGGAGACATCCAGCCCCACGACCTCCTCGAACTGGCGCTCCTTGAACAGCTCGCGGAGCAGCTTTCCCTCGCCGCAGCCCAGGTCAAGGACGCGCTTCGCTCCGGACCCCAGAAGCGCCTCCACCACGGCGCGCAGGCGCAGTTCGTTGAGGGAAACGGCCCGCTCAATCTCCGCCTCCTCCTGCTCCCGCATGGCCGTGGTTTCGTCCGGATCCTCCGCGTCCTCCTCGGTCAGTCTCGCCAGGGTCTCCCGGACAAGCCGCCGCTGGTGTCTAAGGTAGCGCCGCGTGATCTGGTCGCGCTCGGGATGGCCGGCAAGCCACCCCTCCCCGTGCCGCAGAAGCTTCTCCGCCTCGTCCTCCGAGACCCAGTAGTGCTTGTCGTTGTCCAGCACGGGGATCAGCACATACAGATGCGACAGCAGCACCTTGAGCGTCTGCGTCCCGCGAAGTCCCACCCGGAAATAGGGGCTTTCCCCCCACTCCGGAAAATGGTCGTCCAGAGGGAGGCGCTCCGCCGTCACTTCGTATCCCAGCGGCTCAAAGAGCCCGCGCAGTATCGCCTCGCCGCCCCTGCACGGAAAGACCGGCAGAACCGCTTCCAGGGGGATCGGCTGGTCCACCAGTTCGGGACGCTGCTTGGAGTTCCCGGCAAGGGCCGTCGAGAATACCCGCGCAAGCGCCACACTCATGAAGGACGTGGCGGCATAGGGCCGGTCATTCACGTACTGCTCCAGTGCGCCCCCCTCGCCGGCCGGGCCGCGGCGCCCGCGAACAAGCCCCACCGGGTCCACTTCCAGCAGGAGGGCCGCCGTGCAGCGGTCCTCCCCGGCCTCGGGGTACAGAACGTGGGCGCGTCCGAAAGACAGGTCAAGCGAGTGGACATGCGCGGGGTTCTTGTGAAGAAGAAACCCCAAGTCCGTCGCGGGACGGTGGGTTGTGGTTATCGTCAACAGCATGCTCGTTCTTCCCTGTTCGCGGGCCGGTCCCGCGAAGAATTGCCTATCCTATGCAATTAGTTCCGTTGGAAACAAGGCACGTCCCGTCTCCCGGTCGCCGGATAAGACAGCGTGGGCGCCGAAGCCAAGGCGGGCACGAGATCGCGTCAGTCGCTTCGCTCCTTCGCGATGACGCGCTTTTTCACAGTCATTGCGAGCCCCAGACCGCCGAAGGCGGGAATTCTGTCCATGAAGCCATGGATACGGGTGTCCTTTCCCTCTTCACCCCGGAGGGGTGAGGGCCATTAGCCGGTGGTTGAGCGAAGCGAT
>Ga0123329_1003714_pt1 | contig 12409 bp, 7 predicted proteins | sample BioC12SIPDNA_FD_89703 | JGI IMG/M metagenome (GOLD analysis project Ga0123329, IMG submission 89703) | Anaerobic biogas reactor microbial communites from Washington, USA - Biogas_R1_B C12 SIP DNA | ecosystem: Engineered > Bioreactor > Anaerobic > Unclassified | place: Washington, USA | collected... | reverse complement strand
GGCCAGAGGGCCAGCCCGCAAGAGACCGCGACAAACGCCGCCATCACCGGGATGCGGTAGGCCCGGTGGCCCTCGGCCGTCCAGAATCCGTCGGCCTTGTCGGCCTGGAAGAACGGCACGCCGACCAGGTCGAGCACCTGCTCGCTCAGCGGCTGGATCTGCTGCGACGTCGCCGCCCAAAAGACCAGCATCACGGCCACGGCGATCAGCACGCCGATGCTGAACCGCACGATCCCCCGCTTCCAATAGAAACTGCACCAGAGCGGCAGCAGGAAGAACGGGTAGAAGATGAACACGCCCGCCAGGCCGATGAGAATTCCGGCGGCGAGCGGCCGCCGGTAGGCCGCCAGGGCCCAGACGAGGAGGAACGCGGGCACGACGTGGTCGACGCGGCTGGTGATCTGGCTGGTGTAAGGGAGGAGCAGAAACAGCGAGGCCGCCGCCACCCCGGTCTGGAAGTTGCTGAAATGGCGGTAGCCGATGAAGACCATGCCAAGCACGAGCACCAGGTGCCCGACGACGGCGATCGTTCGCGGGGCGGCGGCCGGCACCCGGCGGACCTTGGCGGCGCCGGCCAGGTCCGCCGCGCCGACCTGGCTCGCCTCGGCGCTGAGGGCCGCGCCCGGCGCTTGCCCGCCGGGCTGCTCGACCTGCAAATTAGCAAAGGAGTAGATCGATTCGTAGCCGGCGCTGTGGACCGGCAGGCTGCCCTCCAGCGCACGCTCGGCCAACGGCGCGGCCTTGTTCGTAATCACGTTGGCCAGGAGGAAGACGACCAGCGCCGCGCCGGTAAAGGTCAGACCGCTGGCATTCAGATTCGGCTCCAGCAGCGGCCGGCGGACGAGAATCTGGTCGACCAGCAGCCGGACCAGGAACAGCGCCCCGACCGTGAACAGCCAAACGTAGCCCAACCGCTGCTGGCCGTAGGCCACCAACAGCAGCCCCGGAGAGAAGGTCACGAGCCCGACCAGGTCGAGATTGCGGATGCAGAAAAAACGCTGAAACTTGAAGAAGATGCCCAGAATCATCAGCGACGACACGTAGAACCATGTCGTCGGCAGCATTTCCCAGTCGATGAGGATATTCTGCATCGGTTTCCGTGCACCGAAGGAGTCGTGTGGAAAACTGGCTTCCTCTTCCGCGAATTACCCTAACACCCTTGCCCACCAGGATACACGGCGGCGGGCGATTTTCAAGCCCCGGGAGGAGACGACCGGCTTCGATCTGCAATCCGCTTCGATCCGCAACACACTGTAGCAATGAGACTTGCGTTGCGGGGCCGGATTCTGCCGACGCCTCAGTACTCGCGCTGCGGGTTCACTCCCGGCTGGGGCAGCGGGTACTTCTCCCGGTCACCCAGTAGCAGGGGGGCCGGCGAGTCCAGCGTCAGCTTGTCGAGGCCCGGAGCGAATTCGTGATCGTGGTTGAGGGCCTCGTCCCAGGGGATCACGCGCCCCGTGTGGACGGCCATCCTCCCCATGATCTGGACCAGGCTGGCTTCCGCGCCGCGCCGCGCCTCGTTGTGCGGCTTGTCCTGCCGGATCGCGTCGATCAGGTGGTCCCATTCCAACTGGTAGGGATTCGGCTCGGGCTGGGGGAAGGCCCACACCAGATCGCTGTCGACGAAGTTGTGCTTCTTGTAGATCCGGCACTTGGCAGGTGTGTGCATGAAGGTGGAAATCACGGCCGATCCCTTCGTCCCATGTGCGGAACTGGCGAACTTGCCGAAACACCCCCTGATGTTGCGGGCGCTCATGAACAGATTGGTGCCGTCGGCGAAGGTGTATTCCACGCAGTAGTGGTCGAAGTTCTGGTCGACCATTCCCTCGCGAAAACAACGACCGCCGGAGCCCTGGGCGGCGACCGGCCAGGCCCCTTTCATCCAGCAGCATTCGTCGATGTTATGACTCGTATAGTCGTGCACCAGGCCGCCGCTGGCCCACATGAAGCTGAGGTAGTGTCGAACCTGGTAAAGCAGCTCGCTGAGATCATCCGGCCTCGGGCCGCAGAACCCGGCCGGCGCAACCAGACGGTAAGTCTTCATATAAGTGATGTCGCCGATCTGCCCCGACTGGATGCGATCGAGAAGCTCCCAACGGGCCTGGCAGTGCCGGCACATCAGGCCGACTCCGACCTTCAGATTCTTCTCTTCCGATTTCTCCGCCAAGGCCAGCATCCGGCGCGTGCTTGGACCGTCGACGGTCGTCGGTTTCTCCATGAACACGTGAATGCCATTCTCGATCGCGCAGCCAAAATGCACCCAACGGAACGCGCATGGCGTCGTCAGCAGCACGACGTCGCCCGGCCGCAGGCATTCCATCGCCTGCCGATAGGCGTCGAAGCCGATGAACCGCCGTTCCTGCGGAACGTCGACCTGGCCGGCGAACATCTTTTGCAGGTTCCGGTAGCTGCTCGCCAATCGTTGCTCGAACACATCCGCCATCGCTACCAGTTTGACTGGCCCGCTCTTGGTCGAGAGTGCGTTCGCCGCTGCACCCGTGCCGCGTCCGCCGCAACCCACCAGGGCCAACTGAATCGTGTTGTCTTCACCCGCATGGACACGGGGAACGGCCGCCGTGGCGAGCACCGAGGCTGCGGCGAGCCGGCTGCTGTGATGCAGGAATTCACGGCGCGAGGTTGCCGGCATCTTGGAACAGGTCATCGCATGACTCCTGAAGAACATAGTGGCCGAACACGGCAAATCCCATTCGCCGGGCGTTCGTCGCGGCATCCACGAAGAGCGCGTCGGGCAACGTCGGCCAGCCCGACACGGACTGCCGGGGATTGTATCACGACCGGTTTGTGGATTGAAGCGTCCTGGGGTGCGATCGGTTCTGGCGATCTTGGTCATGGCGCCGGCCATCTCCGGCTGTGGGGGCGGTGGCGCCCCCGCAGCAGCCGGCTCCCGAGTCGTTGGACGTTCCCGAGAGCGACCGGCCGGCGGCGCTGGCGCAGCCCGTCTGCCCGGTCGATGGCAAAATGCTTGGAGCGAATGGGACTCCGATCAAAGTGAACGTTGCCAAGCAGGATATCTTCGTCTGCTTCGCCGCGTGCGAGCAAGCTTTGCGAAAGGACCCCAAGGCCGATATCAAGGTTCTTGAGGCAGCAGAGACGCAAGTAAGCAAGCTACCGCTCCGCTTCGGGCGCATGGTAGATCCCGTTGAACAGGAGTTTGAACGTGCCGTGCGACTGCGCGCGGGCGGCGATCTCCGGACCGCAGAGCAGCAGCCAGCCTTTCCCGACCGGGGCCTCGGCGATCGCGATCGCGTCGTTCAAGTAGTGCTGCCCCCAGGCCCAGCCGCTCCGCAACGGCGCGGGGGAGTCGAACCAGGCGACCGGGCGGGCCCCCCGCAGTATGGCCTCCGGACCGAGGTGGAACGCGGGGCTTCTGCGGAAAAAAACGTCCACCTGCTCGGGCATGCCCGCGGCGAGCGGATTGGCCGCATCGAGCCGCATGCGAAGGATTGAACCCGGAACGTAGAACTTCTCGCTGCCGAGCGGCTTGGGCTTGCCGTCGGCGCCCATCTCGATCAGCGCATTGCGGACGGGGATGTCCAGGTGGCGGGCCAGCGACGTCGAGCTGCCGATCGCCAGGATCGTCCCCCCGGCCTCCAGGAACGCCTTCAATTGCGGCAACGTCTTGTCGGCGGTAATGCTTCCCGAACGGCCCCGGTACTCCTCGGGGATGGACTTCTCATCCGCGGCTTTCAGGCCGCTGCGGAGCGAGTCGGGCACCGCGCCGCTGACAAAAACCAAGACGTCGTAGCGTTCCTTCAACGCTCCCTTGTCCAGCTCGGGCGGGTAGACGACGCGGAAGTCAAACGCGAATTGCTCCAGAATCCAGCGCGTCCAGCCCGACTCCATCGAACCGCCGTAGCGGTCCCAAAGTCCGATCCGCGGGCGCCGCAGATCGGCCCGTTCGACCTCGAACGGCTTGGCGGCCGGGGCGAAATCAAGCCCCAATTCCGCCGCCAATTCCCGGAGCACGGGGACGACCTCCGCACTGTTGGGAATGTACCACGTGCCGGCCGGATGGGTTGTGCCCTCGGCCTCGCAGGGCTGCCGCAGGCACTGGACGCGGAATCGCTTGCCGAGCAGCCGGTTGACGGCCAGGAACGAATCGTTGGCCGCGCGGTCGAGCAGGAACCCGGCGGCCGATTCGGGCTTCGGCACGGCGCCGGCGGGCGGTTTGGCCAGCCCCTCGATCGGCGCAAACGGTCCGGAAAAACCATCCCGCAGGCGGTCGAACTCGACGCCCATTTGATAGGCAAGCGTCCAACCGGCGTTGTCATAGGGAGGCGTCGGGGGCCCGCCCGGATACGGGATGTCGTTCGGGTGGTCCTGGGGCTCGAACAGGTCGAGGATGTGCGGGCGGAAGGCCTGGGCGGTGCGGACGACATACGAGCCTTCCGGATAGGTCTTGCCGGCGACCTCGAACGCCGCCGTCGCCCGCTCGACGGTCACTCCGGTCTTGATCAAGGCGTTGACGAACTTGGTGGCCGTGGGGAAATCCGCCTGGTCCGCGGGGAGAATGTAGCCGCGCGGGTCGCGCTCGGCCGGGTCGCGGAGGACGTCCGCAAGCACGTCGGGCTTCTTGGCCGCGGCTTCGCCCTTGGCCTGGGACGCACCTGCCTCGGGCTTGGCTTGCGCGCCGGAGTCGCCCTGTTTCTGTTTCTGCTCTTCCAGCGCCCGCCGCGCCGCTTCGATCCGGCCCGGGCGCATCGTCCAGTGGTCGCGGTTGCCGCGCTCGATCGAGTTTCTGCCCATCCGGTAGGCATTCATGAGGAACTGCTCGCGGTGCCGCGAGGCCACGTCGATCACGGCCCAATTGGCCGTCAGCGCGTAGTCCACGGACTGGCGGAAGTGCCATGCCTGCGGCGCGATGGGAAACGGCAGGTTGCCGGAGGGGAGCTGCCGGTCGATGTGCAGCGGGATCCGCATCGGCGTCGGATGGCCGATCGTTTCCGTGAGCAGGCCGACCATGTTATGGAAGTAAGCCACCGTGCGAAGGCCTCCGTTCCACCATGTCGAGTAATTCGCCCCGCCGCGCATCGTGACCCCCGGCTTCCCTTCGGCGGCGAAGCGGCTGTGCATCGCCGCGCCGACCAGGTCGATCCCCAGGGGGACGAGGGGATCGAAATTGTGGTTGAAGGGGTCGCGAAACGGCGGGGCGAACATCACCGTGCCGGCCGGACCCGACTGGTGGTGGTTGTAAATGATCTGGGGGAACCACTGGTGGAAGAAGACGCGGCAGACCGCCTCGCTCTCCTTCTGCGTGACCATCATGAAGTCGCGGTTGTTGTCGTGCCCGATGTATTTCTGATAGAGCCGGGGAAGCCTGCTCAGCGACCGCTTCTTGGGCTCCGGCTCGCGCATGTACCAGTCGGCCACCAGGTCGAGGCCGTCCGGGTTGGGGCAACAGCAGAGGACGACCACGTCGCCGAGAAAACGCCGCATCTCCTCGTCGTCGCGGCTGACCATCTGGTACACGGTCTCCATCAACTGCTGGGCGCCGAGAATCTCCGTGCCGTGCAGGCCCCCGTCGATCCAGACCACGGCCTTGCCTTCCGCGGCGAGCTTGCGGGCTTCCCCCTCGGCCAGACCCTCGGCCAGCGCCAGCTTGCGGGAAATCTCCCGGTAGCGGCCCAGCTGCTTGTGGTTCCTGGCCGCGGTGAGGATCGCCATGAGCATCTCGCGGCCCTCTTCCGACACGCCGATCACCTCGACCTTGAGCCGGTCCGACTCCCGCGCGAGCTTGCGCCAATAGGCGGAGAGCTGCTGGTAGTTGGCCAGGCAGTAGTCGTCGCCGAGTTGGAACCCGAACTCTTCCTTTGGCGAGGTGATCTTGGCCTTCTCGGCGGCCGCGGCGCCTGCCGAGAAGCAGGCGAGGATTGCAGCCAGCAGTACGACGGGAGAGCGGTGCTTGAGCGTCATCGGTGCAAGGCCTTTCATGGTGCTTGGCGGACTGGTGCCGAGGATTGTCTTCGACCGGGGCGGATCGGCCGCCGACAGCGCTGCCCGCTTCCGCGCCGAGCGTGTGCGGGGCTGGAAGACCGGAGAGACGTGTCTTTACTATAATTTGCCGCGCTCCGCCGGGCAATCTGTATCCCGCCGCCTGGCGCGCATCGCCAGCTGGTCGGCCTCCGGTTGCTGGACGACGAGCCGGCGGATGGCGGTGGCGCGGCCGCTGGCCGGGTCGACGTCGACAAGCGTGCCGTGAATCCGCACATCGCCGCTGGCGACCTCGAAATGGGTCGGCCGGAAGGTGAGCGTGGTTTCCAGAACCCGGTCGATCCGCCGGCCGAGGATGCTCTCGCAGGGGCCGGTCATGCCCACGTCGCACTGGAAGGCCGTGCCGCCGGGGAGAATCTGCTCGTCGGCGGTGGGCACGTGCGTATGGGTCCCGAGGACCGCCGAGACGCGGCCGTCGAGATGGCGCCCCATGACCTGCATGTCGCTGGTCGCCTCGGCGTGGAAGTCGAGCAGGATCACGCGGATGTCGTGCGGGAACCGCTTGAGCACGCGGTCGGCGGCTCGGAAGGGGCAGTCGACCGGGTGCATGAAGACCCGCCCGAGGAGGCTGAAGACGCCCACGCGGGTGCCGTCGGCCGCCGTGTGGACGGCCAGTTCCGCGCCGGGTGCGGGGGGCGGATAGTTGGCCGGTCTGACGATTCGGGCCTCCGTCTGGAGGATCGAGAAGACCTCGGGCCGCCGGTAGATGTGGTCGCCCATCGTGATGCAGTCGACGCCGGCGGAGATCAGTTCGTGGTAGATCGCCGGGGTGATGCCCGAGCCGCCGGCGACGTTTTCCGCGTTGACAACGACAAAGTCGATGCGTTCGCGGATTCGCAGCCCGGCAAGGGCGCGGATCACGATTTGGCGTCCGGGTTTTCCGACCGTGTCGCCGATGAGGAGGATTCGCACGAGGAGCGGCCTTGTTTGCGGGGTGTCAGCGGGCGATTTCGGTGTAGCGGGCTTCGCGGAGGACGGTGACTTTGATTTCGCCGGGGTAGGTGAGCCGCTCCTCGAAGGCTTTGGCGATGTCGCGGCAGACTTTGGCCGCCAACTCGTCGGTGGTTTCCTTGGCGCTGACAATTACGCGGAGTTCGCGGCCGGCCTGGATGGCGAAGGCCTGGTCGACGCCCGGAAATTCGGTGGCGATGTTCTCGAGCTCCTCCATCCGCTTGATGTACCGTTCGAGCGTCTCCCGCCGCGCGCCGGGCCGCGAGGCGCTGCACGCGTCGGCGGCGGCGACGAGAACCGTGTAGGGATTGTCGAGCCGGAGGTCGTCGTGGTGGCCGGCCGCGGCGTGCAGCACGGCATCCTTTTCGCCGTAGCGCCGGAGCAGGTCGGCGCCGATTTGGGGGTGCCCCCCCTCCACCTCGTGGTCGGCCGCCTTGCCGATGTCGTGCAGCAGGCCGCAGCGGCGGGCCAGCTTGCCGTCGAGCCCGATCTCCTCGGCCATCATGCCGGCCAGAAAGGCGACCTCGACGCTGTGGCGGAGAACGTTCTGGCTGTAGCTGGTGCGGAAGTGGAGGCGGCCAAGCAGGTGGATGATCCGCTCGTGGAGGTTGTGGACCTCGGCTTCCTGGGCGGCTTCCTGGCCGACCTTCTGGATGTGCCGCTCGAGCTCCTTCTGGGTGTCGCTGACGATCTCTTCGATTCGCGACGGGTGGATGCGGCCATCGGCGATCAGGCGGTTGAGCGCGAGCCGCGCGACCTCGCGGCGGATCATGTCGAACGCGCTGACGATGACCACGCCCGGCGTGTCGTCGATGATCACGTCGACGCCGGTGGCCTTTTCGAAAGCGCGGATGTTCCGTCCTTCGCGGCCGATGATCCGCCCCTTCATCTCGTCGTTGGGGATGTCGACGGTGCTCGTGGTGGTCTCGGCGGTGTGCGCCGCGGCATAGCGCTGGAGGCTGGTGAGCATCACTTCGCGGGAGCGCTCCTCGCAGGCCTCGGCGAGCTGCTTCTCGTGGCGGAGGATGACGGCGCCGGCCTCCTGCTGCAACTGCTGCTCGAGGATCGCCAGCAGCCGGCTGGTCGCTTCCTCGCAGCTCAACCCGCTCAATTCGTGGAGGGTCTGCCGGTGCAGGTCGAGCAGTTTGGCCAGTTCCTGGTTGCGCTTCTCGGTGTCCTGGATCTTCTCGGTCAGCTTGCGCTGCGTCCCCTCGACGATTCTCTCCTGCTTGCGGAGGTGCTCGGATTGCTGTTCGAGGACGTCCTGGCGTTTGTCGAGGCCGCGCTGGCGCTCGTGGAGTTCTTCGCGGAGGCGCGCCAGCTCCCGTTCGCCCTCCGCCTTCCGCTGGATTTCGATCTCCTTCAGCTCCAGTTCGAACTCCCGGCGGCGATTCTCCAATTCCTGCCTGGTCTGGGCGATGATCCGGCGGGCCTCGCTTTCGGCGTCCCGCCGGCGGAGGTGGTCGAGCAGCTTGGTCAGCCCCAGCGTCATGCCGGAAGCCACAAGGCTGAGCACGACGGCCAGAATGATAGATCCGGAGTTCACGATCGGTTCCCTCGCATATTGCTTGCGAGCCGTTCTTCGCGTGCGGAGAGCGGCCAGGACTGCTGTCCGAGCCTTCAGCCGTGCGACGGGGCTCAAAGAATGCCGGCGGGGCCAGCCGTTGGCGAGAGGGAACGGCAATCGAGCGGCAGGCGCGCGACCAGAGCGGGCCTACCCCCAGCGACGAGGCTTGTTGCCGTTGGAAGGGAGGTGGAGCCTGTCTGGGAAATCCCCGGGCTGGAACAACGGCTCCAGAGCGGGACCGAAACACGGCGGGACCGCCTCATGGCGACCGGGCGGGACGCCTGAGCTTTCCAAAATATGACCGATCGTCAGCCACGCGCCCCGTTCCTCCCCATCGGGACAAGAATCGGCGCGCCGGCCCGCCACACAATCGCGACTCCGCACGGCGACTGGTCCAAGACGCGCCACGATCGCGTCGGCCAGTCCAAACACGCGCTGAATCACGCGGATACACAGCAAGAACAGGTCCATCAACAAGCCCGTTTGCGGCAGGTGGGTCGAGGGTGATGACAGGTCGTCAACTGGCAACTACAAATCGACTGGTGATCTACTTCGTAACCGTCCCCTCACCGGCCCTTGTCGGGGCCACCGAGGGCACTCTCGTTATCACGTAAGTCCATGACCGGGCCGAAAATCAGTCTCCAAGCACACAGACCGCCGGCCGGCAAACAGCCGCACGCGGGCAACGCCTGGAACCACGTTCGGTCCCTTGTCATAATGCTTCCATCGTAATCCTATCAGAGTTTCGAAGTTTTGCAACCATCGCCATCCAGACCTTGTCGGGATAAATCCTCTCCGACCTTTGAGTTAGGGCGATTGGCACGATCAGTCCGGTCGCGCGAGGGGATTCGCCGCCGGATTGCCTCGGGGTGGTCCAGCCCTGACCCGACAAGAAGCGAAAAGTGGGCTGTCCACGCTCCTGCCCCGCAAAGGCCGGGGATACGGAAAAAGTAGCCAAGGTCCACTCCCGAACCCCGAACCCTGAACAGCGCCGACCAGAAGAACGGAAGCTGCGCGATGCACACCCCCCAGAAGATGCCGCAACTGCTGGCCGCGGCCTGGCCGCCTCGCGATTGGGCGGATGTGACGGTGCTTGTGGCGGTCTCCGGCGGCGCGGACAGCGTGGCGATGCTCCGCGCGCTGGTTGCCCTGAAGCCCGCTGGCGAGGGACGGCTCGTGGTCGCCCACCTGAATCACCGCCTCAGGGAGGATGCCGACGCCGACGAGCGGTTCGTCGCCGAGCTGAGCGGTCGGCTCGGGCTGGAGTGCTGCGCGGGCCAACTGGATCCGGCCAGCCTGACGGAGGCGGGCAGGGGGCTCGAAGCGGCCGCCAGGGAGGCACGATACCGATTCCTCCGTGCGACGGCCGAGCGGCTTGGCGCCCGCTACGTCGCGTGCGGTCACACGGCCGACGATCAGATCGAAACCGTTCTCCATCGGATCCTCCGCGGCACGGGGATCGCCGGGCTGGCCGGAATTCCCGCCGCGCGGCGGTTGAGCGAAGCGGTAACGCTCATCCGGCCGCTGCTCGCCGCGCGCCGCTCCGAGTTGCTCGAATACCTGGATCGGATCGGCCAGCCCTATCGGCAGGACCGGTCGAACCTCGATCGTCGGTTCACCAGGAATCGTCTGCGTCACGACCTCCTGCCCCACCTGGCCGAAGACTACAATCCGGCCGTTGGCGAAGCCCTCCTGCGGCTTGCCCGGCTGGCCGGCGAGATCCAGCAGGTGGCCGCGCGGAGGGTCGAGCAGCTCACCCCCTGCGCCGTCGCCGCAGGCCGTGGCGTGCTCCTCCTCCGCCTGCGTTTGGCGGACGAGCCGGAATACGTCGTGCGGGAACTGATCAAGGCCGTCTGGCGGCGGCAGGGATGGCCGCAGCGGGCGATGGGGCTCGCCGAGTGGGACCTTCTGGTGCGGATGCTGTACGGCAGGGAAGCGATTGCCGGCGAGCGAGCCGCAAAGCGGATGCTGCCGGGCAGCGTGCTGGCCGAGGTCGTGGCAGACGGCCTGAAGCTGGAACGGTCCGCCCCCAGCCCGTAAACCGGCCCACCGCGACGCTTCGCGGACCATCAAACGCGGGGCCGGTGGGCCGCCACTGACGCCGGGGCGATTCGGGCGTTGCCAGCAGTGGCCAACGGATCGGCAATTCCAGGCTCCATGGCCGATCGTCCGCTCTGGACCGCCCGACCGGAGCCGGCTAGCCTGAATGGGTCTTCTGGATCATCACCCCGGCGTCCCCCCGCGGCGCATTGGCGGCCTGGTCCCAGTAGGGTGACAGATTCCGCAAGTTCGCGACGACCCGCGGGAAGACCTCGATGATCCGGTCGACCTCCTCCTCCGTGTTGTAGCGGCTGAAGCTGAAGCGGATCGAGCCGTGGACCGCGGTAAAGGGAACGCCCAAGGCGGTCAGTACGTGGGATGGCTCGAGCGAACCAGAGGTGCACGCCGAACCACTCGACGCGCAGATGCCTTCGGCATCGAGCTGGTAGAGCATTCCCTCCCCCTCGACATAATGGCAGGCGATGTTCGAGGTGTTCGGCATCCGCGCTGCGCCGGCGCCGTTGATCTCGATCGCCGGGATCCGCGCGGCGAGCTCCGCTTCGAGCCGATCGCGCATCGCGCGAATCCGCGTCTCGTCTTCGGCGTGGCGCTCGGCGGCCAGGTCCATCGCCGCGGCCAGGGCGACGATCGACGCCACGTTCTCCGTCCCCCCGCGGCGGCCCGACTCCTGGTGGCCGCCGATCAGAAACGGGCGGACCGGCGCGCCGCGGCGAACGAACAAGCCGCCCACCCCCTTGGGCGCGTGCAGCTTGTGGCCCGAAAAAGACAGCATGTCGATGTACTGCATGTCGATCGCCAGGTCGATCGGCAGCTTGCCCACCGATTGGGTCGCGTCGCTGTGGAAGACGATGTTCGGGTCGGTCTCCTTGGCAATCCGGGCGAGCTGCTCGACCGGGAAGATCACGCCCGTCTCGTTGTTCGCGTGCATGATCGAGACCAGCAGCGTATCCGGGCGCAGCGCGCGGATGAAATCCGCCAGGTCGAGATTTCCCTGCCGATCGACCGGCAGGAAGGTCACCTCGTAGCCGCGGCGCTGCAAGTCTTTGCAGACCTCCAGGACGGCCGGGTGCTCGACCGACGTGGTAATGACGTGCCGCCGATTGGGGCTCGCCTTGGCCGCGCCCTGGATGCCCATGTTGTTGCTTTCGGTGGCGCAGGACGTGAAGACGATTTCGTCGGGGCGGACGCCGCCGAAGTGCTGGGCGATCCGCGCTCGGGCCGCCGCCAAGGCGTTGGCCGTCTTCTGGGCGGGCGCGTACATCGAGCTGGGGTTGAAATACTGCTCGGTGAGAAATGGGACCATCGCCCGGTAGACCTCCGGGGCGACCTGGGTCGTGGCATTGTTGTCGACGTAGATTGTCTTCATCGTTTCTTCTCGCCCCGGAACGGGCGGCCCCGGCCGGCTGACGCGCACCACTCCTTCTGAGCGGCGGTCCTGTCTCCGGCGAGCGGCGGGAGCCGTTTCGGGCATTCAGACTTGGATTACGCGGATCTGTTCGTCAACGGAGTCCTTCAGGTGCCGCTCGACCAGGAACTTGAGCGTCTTGCCCGCGCCGGCGCAGTCGGCGCACGCTCCGGCCAGCCGGCAATAGACCAGGCGGTCTTTGATGTCGATGATCTCCACGTCGCCGCCGTCGCGCTGGATCATCGGGCGGATGTATTCGTCGAATGCCTTTTCGACCCGCTTGGCGAACTGGTAGGGCGACAGCCCCGATCCGCCTGCGGCCGCCGGGTCGGGCCGCTCGGCCAGCGGCGCGACCGGCGGAATCGCGTTGGGCAGAATCCGCAGGTCGGACGTCTTCTTCTCGTTGCTCCAGG
>Ga0123329_1003712_pt1 | contig 12415 bp, 9 predicted proteins | sample BioC12SIPDNA_FD_89703 | JGI IMG/M metagenome (GOLD analysis project Ga0123329, IMG submission 89703) | Anaerobic biogas reactor microbial communites from Washington, USA - Biogas_R1_B C12 SIP DNA | ecosystem: Engineered > Bioreactor > Anaerobic > Unclassified | place: Washington, USA | collected... | reverse complement strand
GGGGAGGGGCACTTTCGATCGCTGGACGACGTGCCGGAGCGCGCCCTTTCCCTCAGCATTCCCGCCATCCTCTCCGCCAGAGTCATCAGCTGCGTGGCGCCCGAGCGGCGCAAGGCGGCGGCCATGCGGGACGCGCTGGAGGGGCCGATCTCGCCCGACTGCCCCGCCTCCGTGCTGCGACGCCACGGCGAGGTGTACCTCTATCTCGACGAGGAATCGGCGTCACTTCTCTCGCCGGCTGCACTTGCAGGCGACGAGTGAGGGGTGGCAGGTTACACGTTACAGACTCGAGTTGCCGGGCCTCTGCAACCGGCAACTTGCCACCTGTCTCCAGGCATCGATAGCGCGGGCGGCGTGCCCAATTCACGAACGGGAGGAACGTCACATGCGTAAGGTGGCCATCGTAGGGGCCGGGCCCGCGGGCCTATTCGCCGCGCACGAGCTGGTGCAACACGGCCTGGAGGTGGTCGTGGTGGATATGGGCAAGGCCGTGTCGGACCGCTCGCGCAGCGAACCCTTTGACCTGCTGCACGGGATGGGAGGGTCGGGCACGTTTTCCGACGGCAAGATCAACTTTCACACCCAGGTGGGCGGAGACCTCTACCAGTTCTTACGCATCGACGCCGCCTGGGCGCTGGTCAACCACATCGAGGAGATCTTTGCGCATTACGACGTGCACGTCATCTCTACCGACGACGAGCGCACACGAGACCTGGAAAAGCGCGCTGCCAAGTGTGGCGTGCGCTTCCTGCCCATTCGCCAGGCCCACATCGGCTCCGACCACCTCACGGCGTTCATCGAGGCGTTTGGCGACGATCTCGCGCGACAGGGCGTGACGTACCGCCTGCAGACGCGCGTCGAGGACGTGGCATGTGAGGATAGCCGGGTCAAGGGGCTGACGCTGGCGGACGGCGGGTTCATCGAGGCGGATGCCGTGATCCTGGCGCCCGGTCGCGTGGGCAGCGAATGGGTGCGGCGCGTGGTGCAGGGCTTGGGGCTCCCCATCTCACATAACCCCGTGGACGTTGGCGTGCGCGTCGAGGTGCCGGATATCGTCATGGAGGACATCATCTCGGTCAGCTATGACCCCAAGTTCTATATGCGCGCCCCCACCTACGACGATCGCGTACGCACGTTCTGCGTCTCGCCCGAGGGGTTCGTCGTCAAGGAGGTGTACTGCGAGGAGGGGGCGGTGGGCGTGAACGGCCACGCGTTGCGCGACAAGCAGTCGGGCAACACGAACTTTGCCTTGTTGACGAGCATCAACCTTACGGAGCCGGTGGAGAGCACGGCCGACTATGGCGTATCGATCGCGCGACTGGCCACCACCATCGGCGGCGGGAAACCGATCCTGCAGAGCATGGGCGACCTGCGCCGTCACCGGCGCTCGACGTGGGGCCGCCTGCAAAAGAGCCCGGGCGACGTGGTGCCCACCCTGACGGACGTTGCCCCTGGCGATATCAGCATGGCGCTGCCGCACCGCATCGTCACCGACCTCGTCGAGGGGCTAGAGATGCTGGCCGGCGTGATTCCCGGGCTGGATGCCGACCGTACCCTCCTGTATGCCCTCGAACTGAAACGCTATGCCACGCGGGTGCAGACGGATCGCCACCTGCAGACGAGTATCGAGGGCCTCTACGTGGCGGGAGACGGCGCCGGCGTGGCACGGGGCATCGGAGGCGCCGCGGCCACGGGCGAGATTGCCGCGCGGGGAATCATCGCCCGGGCGACGGAGGGTTAGGCGTCGCCTCAGGATTCCTTGCCCGAGCGTGCCCAATGCGTGGCGAATGAGACGATCATTGCCAGGGAAAAGGTGGCGAGGCCGGCCTGCCACAACAAGGCGGGGCCTTGCACGCCGATGGCGATGAGCGCCAGGCTCACCACGATCAGCACCGCGGCGATGGCGTGTAGCCTCTGCATGGTCATGGCCGGCCTCACACGAGGAGTAGGTGGATGGCCACCGTCGCGCCTGCGGTGATCAGTCCTACGACCAGCACCCAGGGGATGGCACGCTGCAACACGGCGCCCAGCTGGGCGGTGATCCCCGCGACGGTGGCCCCGAGAAGGGCATCTCCCGGAGAGACGGCGTTGCCGATGGCGCCCCCGGCCGTCTGCGCCGCGACCACTAGGTCCACCGAGAGCCCCTCCACCTCGGCGGCGGTGGCCTGCAGCGGCGCAAAGAGCACGTTCGAGGCCGTGTTCGACGACGTGATGAGCGATCCCAGCGTTCCGATGAGGATGCTGGACGCGAGAAACACCAGCGAACCCGCCACCGCCGTGACGCCCAATGCCAGTACCGTGATCTGCCCCGAGTGGTCCATGACCTTGCTGATCACCAGCAGCGCGGTGATGGCGGTGGTCGCCGGCAGGGCGTCTTCGGCGGCCTCCCCGATCACCGATCCGATGCTCGTCTCGCTCCTGAATAGGCCGCGGGCGCGATAGAGAAGATAGCTGGCCGCGGCAGAGACCAGCAGCAGCGTCCCGGGGTGCGTCAGCGGCGTGAACGCAGCATAGGCGCCGGTGGCGGCGCGTTCGATAGTGTAGCCGGTCGTGGTCGCGGGGAAGGGGATGCCCACGCGCACCTGCTCCAGCACCTCGCGCACCGGCTGGATGATCAGTGCCACGATGGCCAGCACGCCGAGGATGGCATAGGGCGCGAACGCCAGCGCCAGCGACATCGGCGGGGCATCCTCTCCGCGAGGCTGCTCCTCCGAGGCAGCCTCTTCCTCCTCCTCTCCACCGATGTGGGCCCACTCTTCGAAAATGAGGTTGGGTTCGTCCACGTCATGCTGGCGGTAGTAACTCCAACGATTTAGCCCAAACGTCACAGCCAGCGCGGCGCTGGTCGCCAGAAACGCCCCGATGGTGGGGAAGAGTGGTACGAGCAGATACTGCAGCCCTCCGTGGATGGCCGAGATCACCACGATGGCGGGCCCGGCGCGTTTGAGCGCCCACCATCGCCCGTAGGCCCAGGCGATAAACAGCCCCCCCGCCAGGTTCGGCACCCACAGCAGGGTGGCGGCGTAACGCAGCGCCGCCGCCTCGTTGGGCAGATCCACCACCGTCAGGGTGGCCAGCCAGGTGGCGCCGAGGGAGCCAAAGGGGTTGACCCAGGCGGCGCCGATCATCGGCAGCACCACGGCATAGACCGGGCGCACCCCAAGCCCGATGAGGAGGGGCACCGTCACCGCCAGCGGCGTGCCAAAGCCGGCGATGGCCTGAATGAACGACGCTAGGATCCAGGAAAAGGCCAACACCACGAGCAGGCGGTCGGGCATGATGCGGCGCACCCCCTCCTGGATCGCCTCAAAGGCGCGCGCGTCGGCGGCGACGTTGTACAGGATGAGGGATGGCCAGATCACGTATAGCACAAAGATGGCGTCCCAGATTCCCTTGCCCGTGGCTACCCCGAGTGCCGTGAGGGGCGTGCGCATCAGGAGCAGAGCGGTGGCCACGGCCGCCGCTAGCGCCACCGGCGCCGCTGAGGAGGTCGACCAGCGCCGCCAGACGAGCAGCAGGAGGAGGATGGCGATGGGTGCGAACGACGCCAGCCATCGCAGGAGCGTGACGGGAAGGTCGGGCGCGAGCTGCTGCTCCATCATGACGTTCACCGCCACCCTATGTCTCGCCCTTCTCGCCAGGCTCGTCCTGTGCCGCCTGGTACAGCCTGGATGCCAACGGAATGAGCATCGCCACGAGCACCAGGCCGAGCCCGAGCCACATGAGCGTGGCATTCACCTCGTCAGTGGCGCTCACATAGAGCAGGACGGCGCCCAGCAGTATTAGGATGACGGCGATACCAAGCTGCCACACGCTTTCTCGCAACCACTCCATCGCGCCTCAGCCCCCGCCCAGCCCCGCGAACCCGAGGATGACCACCAACGAAACGACGCCGGCCAATGCCACAGAGATGGCGGTATAGATGATCGTCTTGCGGATTACGTCCCCGGTGTGTCCGGGAAGGCCAACGGAACCCGTCCCCAGGAGGACGTTGCCCGGCGCGATGCTATTGGTGACGGCGGCGCCCACCGTCTGGGCAGCCAGAACCACGGCGGCGGAGAGGTTGAGCGCTGTCGCGGTCTGTTGCTGGAGGGCGCCAAAGAGGATGTTCGAGGAGAGGTTGCTCGAGGTCATAAAGGCGCCCAGTGCGCCGACGACCGGCGCAAGGAGCGCATAGACTGGACCGGTGGCGACGGCCGCGATGCCGAGCGCCAGCTCGCGCACCTGGCCCGATCCGCTCATCACCGTGGCAAGCGGCACGAGGGCCAAGAGCGCCATCGCCGACGGGATGCTCGCGCGGATGGTGTCCTCGATGATCTCGTCCAGCCGGTCACGCGAGAGTCCCCCCCAGATGCGCAACATGATGTAGGCGATAACGCCCGAGGCCAACAGGAATGTGCCCGGGTGGGTGAGCGGAGAGAACGCAGAGTAGCTCTCGTCCGCCTCGGTCACGACGCCGTATCCTGTCTCGAGGCGAGGGAAGGGGAGCCCGATCTGAAAGGTCTCTAGCGCTGAGCGGACCGGCGGGATGAGAAGCACCACCACGATGAGCACGACCAGCGAGATGTAGGGCACGAACGCCAGCCACAGGGGCATGTGCATCTCCTCCCTCTCTTCCGCAGCGCGCCCTTGCTCCTCCTGTTCGCCCGGCTCCATCACCTGGCTCTCCGCCACCTCCGACGGACCGCTGTACCAGCTGGTACGGGCTAGCCAGAGGGTCACTCCGACGGCTACCGTGGCGGGGATGAAAGCGGCCACCGTCGGCAATAGCGGCGCGAGAATCAGCTGCCCGACGCCGTGAATGGCGCCCACGATCAGGATGGCTGGCAATGCCTCGCGCACCCCCTTGCCGCGACCGTACAACCACGCGATGATGAACCCGGCCGCCAGGTTGGCCAGCAGCAGCATCACCGCCGCGATGCGCGCCGCCACAGCGGGGCTCTCCATCTCGGTGACGAGCACCAACCCCTCCCATGCCACCGCGAGGGTGCCAAAGGTGTTGGCCCATGCGTGCCCGATGAGCGGGATGACCACGGCCCACAGCGGGCGTACCCCCACCGCCACCAGCAGGGGAGCGGTCACGGCGATGGGCGCCCCAAAGCCTGTGATGCTCTGCAAAAAGCTGGCGAATACCCAGCCGAATGCCAGAATGTGGAGCAGGTTGTTTGGCGTGTAGGACTCGATGCCGATCCGAAGAGTGTCGAAGGCGCCGGCCTCATCGGAAACCTCGTACAGAAACAGGGCGGGGACGATGACATAGAGGATGAACGCCGCATCCCAGATGCCCTTGACCGTCTGGAGCGCCACGATCCGGGCAGGGGTTCGGAACACGAGAAATGCCGCCACCACCGCTAGGAGGTAGCCCACGGGCGCAGCCGTAGCGGCCTTCCAGCGGAGCCCCACCAGGAGGACCAGAATCGCGGCCAGCGGCAGGAACGCGACGAGCCACAATCCAAGGCTGACCGGTATCTCTTCGGTTGGCACGCGTACTCCCTCCACGCCTTGGCGTGCGACGGACGCCCCACCGGCCTCAGTGCCCGATGGCCACGCCGTCGCCGCGCGGGTCCGCGCCCCCGTGCAGGGAGCCCTCGGTTCGGTCGATGAGGATCGCCTGGGCGTGCCCCATCTTGTCCGACCAATCCTCCAGCATCGTCACATCGTGCCCGCGACGCCGCAGCTCGGTGGCGACGCCGTCGGGGACACGTCCCTCGAGCTTCAGGGAACGACTCTCCTCGCCCCAGGTGCGCCCATAGAGCCAGCGCGGCGCCTCGATGGCCTCCTGCGGGTTGTAGCCGAAATCGAGCATGCGCGTGAGCATCGCAGCCTGCGTCTGGGGCTGCCCCTCGCCGCCCATGCTGCCGAACAGCAGCGACGGGCGTCCGTCGTGGAGCGCCATGGCGGGGATGATGGTGTGGAACGTGCGCTTGTGGGGCGCCAGGGCGTTGGGGTGATCGGGATCGAGCTGGAAGAAGGAGCCGCGGTTCTGTAGCAGGATGCCGGTGCCCGCGGGAATGAATGCTGACCCGAACTCGAAATAGACGCTCTGGATGAGGGAGCAGGTCTGCCCGTCTCGGTCGACGGCGGCCATATATACCGTGTCGCCGCCGGGCGCCGAGACGGCATGGACGCCCGCCTCAATCTCTTTTGCGGGGCGCGCGCGCATCATGTCGATCGCGCGCCGGCGCTCCGCGGCATAGTCCTTGGACAGGAGTTGGCCGAAGGGAATGTCGATGGTCGTCGGGTCGGTGACCCAGCGATCGCGGTCGGCAAAGGCCAGCTTGACCGCCTCGGTCATCAGGTGGTAGTAGTCGGCGGCGCCATCGCCCATGGATGGCAGATCCATCCCCTCGATGATGTTGAGCAACATCAGGGTGGCGATCCCCTGGGTGTTGGGCGGCAACTCCGTCACCTCGTAGCCGTGGTAAGTGGTGCGCAGCGGCTCTACCCAGTCCGAGGTGTGGGAGGCAAAGTCATCTTCGGTGAGGAGGCCCCCCTGGTCCTGCAACCCCGAGACGATGCGGTGCATCAGCTCGCCCTGGTAAAAGCTCTGGGCGCCCTGTTCGGCGATGGCTCGCAGCGACCGCGCCAGGTCGGGTTGTCGGAAGATGGCGCCGGTGGCGGGCGGGAGGCCGTTGCGAAAGAAGGTGCGCTCCGTCTCGCGGTAGCGGCGCAGCGTGTCGGCGTATTCTGCGATATAGTCACGGAACTTGCGTGACACGGGAAAGCCATCGCCGGCGTAGACGATGGCGTGCTGAAACAGCGCTGACCAGTCGAGCTTGCCATATCGCTGGTGGAGCTGGTGCCAGGCATCGACCACCCCGGGCACGGTGTTGGCGGCGAGGGGCCCGCGGGGCTCGATCTCGCTCCACCCCTTGGCGCGGTAGGCGTCGATCGTGGCGCGCTCGCCCGATCGCCCCGAGCCGTTGAGTGCCCGCACGCTCCCCTCGCCCGGATCCCACACTTGAGCGAACAGATCGCCGCCGAGGCCCGCCATGTGATCATAGACCACCGCCAGCGTCGCATTCGCCGCGATGCAGGCGTCGACGGCCGAGCCACCTCGGGAGAGGATATCCAGGCCGCTGGCGCTGGCCAGATAGTGGGAGGTCGCGATCATGTCCTGGCTGGTGATGGTGGGGGGGCGGCCGGTGCCGTAGGCATAACCCGTCTGCTTACCGTCCATCGATCCCTCCTCGGATCACCGTCGCGACTCGCGTGGCGACACACCAACCGAAGGTGGCGGTATACCAACCCAAGGCGGCACACGCTAGCGTGGGCATAGGAGCGCCACGGGCGCGATGCTCACGGGTTGCGTGGTGATGGATGATCCTGTCTGGGGCGACGGGAGAGAACTGGGTGCGGGGTAAGCGCGGGGTGAATGTCGGTGACTCTTGCTCAGCGAGTCGCGAGGAGGAACAACCTCACGCTACACCCATTGTAGCATACTATGATGAGCGCCGCAACGGTCACACGATGCGCGGCGCGAGCGCGGTGGGCGCGCCCTGGCGGAAGCAAGCAGAACCCCCCGGCATATGCGGGGGGGGTTCGTTTCCTGGTCGAGCGGTCGGGCTCCGTGTGATGCCCCCACGGGAATTCGAATCCCGGTCGCAGCCTTGAAAGGGCTGTGTCCTAGGCCTCTAGACGATGGGGGCCAGACCTCAAACGTGCCGATTGTACCATGGCTCAGCGGCAGGGTCAAGTAGAGCAAGGATCAGCGCGTCGAGTGCTTTCTGAAGGTCGCATGCAGGCTTGCCAACGCATCTGTGATGGCCTCCTGCTCGACGGGGCAGCCGCGCAGCCAGATGATGTCGCGATCCCACTCCAGGCCGAATGAGGAGGCGCGCTCCTTCACAGCGAAGGCATAGCGCTGCATGCAGTCTCCCACCAGCAGCTCGAGGTGCCACGTGCCCCGCTCGACCTTGTCACCACAGAACGCCTCGGCGCCCGCGGCGACGACGCGGAGGTGTGCCAGGAACTCGTCCGCCAGCCCCTGCAAGGCCTGCGAAGCGAGGCCGCGGCAGGTGTCGCACACCACTCCCGACGCCTCCAGTGCCTTCAGGATCTGATCCACGGGCGCGGGACACCCGCCGATAAAAGTGCCGAGTTCGGCGTACCGCTCGGCGCAGTTGCCGATCACGAACGTCTCACCCTTGGGCTCGGGGCGCTCGCCCAAGCCACCGTAGATGAAATCCACCGGCTTCAGTAGCTTCTGGAATCGAAAGCGCTGCAGCGCCGACTGAGCAAAGGTGCGGCAGCCACTGCAGGCGTCGAGGTCATGCAGCGTGAGACCCGGCAGGGCGATGCAGAACTCTTCGCTCGGCGTCATAAAGTGGCGCTGATGATCTTGTACCCGCTCACCAAGGACGTCGATGCGCTCCCGGTCGCCGATCCCGATGCCATCCTCGATGGCCCAGTTGAGGTACCGCGTGCGCGCGGTAAAGCACATCAGATCGCGCGAGATGGCGTCCACCGCCACAGGGTCGGCGCCCACGAGCATCAGCCGAGCGCCACCCGGGCGGTCGAAATCCGTGCCGCCGGCGATCCCCTCGGCGCCGTCGAACCCGTCCACCACGCTGAGGTCCGGCTTGCGAATGCGGTTCAGGTCCACGAGCGCCTGCTCGAGCAGGTACTGGCGGTGGATCTCGGAGCGCTTCCACTGAGGCGTCTGCCCGTACGCGTTCTTGAGCACCACAGTATAGTCCGTGTTCAGGTGCGTCTTTAGGCAGGGCACGCTGATGAAAACGTCCGCGTCGTAGAGGAGTTGCGAGAAGGGGATGGCGCCCATGGTATAGCGCGGCTTGTCCAGCTCGATCTCGACGAACGGCCCGGCATCCAGGTTCCACAGCTCGACGCCCATGCGCTCGGCCATCTCGCGCCACCCACCGGTGGGGAAGGCGGTCTCGTGGCTGGTGCCGAACCTACCGGTGCCCTCGGCGACCACAATCCGGCCGGCGCCGCAGCGCTGGACCTGCGTGATGATAGCCTCCACCAGTTCCCTGTGCGTTGTGCCGCCGGTATGCGATGGGGCGTTCGCGGTGATGTTGGGCTTGATCACCACGGTCTGCCCGGGCTGCACAAAGGCCTCCATGCCCCCCAGGTCGGCCAGACACGACGACAGCACGGTGTCGACGTCTCCCAGTTCGGTCCAACGATGTAGTGAAACCCGCGCTCGCGCCTCGTTCACAATGCCTCCAACTCGTCATAATGGGGTGATCAGCCTCGCAGAGGGGCCGATCAGGAATGCGAACCGACGTACCGGCTCTACTCTAACTCTCGTCTACTACGGGTGTCAAACGATGAGCCGCGAGCCAGGGCGAACACGGGCCGCAGCGCGTGCTCCACGGACGCTAATACGCTGCCCTCCGGTCCACGGTGTTGAGGAGCGGCTCGCCACGGACAAAGCGCGCCATGTTCTCCACAAAGACATCCATGTCGCGCCCGGCGCGATTCGGAGAATTGCCGGCGGTGTGGGGTGTCAGGATGACGTTGTCCATGCGCCATAGGGGGCTGGAGGATGGCCACGGCTCCTCCGGCATGACGTCCAGGCCCGCGCCGGCGATCCATCCCTCCACCAGGGCACGCTCCAGCGCCGGCCCATCCACGACCTGGCCGCGTCCCACGTTGATGAGGATCGCCGACTGCTTCATGCGGCGCAGTTCTCGTTCTCCGAAAGAGCCGCGCGTTTCGGGCGTGTGAGGCAGGATGAGCACCACCACGTCCGACTGCTCTAGCAGGTGTGGCAGCATTTCGGGACCCCACACGGCGTCGACCCCTTCGGGGGGCGTATCGGGGTGAGCCCTGACCCCGACGACGCGCATCCCAAAGGCGTTGGCGCGTATTGCCAGCGCGCGTCCGACGGCGCCAAACCCCACGATGCCCATGGTGAGGCCGCGCACCTCCATGAGGTTGCCAAAGGCCTCCCGGCGCCAGCTGTCAAAGCGCGCCGCGGCTACGATGCCGCGCGTGACCGACAAGAGCAGGGCGAAGGCGTGTTCCGCTAGCAAGCTCGCGACGCTCTCGCCCTTGCCGCAGGTAAAGACGAAATCCCGCTCCAGGACGTGTGGGCCCATCAGGTCGTCGACGCCCGCGCTACTGGTGTGCACCCAGCGCACCTTGGGGGCCGCCTCCAGAACGCGCCGAAAGGCATCACCCGAGCCACCCCCAAAGGACCCCATCAGGATATCGGCGTCCGCCACCTCTGCTAGGAGCGCGTCCTGGCTCTCTGCTGTGACGATCTGCAGGTCGGGCGCGATGGCGCGCAGCCGCTCTTCGACCCTCGCGGCAAACGGGCGTGTCGTTACGAGTTTCATGGGTTCTCTCCATCGTTCAGCGAGGGTCGGACGCTGAGGGCCTGCCGAAAGGGGCCCGCGCCCGAGCGGGGAGGACGAAGGATGACCGGCCACGGCCGGCCTTCGCTTCATCCGGCGCCGGCCTCTTCCGTCTCGGGTGGCTCGGACATGGCGTCGGGGATGCGCGCCACCAGCACCTTGTCCACCCGATTGCCATCCATGTCCATCACCTCGAACCGCAGATTGGCCCACTGAAAGTAGTCGGCGGGCGCCGGGATGCGGCCGATGAGGCTCGTGATGAACCCTGCCAGGGTCTGGTAGAGGCCCTGTTCCTCCCCCGGCAGTTCGTCCAGCCCGAACAGCTCGCGGAACTCGCCGATGGGCAGCATGCCGTCCACCAGCCAGGTACCGTCCTCGCGCTGCACGACCTCGGGCTCTTCCTCTTCGTCGATCGAAGGGATATCGCCCACGATCGCTTCCAGGATGTCCGTGAGCGTAACGTATCCCGTCACCGAGCCGTACTCGTCGATCACCAGCGCCGTCGGGCGGCCGGATTGCTTGAAGGCCTCCAGAGCCTGGAGGGCGGGCATCACCTCGGGGACGTAGAGTGGCGTCTGAACGTTCGGCTCGATGGCGAACGGGTTGCCGCTCAGCATGTGCGACAGGATATCCTTGGCCTGCACCTCACCCACGAGTTCGTCCAGGCTGCTGCGTGCCACGGGAAACCGCGAGTACGGGCTCTCGACGATGGCGCGCATCGTATCCTCGACGGGCGCCTCCAGGTCTAGCCACGTCATCTCCGGGCGGGGCGTCATCAGGGCGCTGACGCGGCGATCGTTGAGGAGGAGCACTTGCTCGACCAGTTCCTGCTCGGCCTCCTCGAATACGCCGGCTTCGGTGCCCTGTGCAAAGAGCCCGCGTATCTCCTCTTCGGTCACCGGTGGCTCCTCGGTCGGGTGTACGCCGATCAGTCGCAGAACGAGATCGGTGGACACGCTCAGCAGACGTACCAACGGCGCTGCGACCGTGGCCAGCAAGCTCATGGGCCGCGAGACGACGCGCGCGATCCCCTCGGGGTCGTTCAGTGCCACCCGCTTGGGGACGAGTTCACCAATGATCAGCGACAGATAGGTGATGGCGAGCACGACCAGCGTGACGGCCAGGCCACCGGCAAAGGGCGCCAGGGGCCCGATCTCGCGCAGCACGTCAGCCAGGGAGACGGCGAGGGTGGCACCTCCCAGGGCGCCGGCCAGGATGCCGATGAGTGTGATCCCGACCTGCACCGTCGAAAGGAAGCGATTTGGCGTTTCAGATAGGCGCAGGGCGACCTCCGAGCCGCGATCTCCCTCGGCGGCGCGCTGCTCCAGCCGCATCTTGCGCGAGGAGATGATGGCGATCTCGGACATGGCAAAGACGCCGTTAGCGATGATCAATAGCAGGATGAGGAACGCCTCGGTTGTCCATTGTGGCATATCAGGTAACTCCCATCGGGCACCGGACGAAGACACGTCCACTGGGGCTGCTATCTGCGCGCCGATGCGCCGGGCATGCAGGGCGCTGGGCGGGCCAGCACGCCGACACGCGGGCGCCGGGGCGCGAACCGAGGCCACCTGTGGACGCGCGGATACCGCCGGCAATCAAATCTCCGGCGGGCGACGCGGACAGGCTTGTGGCGGCACTGGTCGCTTGTTGGCGAGTGATTCCCGGTTCGCGTTGCAGCCCTATCATCTTGGGTTTTCGCTCAGACCTGAGCGTCGGGAACGTGTGAACTCACGTGGAGGGCTCGTCCGCTCTGGAGGGACAACGAGGGCAGCGGTTGGCCCGTACGAGGGCCAACAGACTGTGGGTGGTTATGATGCGGCGACTACTAGGGTCAGGGTCCGGCTCTTTGGACATCGTGTGGAAATGCACCTCTTCTGCGATCGGTTTGGCGCACACCGTGTACGCTACTTCACCACCCTTATGATAGGCCAATCCGTCAGGATTCGCAACCTTAGCCCGGGTATGTCCAGGATTCTAGGCGTTCGGCCGGGCGTACACGCCGCTGACCGAGGTCAGGCGCTAACATCGCGAAGCCCGCATTCGCGGGCTGAACGCAAGTCCACGCAGGTGGACTTGGCGCCCAAGGC
>Ga0123329_1003710_pt1 | contig 12418 bp, 12 predicted proteins | sample BioC12SIPDNA_FD_89703 | JGI IMG/M metagenome (GOLD analysis project Ga0123329, IMG submission 89703) | Anaerobic biogas reactor microbial communites from Washington, USA - Biogas_R1_B C12 SIP DNA | ecosystem: Engineered > Bioreactor > Anaerobic > Unclassified | place: Washington, USA | collected... | reverse complement strand
TCTTCAGGCGGCATCGCATCAAGGCATCAGGCTCACCTGCCCAGCGGCCCCGCGCCCTTCGGGCGAGAGCAGTTGAACAGGTGGGCAGGTGATCAGTAGAGAGATGCGGGGCGGGCGGCTGTGTCTGCGTACCTGTCGCCACCCCCATTGCTCCGCATCAACCCAACGGCCCCACATGATGCTCGAAGGTCTCGGCGATGGCCTTGCGGTCTTCGGCGGGCGCCTTGCTGAGCACGCAGACTCCCAGGACACGGGGGGAGGCGTTGCCACGTTGAAGGCGAGCGCAAAGGGCCAAGCGGAAGTCGGCGTGCGGGGTGATGTTCTCAGAAGACCGTTTCCCCAAGAAGAGCTAGGCGCAAAGGGAGGGAGCTGGTATACTACGAGTTCGGCTCGGTGGTTCCCCCGGGCAGAATTCAAGGGAGAGAGACGATTTGCCGTGTTTGCGGCGGTCGTCTTTTTTCGTGGGCGTACTCTTTGGCATCGTCCTGGCGGAGGCGGAGAAGCACCCCCCATCAGGACACATATTGCAGCGAGGAGGTCGGGCATGAACGCATTGGTTTCGCGCGTATCGGTTATTGTGTGGGTTGCTCTTCTGGCCGGCACGGCGTTCGCGGTGAACATCGAGACTGTGCGGGTGGGCAATCCGGGCAACGCGGGTGAATGGTCCGGCCAGAGCTACGGCGGCTACGGCCCGGACCGCATCTGCGGCGCGGTGGACTACACGTACAACATCGGCAAGTACGAGGTCACCGCCGGGCAGTACACAGAGTTCCTCAACAAGGTGGCGGCGACGGACGCCTATGGGCTGTACAACACGAGCATGTGGTCGAGCAGTTACGGCTGCAAGATTCAGCGCAGCGGCATCTCGGGCAGCTACACGTACAGCGTGGCGAGCGACTACGCCAATCGGCCGGTGAACTGCGTTTCGTGGGGCGACTCGGCGCGGTTTGCCAACTGGCTGCACAACGGCCAGCCGACGGGTCCGCAGGGCCTGAGCACCACCGAGGACGGGGCGTACTACCTCAATGGCGCTACGACGAATGCCCAGCTTCTGGCCGTCAACCGCGAGTCGGACTGGAAGTGGGCGATCACGAGCGAGGACGAGTGGTACAAGGCCGCGTACCACAAGAACGACGGCGTGACGGGCAACTACTTCAACTACCCCACGAGCAGCGACAGCGTGCCGGGCCGTGATCTGTCCGACGCCTCCGGCAACAACGCGAACTACTACGGCAGTCCGTCCCCGATCGACTCGCCGTACTATACGACGGTGGCGGGCGAGTTCCAGAACTCCGACAGCCCCTACGGCACGTTCGATCAGGGCGGCAACGTGTGGGAATGGAATGAAGCTGTGCTTTACGGTTCGTATCGCGGCTTGCGGGGCGGGTCGTTCAGCCTCAACGACTACTACCTGCTCGCGTCGGGTCGCTACCACTACTTCCCGTCGGACGAGTACGACAGCATCGGGTTCCGCGTCTCCGAGGTTCCTGAGCCAGGTACAATGGCGTTACTGGCGTTTGGAGGGATAGGGGTGCTGCGTCGGCGAAGGGGGCTTCGAAGATAGCCCTCTGGGCTTTGGCCCTCTTACCCTTTTTCTTCGCCGCCGCAGGCGGCGCGCGGATTTTTTGAGCCATGCGCACGCGCCGGATCAGCGGAGATTCCCGCAACGAACCGCCGGTCCTCCTGGTCAAGTGGTATGACGTGACGAAGTGGCTGCTGGAGCGGGTGGACAGCTTCCCGAAGAACCAGCGCTTCGTCTTTGGCCAACGCATCGCCGACCGCGTGCTGAACATCCTGGAGGTGCTGGTCGAGGCGGCGTACTCGCCGCGCAAGGTGGAGTTGCTGGCCCGGGCCAACCGGGACATTGAGGTGTTGCGTTGGTTGATCCGCATGGCCACCGACCGCACGCTGCTCACGCCGCGCCAGTATGAATACTGCTGCATGAGCCTCAACGAGTGCGGGCGAATGGTCGGCGGCTGGTCGAAGCAGGCGGCGACGAAGGAGCGAAGCGCCCGTGCACCGCGTGAAGAACCTGTTTGAGCAGGTCTGCTCGATGCGGAACCTTCGGGTGGCGGCGTGGACTGATTGCGTTACCCTTTGCCCTGTGTTCTTCTACACTGTGCCCTTCCTGCCCCGAGCGAAGCGAGGAATCCAGGTAAGGAAGGCACAGAGGCAGTAGGCAGTGGAGAGGGTGGTATGGGTATTCTGGCGTATGTGGATACCTCGGTGTACGGTGGGGTGTTCGACCCCGAGTTCGCGACGGCCAGTAAGGCGTTCTTCAAGCTGGTTGGCCAGGGCCGCTTTGAACTGCTGGTCTCGGACATTGTGCGCCAGGAGATCGCGCGGGCACCGGCCCGCGTCCGGCAGTACTTCGGCGCGCAGGCGGGGCACATGCGCCTGGTGGCCTTCGACGAGCGGGTGCTGGCCCTGCGCGAGGCGTACCTGTCGGCGGGCATCCTGGGGTCGGATTGGGCGGATGATGCTGGGCACGTGGCGGCGGCCACCGTTTGGGGAGCGGACCTGATCGTGAGCTGGAACTTCCGGCACATTGTGCACTTCGAGAAGATCCGGCTCTATAATGGTGTGAACGCCCTGAACAATTACCGGGCGGTCGAGATTCGATCGCCTCGGGAGGTCATCGACTATGAAGACCGCGAAGAAATTTGATTGCGTAGAGATGAAACGAGCCGCCCAGCGCAAGATCCGCAGGCAGGTTCGCGATATGACGCCGGAGGAGGAGATCGCCTTTTTCCGTGAGGGCGGCAAGGAGTTCGAGCGGGTGGTGGAGAAGGCGAGGAAAGGAAGTAGGCGGTAGGCACAAAGGCAGAAGGCACAGAGGCATGAGTCAGTAGTCAGGAGACAAGAAAGCCACGCTCGCCACCCAGTTGGGTGAATGCTTGGACGGCCGGCAGCCACATGAACCGGCGCTATCGCTCCTGCCTCGGTTGGCGAATGATTCGCTGGGGTTCGCGTTGAGCGATGTCCTCCTGGACCGCTTTGAGATGGGCGCCAAGCCTTTCAACGTCGTGGTCGAAACGAGCGGACAATTCGTACTTGATGGCCCGAACCTCGTCGATGAGCGGATCGCCGGTCGGGGCGGGCGGCCCGGTCGGCAGGTCACGGTAACGGACGGGATCGGATGCCGACACGTCAGATGCGGGTCTCATGCTGCCATTCTACCCTGACGCGGGCAGCCTTTCCAACCGGTAAGCTCCAGGCCCGCCGATCTTCAGGCGGCATCGCATCAAGGCATCAGGCTCACCTGCCCAGCGGCCCCGCGCCCTTCGGGCGAGAGCAGTTGAACAGGTGAGCAGGTGATCAGTAGAGAGAAGCGGGGCGGGCGGCTGTGTCTGTGTACCTTCCGCCACCTCTATCGCTCTACAGCAAGTGGCCGCCGGGCTCGAGGATCCGTTGCAGAGGAGATGGTGCACTCATGCTCAATCGTGGCGGAGCGATTCGACGGGGCTGAGTCGTGAGGCCCGTCGGGCGGGCAGCAGGCCGAATACCAAGCCGATCACGACCGCGAAAACCATCGGGCCTACCAGCAGGCTTACCGAGAGAATGGCCGGCCATTCTGTCAGGCGTGAGATTGCCTCGCTGCCCAGCAGTCCGACAACCACCCCCAGCAGGCCGCCCACCCCAGCCAGCGTCGCCGACTCGATCATGAATTGCCGCATGATCATTCGCCGGGTCGCCCCGACGGCCATGCGAATGCCGATCTCCCGCGTTCGTTCCATCACCGTCACGAGCATGATGTTCATGATCCCGATGCCCCCGACCAGCAGACTGATTGCGGCAATACTGACCAGCAGTGTGCGCATGACGTTGGAGGTCGCCTCGGCCATGCGGGCGTATTCCTCGATGGACTTGATGGCGAAGTCATCGGGTTCGTTTTCGTTGAGGCGATGCCGCTGGCGGAGTAACTCGCGCATCTGATTCATCGCCAACTCGACCTGGGATTCATGGACGGCGGAGGCGACCAGGGCATGGGGACGATCGCCGCCGGCTAGCTGTCGGAAAACCGTGCTGATGGGGATGACCAAGGTGTCGTCCTGGTCCTCGCCCATGGGGCTCTGCCCTTTCCGTTCGAGCAGCCCGACGATTTCGATCATGGTGCCCTTGACCCGGATGCGCAGCCCGATGGGATCGAGGTCTCCGAACAACTGCTCGGCGGTGGTTGCTCCGATGACGCAGACCTTGGCGGCGGTGTCGTCGTCGGCGGGTTCGAGGCTTCGCCCGCTGACCACCGGCCAGCCGCGGATGGACAGGTAGCTGGCCGTGGAGCCGAAGACCGGCACGGTCCAGTTGGCGAGCTCGCTGACCGCCTGGCAGACGATACGGGCCACCGGAGCACAGTAGGCGACCGCGGAACAATCGCGTTCGATGGCGCGGGCGTCTTCGAGAGTCAGTGTCGGTGCGGACCCGGCCGCACCTCGGGCGCCGCTGTCCGAGGCCGTGCCCGGCAACACGATGATCATGTTCGTACCCAGGTTGGCGATCTGGCCCTGGATGCGTTGCTTGGCCCCCTCGCTGATGGAGACCACGGCGATGATTGCCCCAACGCCGATGATCACACCGAACATCGTCAGGATGCTTCGCGTGCGGTGCCGCAGCATCTCGCGAAAAGCGATGCGGAAGCTTTCGGTCCACAGGGCGGCATTCACGAGGCAGGTCCTCCCTGTGCGGTCGGCTGACCGGCCGGGTCTGCCTGCGGAACCTGCTCCGCCGAGAGGCTTGCCGCCAGCTCGCGAATGTGCGGGATTGGCGGTCCACCGTGGTTCGGCCCGGGCTTGTCGTAGACGATCCGGCCGTCGTGCAGGATGACCACCCGGCGAGTACACGCGGCAATATCCGGATCGTGGGTGACAAGCACGACGGTCAGTTGGTCGTCCCGATGAAGCTCCGCGAGCAGGCCGAGGACCTCTTCGCTGGTGTGGGAATCCAGGTTCCCGGTGGGTTCGTCGGCCAGGAGCAGCCGCGGTCGGGTCACCAGTGCTCGGGCCAGGGCGACGCGTTGCTGCTGGCCGCCGCTGAGCTGCCAGGGCATATGTCCCACCCGCTCGGCCAAGCCCACCCGCTCAAGCGCCGCCATGGCCCGCTGATGTCTCTCCCGCCGCGGAATTCCCAGGTAGACCATCGGCAGCTCGACGTTCTCCAGGGAGGTGCTGCTGTTGAGCAGGTTGAAGTTCTGGAACACGAATCCCAACTTCGTACGCCGGTGCCGGGCCAGTTCCTCCTCCTCGTTCTGGTTCACCTGTTGGCCGTCCAACCGGTATGTGCCGGCCGTCGAGGCGTCGAGGCAGCCCAGAACATTGAGCAGCGTGCTCTTGCCCGACCCGCTGGCCCCCATGATCGCGGTGAACTCACCCTCGGCGATGGTCAGATCCACGCGGCGCAAGGCATGTACCCTGATCTCGCCCATGTCGTAGATCTTCTGCAAACCCTCGATTTCGACGATATTCTTCATGCGTTCCTGGCGTTGGCTTTGTTTGGGTTTCGGACTGCCCCTGTCGCATCGGTTCCCGCCCGCCGACAGGTATCTGGGGGGCATCAGCCGCCGAGGGGCCCGCCGGTACCGGCCTGATTCCAGAATCCGGCCTACATACTGCGGTTCTCGGGGCGAGCCAGCATGATCGCCTCCTGCAGGCTGCTCTTACGCCCGCGGGTATTGCGGGCTTCAGTGACAAAATCGACTCCCGCGCCCAGGACAGGGCCGCCGTGGATCGCCGTCGCTCGGTTATCTGTGAACAGGGTCCACACGGCCACCGGTTCCCAACGGCCGGCTTTCTGCCGCCAGAGAGTGCCCTTGCCGGGAGGAATTGGCGGCGGTTCGAAGCTTACTTCGTTCGGCCGCGTTTGCACCTCGCGGGCGACGGTGACATGGAGCTGTTCCGGCGGGTCCGGCCAAGTCAGCCCCTCGATCAGGTCGAGGATTTCCGCGGGCGGCAGGGGAGGGCGGAAACGCAGGGCGGCATTGGCGACATTCAGGATCTCATCGCGCCGCACGACCTCGATGGTCACGTCCGCAGGCATACCCGGACGCAGGAGCTGGTCCTCGTTGTGCACATCAATGGTCACCGTGTACGTCACCACGTTGCCCACGGTCTTCGGTTGGTTGCGGATTTGCCGGACCGTTCCACTGAACCGGCGGTCACGGTACGCGTTGACCACAAACGTGGCGGCCTGTCCGGGGCAGATATATCCGACGTCCGCCTCGCTCACGTCGGTCAGCAACTCCATGCGGGACAGGTCTTCAGCCAGGACGAACAACTCAGGGGCCATCAGAGCGGCCGCGACGGTCTGGCCTACGTCCACACGCCGGTCGAGCACGATACCGTTGATCGGGGAGGTGATCGCCGAGCGATCCAGGCGGTATTGCGTGTGCTCGACACGGCTGCGAGCACCCTCCACGGCGGCCTGGCCGGCTTGGGTGTCGGCTTGGGCGGCCTCATACACCGATCGGCGGACCTTGAACTCCTCGTCGCTGGCCGCCCCGCTTTCAAGCAGACCCTGAACCCGCTCAAACTGTCGCTGAGCCTCGCTCGCCTGCACCTCAAGCTGTTTGAGCCTGGCTTGAGCAACGGCCAGGTCGGCCTTGGCCTGCTCGTGCTCCGCCCGGGTCAACTCGGGCTTCAGCCGGGCGATGACCTGCCCCTCAGTCACCCGGTCGTTGTGCTCGACGAAGATTTCGTCCACTGTCCCCGAGATCTCGCAACCGACGAGCACCTCCGTGGTGGGAGCCAAACGGCCGGTCGCCGAGACGGTCAGGGCCAACGGGCCGATCGACGTGGTCGTCACCCGCAGTTCAAGCTCGTCCGGACGGTCGAACGACCGCCAAACGGCCCATGCACCCGCCCCCAAGGCGGCCAGCACCAGCAATCGCATGATCAACTTCACTACCGCTTGCTCCCAGTTTGCCGTCTGATCCGGGCGGATCGGCCACTGTCGGCCGGCCCACTTCGTTCCGCGGTTGGGACAGGGATGCGCCGGAACTTCCGCCCTGACGCGGGTTTCCAACCAACCAGCCTGGCCCCGGCCTACGTCGCTTTTTTCCCGTTCCGCCCCCGACCGGTTGACAGTCACTTGGTCCCACGCCACAATGCGGCGCTTTGGTCGTGGCTTTGGCGGAACCAAAGCGTAACACAGACTCCCCGCTTGTCAAAGAGGCATAGGTGTGAACGCGCCGCTCAAACGTGTAGTCATCAAGGGGACGGGCTCGTATCTTCCCAACGACCCGATCCCGAACAGTCGGATTGACGAGGTTCTTGGCCCGCTTGACCAGGCCCCGCCCCGCGTCCAGTCATTCATCGCGTCCATCGGGGCACGAATGCTCGGCGCCAGCGGTGTCGAGTATCGCCATTTCGCGATTGATCTGGAGACCGGGCGGTTGACCCATACAGTCGCCTCGCTCGCCGAGGCCACTTGCCGTAAGGCCCTTGAGGATGCCGGCAAGGACGCTTCCGAGATTGACCTCCTCGTCATGGCCAGCTCGAATTACGATGAGTCCACTCCGCCGACGTCCACGCTCTTGCAGGAGCGGTTGGGCATCGAGACCTGCGCGGAAATGGAGATCCACTCGAACTGCTCCGGCGTGGGGAAGGCGATGATGGTGGCCTATGACGCTCTTCGTCTGGGGCATTACCGCACCGCTTTGGTGGTTTACCCCCAGATATCGAGCGTTTATCTGCGGAGAGTGTATCTCAATCAGCCGCAGATGAATAAGAAGCAGGCCGCTTTGCGCTATATCCTCGCCGATGGCGGCGGTGCCGTGGTGCTGGAGGCGGTTGACGCTCCGGCCGGCCAGAGCGTGCCGCATGAGATTCTTGGCACGTTCGTGGAATCGGTGGGTGGCAAGAAGCCGCCGGCCATGACCGCCGGCGGCGGGGTCAGCAACCTGGTCGATCCGGATCAGCAGATTCCCGCCATGTGGGCTGCTGGGTTGCATCATCTGGACCAGGATTTCGCCGCGGTCAATCGAGACGCCGGTCGCATCCTTTTTGAGGGTGTCGTCCGCATGATGGAGCGGTTGAAGCTGGCCCCCAAGACGGTTGACCATTTCGTCTTCTCCATTCCCACCAAGCAGCTTTATGACGACAATCTGGGTCGGTTCATTGACTACTTCGGGATCACAGCCGATCAGGCCAAGTTCCAGGCCCGCGAGACCGGGTATTGCGGCGGGGCGTCGCTGCTGCTGCATTTTGACCAGATGGCTCGCAGGGGCGAGTTCAAGCCCGGCAATGTTGTCGTGGTGCATTCGGTGGAGTCGAGCAAGTGGATGACGGCGGGCTTCGTTGTGAGGTGGTGACCGTGTCCAAAGTGGGGCCTCCGTCTGAGTCTTCCGAGGTGGCCCCGGCACAGGGGATGGCGGGCCGTCTCCAGTCGATTCCTCTTGTCCTGCGGATGATTCTTTACGGCGTGTTCTTCCTGCTGGCCGTCCTGGCGGGACTGCCGTATCTCGCTTACCAGTTTGACCGGTTCTTTCCTGCCTGGACCATCGAGATCGGTGTGTGGCGCGTGGTGGGGGGCGTGTTCTTCACGGTTGTTCTTGCGCTCTATCTCTGGGCTTCCTGCCTGCTCAGTCGGCACGGACGGGGGGCTTACGTCGAGTTCGATCCGCCGCAAGCCTTCGTGGCGACCGGGCCGTTCCGTTGGGTACGCAATCCCATCGCCGCTTGCGTGGTGGGGATGCTGCTTGGCGAGGCGATCTTGTTCTCCTCGACGGGGATCTTCCTACTGTTTGTGCTGGCGGTTCCCTTGGCCCATGCCCAGGTTATCTGGCTTGAGGAGCCGTTGCTGAAGCGGCGGTTCGGGTCGGCCTACGTCGAGTACTGTGCCCGTGTACCAAGGTGGTTTCCTCGGCCGCCGCGGGAGTCCGGTCCATGACCGCGGCGGTGACCGGCGGAACGGGCTTCCTGGGCGGAGCACTGGTTGAGATGCTATTGTGCCGCGGAAGCCGGGTGCGCGTTCTCCATCGCCGCCCGGAGGATGAGGTACGTATCCGATCGTGGGGGGCCGAACCCGTCCGGGGCGATCTGTGTGTGAGCAACGGGTGCGACGGGCTCGTCAGCGAGGGAGACGTGGTATTCCATTCGGCCGCACGCGTTGACATGGTCGGCTCGTGGCGGCAGTTTCGAGAGACCACCATCGAAGGCACGCGTCATCTTCTGGAAGCGGCCTTGCCCCGGAGGCCGGGGCGTTTCGTCTATATCAGCTCAGCGGCCGTCTACTCGCCTCAGGCGGCTGGACAGCCGATTTCCGCTGGCCGCACCCCGACCCGACCCGCTCATTACAACTTTTACGGGCGGGCCAAGCTTGAAGCGGAAGCGCTGGTTCGTCGTCGCTGTCGGCAGGCAGGGTGTCCCTGGACCATCGTGCGATTGGGATTCATGTATGGTCCGCGAAACCAGGCTCTGTTTCGGCATTTTGTGCCCATGGCCCGGCGAAACGAGTTGTTCATCGTCGGGGATGGCCAGAACCGCATCGCCACGCTCTATTTGGATGACGCGGCCCGAGCGGTACTACTGGCCGGCACGCATCCTGCCGCGTTCGGGAGAATCTACGATGTCGCCGCCGACGAGCGAGTAACTCAGCGGACCTTCCTGGACGCGACCTGCGACGCCTTGGGCTTGCCCCGTACACGCCGCCAGGTTCGCTCAGTCACCATGGCCCATCTCCTGGCTACGATGGAGGACTGTTTCGCACGGTTGGCCGGTCGGTTGCCTATGGCCAGTAGAGCCATGGTCGCCCTCATGGCCGCCGACCAGATTGTGGACGCAAGCCTGGCACGAAAGGAACTTGGGTGGTCTCCGCAAGTGGGTTTCGAGCAGGGGATCCGCCGGATGGGCGAGTGGTATCGCCAAGAGCGGGGCTTAGCGGTAACGGCTTCCTGACAGACTTGTGCAACCAGATGGCCCAGCCAGAGAGGGTCTGACTTGACCGGAGTGACGGTGTCTTCATCGCAGACTGAGCAGGCATGTCATGCGCGCCCCGGCCGGTGGTTGCCGCTGGTGGGCCTTGGGGTGGTGTTGTTGGCCTCGCATGGAGCCTCTCTGTGGGACGGCTTGTTCCTCGATGACCATTGGCAGCGGATGGCCTCGTACGACCGCGGCTGGAGCTTTCACGACCTGGTCGAGTCGGCCACGATCGATTTCTCGGGCCGATGGAACCGCTTTTGGTGGCAGGAAGAACCTCTGGTGTGGCGATACGCTCGTCCCGTGGGCATGCTGGCGGTCAAGATCGAGTATCTTCTGGCTGGTGATCACACCCTGTTGGTTCATGCCTTTGGACTGGTTTGGCATGGCTTCATCGGTTGGATGGTCTACCGGATGGCCCTGTGGGCGGGTTTGACGGTGCCTTGGGCTTTTCTTGCCGGGACGATGTTCATTATCCACCCGCATTCGACCACGGCCATGGGGTGGAATTCGGCGCGCAACGCGGTGGTCAATGCGGCCATGCTGACGGCTGCCGTGCTGGCGTATGCACGTCTCTCGGCTCCCCGGCGCCAATACCCAGACGAGCCCGTCGAGCGATGGACGCCTCTGCATGGCGCGTGTTTTGCTCTGCCCATCGTGTTGTGGCTGCTCGCCCTGCTCAGCAGAGAGACGGCGATCATTTTCCCCGGGATCATCCTGGTCCTTGATCTCAGCGCGGGGGGATGGCGGCATGTTCGACGAAGCCTTCCCGTGCACGCTGTCGTCTGGTTGCTGTCGATCCTTTTCCTGTATTGGCGGCTGGTCGTCTTCTCGGTCGATGCGGTTCCGGTGGTGTACTTCAGTCGGCCGGAGGGGCCGGCCTATGTGTTGTGGGCGGCGTGCAAGCTGCTCAACCTCGTGTTCTCCCAGATCTTCTATACGCCGATGGTGATGGGCGTATCGACGCTGGGTGATCTATCGCTCGAGGTCGTTTTAATCCATTTGCTCATGGTCGTGTTGGTTGGAGCGATTCTTGCTTGGTATGTGTGGGCCTCGCGAGGCGTGCGCGGCCGCTGGGTGTGGCCGATCTGGGCCGCCGCGGCGTTTGTGCCGGTCATCCCCGTGTTCGCGGCTCCGCACTTCGCATACCTGCCCGCCGTTCCCTACGCGATCATGATGGCGGTCCTGATGCGTGGTGTCGCCCGTCGCTGGCGGTGGGTGGTCACGTCGCTCATCGTAGCGGCCACGGTATGGTCGTTGGGCGTGTACCGTTTCGCGATGCGAGGCGTCTTCCGGGCCGAGCAACTGGTCTATGCCGATATGGTGGACCAGGGCGGCTCGCTCCCGCCGGGTGCGTGTGCCTTCTTCGTCAATTTGCCGCTGGCGAATGTTTATGCGCCTATCGTGCTGCGCGAGGCTTGGGGCACAGATGATCTCGAGGGCTATACCCTGACTTTGGCAACGCATCCTCTGATGATGGATCAGCCGAGCGTCGTCCGCGTTCTCAACGATCATGAGATCGAGGTATATACGCCCGTCGGCAGCGGCTACTTCTCGGGGTTGGCGACGGCGATGTTCATGCACGTGATGCGGCCCAGCGAGACGCCGACCGAGGGGATGGTGATCAAGGGCCCTGAGTTCGACACCACGATTGTGCAGGCCGATCCGGAGGGAATCCGCCGACTGAGGTTCACCTTCCGCCGGCCTCTAGCCAGCAAGGAGTATGTTTTTTACGTGTCCACGCCGCGCCGGCCGGCCTACCGCCTGCGTTTCGACCGCCCACCCGCCGACCTGTCGCCCGCGGACGCTGAGCTGTTCGCCCAGGCCCGGTCTGCCGATCCGCAAGTCCGGCTTTCGGCTCGGCGAGCGGTCCACGAGCGCGTGTGGCCCGTCGCGGTGATGACCGCCAGCCCGATCCAAGCCGATCTCGTCGACCCCGATCTGCATTCGGCAGGGGCTCTGGATCGAGTTGAATCGTGGTGGCGAAGCGTGGATGGGCCTGCTCTGGCCCGTGAAGACCAGCGATGGCAGCGGGAATACGCGGGTATGATCCGTGAGCGAGGTTACCTCTTCGGCGTCATGGACGTGGTCGCCCGGGTGATCCACTCGGACCTGTTCCTGACCGGTGAGCGGCGTGGCGGAATGGCCGCCTGGCCCGCCGAGACCAAGCCCGCCTCATGCGAAGAAGATTGATCGGCGACCGAGGGTGACGAGCCCGGCCATCAATCATACGCCGCCGGCAGGTCGCTCCAAGGCCCCAGACGCTAGCCCAGCCGGGCGAACGCGTGCTGGCAGGCCGGTAGTGCCATGATGAGCAGAAGGCACATATGAGTCGTCGCCGCCAACCCGTGCGAGCACATCAAGCGGAGCCGCGACCGTACATCGTCGTCCCTGAAAAATGTTAAAAGCCCAATGTTTTGGGGCTGCAATGTCGCTTGGCGGGGTGTATATTTTGCAAGGAAACCACGGATGGCTTGCCAGAACCTTGCAATTTGGGAACGGATTCC
>Ga0123329_1003703_pt1 | contig 12433 bp, 6 predicted proteins | sample BioC12SIPDNA_FD_89703 | JGI IMG/M metagenome (GOLD analysis project Ga0123329, IMG submission 89703) | Anaerobic biogas reactor microbial communites from Washington, USA - Biogas_R1_B C12 SIP DNA | ecosystem: Engineered > Bioreactor > Anaerobic > Unclassified | place: Washington, USA | collected... | reverse complement strand
GGAACTGGTCTGGTGAGAAGCGGTGCGGCTCGAAGCTGTCTGCATTCAACAGGCCGATGACATGATCGCGCACGATCAGCGGCACGCCGATCCAGCTCCGGATCTCTCGCGGGCTGAACGCTCCGGGCCGCCACGCCGGATGTTCACGCGTTTCTGGAATGAGCCGCGGCTGCTTGCTTTCGACCATCTTCTCCACAATCGGAAAATCTGAAAGCTGCAGCGTTGGATTATCTGGCAGCGTGGAGGGCTGTGGCAGGCTAACACGGGGCGTCCACGCTTTCCCGTCGGCTTCGAGCAGCGCGATATGCGCGCGGTCAAACGCGATGACCGCTTGCAGATGGTCGAGCGCGGTGGCCATCGCTTGTTCCAGATTGGCGCTCATGATCAAGTCATGCGAGGTCTTGAGCAGCATCTCGGCCTGCACGCGGCGCCCGTGCTCTCCCGCGATCAGCCGGTGGTTCTCGGCGGCGACAACGGCCTGGCTGGCAAAAGCCATCGCGACCCCGAGGTCGTCTTCAGAGAAGTGCCCCGGCTCGTCGTGCGAGATGCTGATGCAACCAAGAACTTGATCGCGCGTGATCAGCGGCACACCGATCCATGAGCCACGCGGATAATCATCCGCGATCCACTCCTCGGGCCGCGTGGTATCGGTAACAAGCTGCGGGCGGTGCTCTGAGAACAGCTTCTGCAGGTTCGGATAGCGCGCGATCTCAACGCGCGCATCCGGCATCGGCTCGCCATCATCGACATCAACGAAGCCGGTGTGGGCGCGGACCTGCAAAAAGCCCGGCTCGGCGTTGAGCAGGACGGTTGCGTAATCAAAGCGCAGCACGCGGCGCAGCAGCGTGAGCATCTGCTGTAGCATGTGGTTGATATCGTCCGTGCTGAGCACCCCGGCAACTTCGCGCAGAGTCTCGGCCAGATGGCGCTGCGAGCGTTCTTCAGCGTGCAGGCGGGCGTTCTCAATCGCGACCGCTAACTGCCGCGCCACGCTCTCGATCAGCGTCAAGGTCAGCGGGTCGAACGTGCTTCCGGCCCGGCTGCCCACGTACAGCACCCCGATCAGCCGGTCCCGCGCGACCAGCGGGACTGCCGCCCCTGCTTTCATGCCAGCGTCGCGGAGCGGCTCGCTATACGGAGTGTGTTCTTCGGCATCTGGCACGATGATCGGCGCGCGCGTGCGGAGCGCTTCGCTGGTGATGCTATTCTCGCGCGGAAGCCAGCAGCTAGCGATTTCTTCGGCGGTCTCCAGGCCGGTGCTGCCTGCGAACCGCAGCCCGTCCGGCGCGTCGGAATCGACCAGCACAATTGCTGCGGCGTCGAGCCGTGTCATCGCCGTGACCTGTGTCAGGGCGCGCTCGATCACCTCGTCCACATCGAGCACCGAGGCGATGTCCGCGCTGACTGCGCTGAGCGCGAGAATCTCCTGGCGGCGCTCGTGCAGGTCCTGCCGGATGCGTGTCGCGGTGATATCGTGCATCACAAACAGTTGCACGCCTGGCCCGTTATCGCTGCTTTCCAGGGCGCTGCGCTCGATGCGCAGCACGCGCTCGTCTTCCGTGCTCTGGATCGTGCATTCACCGGCGGTCTCGCCCTGCTCGATCAGCCCGATCACCGTCTCGCGCAGAGCGGAGTCTTGCAAGAAGTCCGTCACCGGTGGGGACATCAAGCCGAGGGGCACGCCGCCGCCATTCAGCCATCGCTCGATCTGGGGATCGTGCCAGATCACGCGGCGATGGTCGTCGACCACAAACGCGCCTTCGCTGTGGCTGTCGATCATCGAATGCAGCATGCTTTCGAGCGGCAGCTCCGGTGATGCGCTTTGAATGATCCGCGCCAGCAGCAGCATCAGCAGCGCATAGCTCAGCCCCACCAGCAAAACTGCCCACGCGCCAGTGAGCGGAGCCAGCAACGTGGTAATCAGCGTAGCGATTGCAGTGAGCAGCAGCGGGACGCCCGTATCCCATAGAGGGATGCGCCTGGTGTGAATGCCCGCGCCGATTACAACGATCGTCGGTAGCAGCGAGACAAGCAGCGACGCCGTCAGCACGGGTGGCGTGTCCCAGCGGAACAGCCACCAACCCGGCCAGAAGCCATACTCTGTCTCGACGGCGAGATCGAGCACGTCTTCATGCATGGCGCGATAGAACAGCATGGCGAGAAGCGCGGTCCCGACGAGCGCGACGCCCAGCGCGGGCATGATGATCCGCCGGTGTCGCCGCAGCCACGCGTCGAAGTACAGACCGATCAGCGTCAACGGGAGGAACAACCAGTGGAACCAGGTCGTCACAATCCCCGCAAACCCGGCGAAGAACGTAGCGGTCGCGCGGTGGTCGGTGGTGTTCAGGATCAGCAGCGCCGATGACATCACTGCTGCGGCGCCCAGATATAACGCCAGGACCGCGCTCGACACCGTACGCGGCTGGCGTTGAAGTGCGATCGTCGCCAAAGCAATATAAAGGGCGATCGGGAGCAGCAACAAATAAGCCATATCGGAACCCTGAATTTCATGGGGGTGAAGCGACAGCGCGCCTCTCAGTATAGCATGGTCGTTTTTTGGGGGGAAACGTACTAGAGGGTCATTCAGGCGAATCGAAAAGGGGCACCGTGTGCGATGCCCCTTCGTTAGCCGTAGAAAATTATGGCGCGATGATCAGGCCGCCGTGCGCAGCCGGCGCGCGATGAAGACCATCGCGATCAGGCCCGCCGCCGCAATCGCGAGGACCGTGAGGCCGCTGCCGCCTTCCAGCCCGGACGAGGAGCCGAAGTCTGAGAGCAGGCCGTACTGATCGAGCGTCGCGGTCATGTCCGGCCCGGCTACTGTCACTTCGGCGTCCGGCGTGGGCGAGTCGAGCACCTCAGGCGTCGCGGTCGGCGCGAGGGCAGTCTGCGTCTGGTAGATCGAGTTGTCCGGTGTCGCGGTGGGCGGCACGCCGACCGTGAAGGTCACCTGCCCGGTTACCGGGACGTTGACCATGATCACCAGTTCCTCAGTCGGTGGGATCAACCCTTTGATGCTCTCAGGCAGCGAGTCGTAGTCGATCACCAGCCAGTAGATGCCTGGCTCGAGGTCTTGGAACTCAAACGTGCCTTCCAGGTCCGTCTGCGTGAAGGTGATGAACGTATCGCCGCCGGGGATCGGTGTGGGGGATGCTGCGTCTAGCTGCGCCAGAACGATCCCGCTTTGCCCGGAGACACGCGGCAGCGCGCTCTGGCTGTCCTCTTCCTCTTCCGCGTCTGCGTTGGGCGCGGCGGCTATCTCACCGGTCAGGCTCAGCGTGTACGGGCCGGGGCCAGAAACGCTGCTGACCTGGATTGTGTACGTGCCATCCTCGGGCAGTTCGAAGCCGTTGATCAGCGCGTCCAGCTCGGGGCCGCTGTCGTCATCTTCCACCAGCGGAGTCTCGTCGGGGCCAAGCAGCACCAGGTACATATCCATCGACGCCGGGTTGCCCGCGTTGGCCTCGATGACCACGGTGTCGCCTGCGCGGCCCTCGAAGCGCCAGAGATCGACCGTCTCGCGCTGCAGCGTCTCTTCGATGCTGTCCCCATAGGCCATCCCTTGCGGCGCGCCGGGTTCAGGTGTGCGCGTCGGCGGGCTGGTCTGTGCGGCGGTGTCTTCGGCGGGGTTGAAGATCCCGTCGCCGTCGTCGCGATACAGCCGCAGCGTGACGCCGCCAAAGATATTGCCCGTCTCGTCGATCACCTGCCCGGTGACCGAGCGCGAGGCGGATGCGGTCGCGGTCATATCCGCAAATTCTGCGGCCTGCGTCTGCGCGAGCGCGGCCTCGGTTGCGTCAAGCTGGGCGAAGGCGGTCGCCGTCGCAGCCTCATCGAGCGCGGCCTGCGTCTGCTGCTGGCTCACGGCTTCCTGCGTCTGGGTCGCCTGCTCAAAAGCCGCTTCTTGAGTTTGCGTCTGCTGTGCCCAGGCGGCCTCTTGTGTCTGTGTTTCCCGCGCCCAGGCGGATTCTTGTGTCTGTGTCTGGTAGAATTCGAACGTCGCGATCGCTTCCTGGCTGGCCACCTGCGCGATCGCGTTGGCTGTGGTCGTGGCCTCATAGGCTTCGCGCGTCAGCGTCGCATCTGCAAACGTCGTCGCGTTCATCGCAACGATCGCTGTGCTGGTTTTCTCGTTCGGGCTGGGCTCGCCATCGCCCTGCAGCGCCCACCACACCAACACCGCCACAATACCAACAACCAGCAAGACCAGCAGCGCGCCGATGATCTTAAAGGTCCGGCTGACTCCACCGCCCGGTTCGTCGTCAAATTCGGGAAGGGTCAGGTCCTCTTCGAACGGCGGCATTTCGTCCAGTTCGCTGAGATCGCCCAGGTCTTCGAAGCCCATTGTTTCCTCCGCGTTAGGTGCACGTGCGGGTGCGGCGTTGGCCCCCCATCACGAGTGGCTAGCCGAGCATTTCGAGATTCGCCAGCGGGATGACCGCGATTCGGCCATCCTCAACGCGCACGCGCGCAGCCAGCGCGCGCAGCCCGCTTTCGACGAGCTGCGGCGTCTCAGGCAGCTCGATCACTTCCCCGGTGAGTTCATTCCAGGGCGCGCGCGTCAGTCGCACCCGCGTGCCGATCGCCAACGGATCGTGCAGCGCCGGGGTGCTGGGCAGCGTGCCGCCGGACGGCAGCGGGATCATGATCTCGGGCCGGTTCGCGGACCAGGGATCGGGGATCGCCGCGTCGAGCGCTGCCTGTCGTCCCATGTTACTCTGCAACAGCCGATAGATCAATTCAGTGGGCCGTCGCTGCCCAAAACCTTCAGTTAACAATACTGGGAATGGCAGTCCCAGCGCAAATTCACGCAATTCTGACGGCATGCTCGGCGCGATAACGCCTGCCAGCGCTTGCTGCTGCGCGACGAGCAGATCGCCCTTAGTCAGCGGTTCGGGGCTGAGCACCGCGACATTCCGATATTCTGAGATTCGCACATCGAGCTTGCTCAGCCCAGCGAATCCGTCTTCGGGCAGCGGGCGTAGCGTGGCGAAGGCGTACCCCCCGTTCCCCCACATGCACTGAATCAGCGCGCCGATGCCCGCGATCTGCACCGCGTGCGGCTCAGTTATTGTCGTCTCACCGGGGATCTTGGCGAGCAGCTCAATCGACTGCTCGCTGACCTGCAAGATCAGCCGCGGGCCATCCACCCGCGCAATTACGCCGCTGGCGGGGGCGTTCAGCGTGCGGGCGCGGCGCCCCTTGCCACGTTGGGCCAGCGTCTGCCCTTCGGTGACGCGCTCGCCCTCAGAAACCTCGATCCAGCCTGCGGCGCGTTCGGTGTCGCGCGTGTTGAAGTACGCCGCTACGTCGAGGATGCGATAATCGCGCAGCACGTCGCCTTGCAGCACCGTTTGCACCGCCTCGATCGCCATGCCGCTGGGAATCGCCGTTGGGCGCGGGATGGCGTGGGCGGGCAACCGGCGCTCGCGCACGATGCGCGCCAGCCCCTTGACGACGCGCGTCTCAGGATAGTACGGCATGGGCGCTCTCCTCGGGGTGTTGCGCGGCGGATGGCGTCTGCTCGGCGGGCGCAGAAACGGCTGGCGCATCCTGCGCGCTCATCGCATCCCACCACTGTTGCAGGCGCGCTGCCCGGTCGCGCGGGCGTGGCAGGCTCAGCGGGCGCCCGCGTGCGTCGAAGATAATCCCGGCGGCGCCCGCGACCACACGCTGGCGGATGCGGCGCTTGCCGCCGATCTTCAGCCCGCTGAGCATCCGCACCGTGACGCGCGCTGCAACACCCGGCGGGACTGGCGCGAGCCATAGCTCGCCGCACTTGACGGTGTGATTGATCGTCGGGCCGCTCTCTGGCTGCACCTGGACGTGCATCGCCGCCCGGCCATAGCGCGCCTGCCCGGACGCGCTGAACGCTGTGCCAAGGGGCAGCAGCCCACTGTTTTCGAGCACTTGCACTGTAATCAGCGGCTTGAGGTAGGCGATCACTCCGGCGGCGGACAGCAAATTTGAGCGGTCGAGTGCCAGCTCCGTGACGCCTTCGGGCTGAAGCGCGTCGAGCAATAGCATCGCGCTGATGCCGGGCGATGGCGCTTCGGTCAGGATCGCGCCTGCGCCAATGATCGGGTCGAAGGAAGGCGTTTGCTCGTCCGGCGCAATACGCCATCCCTGGCGCGCGCCACTAACCAGCGTGCGGATAACCTCGCGGGCCAGCGCTTGCTCGATCTGAAGTTCTTCGGGCGTGCCGGGGATCGTGCCGGGACGCAGCGTCTTGTTGTGCGCGTAGTCCCACAAATCATCGGGCGCGATCTCGAACGGCAGCCATTCCGACACGCGCTGTGGTGTGACCTCTTCCAGCGCGCTGAGGAAGTGATGCCCTACGCCGAGGTCGGTGCGGATGGTGTAGGCAGGCTCGCCGCGCAGCCCGGCGACGATCACGCTATTGGCGCTGCCAACATCGACGATCAGCGGCCCGGCAGCGCCTCGACGGCGCGGCAGGGTGTTCAGATAGCGCACGGTGCTGATGTAGCCCTGCGGCGTGGGCACGACGCCAACCTGGCTATGCCGCCCGACATCTGCAAAGCCGCTTGCGCTCTTGCTGCGATAGTCGTCGTAGACCAGCGCAAGCTCAATCTGCGCAGGAAAAAGTTGCTCACTGTTGTGCGCGGGACGCACGTTTTTGGCGGTGAACACGTCGGTCAGCGGCTCCAACAGCCGCTTGACGCGCTCGCGCAGGCGCTGGTTTCCGGCGAATAGCACTGCGGGTACACGCCCGCGCGCGATCAGCGCCAGCGCATCCCGCACGCGCTCGACCAGGTCCAGCACGAGAAGCTCTGCGCCCTCGTCCGTCCCGCCGACGATCACGATCAGGTCCGGCTCGCCCTGCACAATCGCATTGATCTGCGCCTCTTCGCCGCGCATATCGTCGGGCGTCAGCACGTCCGTGATCGTCACGTAGCTGCCCGCCAGCGCGCGCAGGCCGCTCGCCAGGCTGATCTCGGGTGTCAGGCCCACCAGCAGGACGCGCATGGGCCGCCCGGCGCTGGCTGTCGCCAGAAACTCGTCGACGCCGTGCCCGTCGATTTCGGGCATCAGGAACAAGTCGTCCGGGTCGTTGCTGATCAACGTGCGCCCGATCTGGTTTGTCATGCGTTGGGCCGCGTCTTCCAGGCCGAGCGTGGCGCGCGCCAGGGGCGGCGCGGCGGTCGAGCGCGCGCGTGTCGCGGCAACCAACCGGTATTGCCCCTCAACCAGATCGATCAGCAGCAGGCGCGTGTGCACGTTGCCGACGTCCGCGACAAGGACCGAGGTGACGTGTTCAAAAGCCATCGACGGCTAGCCCCCTACTTTGTCGAGGATGAATTCGAGCTGGTCGCGAAAGACGCCGCTGAAGATTGTCAGGCTGGTGAGGATCGCCCCCGCATAGAGCGTGCCGAGCGTCACCACAATAAACGCCTGCCCGACGGTTGCCAGCGGCCCCAACCCGCGCGGACGCACGATCCGCCCGCCACGCTCCGCCGCGAGGTACTGAAAATAGATCAGCGTGGTGATGACACCGAGCACGATAATGACGCCTTCGATCAGGTCTTCGCGCACGGCGTTGCCCGCGTCACGCGCCAGCGGGATGACCGTCCCGCTCGCCGCACCGACGATCGCCACCGCGACGCCGGTCCCGATCAGGAACGCGAGCCCCAGGTTGCCAATCGGCGCGAGCCTGGGCGAGACCTTAAAGAGCAATAGCGCGCCGAGTAGAAACGGCACCGCGCCGACCGCGCGCATCCCCATCAACGTGGCTTCGCTGCGGTCGCCTTGCTCGACGAGCAGCGTCGCATTAATCCATGGCACGATCACGCTCTCGACGGCGACGACCGCGACATAGCCCGCTGCGACGCCGACCAGCACCGCTACGGCCAGCCGGTAGAGGAAGTTGTCGCCGAGCAGATAGCTGAAGACCATCAGCGTCAGCACGAGCGACACCCAACCGGCGATCAGATCGAGGGTTTCAGGAGTCACGATCGCCTCCGTACCAGGGCGCGGAGCAGGTTCAAAACCATGCCGAGTGTGATCAGTCCCGCAGCGGCGGCAGCGCCCAGCGCCATGCTGTGCCAGCGCGCGTCCTCCGGGTTCGGCAGGTCGAAGTCCAGGTTTTCCGGCAGCGTGTAGACGCTGCGTGCGTTGGCGTTGCGGGCGAGGTTGTAGCTGTACGCGTCCCGCACTCCCGCCAGATAGCCCGCGTAGCCCTCACTTTGGACGTAAGGGGTGATGAGCGGCTCCAGCCCAGCGGTGACCAGCGCGACTTTCGGCACGTCCATGCCGCGCAGTTGTTCGGCCCAGGTGCGCACGTCGTCGGTATCTTCTCCCGCGACCACGATCAGCGCGAGATCGCCGGCTACCGCGTGGATCGGCAGCCCGGTGTTCTCGCCGCGCAGATCGGTGGCGAACGCCGGGTGGATAGTCCCCGCCTCGCCGTAGGTTTCAGTCAGCGTGCGCACGCCAAGCGCGTCACCCGACAGATAGCTCAACACAGTGTAATCGCGGCCCGCGCGCAGCGAGGCTGGTGCGTCATCCTCAGGCGCAATCGCCGCCCGCAGCGCGTCATCACCAGCCAGCTTTGCCAGGACTGCCTCGGCGTGGAGCGCCCCGGCGACATTGGTGCTGATCGCCAGCGGGATCGCGCCCTGCGCAAACGTGTCGCGCAGCACCGCTTCGACCAGCGGATCAAGCTCCCCGGCGGCGGTCGGGCCATACTCGAACGCGACCAACACATACGCGCCCGGCGCCAGCCCGTCCAGTTCGTCGGCGGTGTCTTCTCCGGCAGCGCTCAGGGGCGGCGGCGACTCGGCGAAGTGGAGCGCGTCGGTCACGAACGGTACGACCAGCGCGGCGAGCATCAGCAGCCCGATCAGCACGCGATCCGGCTTGAAGCGCCGCGCGCGGCGCACCCGCCGCGTGGCAAGGCCCGGCGCGGCCAATGATTCGAGCGCGTCTACTTCTTCTTCGGGCGCTTCTTCCGGCTCGTCCGCGGTCGCCATCAAGGCCTGGAGCTTTTGCACGCGCGCCTGCTGTTCCCGCGTCACGACTGCGCCCGCGAGCGGGCCGGTTGGCTCGGCGGCAGGTAGCGCGGTGTCGTAGCGCCCAATCGCGCCAGCCAGCCCGGCGAGCGCGCCCGCTTCGGCAGGTGGCACAGGCGCGGTGGACTCGATGTCGCGCAGGGCTTTGTCGCGCAGGGCATGGATGCGCGGCGGTAGCTCGATGACCGGCGTCTGCGGCAGGTCTAGCTCCACACCCCCGGCGCGGACCGTCACGGGGAGGTCCGCCGGTCGCAGATCGGCCACCCATTCGGGCGTGGCAGGCTCCAGCGCGCTGGGCGGTTGATCCGCGGGTGGCTTTTCCTCGTCGAGCAGGCGTTCCAGGCCGGGCACCGGCTGGCCAGCCTCGATCTCAGGGAAGAAGGACTCGAGGTCGGCTTCTTCCTCGGCAGGCAGCGCCTGATCAAGCGCCGCAGCGAACGCTGCTTCGTCGGCCCATTCGTCGGTCTCAGCGGCGGGCGCTTCGGCAGCGGGCGAGGGCGCTTCATAACTGCCCAGAAGCTGCTCAAGCTCACTTTCGGCTAGCGCGGCGGTCTCTTCGTCGGTAGCGACGGGATCTTCGGCGGGCGGCAGCGCGCCCCCGAACACCGCCTCAAACACTTCATCGGCGACGACATCATCCGGCGATAGCTCGTTCAGCCAGTCGAGTGAGTCATCGGCAGGCGCAGGTTCGGCGGCAGGCGGCTCCGCTGCCGGAGCGGGCTCGGACGGTTCCTCACGCTCCAGGTCGAGCAGCCAGTCGGGCATGTCACCCGAGGCGCCAAATTCATCTGGCGCGATCGGATCGAAGCGCTCGACAAAATCGCCTTCGCCCTCGTCCGCCTGGTCAAAGGCAGGTGTGTCCTCGGCAGGCGCTGCCCTTTCGGGCGCGGGCGCCGCGTCAGAGCCAAACATCTCGAGATCGGGCTCGGGCAGGTCTTCTTCGCCGGGCGCGCCGACGCCCTTGAACCAATCTGGCATCTCTTCTTCACCGGAAGGCGCAGGCGCAGGTTCGCTTGGCGGCTCCGGCGGCGCGGCGAGCGGATCGCCGGTGAAATCGACCTTGTCGAGCCAGCCGGGTGCATCCTCAGCCGGTTGATCTTCGAGGCCCAGGAACCAGCCCGGCATGAAGTCCGGCTCCGCGTCTTTTTCGGCGGGCGGCTCAGCGGGGGACGCAGAGGTTTCGGGCTGGTCGCGGAGTTGCTGCAGCCAGTCAGGCACGCTTTCGAGCAGGCGTTCCTCGGGCGTCTTGTTCGCTTCGCGCTCGCGCTCCTCTTGCTGCTGCTCCCATTCGTCGAAGGTCAGCGCTTCGGGCGGCTGCTCCGCTTCGACCGCGCCGAGCGCGTCATCCGCCTCGCTCAGCCAGTCGGGCGCTTCTTCTTCGGCGGGTGGCTCGGCGCCAAGCGGGCGCAAGCGACTCGTTACGCTCGGAATAGGCGGCGGTTCCTCATGGGTCGGCGCGGGTGGTTCATCCGGCACGCCAGTATCCGCGCCAAATTCATCACTCAGCCAGTCAGGGAGCGGCTCCTCTGGTGCTTCCGGTGGCTCGTCGGCGCGCTGGTCCGTCGGGGAGAGCGTCAATTCTTCTTCCGGCTCGATAGTGGGCACACGTCGGAAGGTTTCGTCATCCAGCCACGGAAGCTCGGCGGCGTCGACTTTGCGCGAGGCAGACGGAGCGTCTTCGTGCGGCGGCTCCTTCCCTGGCTCTACGCTGCCCAGCCACGCGAGATCGTCTTCTTCAGTGGGGACCGGCTCGCCCGGCTCGGCGGCGTCGCCAAACGATCGCATCCAGGCGAAATCGTCCGCACCCGGTTCGTCGAGTGCGTCGTCTGAGGTTTCCCCCATGTCATCAGGGGACGCGCCGGGCGCTTCGTCGTCGGCGAGGCTCCAGTCTTCCCCGGCGCTGGCTTCCTGCCGCAGCGCATCCAGTGACTCGGGCTCGGCGGGTGGCGCGCTGCTCCACGGGGCGCCTTGCGGCGGCGGCTCGGGCGCGGGTTCCGCCTCACCAGGATGCAGTTCCCACGGTGCGGGGGTGGGCACATCGTCCTGCGGCTCCGGCGGTTGCTCGCCGGAGCGCGCTTCCCAGGGCGGGCGCTGGTCTGCGTCGCGCGCCTGATTCTGCTCCTCATCGGGCGGCAGGCTGTCGTCGAAGAAATTGCGATCGTCCGGCATACGGTTTCAGCCCCTCTGGATGCTGGCGCCTAGTCGCGCAGGGAGCGCTCTTGCCCCAGCAAGACGCGCACGCCAACGGTGACCGTGCCCAGCGCGACGCCCAGCAGAATGCCGCGCGCGCCAGCGCTCACCGGGACGCGCACCAGCCACTCGCGAAGGTCGCCGAGCACGTCCAGTTCTTGCAGCGGCAGCCAGCCCAACAGCGCGATCACCACCGCCACGGTGAACAGCACGTTCCACACGGTGACGCCGCGCCGCATCAGCCGGTAGGCGGCGAACACCAGGAAGAAGACCACCAGCGCGGCCAAGGCGGATTCAATACTGACCTGCACCGCTTCAAAGACGCGCGGGCTAAGTTGTTCGCCTTCCAGGTCGCCGGACCAGATCTCGGCGCGGTCCAATATGCGCAGCACGATCACGCCGAGCGCGACCACCAGCGTCACCGCGCTGTACGGCCAGCCGCGCTCCGCATGGGTGAAACGCCCCAGGTGCACGCCGAGCAGGTTCAGCACGCCGATCAGCACCGCGATCGCGATCGTCACCGTGACGAGCCGCAGCACCAGCGCGGACAGCGTGCGCGCGCTCGACTCCGCGTCGCCTAGCAGCCCGGCGAGCATGACGATCCCGGCAATCATGGCGGTGGCGGTTGCGAGCAGATTGAGCAGTCGATGGCGTCTCACGCGGTTCCCCCTGCTGCGTGACTTATCCCGGCGACCCGCAGCGGCGCCGGGCGTTGGAAGCGCCCCTTGTCCGGCCTATAGAGCAGCCTGGAGCGCGGTGAACAGAATCGCCATAATCACGGCCCAGCGCAGCACATCCATCGCGACGACCGAGCCCAGGTGCAGCGGGCGGTGCGACAGATACGCCGGACCGGCGTACAACTCCTCACCGAGGAGCGGATAATCGGATTGCACGTACGCGACCGCCTGGCCACCGGGGTTGTCACTGTGCGCCACCAGCACCTGATCGTGCCGCACCGCGCCTTCCCCAAAGAATGCCAGCTCTGTACCGAAGCGACCCAGTAGCACGCTGCTATAGGCGTCTACGTCGGCGGCGTGCGCCGAGGCGCCAGCGGCAAACGCCAGCGATCGCTTGCCGAGCGGATACCACGCGGCCTGCGTCGCGCGGAACGCCTCGGCCCGCAAGCGCCGCTCATACGCACGGCGCAGCGTGTCCTGCGCCAGCGGCAGCGTCGTCGGCTGGCTAAGCGTAATCAGCGGCGGATAGGGGCTAAT
>Ga0123329_1003701_pt1 | contig 12433 bp, 9 predicted proteins | sample BioC12SIPDNA_FD_89703 | JGI IMG/M metagenome (GOLD analysis project Ga0123329, IMG submission 89703) | Anaerobic biogas reactor microbial communites from Washington, USA - Biogas_R1_B C12 SIP DNA | ecosystem: Engineered > Bioreactor > Anaerobic > Unclassified | place: Washington, USA | collected... | reverse complement strand
GTCGGCGCGGCGCAGGTCGCGGGCGTGCTGTTGCCGCTGATTACCGCGGTCTTGTTCCTGCCGCTGGAACTGCTGGTTTCGCGCGGCGGGCGCGAGCGTACGAGTGGCGCCGAGGTCAGCCCGACCTGGCTGCTGACGCTCTCGACGCTACCGGTGCGGTTTATTGTCGGCGGGCTGGTCGGGTTTGGCTTGCTCCAGGCGTTGGGCGGCTTTTCGCCACAGTTGTACCGCATCGTGATCACAGTGCTGGGGCTGCTGTTTATTGTCGCCGCCGGGATGCTGACCTCGATGCTGGTGTCGATTGGGCTGGAGCGCGTTGCGTATCGCCCGCTGCGCGGCGCGCCACGTCTGACGCCGCTTATCAGCGCGATCGGCGCGTCGTTCTTCTTGCAGCAAGCGATGCTCAACATCTTCGGGCCGACGCAACGCTTCTACGTGCGTCCGGCGCTGATTGACGGAACCTTTCCGATCCGGTTGGGCGATCTGGGTGTGATCCCGGTGACAAAGACTGGCGTGATCATCGTGGTCGTGTCGATCCTGCTGATGGCGCTGCTCTACACCTTCGTCCAGCGCTCGAAGACGGGCCGCGCGATGCGCTCTGTTGCCGAGGACAAGGATACCGCAGCGCTGATGGGCGTGGATGTTGACCAGGTTATCGTCATCACTTTCGCGATCGGCGCGCTGCTGGCAGGCGCGGCAGGTGTGATGATGGGCTTCCACAACCTGTCGTTTAACTTCCGCACGGGCTTCATTCCCGGCTTGAAGGCGTTTACAGCGGCGGTGCTTGGCGGCATCGGCAACATCCCCGGCGCGATGTTTGGCGGTTTCTTCCTGGGGCTGGTGGAGGCGCTGGGGCCAACCATGCTCGGCATCCCGACCGAATACAAGGATGTGATCGCATTTGGTCTGCTGGTGCTGGTGTTGATCTTCCGCCCGACCGGCATCTTCGGTGAAGTGCTTTCGGAAAAGAAGGTCTAGCCATGTTGCGAAATCGCTTGCGGGACATTTCCGAGGAACTGCGCGAGGGTCTGAGCGCCGGATTCGTGGCTGGCGTGGTGCTACTCTTTCTGGTGCTGATCGGTATCCCGGTGCGGCTTGAGAACCTGGCGATGTTCTCGCTACTAGTGACGGTCGCGATCTTCGGCGTGCGGATCGGGCGCAAGCTGCGCGACGAGGGGCTGAGCACGGTGTTGAGCAACGCGCTGGTGGCCGGGTTAGTCGCGGGCGTGATGGTTCTGCTGCTGATGGCGCTGGTCAATCGCTGGCACACGCGCGGCATCGACGTGAAGCGCTATTTAGACGCTGTGACCGAGCAAACGGTCACGGTGCTCTCCGGCGTGCCGGCTGAAGAACTGCACGCCAACCCGCCCATCGACCCGCTGACTGGCGAGTATGTCGAAGGGCGCCCGCTACGCACCGATCCCTTCCGTCTGACGTTCAATGAAGAAACCGGCCTGCGCCTGAAATTCGGCATGACGGGCGAGGCAGCGCTCGACGTCAACCTGGTCATCGGCGGGCTGTACGGCTTCTTGCTGATTGTGATGCTCCTGTTTGCGGGTGCGGCGGTGGCAGCCTGGGCGTGGGTCACGGCTGATCTGGGTCGTTACCGGCGGCGGGCCAGCGCCGGATTGGTGGGCAATCCGCTGGCGAGGTGGGCAGTGCTTCTGCTGCCCGTGATTTTCTTCGGGCTGTTCTGGCTGACCGAGGGGCAGGGCGTCGTTGACCCGGTGTTTCGCATTCGCCCCGGCGAGCGCGAAGTGCAGCTTCTGATCACGTTCCTGATCATTCTGTGGACGATGGTCGCGATGCGCACCGCCGAATCAAATGACTGGGGGTTGGGCTATCGAGCGCGGGTAGGCGCGGTGGTGGTCGGAGTCGCGCTGATCCTGTTGGTTGGCGTGGGCCGCATTACTGGCAACGACTCGACGTTCATCGCGGCGCCAGGTGATGAACGTGGCAACCAGACGCTTAGCGCGGTCGTGCTGGCCGCGGCGGGGCTGCTGGTGGTGGCGCAGAGCGCGTTTGCGTTGCGCGCGCCGGGTCGTTTCGAGCGCCAGTTCTCGCTGGCGACCTCGCTCGCGGTGCTGCTGATCCTGCCGCTCTACCTGGACCAGTACCAGACGGACGTGATGACGCTGGTCGGGATCAACATCATGCTCGGCCTGGGCCTCAACATCGTCGTGGGGTACGCGGGCCTGCTGGACCTCGGCTACGTTGCGTTCTTCGCGCTGGGCGCGTATACCTACGCGTTCCTGTCGTCCAATCAGCTTGTCTACGACTCCGATAACCAGCCGACCGGTCTGAAGTTCGCCGGAAACGACGAGGCGGTGATTCGCATGGCGGGCTGGCTGACGGTCACCGTGATCGTGGCGGTGGTGGTGATCGCTGCCGGGCTGTGGTGGTGGCGTCGCGCGCAGGCGGCGCGCGCCCGAGCTCATGTGGATCGTCCTCCTTTGCTCAATACACCGCCGCGCCCATCGTTGGGGCAGTCAGCGCTGTTGGTGGCGCTGGCGGTCGGCACCAGCGCGATCGTCGCGATGCTGCTCGACGGCTCGTCGCTGTACGAGAACATCTTCTCCGGCGCATCGCCGTTCCTGGTCGGGCTTGTGGCGGGGATTCTCGTGGCGGGGATCGCGGGCATCCTACTCGGCATCCCGGTGCTGCGGCTGCGGGGCGACTATCTGGCGATCGTCACGCTCGGCTTTGGCGAGATCATTCGCTTACTGTTCAACAATCTGCGAGATTTCACCGGCGGGCCGCAGGGTGTTTTGCAGATTCCGCGCCCGCTGCCAGAGGGGATTTCCGGCCCGGCAACGTATCTTTCGCTGCTGTATCTTGTCTTGTTGGGCGCAGCATTGATCGCGTTCTTCTCAGCGCGGCTGAAGCTGTCCCGCACCGGGCGCGCGTGGAGTGCGATGAAAAGTGACGAGAAGATCGCGCAGTCGATGGGCGTCAACCTCATTCAGTCGAAGCTGACGGCGTTCGCGATTGGCGCGGCGTTCGCGGGCATCGGTGGCGTGCTATTTGCTGCCCGCCAGCGGAACATTTTCCCTGGTGACTTCCGGCTAGATGTCTCGATTGAGGTGCTCAGCCTGGTAATCATCGGTGGAATGGGCAGCATCCCTGGCGTGATCATGGGTGCGATCGTGCTGATCGGGCTGCCCGAGGTGCTGCGCGAGCTGTCAACCTATCGTATTCTGGTGTTCGGCGCGCTGTTGGTGGCGATGGTGATCATCCGCCCGCGCGGCCTGCTGCCAGAGCCGCCTACCGAGCTTTCCGATCGCGCGCGACGGCTGTCCGGCGCGCCGCCTTTGCAGCCAGAGCAGGAGGTTGAAGCACAATGAGCGAGCCGATGACCCCTCTTGTTCCGGATGGTGTTCAGCCGGTGCTCGAAGCGCGTCGCGTCACCAAGCGCTTCGGCGGGCTGATCGCGGTAGGCGATCTGAGTACGGTTGTCTGCCCGAGCCAGATCGCGAGCGTGATCGGCCCCAACGGCGCGGGCAAGACGACCTTCTTCAACTGTATCAGCGGCTTTTATACGCCCGAAGAAGGCGAGATCCTCTTCCGAGGGCGCCCGATCCAGGGCCTGCGCCCGGATCAGATCACCGCGCTGGGGATCGCGCGGACGTACCAGAACATTCACCTATTCGCGGGTATGACGGCGCTCGAAAACGTGCTGGTCGGGATTCACTCGAATCTGCGCGCGACGCCGTTGGGCGCGATGCTCAATATGCCGCTGACGCAGCAGGAAGAGGAAGCGGCGCTCGTCAAGGCGTATGAGCTGTTGCACTTTGTCGACCTGGACGCCAACGCGGATACGCTGGCGACCAATCTCGCTTATGGCAACCAGCGCCGCCTGGAGATCGCCCGCGCGCTGGCAAGCGACCCGCACCTGCTGCTGCTCGACGAGCCGACCGCCGGGATGAACCCGCAGGAAACGGACGAGACGATGAACTTCATCCGCCGCCTGCGTGACGAGCGCGATCTGACGATTTTGCTGATTGAACATGATATGCACCTGGTGATGTCGATCTCCGATCAGGTGACGGTGCTGGACTATGGGCGCAAGATTTCTGAAGGCACGCCTGATCAGGTTCAGCGCGATCAGCTGGTAATCGAGGCGTATCTTGGCGCACCAGCGGACGATCTGAGCGGGTTCCGGGACGGGGATTAACGCGGGCGAAGGACGCACGTATGGCACTTCTCGAAGTGGACAATCTTCACGCGTACTACGGGAAAATCCACGCGTTGAAAGGGATTTCGCTGACCGTTGAGGCGGGCGAGATCGTGACGCTGATCGGCGGCAACGGCGCGGGCAAAACCACCACGCTCAACGCGATCTGCGGGATTGTGCGGGCGGGCGCGGGGCGCGTGGCCCTTGCGGATGAGGACATCACGCTGCTGTCGCCGCACAAGATCGTCGAGCGCGGAATCGTCCAGTCGCCCGAGGGACGCAAAATCTTCCAGCGCCTGACCGTGCTCGAAAATCTGGAAATGGGCGCGTACACGCGCAGCGATCCGCACGGCATCGCCCGCGATCTCGAATTCGTCTTCAATACGTTCCCGCGCTTGCGGGAGCGTCAGAACCAGCTTGGCGGCACGCTCTCCGGCGGGGAGCAGCAGATGCTGGCGATCGGGCGCGCGCTCATGGCGCGACCGCGCGTGCTGCTGCTTGACGAGCCATCGATGGGGCTTGCGCCGCTGCTGGTGCGCGATATCTTCCGCGTGATCGAATACCTCAACAAGCACGAGACGACGATTCTGCTGGTTGAGCAGAACGCGCTGATGGCGCTGGGCGTTGCCCATCGCGGCTATGTGCTGCAAACCGGCAAGATTATCCTGTCTGACACGGCTGAGGCGCTGCGCCAGAACTCGATGGTGCGCGCCGCTTATCTGGGCGAGCATTAGGGGGCGCGGGCATGAGAACGCGACATGGGATGCGGTTTTTCGGTCTGCTGGCGCTGCTGCTCGTCGCCGGCGCCGCGCTGACCGCCTGCGGCGCGACACCCTCTGCCCAGGCGGACGACCTCGCCCGCTTTGTGCCGGAGCGATACAACGACTGGCAGCGCGATGATCGGGACACGGTCCGCCTGCGCTCCAACACGATCCTCAACACCGGTCACGTCACAATGATCTACGAGGGTCCGGACGACGCGATCGCCTACATCGTGATTGAGGTCCACCCCACCGAGGACGCCGCGCAGGTCGCCGCGACCACCCGCTTGCGGGAGTGGCACACGCAGGGGCTGGCGCTCGACGCCAACCGCGCGCCGCAGCAGGTCACCGCCGATGTGGCGCAGAGCGATCGCGTGCGTTACGCGCTGCTGCGCGAGGGCAACACCGTGATCGAGATTGACGCGATCGCTGCCGAGGGAGAAGCGCCGATCAGTGATGAGGCGTTCGAGGACCTGCTGTTCATGGTGCGCAACGCGTTTGTGCGTGTGGCGGAAAGCTAAGTAACAGCCGAAAGGTGTAAGCCGCTTTCGTCGGCGCCAGCACCTCACCCCTGGCCCCGCCCCATTCAATAGAGCAGGGAAGGGGCCGGGAATTAAGGGGTGAGGTTTCTCCGGCTAGCGCCGTGTATGCCAGCCCAACTCGACAGACTACTTACCTGCGCTCCGCTTACCGCATCACTTCAAGCGTCCAACCCTCGCGGACCGGGCGTGCGCCGAGCGAAATCGTCAGCAGCGCGGTGTCCGCGTCCCAGGTCCACGCGTCCGCGTCAAGCGCCGCGCCATCGAGCGCGACCCCGCGCGGCTGCTGCGCAAACCGCACGCGTACCGTGAAACGCCGTGTCTCCGGCATCCCCTTGTACCCACCGGTGATCGGTTCGGCGCGCAGGCGCAGCGTGTCGTCGCCGGCAGTGTAGTGCAGCGGCAGGCGCGAGAAGCCCCCGGTCCGGTAGTCCATCGTGCGCCCGTCATCCTCGTACAGCGCCAGCGAGTCGCTTGTCGTCGTGCCAGGCGCGTTCGGGAACAGGTCGATGAGCAGTTCGTCCGGCACCGGCTGCGGCGAGCGCGGCGTTGGCGCCTGGCGCGGCAGAATGCTCCCTGCGCGGCTGTAAAGCGGGATCTGCGAGAGGGCGACGTGCGTTGTCAACGTGCGGCTTCCGGCGAACAACGGCTCGCCGCCACCTGCGTGCGTGCCCTCCGGTAGCCACGCCCACCAATGCCCGGCGGGCAGATACACCTCGCGCAGCCCGCCTGACTCGACGATTGGCGCAACGAGCAAGCGATCGCCCAGCAGATATTCGTCCAGCCGGGTGTACGCCGCGTCGTCCTCGGGATAGTGCAGGTACAGCGGGCGGCAGATTGGCAGGCCGCGCTGGTAGGCTTCCGCGCCGAGGTGGTAGAAGTACGGTTGCAGGCTCATGCGCAGGTGGGTAATCTCGCGGAAGGCGTCGACAAATACCGGCCCGTAGACCCATGGCTCGCGCACGTTACCGTACGTGCTGTGCACGCGCGCGATTGGCGAGAGCATCCCGAACTGCACCCAGCGGATGTACAGCTCCGGGTCCATCGGCATCCCCGTTTGCGGCACCTCGAAGCCAAACATATGCCCGCCGAGATCGTGGCTCCAGTACACCTGCCCGACGTTACCCGCCCGCGCCGTGAACTCGACCTCGTGCTCCAGCGTGCCCCAGTCCGCGACCGTGTCGCCCGCGAACCCGACCGGATAGCGGTGCGCGCCCAGCCCGCCATAGCGGCTGAAGATCAGCGGGCGCTCGTCGGGGCGGCGCTCGGCCAGGTCGCGATAAAACACGTGGTTCGTCCATAGCTGGTTGTTCATGCCGGGCGTGTCGCCGTTCTGCCCATCGAGCCACAGAAAGTCCGTACCGTCCTCATAGAGCGGCCCGATCAGGTGATCGAACACCGCGCGCGCTTCGTCCGGCTTGCCGAGGTCAAACGGCCACAGATCATTGTGCGTTCCGGTGACCTGGTTGGTGGGCGTGCCCGCGTCCGGCACGGCGTACGCTTCAATCTGCGCGGAGAAGTCCTGCCCCAACGCCTGCCCGATCTCCGGCAGGCAGCGCGTGTCCCACGGCGCGCCGTCGAGGTGCAGGTTGAGCGTGACGCATACGCCCTGCTCGTGCAGCCAATCCAGCGCGGCGCGCGGCTCAGGGAACAGCACCGGGTTCCATTCGAAGCCGCACCAGTGCGACGGGTAATGCCACTGCATATCCATCACGTAGACGTCGAGCGGCAGGTCCAGCTCGTTATGTTTCTCGACGCGGGCACGCTGCTCCTCGTCGCCGACATCGGCCCAATAGCTGTACCAGTAGCCGAACGCCCAGCGCGGGATTAGCGGGATGCGCCCGCAAAGCGTGACAAAGTCTTCAAGCGCGCGCGCATAATCGTGCCCGTAAGCGAAGAAATACCAGTCTTGCGCGCCGGGCGGTGGCGGCCCTGCCTGCCAGTCTGTCTCCGGATCGAGCCGCGCCGAGCGGCTGTCGTTCAGCACGAAATACCCGGCCCGGCTGAGCACACCCGCCGGATAGCGCAGCCGTTTCTCGAAGATCTGGCGCCCCTCTTCGCTCAGCTCGTCCCAGTGATGGCGCGCGGTGCGCCCTGTCATCGGGCGGATCAGTGGATAGCGCCCGCCTTGCGTCTGGCGCAGATCGTCTTGCAGGACGGTGAGCAGCTTCCAGGGGTTGTAGAGCAGCTCGGCTTCGATCAGGTCTTCATCCAGCCCGGCGGGATGCACGCCCCGCGCGACGAGGTCCTGGTTGATGTTGTCCATGCTGAAAAACGTGCCGCCCAGGTTCGCGGCATCCTTGACACTGGGGTCCCACACGCCAGAAAGCCCGCCCGCCGCCCATTCCACGCGCAGCGTTTCCGGTGTGAACGGCTCCCCGGCGCGGTAAGTGATGGTGAAGTGGTCGCTCGAAAGCTCGGTCCCGCCATCAGTCTGGCGGACATCCTCGAAGGGGATCGCGTTCGGGCGCGAGTAGACGCGCATCGAGCGGCGATCGTCAAAGGGTGCGTATTGCAGGCGCAGGAGATGAGGCGTCAGCAGGCTGAAACGGGCGCTGCCGACGGTCACACTGTGTCGCGTTGGCATAGAAGACTTGTCCTGTTCTGAGAAAGAGGCGATTAGCATCTCACTAAAAGACATCGAAGCGGTGGGGTTTCATTATATGCCAGTTCGCCTGTCGCAGCACACACGCGCTTTTCGTCTTTGCTCGCTAACCGCTCCCCGCTAACCGAAAACCGCTCGAATATAATCACGCGGTTGCGGGCGCGTCAAGCTGCAGCCCGCAGCCGGTGGAAGTTATTGACTGCGCCAATCGGGAGCGGGCGCAGCGAGCTACGCTGTGCTGTTCGGGCCGCCGGTTGCCGCAGGATACGAGCCGAGCATCTTGACCAGCGACGCCTGCCGCAATAGCTCGACCAGCGATGCCTCGGCAGCGGGGTCTTGCCAGTGACCCTCGAAATCGAGATAGAACCAGTACTGCCACGGGCGCCCGCGCATCGGGCGCGACTCGATCTTGGTGAGGTTGATGCCGCGATTGGCGAACGCGTTCAGGCAGTGGACGAGCGCGCCCGGCCCGTGCCGCACGGCGAAGACGAGCGAGGTCTTGCTCGGGTCGCGGCGTGGCGCGTCGGTGGGGCCGATCACGAAGAAGCGTGTTGAGTTGCTCGGATCGTCCTCGATCCCGCGCTCTAGCACGGTTAAGTCGTATAGCTCGCCCGCGAGCGCGCTGGCGATTACGGCGGTGTGCGGCTCCGGGTTGGCTGCCAGCTCGCGCGCGGCGCCCGCCGTGTCGTACCACGCGACCGGCTCCCACCCCCGGCGGCGCAGCGTATCGGCGCACTGGGCCAGCGCCTGCGGGTGAGAGCGCACGGTGCGTACGTCTTTCAGGGACGTGCCCGGCGGCGCCAGCAGGCAGTGACGCACCGGTAGGATATGCTCGCCCTGCACGCGGAAGTCATGCTCCATCAGCAGTTCATAGGCTTGCGCGACCGTCCCCGCGAGCGCGTTTTCGACCGGCAGCATCCCACAGCTCGCCTGACCGCTTTTAATCGCCTCGAAGATCGCCGCGAACGATTCGCATGGCAGCGCCTCGACCTCCGGCCCGAAATGGCAGCGGATCGCTTCCTCTGAATATGCGCCGCGCTCGCCCTGAAAGGCGATGACTGGTTCGACCAATGGAGCCTCCGTTTGTGCAGTGTTCATGGTGAATCCGCGCCGCGCGCCAACAATGCTTCGAGCGCCAGTTGGTAGCCGATCCAGCCCAACCCGCAAATCTGTCCAACACAGACTGGCGCGATCAGGGATGTGTGGCGGAACGACTCGCGCGCGTGAATGTTGCTCAGGTGGACTTCGATCGCGGGCAGGCCGACCGCGCTGATTGCATCGCGCAGAGCGACGCTGGTGTGCGTGTAGCCGCCGGGATTGAGGATGATCGCGTCGGCCCAGGCGCGCGCCTCGTGCAGCGCGTCGATCAGCGCGCCCTCGTGGTTGCTTTGCAGCGTGCGAACCTCAGCACCCCGTTCGGCGGCATATGCGTGCAGCCGCGTGTCGATCTCATCGAGCGTCACACGCCCATAGACATCTGGCTCTCGCGTGCCGAGCAGGTTCAGGTTGGGGCCGTGCAGCACCAGAATCTTCATGCGCGCAACTCCTTCAGCACCGCCAGCGCGTCGCCTGCCGCGACGTTCCGCTCCACACGCGGGCGACCCACGCCTTCGAGCAGGACGAAGGTCGCCGCGCCGCCGCGCCATTTCTTGTCGTGCGCCATCGCCGCCCACAGGTCAGCAGGGTCAAGCTCCCGGTAGCGCGTGGGGAGTTCCAGCCTGTGGAGCGCGTTTTCCACTTGCTCGCTCAGTCCAGGCGCGGCGAGTCCTAGCCGCTCCGAGAGCCGCGCCGCGCCCGCCAGCCCGACGGCGACCGCCTCGCCGTGTTTCCACGCGTAGCCGCTGACTTGCTCGATGGCGTGCGCGAAGGTATGCCCCAGGTTAAGGAAGGCGCGCACGCTCTGTTCGGTGCGGTCCTGGTTGACCAGCGCGATCTTGACCTGAGCGGTGCGGGCGATAATCTCCTCGTCGGGCGGCAGCGGGTCGCCGGATAGCTCGTCCAGCAGCGCGGGGTCCGCAATCAGCGCGGATTTGACGACTTCCGCCAGCCCGCAGCGGCGCTCGACCGCTGGTAGCGTTTTCAGCGCGTCCGTGTCCGCAAATACGGCCAGCGGGTCTTTGAACGCCCCGGCGAGGTTCTTCCCCTGCGGCAGATCGACGCCGACCTTGCCGCCGATGCTGGCGTCGACCATCGCCAGCAGGCTAGTCGGCGCCTGGACGAGCGCGATCCCGCGCATAAACGTCGCCGCCGCGAAGCCCGCCATGTCACCAATCACGCCGCCGCCGAGCGCGATCACCAGCCCGGAGCGGTCCACGCCTGCCGCCAGAAGCTCGCGGTAGAGGCGGGCGAGGGTGTGCAGGTTCTTGTATTGCTCGCCGTCCGGCACAGTGATCAGGCACGCGTCCGGCAAACGGTCTGCCAGCGTCACGCCATACAGCGGCGCGAGGCGCGTGTTGGTGATGATCGCCACGCGTGAAAACGCGCCGCGCGCCACGAACGCAGGCAGCGCCGCGCTCAGCGCGCCCGGCCCGACGAAGACCGGGTACTCATGTTCCGCGCCGCTCACAGTTAGCTCGCGAAGGTCTGCCACAGCCTCACAATCTCCTCGGCAACCGCTTCGGGCGATCGCCCGGTCGTCTCCACCTGATGCGACAGCGCGTCATAAAGCGGGGCGCGCGCCGCGAGCAAGTCGCCCAATCGCTCGCGATCGCCACTGAACAACGGGCGATCCGCGCCCGCGCCGAGACGCTTCAGAATCGTGTCCAGGTCTGCGCGCAGGCAGATCACCAGCCCGCGCGCCAGAAACGCCGCCCGCGTTTCCGCGTCGAGCAGCGCGCCGCCGCCGGTGGCGATCACATGCCGCTCCAACTGCGCGGCGCGGGCGCAAGCGTCGCGCTCCATCTGGCGGAAGGCGGCCTCGCCGTGCTGCGCGAAAATCTCCGCGATCGGCTGCCCGGCGTCGCGCTCGATCCACGCATCCGTGTCCACAAACGGCCAGCCCATCCGCGCCGCGACGATCTGCCCAACCGTCGATTTGCCGGTGCCCATAAAGCCGGTTAGCACGATAATCCGGGGCGGCGCGCCGGACTGATGCGCGCTGCGCTCGCCAGGGTCAACCTCACCCCTTACCCCTCGGCCCCTTATCCAGGGATGAGGTTCGGCATGTCGGTCCGTTTCCGGCTCACCTCCCATCCTTCCGAGCTTCGGTCGGCCTTCCTTCCCCCACAGGGAGGGAAGGAAAAGAGCAGAATTGACTCCCCTTCTCTCCCTGTGGGGGCAAGGGGCCGGGGGATGGGGGGATATTCCCAGCGTAAATCCATAATACGCGCTAGAGCCAATCGTCATAGCCGAACCGCCAGGGCGTGTTGTCCATCGGCAGCGCGTCGACGTTCGCCTGCCGCAGCGCCTCGAAGCGCGGGCGCAGCTCGTCCAGGCTGTCGCCGCCCAGTTTGCGGAGCAGCTCGTCCGCTAGCACGACCGCGACCATCGCCTCGATCACGACCACGGCGCGCGGCGTAGCGCAGAAGTCGCTGCGCTCGTAGACGGTGTGATCGTCCTCGCCGGTCGCCAGATTGACGGTGCCGAGCGGTGTGAGCGTGGTGCTGATCGGTTTCATGGCGGCACGCACGACTAGCGGCTCGCCGGTCGTCATGCCGCCTTCCAGTCCGCCTGCGCGGTTCGTGGCGCGGACCAGCCGCCCCTCTTTGTCGCGCGCGATCGCGTCGTGGACCTGCGTGCCGCGCTTGCCCGCGTTCGAGAACGCAGGGCCGATCTCTGCGCCTTTGATGCTCTGCACGCTGCATACCGCCGCGATGAGACGCCCGGTCAGGCGGCGGTCGTAGTGGACGTGCGATCCCAGGCCGGGCGGCAGGCCGAGCGCGACGACCTCAATAATCCCGCCGAGCGTGTCGCGGTCGATCTTCGCCTGGCGGATGGCCGCTTCGATCCGGTCGGACGCGTCCGGATCGGGGCAGCGCACGGGCGAGGCTTCCGCCGCCGCAAAGCGCGCCGGGTAATCAGGCGGCTCCGGCAGAGTGGCCGCCTCGCCGCCGATTGCGGTGACGTAGCCGCCAACCGTGATGCCAAATTCGCTCAGCAGCCGCTTGCAGATCGCGCCGACCGCCACGCGCGCCGCCGTCTCTCGCGCGCTAGAGCGTTCGAGCGCCAGCCGCAGATCGCGATAGCCGTACTTGATCGCGCCGGTCAGGTCGGCGTGGCCGGGGCGCGGCGTGACCAGCGGCTCGATGTCCTTCTGCGCCCAATTTTTCCAGTCGCGGTTTTCGATCTGCAGGCTGATCGGCCCGCCGGTGGTGCGCCCGGCCATCACGCCGCCGGTGATGCGCGCGTGATCTCG
>Ga0123329_1003700_pt1 | contig 12434 bp, 7 predicted proteins | sample BioC12SIPDNA_FD_89703 | JGI IMG/M metagenome (GOLD analysis project Ga0123329, IMG submission 89703) | Anaerobic biogas reactor microbial communites from Washington, USA - Biogas_R1_B C12 SIP DNA | ecosystem: Engineered > Bioreactor > Anaerobic > Unclassified | place: Washington, USA | collected... | reverse complement strand
GGCCGAGTAGGCGTTGCACCCCGCCGACCCGGAGAGCGTGCCGTCCGGGTCGAACGTCAGGTTGATGGTGGTGCCGGGGACCGGCGAGACGACGGTGCTGCCCTCGGTGCAGTAGCGGGAGAGTTGCCACTCCGTATCGAGGAGCGGCACGCTCTCAGGCAGCTCTTCCCGGGCAAAGATGAGCAGGTCGCGGCCCGACGGCCCGGAGAGGACCAGCCGTTCGTCCTCGATCCGGTACGAGGCAGCCGCAACGAGGAGTTCCTGGTAGCGGCTCTCCTGCTGCATGAGTTCCTGCGCCTTCGCGGGGTATGCCGCCGTGACGGCGACGGGTTCTACCTTGATGCCGGAACCATTGATCCGGTAAGAGGCCGCATAGAGGTTGCATCCTGCGGAGCCAGACAGCGTGCCGCTGTCGCCGAAGATGATGAGCGGTTGCGCCCCCGGAAGGGGTGCGGCGACGGAGCCGTTATCGGCGCGGAACGCGACCAGGTCCCATGCCGTCCCCGCAAGGGGTTCGGCGACCTGGTCGGCGTCGTCGGGAGGCGTTCCCGTCCCGCCGGAGTAGCCGGCCGAGACGAGGCATGCCGCCACGATGATCGTGAGCGCGATCTTTGCGAGTATGGTATGCCCATCTCCGATCATCGGTACCACGAATAGGTGTAGGTGGAAAAAGAAGAAAAAATAACCTATTTTCATCGAGGTTCTCTCAATCGCCTGCTTCCGGGTTGCTGGATGGGTGCAGCGTCGATCCGCTGTAAGAACTCCGAACCGACTCTGGCTCGTGATGCGACGCCTTACTATGGAGAGAGGAGGAAAAGAAAGGAGAAGAATGCCGGGGCCTTCCGGCACCTGAAACCGGGAGGTCACGCCATGATAGGGGGATCTGCGCTCAGTACGAGGCTACGACATTTCCGTCTTCATCGAGGAGGTCGTAGTCGCCCCCATCGGGCGGAGACATCCACCGGCCTTCGCTCGACGGTGCCTGCACAAAGGTGAGCAGGTCGGTGCCTGCCTCGTTCGCGAGGCTCAGGCGATTGCCCTCCACCCGGTAGGACGAGACGCTGCTCAGGAGATTCAGATACGTGTTCTCCTGCTCCATGACGCCCTCCGGCTCATTGCAGTACATCTTCGTGCTGATAGGCGGCTCGATGGTGAGGTTTGCACCGTCGAGCACGTAGCCTGCCCCGTAGGAGTTGCACCCTGCGTTGCCGGTGACGTTTCCGTCAGGCGAGAACTCTGCGGTGATCGTCGTCCCGGCGATCACCGAGGAGATCGCCTCGCCGTTCAGGCTATAGGACTCAAGCGTCCACCCGGTCCCGGTGAGCGGGGCCGGGGGGACCTCCGGTGCCTGCACGAAGAAGAGCACGTCGGTTCCCTCCGTGTCCGTGAGGATCAGGCGGTCACCCTCGACCCGGTAGGAGGAGACGTTCGCGAGGAGACCCATGAACCTCCCTTCCTGCTCCATGACGCCGGGCGTCTCGCAGTACATCAGGGTGCTGTAGACCGAGGAGACCGAGAGGGTCGCGCCGTCGAGACTGTACTGGCCGCCGTAGTGGTTGCACCCGGCGTTGCCGGTGACGTTCCCGTCGGCAAAGTTCGCGGTGATCGTCGTCCCGGCGAGCACCGAAGAGACCGCGTCTCCACCGGTGCTGTAGGCCTCAAGCACCCAGTCCGTCCCGGTGAACGGGAGGTCGGGCGTCGGGGCGACCGGTTCGAAGACCAGGAGATCTGCACCCTCGTGGTCGGTGAAGATCAACCGGCCGCCTTCCGTCCGGTAGGAGGAGGTATTGGTGAGATGCGCAAGGTAGCGGTCCTCCTGGTCCATGAGACCCGGCGGCTCGCTGCAATACATCTCGGTCCGTATGGGCGGCTCGATGGTGAGGTTCGCGCCGTCCACGGTACAGTCCGCGCCGTAACTGTTGCACCCGGCAGAGCCGCCGAGCCCGCCGTCCGCGCCGAAGACGAGCGTAACATTCGTACCGGCAAGGACCGGGATCATCGCGCCGTTCTCATCGGAGAGGGTTGCAAGTTCCCAGGAGGTTCCGGCGAGTTCCGCGGGCTCTTCCTTCGTGAAGACGAGGACGTCGGTGCCGTCCGCGTCGGTGAGAATGAGCCGTTCATCCTCGATCCGGCAGCCTGCCGCCGAGCCGAGGAGTTCCATGAACCGGGCCTCCTGGTCCATGATGCCTTCGGGCTCCGTGCAGAGTTTCAGTGTCTGGACGAGCGAGGAGACCGAGAGGTCTGTTCCATCAAGGCTGTAGTTGCCGCCGTAGTAGTTGCACCCGGCAGAGCCGCCGACCTTGCCGTCGTCGTCGAACCGGGCGGAGACTTCAGTTCCGGAGAGGACCGGGATGAGCGTGTCGTTCTCGTCGAGATAGGAGTCAAGCGACCAGGTGACTCCGTTGAGCCCGGAGACCGCACCGGGCGCCGACGTACCCGCCGTGCAGCCCGCGGCGATGATGCATGCCGCAGTTATAACAAGCAGCGATGCCGTCGCGAGGATGTGGCTTCTGTTTCTTCTGTTCAGTGCCATACAACAGCATATGGGCGGGAAAGAGAGATAAAAGCATGCTTGACTACGAAAAAAATCGAACCTATACGGAGCCGGTTCGGCAAACCGAGAGAGAATACCCGGAATTTTGGTTCTTGCCGCTACACGCTTCATTGAGGTTGCACGGGCGGCTCGTGGGGTATCTGAACGGTTCGGCCGCTCCACGGGGATTGTCTTCCCTGCATACACGTCATTTATCCGGGAAGGAAGAGTATACCGGGCGCGGGAGATGAGCACAATGGTGGCATTGATCCTTTTACGGCACGGCGAGAGCCTCTGGAACAGGGAGAACCGGTTCACGGGCTGGACCGACGTGGACCTCTCGCCTAGCGGGCTACAGGAAGCCCGCCGGGCGGCGGAACTTCTCAGGGACGGCGGGTATACGTTCCGCGTCGCGTACACCTCCGTCCTGAAGCGGGCCATCCGGACGCTCTGGATCGTCATGGACGACCTCGACCTCATGTACGTCCCGGTATACCGGTCGTGGCGGTTAAACGAGAAGAGTTACGGCGCCCTGCAGGGCTTAAACAAACAGGAGACCGCCGAAGAGTACGGTGCGGAGCAGGTGCATCTCTGGCGCCGGGCATACGACGTCCGGCCGCCGCCGCTTGCGTGGGACGACCCGAGGCACCCGCGGTTCGACCCCCGCTACGCCGACCTGGACCCGGAGAGCCTTCCTTCGACCGAGTCCCTGCACGACACGCTGGAGCGGGTGCTCCCCTGCTGGGAGGGACGAATCGCGGCGGACCTCCGGAAGGGCAGGCCGGTCCTGGTCGCCGCCCACGGCAACAGCCTCCGGGCTCTGGTCAAGCACCTTGACGGGGTTCCCGACGACGAGATCGCAGGCCTCAACATCCCCACCGGTTATCCCCTCGTCTACGAACTGGACGGGAGCCTGCAGGCCGTCCGGCACCACTACCTTGGCGACCCGGAGGAGATTGCGGCGGCCGCACGGGGTGTGGCCCGGCAGGCCGGGCCGGGGTAGCCGGTGGCAAAGATCATATATACCCTCCCGCAGAGGGGGCCTCAGTCTGACAGGGGGAAGTGTCATGAAAAAGGTTGCCATCAACGGATTCGGGCGGATCGGGCGGAAAGTCCTCTACAACTACCTCACCGATACGCCGGAGAAGATCGAGATCGTCGCGGTGAACGATCCAAACCCGACGGAAGAACTCGCCTACCTGATGAAGTACGACTCGGTCCACGGGCGGGCGCCGTTCCCGGTCGAGGCCGGAGCGGACCGGCTCCGGTTCGGGTCGCACGAGGTGCGGGTGCTCCACGAGAGGGACCCCGCCCGCCTCCCGTGGAAGGACCTCGGCGTGGAGATGGTGCTCGAATGCACGGGGCGCTTCACCGAGCGGGCGAGGTCTGCAAAGCACCTGGAAGCCGGAGCGTCCCGGGTCGTCATCAGCGCGCCCTCGCCCGACGCGGACCAGACGGTCGTGCTCGGCGTCAACGAGGGGGAGTACGACCCGGCGAAGCATACGGTCATCTCGAACGCCTCCTGCACGACCAACGCGCTTGCGCCGGCGGCGAAGGTCTTGAACGACACGTTCGGCGTCGAACGGCTGATGGCGACGGCGATCCACGCCTACACCGCCACTCAGGCGCTGGTTGATCGGGCAACGAAGAAACCCCGCCGGGGCCGTGCCGCAGCGGTCTCGCTCATCCCGACATCGACCGGCGCAGCCGTCGCCACCACGCGTGTCCTCCCCGAGCTCACCGGGAAGATGGACGCGATTGCAATCCGGGCTCCCATCCCCGACGGGTCGGTGCTCGATATCGTCGCGGACCTCTCGCGGGAGACGTCGGCGGACCAGGTGAACGCCGCGATGAAGCAGGCGGCGGAAGGATCGATGCAGAGGTACCTCGCGTATACCGAGGACCCGATCGTGTCGGCCGACATCGTCGGCGACCCGCACTCCGGGGTCGTCGACGGGCGCTCGACGAGCGTCGTCGGCGGGCGGATGGTCAAGGTCCTGGTCTGGTACGACAACGAGTTCGGGTACGCGAAACGTATGGTCGACATCGCCTCATACATGGCCTCCCGGGAGTGAGGGGGACGCACCATGGTTAGACTCGTCTTCTTCGGCCTCGATGAGCACGAGCAGGATGTGACCCGGAGGGCGTTCGCCGGCGAGGGCGGCTACGACGTCGCCCTCTATGCCGAACCGCTCACGATCGAGAACGTCTCGCTTGCCCATGGCGCCGAAGGTATCGGGGTTTTTGTCATGTCGCGCGTCACCCGCGAGGTCCTCGACCGGCTGCCGGACCTCAAGATGATCGCCGCCATGTCCACGGGGTTCGACCACATCGACTTCGTCGCCTGCCGGGAGAGGAAGATCGCCGTCTCTAACGTCCCGCGCTACGGCGACACCACGGTCGCGGAGTTCGCGTTCGGGCTCATCCTGGCCCTTGCCCGGCGGTTCAGGCCGACGTTTGAGCGAACGGACCGGGGCGACTTTTCGCGGGCCGGACTCCAGGGGATGGACCTCGCCGGTAAGACCCTCGGCCTGATAGGGACCGGGCGCATCGGGTCGCACCTCGCCCGCATCGCCCGTGCGGCGGAGATGGAGGTGATCGCCTACGACCTGAAGCCGAACCCGGCCCTCACAGAGGAGTACGGCGTCCGCTACGTGGACCTCGACGACGTTCTCCGGCAGGCGGACGTCATCAGCCTGCACGTCCCCTACACGAAGGCGACGCACCACCTGATCGATGCAGAACGGTTGCGGCTGGTCAAAGATACCGTGCTCCTCGTCAACACCTCCCGGGGCGGCGTGGTGGATACGGGAGCGGTCGCGGACGCCCTGCGCGAAGGTCACCTCGGGGGAGTCGCGTTCGACACCTTCGAGGGCGAAGAAGTCTGGATCCAGGAGGAGTTCCAGGGCGCCGGCGAGGCGTCGGAGGACGATCTCCGGGATGCGCTCGAGAGTTTCGGCCTGCTGCACTCCGATAAGGCGATCCTCACGCCCCATAACGCCTTCAACACGCGGGAGGCGGTCGACCGGATCCTCGATGCAAGCATCGAGAATATACGGGCCTTCTTTGCCGGGAACCCGCAGAACGTCGTCGCCGGGACCTACCGGGTCCCGGCAGAGGCCCCTGCCGGAGGGGGAGCATGAAGCAGGACGCTACCTACATCCGCTGGCTCGCCGATATCAGGAACGAGGACGTCGGCCTGGTCGGCGGGAAGAACGCATCGCTCGGCGAGATGTATAGCCAGCTGACCCCGCAGGGCGTGAAGATCCCCGACGGGTTCGCCGTGACTGCCGAAGGCTACCGGCACGTCCTTACATCCGCAGGGATTCTCGACGACCTCAAAGAGGCACTTGCCGGGCTCGACCGGAGCGACGTCGCCGACATCGCAGAGCGGGGAAGGCGGGCCCGCGACCTGATCCTTTCGGCAGGGGTCCCCGACGACCTCTGGAATGAGATCCGGACAGCCTACGATATGCTCTGCGACGAGTACGGGCCCGACGCCGACGTCGCCGTCCGGTCGAGCGCCACCGCCGAAGACCTCCCGACGGTCTCGTTCGCGGGCCAGCAGGAGACCTTCCTGAACATCCGCGGCTACCAGGCGCTCCGGGAGGCCTACGTCCGGTGCCTCGCCTCCCTCTTCACAGACCGGGCGATCGCCTACCGGGTGGACAACGGCTTCGACCACTTCAAGGTCGCCCTCTCGGTCGGGGTCATGAAGATGGTCCGCTCCGACCTGGCATCGAGCGGGGTCATCTTCACGCTCGACACCGATACCGGTTTCCGGGACGTCGTCCTCATCACGGGGTCCTACGGCCTCGGCGAGATGATCGTTCAGGGCGCCGTCAATCCCGACGAGTTCTACGTCTTCAAACCGACATTCCGGAAGGGGCACCGGGCGATCGTCAGGAAGATTGCCGGCGAGAAGCGGGTGAAGTTGATCTACGGCCACGGGGGGACGAAGGAGGTCACCCGGAGGGTCGATGTCCCGGAAGCCGACCAAAAAAGGTTCTGCATCGGCGACGACGAGATCCTGACGCTTGCCGGGTACGCGCTCACGATCGAGGACCACTACTCGGAGAAGGCCGGAAAGCCGGTGCCGATGGATATCGAGTGGGCGAAGGACGGCGAGACCGGGGAGCTCTTCGTCGTCCAGGCCCGGCCCGAGACGGTGCAGTCGCAGAAGGCGGGAGACGTCCTCGAGACCTACCGCCTTGACGAGCGCGGGACGGTGCTTGCCGCCGGAAAGAGCATCGGCGATAAGATCGCCGTCGGGAAGGCCCGGATCGTCACCGACGTCAGCCGCCTCCCGGAGTTCAAGCCGGGGGAGGTCCTCGTCTCCGACACCACGACGCCCGACTGGGAGCCCGTGATGAAGACGGCCGCCGCCATCGTGACGAACCGGGGCGGGCGGACATCCCACGCGGCGATCGTCAGCCGGGAACTCGGCATCCCTGCGGTCGTCGGGACGGGCGACGCGACCGAGAAGGTCCCGACGGGCCGGGAGGTGACGGTGAGCTGCGCCGAGGGCGAGGAGGGGTTCGTCTACGATCGAGCCCTCCCGTTCCACGTCGAGAGGACCCGGCTCTCGGACCTGCGGCGGCCGAAGACCGAGGTGATGATGAACCTGGGGAACCCCGACGCGGCCTTCGGATTGGCGATGGTCCCGAACGACGGCATAGGCCTCGCCCGGATGGAGTTCATCATCAGCAGTTACATCAAGGTCCACCCGATGGCACTTGTCCACCCCGACCGGGTCGAGGACGAATCCGTCCGGCAATCGATCGCGGACCTCACCTACGGCTACCCGAACGGTGAGGAGTACTTCGCCGAGAGGCTCGCGGAGGGGGTCGGGACCATCGCCGCGGCGTTCTACCCGAACCCCGTCGTCGTCCGGACGAGCGACTTCAAGACGAACGAGTACGCGAGCCTCCTCGGCGGGACCTACTTCGAGCCGAAGGAGGCAAACCCGATGCTCGGCTTCCGCGGTGCCTCCCGCTACTACGACGAGCGCTACCGGGAGGGATTCAGCCTCGAGTGCCGGGCGCTGAAGCGGGTGAGAGAAGTGATGGGCCTCGCGAACCTGATCATCATGATCCCATTCTGCCGCCGGGCGGAGGAGGCAAAGAGAGTCATCGAGGAGCTCGAAAAGAACGATCTGCGCCGGGGGGAGAACGGTCTCCAGGTCTACCAGATGTGCGAGGTCCCGAGCAACGTCGTCGAACTCGATGCGTTCAGCGAGTACTTCGACGGGTTCTCGATCGGCTCAAACGACCTGACCCAGCTCGTCCTCGGCATCGACCGCGACTCGGCGGTCGTGGGCGGGGCCTTCGACGAGCGCGACCCGGCCGTTAAAAGGATGGTCGCGATGGCCGTGGAGGGCTGCCGGCGGAACCATCGGCACAGCGGGCTCTGCGGCGAGGCGCCGAGCACCTATCCGGAGTTCGCCGACTTCCTGGTGGAGCAGGGAATCGACTCGATATCGGTCGAGCCCGATGCGATCCTCAAGATCACCCTCCGGGTGGCGGAGGCGGAAGAGCGGCTCGCGAAGGCGAAAATAGCGGCCCCGGTGCCCCGGTGAGGGATATCCCTCACCGGACAAACGGTATGCTGCCGCGGTCGATGAGGCGGTAAGCGTAGACCTTCACCGGGTCCGTGATCACAAGCGCCCAGATGAGCGCGTAGACCCAGACGAACGCCGCAAGCGGCCAGCCGATGGGTTCTATGAATACCCCGTAGACGGTGATCAGGGTCGCGACCGTCTGCGTGACGATCACCGCCCCGAGCAGGACCGGTGCGGGCCGGACGGACCAGAACGGGCCCCGGGTGCGGGCGACGAAGACGGTGAGGTGGCCGGCAACCGCGAGTTTGAGGAAGATGAGCGACCGGATGACCTCCAGGGGGAGGTTGAGCGGACCCTGTGCGATGGCGAGCATGGTAAACGAGGATACGACGCCCACAAACCCGATGATCGTCGCGAGGGTGAGGATCTCGCGCATCTTCCACCGTTCGGGGGACCGGGAGTAGAGGACGTTGTCCCAGGCGATGGTCATGATCGGTATGTCGTTTAAGAGGGCAAGGAGGACGATCATCAGGGCGGTTATCGGGAAGAACCCGAAGATCAGGATCGAGAGGGTGATGAAGAAGAGGACGCGGATGGTCTCGGCGATCCGGTAGGTGACGTAGTGGGTCATGCGCTCGAAGATCATCCGGCTCTCTTTGATCGCATCGATGATCACCGAGAGGCCGGGTTTCGTGAGGACGATCGCGGCCGCCGACTTCGCCGCATCCGTGGCCCCGGCAACGGCGATCCCGACGTCCGCCTTTTTGAGGGCGGGGGCGTCGTTCACGCCGTCGCCGGTCATGCCGACGATGTGCCCCCGCGACTGGAGGAGGGAGACGATCCGGTACTTGTGCTCGGGGAAGACCTCGGCGAACCCGGCCGCTTGCTCGACGATCTCCGCGGCTCTCGGGTCGCTCTCCTTGACGAAGGCATCGGCGGTGGCGATCTCCGGCCGGAGGCCCACTTCCCGCGCAACCTCCCGGGCGATCGCTACGTGGTCGCCGGTGACCATCTTGACGTCGAGCCCCATCTTCGCCGCCGTCCCGATGGTCGCCGCGGAGTCGGCGCGGGGCGGGTCGTGAAGGCCGAGAACGCCGGCGTAGGCCCAGGCGCCGGGGGCATCGCTCCTTGCGACGCCGAGCATCCGGTAGCCCTTCCCGGCGAAGGTTTCGGAGAGGCGGTCGACCGTTTCGGTAAGGTCTTTTCCTCCGCCGGCGAGGGCGAGGATTACCTGCGGAGCGCCCTTTGCGACCGAGAACTCGCGGCCGTCGGCGCCCCGGACCGTGGCCTCGGTGCGCTTCGCCACGGGGTCGAACGGTTTGAAGCCGGTGACGGTAAAGGAGGAGAGCCGGTCCCTGAGACCCTGCGCATCTTCCGACTCGATGATCGCGATATCGATGGGGTCCCGGTCCTCCTCACGGGAAGCGAGGAGGGCGGCGAGCAGGACGTCGTCCTTCCCGAACCCCTCGAACGGGACGACCTCGGCGAGGGTGAGCCTGTTCTCCGTGATCGTCCCGGTCTTGTCGGTGCAGAGGACGTCCACCCCGGCCATCTCCTCGATGGCGACGAGTCTGCTGACGATGGCTTCCTTCCGCGCAAGCGCCGTCGCCCCCACGGCCATGGTGATCGAGAGGACGGCCGGCATTGCCGCGGGGATGGCCGCCACGACCAGGACGAGCGCGAACTGGAGGGTATCAAGGATGCTCTCCTGCCGGATGAGCGAGACGATGAAGACCACGGTGACGAGGGCGACCGCGAGCACGATCAGGTAGTCGCCGATCCTGACGACGGCCTTCCGGAAGTGGCTCGTCGTCACCGCCTCCCCGGCGAGCCGGGCGGTCCGGCCGAAGAAGGTCGCATCCCCCGTAGCCACCACGAGCGCCGTCATCTCGCCCTGTTTGACGGTGGAGCCGGAGTAAGCCGTATCCGAGGCGTGCTTCTCGACCGGCATCGACTCCCCGGTGAGGGCGGACTCGTCGGCAGAAAGGAAGTCTCCTTCGACGAGTTTGATGTCGGCAGGGATGATATCCCCGTTCCGGACCCGGACGATATCGCCGGGAACGAGGTCCCGTGCGGTGATCTTCTGCCACTTGCCGTCGCGAAGCACCCTCGCCTCGAGCGCGAGCCGCTGTTTCAACATGGCGATGGCGTTCCCGGCCTGGCGTTCCTGCCAGAAACCGACGATCGCATTGACGAGGAGGAGGGCGAGGATGATCGCGAAGTCCTCCCAGCGCCCGATGGCGGCGGATATGATAAGCGCCGCCTCGATCATCCAGGGGATGGGGCCCCAGAAGTAGCGCAGGAACTTTTTGACCGCGCTCTCCTCCTTCTCGGGGAGCTCGTTGTAGCCGTATGTCCGGATCCGGTCGTTCGCCTCGGATTGGGAGAGACCTTCCCGCCGGGAGGAGAGGGCCCGGTAGAGGTCGTCGACGGCCATGCCCCGGGCCTCGTCGGTGCTGATCGCCTCGTGCTCCATGGTTGCCGCCCTCTCTATCGGATCGTATATAGGTGCCGCCTGCTGGCCTCCGGGCCCGGTGTGTTTGTGGGGATACCCAGGGAAGCCGCGTTCGGGGGGCGCAGGTAGAGGGATGGTCTGGACTCTGGCCTGTCCCCAGGTTTATCCCCATACACAGGACCGTGGGGGCTATCGCCACGGGGGGTGGGACCTCTCCTGTCTCTCGCAAGGCGGTACCCGCAACCCCACCCCGCCCGGCCTGCGGCCTCCTCAGTCGCACCTGCGGTGCTCCAACTCCTGCTGTTCCAGCAGTCGTTCCCAGCCCCAAGGGGCGGGGGCAGTGCGTGGGGATACCCAGTGGGAAGCCGTGTCCGTGTGTGGCTCTAGATCCGGTTCTTCCCCGGGCCTGTCCCGCTGCAGTGGACCGTGGTGGCTATCGCCATTGGGGGAGGGGACCGGGGAGGGGGAAACCCCCTCCCCGCGAGGGGCGATTCGCTGTAACCCCCTCTCCCTGCAGGCGGGTACCCGTAAGTCCCTCCCCAAAAATCCCCACCCCGCCCGGCCTCCTGGAGCAGTGCGTGGCGATACCCGGTGGCAACCGGGCCATGGGTGTGTGCGAGTAGCGCTACATAACCCGCCCCAAAACCCGGTGTGTCGGCAGGTTCATATGATGTCCGGGGGATGCAGGGCCATGGCGGCGAGGGACCCTGTCTGCGGGATGCCGGTGGACCCGGCAACGGCAACGTATTCGGTGGATCTTCGGGGCGGGACCTACTACTTCTCGAACAAACTCTGCAGGGATACGTTCGTCGAGGGGGAGAAGATCGCCTACTTCTCGATGGAGATCGGCATCGAGAGCGATATACCGACCTACAGCGGCGGTCTTGGGGTGCTCGCCGGGGACGTCATCCGTTCGAGCGCCGACCTCCTCATCCCGATGGTCGCGGTGACGCTCGTCAACCGGAAAGGCTACGTGCGGCAGCGGCTGACCCCGGAGGGCGACCAGATCGATCTCCCCGACGAGTGGGACCCGCGAGAGCACATGCGGGAACTTCCCGAGCGGGTGAGCGTGCGGATAGGGGATGCGAACGTCGCGATCCGGGCCTGGCTCTACGACTACTGGAGCCCCGTCGGCGGCCTCGTGCCGGTCCTCTTTCTCGACACGGACCTTCCCGAGAACGCACCGGAGGACCGGGAGATAACCGATCGCCTCTATACCGGCGACCGGGAGTATCGGCTGAAACGGGCGATCGTACTCGGGATCGGCGGTGCCCGGATGCTCGCCGCGCAGGGCATCCGGGTCGGCAAGTACCACATCAACGAGAGCCACTCAAGCCTCCTCACCCTCGAGCTCCTGAGGCAGCCGGGGATGGACGAGGAGAGGGTGCAGACGCGGTGCATCTTCACCACCCACACCCCGGTAGCGGTGGCGTTCGAGAGGTTCCCGCGGGAGATGGCGGTCCGGCTGCTCAAAGGTGAGATCCCATCGACACTGCTTGGTAAGTACATCAGCGATGACGGACTTGCACTTGCGACCCTCGCGTTCCGCCTGAGCAAATACGTCAACGGCGTGACGACGGCGCACATGAACTTCTCGCGGCGGCTCTTCCCGGCCTTCCACATCCGGGCGGTGACGAACGGCGTCCACCCGCACACGTGGACGTCGGGACCGTTCCGGGACCTCTACGACCGCTACATCGCGGGCTGGGCGCAGGAACCGGAGCTGCTCGTCAGGGTCGACGAGATCCCGCACGAGGATATCAGGCACGCACACCGGCAGGCGAAGCAGGCCCTGGTGGACTACGTCAGGGAGAAGAACGGCGTCGACCTGGACCCTTCCGCCCTCACGATCGGGTTTGCCCGGAGGGCGGCGGCCTACAAGCGGG
>Ga0123329_1003694_pt1 | contig 12446 bp, 7 predicted proteins | sample BioC12SIPDNA_FD_89703 | JGI IMG/M metagenome (GOLD analysis project Ga0123329, IMG submission 89703) | Anaerobic biogas reactor microbial communites from Washington, USA - Biogas_R1_B C12 SIP DNA | ecosystem: Engineered > Bioreactor > Anaerobic > Unclassified | place: Washington, USA | collected... | reverse complement strand
TAGGTCGACGCGGTAACGGTTGCCGTCGACGTCCGGGATGAGCAGGGTCGTGTCGTCCTGCTCCTCGATGGCGTCCCGGGCGCCGCGCACGACGAACTGCCGCCGTCCCCGGTCGGTCTCGGCGTTGCAGTAGACGGCGCCGAACTCCTCGGTCAGGTTGACCACGCGCGTGATCAGCGGCATGAAGTAACGCCGCCCGAGGGCCTCAAGCGCCGCCTGCCGCGACTCCTGGTCCAGCTCGGCCAGACGCACCAGCGGGCCAATGACCATGTCGCGCCTCGCGCCGTCCAGGATGGCCACGTAGCCGTCGGGGTCGGACATCGGGAAGGCGCGCGCCACCTTGACGTCGACGTAGCAGCGGTCGTCGATCGCCAGGCGCAGGCGGCCGCTGCCGTCGTGGAACAGGCGCAGGGCGCCCGGCCACCGGTCGTGGTAGGGCTCCCTGACTCCTCCGAGGTCGACCTGAGGCGTGTCAGCCATTTGCGACCCTTTCATCCGTCCACGGCCTTGATCGCCGAGAGGCGTGACTGCATCTCGACCAGCCGCGAGTAGGCGCCCTTCTGCGCCATGAGTTCGTCGTGCGTGCCGATCTCGGACACCTTGCCGTCGTCGATCACCAGCAGGCGGCTCGCGTTGCGCAGCGTGCTCAGCCGATGGGCGATGGCGAACGTGGTGCGGCCTTTGACCAGCCGCTGCAGGGCCTGCTGGATCAGCTCCTCCGTCTCCGTGTCCACCGACGAGGTGGCCTCGTCGAGGATCAGCACCTTCGGGTCGTGCAGGATGGCGCGGGCGATGGCAACGCGTTGTTTCTCACCTCCGGACAGGCGCGCCCCGCGCTCGCCCACCTTCGTGTCGTACCCGTCTGGCAGCCGCACGATAAAGCCGTGCGCATTCGCGGCGATGGCCGCCTCCACGACTTCTTCGCGGGTGGCGCCGGGCTTGCCGTACGCGATGTTCTCGGCGATCGTGCCGTTGAACAGGTACGACTCCTGAGGGACGATGCCCACGTGGCGGCGCAGGTCGCGCAGCCGGACCTTCCGCAGGTCGACGCCGTCCAGCTTGATGGCGCCCTCGTCGACATCGTAGAACCGGCAGATAAGGTTGGTCATGGTGGTCTTGCCGACGCCGGAACGGCCCACCAGGCCGATCATCTCGCCGGGCTCGACGTGCAGTTCCAGGCCCTTGAGCACAGGGCGGTCCTTCACGTAGCCGAAGTGCACGTCCTCGAAGTCGAACCGGCCGGCCGGGTCCTTGAGCGCCAGAGCATCGGGGGCCTCGTAGACCTCCTGGTCGGCGTCGGTGATCTCGAACAGCCGCTGCATGCTGGTGACGGCCTGGTTCATAAGGTCGGTGAAGTGCGTCAGCATCTCCACGGGGCCGTAGAACATGAAGAGGTAGCCGACAAACGCCATCAGTTCGCCGAGCGTCACGTTTTTGCCGCCCTCCAGGACGGCCAGGCCGCCGAAGTACCAGACGCCGATGCCGCCGCAGGCGGTGAGGAAGCTGATGATGGGGCGGCCCGTGGCCCACGTGCCCTCCGCAGTCGCCGTGGACGCGTAGAGCGCGGCGCTCCGGCCGCGGAACCGATCCACCTCCCTCGGCTCCTGGCTGAATGCCTTGACGACGCGAATGCCGGAGATGGAGTCGCCGGCCACGGCGCTCATCTTCGAGCGAGTCTGCCACAGGTGATGGTAAAGACGCGAGAGGCGCTTGTAGAACCAGTACGTCAGGCCCATCACGGCGGGGATGGGGATCAGGACGAGCAGCGCCAGCCACCAGGAAAGCATGAAGAGGACGATGCAGATGCCGGCGACCTGGAGCGCCATCGGCAGGAACCACACGAACGCCTCGATGATCATGAAGTTCAACATCATGGTGTCGTGTGTCAGGCGCGCCAGCAGGCCGCCGGTCTGCGCCTTGTCGTGGCGGCGCAGGCTCAGCCGCTGTATGGCCTGGTAGACCTCGAACCGCACCTCGTGCACGATGCCCGAACTCACCCAGGCCGTCAGGCGCCCCTGGAGGATGCTGAGCCCGGCGCCCAGGACGCGTACGCCGATCAGTGCCAGGATCACGACCACCAGCAGGCGCCGCCCGCCTTCGCCCCGGAACACGTCGTCCACGAGCACCTTCGTGAGGTACGGGGGCGCGAGCCCCAGTGCGACGGAGACGACCATACAGACGGAGACGACGGCGGCCTTGACCCAGTGGGGGCGCACGTAGTGCCAGAAACGGCGCAGCACCTCCCACTTCTCGAGGCAGGCCGGACAGAAGGAACCCTTCTCGGGCAGCAGGCGACCGCACTTCGGGCACTGGCGCGGCTCCTCGTCCTGCAGGTCGAACTCGGGCCGCTTCTCCTTCTTGACCGCGTCGTTCAGGCCTCTGGCCACCTTGCCGAAGCGCTCGTTCAGCGAGTTGGAGAAGCGCACGATCTCCACCCGCCGGCCGTTCGTCTCGGCCTGCAGCGCCCCCTGCCCGACCAGGTGCTCCGTCTCCACGGTCCGCACGTCGCCGAGCCGGAGTTCGCTTTCCGGTTCTGCGTTCAGTTGGTCATCGGAGAAAGTGAGCACACGTTCGCTCGTGACCGCAAGCCACCGCCGCCCGAAATGGCCGCTGCGTTCGATGTCCGTCTCGGTGAGCAGAAGCAGCTCCTCGGACGGCCGCAGAGCGGCGCGCAGCTGTTCTTCCTGTTCCGTCATGAGGACGGGGCCTCAACGCAGTGACGCAATCGCGGCCGGATGGGCGCACGTGGAACCGCCGGCGTGTTCAGGCACGGGAGCCTGAGCCGGGCTGTCAGGCAGCTCGGAGGACCATATCACACGCACGGGACGCCGAAGCCGGAACAACCCACACGATCGATCCTCCCCTGCCGCTGCCAGTCCGACTGATTATACGCCCGACGCTTCCGTTGTCAATGCGGATTCCCAGTGAGGCATTGGCCTTGCGGGGTCGATCGCGGCGAGGCAGGAGCCGTACCCGGCTGTTGGGGGGGCGTGACGTGCGGCGCGGATGCGATGCGGCGCCGGCCGGCTTCCTGACACTGCGGCTCCTGCGCCTGGCGACATGCCCTCGTCTTCCCGATCCGCCCGACCGCGCTGTTTCGGCCCGCCACGGCGATTTGCAGCCGGGGGATTGGGCCGCATCGAGGCCGTTCCGCCGCCCGTGGGGGGCACTCAGGACAAGGCGACGGCTGGGCTGCACGCCGAGCGAAGACCCGGAAAGGGGCTGACGGCACGGAGTGGCTTCCCGGCCTGGACTCGAACCAGGAATAGCAGGACCAAAACCTGCGGTGTTGCCAATTACACCACCGGGAAGCCGTTCTCCAGGATGGTAGCACGGAGGGGGAGGCCGCCGCAATGACGAACCGGGCGCGGATGCGCCCGGTTCGGACGTCGAAGACGCGGTCAAGCGGTCACTCGGCTGCCGCCGTCTGGCGCCGTGTGTGTTCGCGCCAGCGCACTTCCGACACGAAGGGGTCGTTCACGAGCACGTAGCCGCCCTCTTCGTCCAGAACGGAGGCGAGGGCCGTGTGCGACAGGACCCGCCCGACCAGGATGGTGCCCTTGCGGCGAGCGGAACCGTCGGGATTGACGGCAAAGACGACGTAGGTCTGGTCTTCCATGCGGCCGCGGTCCGCCCCTCCCTCGATGACGACGAAGTCATGGTCGGAGCGGGCCTCGAGGATCTTCCCGTCGGGGGCCAGTCTCTGGCGTTCGTCGGGCGCTGCGACGGCCTCTTCGTACATCTTGCGCCACTCGTCGGCCCCGGCCTGGACCGCCGCCACTTCGGTGCGGCGGGCGTTGACCTCTTCCTGGTGCCGCTGCTGCCACGAGACCACCTCGCGCCGGTGCTCCTCGACACGCGCCTGCAGATCGGCGTTGGCCTCCTGCAGTCCGCCCAGCTTCTGCTGGAAGTCGCGCAGGTTCTGGCTGTTCTGGGCCTGCAGGTCTTCCCTTGTTTTGGCCAGGTCGCCACGCGCCTTGGCAAGCTGTTCGTTGGCGGTTTCGAGTTGGCCGGTCAGTTCGGCCGCGCGCGCCGTCAGGCTCTGGTAGCTCCCGTCGTAGCGGTCCAGCAGCAGGCGCAGGGTCTGGAACAGGGGTTCGCCCTGTTCGGCGGCCTGCTTCTGGACGGCGTACTCGCCCATCGCCGTCTGCATGGCCCCGACGCTGTCCCAGCCCACCATGGGCTTCACGACCTTCTCATACTCGGCCGCCTCCTTCAGCTTGGCCGCGACCTCGGCGAAGCTCTCCCGCGCGTACCGGACGCCGAATTCCGTGGGCGTCTGCACGGGCAATTCCCAGTTGCTCTCACTGAAGACGGGTTGGACGGCGTCATGGAAGTCCTTCTGTGTCACCTGGATCGCCTGCTCGGCCTCCCGCAACGTCACGAAGGACCAGATCGCGCCGCCGACGCCGACGACGGTGAGGATGATGAAGATTACGAGCGCTGCGATCAGCCCATTGGAACTGCGTCTGACGGCGGCCATGTCTGCTCTCCTGTATACCCGCGACGAAGGTCTGCCACTCGGCAGCAGACTGCCTTCCCTATCGTCTCACCGGACGGCGCGTCCTCCCCGGTTCTGCCCGTTGGCGCCTGTAAGCTTATACGCACGCGCACCCTTTGTCAACAGCTAAGGCTTTGCGCCGTTGACACGGACGTGGGGGCAGGCAGAGAATGCGGGCGCGCCGCTCGGGCCGGGCGGCCACGGAGGAACCGACGCATGCCCGAAAGCACGCGGCCTGCCGAACGCATCGCGGAGGTGGCACTGAACGTGCCGCTGCGAAGGACGTTCGACTACCTGATCCCCGATGCCCTGCGCGGCCGTGTGCAGCCGGGCGTACGGGTGGAGGTGCCGTTCGGGAACCGGCGCCGTGAGCTGGCCTTCTGCGTGGCCCTAAAGGAGTCGGCCGAGGTGCCGGAGTCGGACCTCAAGGCGGTGGTGCGGCTGATCGATCCGGAGCCGACGGTCACGCCGGGCATGATGGGGCTGGCGCGCTGGGCGGCCCGCTACTACCACTGCTCGCTGGGCGAGGCGCTGTGTGCGGCCGTGCCGCCCGGCGTGCGGCAGGGGCGCAAGGGGCGCAAGGTGCGGATGGTTGCGCTGTGCGGCACGGCTCGGGAGGCCGAGGCCACGGCGCACGAGGTCTTCGATCGGAGCCCGGCCCAGAGCAAGCTGCTGCGGGCGCTGGCCGGGATGGGCGGTGCGGCGTCGGCGGCCGAGCTGAAGCGGGTGACGGGCACCTCTCAGGCATCCCTGAACGCACTGCGCAAGAAGGGGCTTGTGCAGTTCGAGATGCGGCACGTCGAGCCGGAGGATCCCCTGACGCACGTGCACGCCGCGCGGCAGGAGCCGCCGGACCTGACGCATGAACAGAGGAAGGCCTACGAGCTGATCACCGGCCGGATGGACCGCGGCCGCTTCGACGTGGTGCTGCTGCACGGGGTGACCTCCAGCGGCAAGACGGAGGTCTACCTGCAGTGCATCGACCACCTGGTGCGCCGGGGCAAGCAGGCGATCGTCCTGGTGCCGGAGATCAGCCTGACGCCGCAGACGATCCGGCACTTCGGCAGCCGGTTCGCGCGCATGGCCGTCCTGCACAGCCGGCTGACCGAGGCCGAACGGCGCCGTCAGTGGCAGACCATCCGCACGGGCGGGGCCGACGTGGTGATCGGCGCCCGTTCGGCCGTGTTCGCACCGGTGCCGAGCCTGGGTCTGCTGGTGGTGGACGAGGAGCACGAGACCAGCTTCAAACAGGACAACGTGCCCCGCTACCACGCGCGCGACGTGGGCATCATGCGGGCGCGGGCGGAGGGGGCGCTGGTGCTGCTCGGTTCGGCCACGCCGTCGCTGGAGACCCACCACAACTGCGTGACGGGCAAGTACACGCGCGCCGTCCTGTCCGGCCGGATCGGCGGCCACCCCCTGCCGCCGGTGGAGATCGTTGACATGCGGGGCGAATGGGCCGGTCGGGGCCGGCTGCGCGTCATCAGCCGACGGCTGGAGTACCTGATGCGGGAGACCCTGGAGCGCGGCCAGCAGGTGATCCTGTTCATGAACCGCCGCGGCTACGCGCCGTTCATCCACTGTCCCCGCTGCGGATTCGTCGTCAAGTGCCGGCGCTGCGACATCACCATGGACTACCACCGCGACATCGACGCGGTGACGTGCCACTACTGCGGGCTCCAGCAGCGCCCGCCGTCCGAGTGCCCGGAGTGCGCCCTGGAGGGAATCCGGTTCAGCGGCACGGGCACCCAGCGCATCGAGGAGACCGTGCGGGCGATGTTCCCGGGCGAGACCGTCGAGCGCATGGACAGTGACACGACGCAGGCCCGACGCGCACACGAGCAGAAGCTGGAGGCGTTCCGGACCGGACGGACGCACGTGCTGATCGGCACGCAGATGATCGCCAAGGGCCTGGATTTCCCGAACGTGACGACCGTGGGTGTGGTCAACGCCGACGTGGGGCTGCACCTGCCCGACTTCCGCTCGCGGGAGCGCACGTTCCAGTTGCTTGCGCAGGTGGCGGGCCGCACGGGCCGGGGCCCGGCGGGCGGGCGCGTGGTCGTGCAGACCTTCATGCCGGAGGATCCGAGCATCCGCGCGGCGGCCCGGCACGACTATGAGACGTTCGCCGGCGGCGAACTGCCCCACCGGCGGCAGCTCGGCTATCCGCCGTTCGGTCGCATGGTGCGCATCCTCTGCCGGGCCCGCGAGGCGGACCGCGTGGAGGCCTACGCCGCCGACCTCGGGGCCGCCCTGCGGAGGCTCTGCGCCGACCTGGGCGGCCGCTCGCACGTGCTGGGGCCGGCCGCAGCGCCGGTGGCCCGCATCCGGGGCCGGCATCGCCGCCACCTGCTCCTGAAGTGCCCGGACGCGCGATCGGTCGAGGAACTCCTCACCGAGGCGGCCGCCGTCCTCAAGGGGCCGTCGGGAGTCAAGGTGCTCGTGGACGTGGACCCCGTTTCGATGCTCTGAGCCACCCTTTGGCGGGGCAAAATAGGGTTTGACAAAACGGGGGGGGATGCATTATGATCCGTCGGCGTTTTCGGCGGGGCATGCGTCGCCGGGCCCCGTCCGCACACGGTTGGCTCTTGGAACGACTCGACAGAGAGCGAACATTCTACGTCTGCAGGGAGCATCGAGTCTCTGGGAGGAGGTGATATCGCCGCCGCACGGCCTGATGAGCATTGGGGAAGGACCGTGGAGATGGGAGGAGTTCGCATCTTCCTTTAGGGGAGAGCCAGATGAGCACAAGCGAGCAGGAAGTCCGAGGCCAGATCGCCGAGATGCGAGAGGCGCTTCGCTCGGCTCGTGTATCGGCAAAGATCGGACGAATCGTCGGCTTACTCGGCGTGCTGGTCGGCCTGGGGATTGTGGCACTCTACGTGTGGATGTTCTTCCAGCTCGGGAAGAATGTGGCCCAGCCGACGGAACTGCGCGCGGAGCTGGACAAGCGTGTGGAGGGACTGCAACTCCAGGACAACCTCACGCGGATCATGCATGACTCGGCGCCGGCCTACCTTCAGGAAGGTCGCGCGCTGCTGGATGAGATGGACCTGACGGGCATCGCCCGTAGCGAATGGGATCTGGCATGGGCGGAGCTCGAACCGGTCGCGCGGCGCGAACTCGACCGCGTGATGCCGCAGATCCAGGAACTCCTGGCCGCGCAGAGGGACGAGACGCTGCTCGAGTTGCAGGAGATGCTCAGGAACAAGTTCGCTGACCGGCTGACCCTGATCGTCCAGAGCCAGGAGGAGCGGATCGGACGCGACCTGGACCTGAACGAGGAGACACTCGCACAGCTCGTGGTGAACCTGCAGGACGCCTGCCTGCTGGCCATGCAGAAGGTCGTCCAGACGCGTGTGGGGGACGTCCGCGGCGTGCTGGAGACGGTCGCCAAAGACGTGGCGTACCTACCGGCCCTGCCCCAGTCCGCGCGCGGCGACATCGTGAACGAGATGATGCTGGTCCTCACCGCCATCGTCCGGGAGCAGCTCCCCACGTACGACGACGTCGACCTCACCGCAGCGGCGCTCACAAGCGACTCGGAGCCGAAGACGCGCGAGGAACTCGAGGCCAACGCCGTCGAGCAGGCCGCCGAGGCAAGACGCCGCGTGGAGCAGGAAATGCGCAGACGGGCTGCTGCCGCCGCTGACGCCAACAGGGAGGCCGGCAATGAGTGACAACACGCCGCAGGAAGAGGTCCGCAGCATCCCCCAGGAGGTCGCAGACGACCTCGACGGGCTGGCCGCCGACGTGCATGCCATGAGCAGCCGCGCAGCACGCTCGTGGAAGATCACGGCCATCGTGTGGGTCATCCTCCTGACCGTGATCGCCAGCTACCTCTACATCCTTGTGTATCGGCCGCTGAAGAACCTCCTGACCCCGGAGACCATCGTGCAGATGGGCTTCACGGCCCTCGACTCGGCTCTGCAATCGCAGGGCGCACCCAGCCTGCAGAACCCGAAGCAGGTCGCGGACTGGGCCTCGCTGCAGGCCCGCGACGCCGCGCCGGTTCTGGTGCGCGATCTCGTGAGGCCACAACTCCAGCAGTTGATCGACGACCTCCCGCGGCATCGCATGCAGCTGACCGAGAGGTTCCGCACGGAAGGACCCGGGTGGATCAACGACGGCGTCCGGTACCTGAGGACCGACCTGGTGCCGAAAGGCCGCAAGGAGCTGCTGACCCTCGTCAACCAGAAGGCGGACGAGCTGCTTGCTCAGTTCGGCGGGCAGATCGAGGACGTCGTCGCACAGGTGATCGCCGAGACCGATCAACTGGTCACCGGCGCCGACCTGCGTGACCAGACTGCCCTCAAGGCGCGCATCGAAGCCGCCTTCGAGGAGGCTATGGGGCCGGTGCTCGACGAGGTCCTGACCGGACTCGACGAGAAGGTGTTCGCCGTCGGCGAGTTGATCGAGGAACTCGTCCAGAAGTACAGAGACGGGAACCTGACACACCAGGAGACTCTGGAGGTCCGGCTCATCCAGTTGACCCTCGCGCTGTTCGAGGGCGCACTGGACGAGATACCCACCGAGTCCAGCGAACTGCTGCAACTCAGGGAAGCCCTCCAGGACGCGGGTGTGCCGATGCTTGAGTGAGGATTCGTCCTCACACAACATGCCGGCCAGAGCACCACAGGCGTTGAAGTGGCAGGGCCGATCCGGCGGGGCAGTCCCCCGGATCGGCCCTTCTCTTTGGCCGCCCCCCTCAGCCCGCCGCACGGCGGCCCAACAGCCGGTCATACACGGCCGTCAACCTCTCCACCGCCTCGCGCACCGTCGGCTCCTGCCGCGCGCGCGCCTGTGCCTGCCGCCCGATCCGGTCCAGATCATCCCGTTCCCGCGCCGCCCGCAACAGCAGACGCGCCCACGCCTCCCCGTTGCCCGGCGGCAGCAGGAACCCGTCGACGCCGTGCCGGACGAACTCCTCCATCCCGCAGCACAGGCTGACAGCCGTCGCACGTGCGGCGGCCCGGGCCTCGAGCAGCACGTACGGCCCCCCCTCGAACCAGGACGGCATCGCCACCAGGTCGCTGGCTGCGTAGTAGAGACCCGGCCCGGCAGTCCATCCCTCGAGCGCGACGACCCCCTCCAGCCCCGCCGACCGGATGCGGGCCTGGAGCTGCGGCCGGGTCGGGCCGTCGCCGACCATCAGCACCCGCAGGGCGGCGCCCTGCCGCCTCGCCAGGGCCGTCGCCTCGATCAGCACCTCCTGGCCCTTCTGACGGCAGAACCTGCCCATCTGCAGCACGATGGTCTCGTCGCCTGCGAGGCCCAGTTCCCGGCGGGCGGCCCGCCGGTCCGGCAGGCCGGTCGCCTCCGCATCCTGCCCGTTCGGGATCACCGTCAGCTTCTGCGCAGGCAGCAGACGCCGGCGCAGCACCAGATTCTCCTGGTAGCGGCTCAGGAGCACCATGTGGTCGGTCCAGCGGGCGGCCCGCCGCTCCAGGAACAGGTAGAGCCGCTCGGAGACAGGCGCCACCCCGCGGTCGAACGGCGGCACGTGCGGCGTGTGCACCGTCGCGGCGCCCGTCAGCCGCCCCGCCAGGCGGCCCAGGAAGCCCGCCTTGGCCGAATGGGTGTGGACGATGGCGTACCGTTCGCGCCTGCACAGGGCCAGCAGCGCGCGGAACGCACGCACGTCGCTCACCGGCGCGATCCGCTTACGCATCGGCACCTCGTGCACCGGCCGGCCGGCGTTCCGCCATGGCCGCAGGCAATCGGATGCGCCGGAGATCGGCCCGGGCGGCGCCGCCACGTGCACCTCATAGCGGTCCGCAGGCAAGCCGCCCACAAGATCGCGGAGATGCCGCTCGACTCCGCCCGCCAGGGCCTCGGTCAGAAGCAGGACCCGGGGCCGGCCGTGGACCTCAGGCGACGGCATCCGGTGCTCCTTCCTCCGCCGCCCGGCGGCGCCAACCCCGGTCTCTGACCCACTCGATCAGGTAGCCCAGCTCGGGGAACCCCAGGACCTTCAGCAGCACGCCCATCACGAAGAGCCCCGCCCCCGTCGACACCCCGCAGTGCAGCAGCAGGGCCGCCGCGTAATGGAGCGTGCGCGGCGGCGTGCGCTCCACCATGCCGGTGCCCAGCGACACCACCTGCGCCCTGTACTGCTCATACGGCAGCCACCGCTGCATCCCCTGCAGCGTGCCCCACACGGCAGCGCCGACCAGTGCGCTCAGAACCGCCAGCCGCAGGGCGAAGACAACGCCTTCCCGCAGGGGCAGCACCGGCGCATGGCGTCGCAGAAGCAGGAGCAGTGCGGCGTTCTTGACCGCCCGGCTGATCGGGTAACTGAGGGCCACCCAGACGAACACCTGCAGGGGCTCCTCCATCCCCAGCACGTAGATCGGCACGACCATCAAGCCGACCTGCACGAATGCCCCCGCGATGCCCAGCAGCGTCGGCGCCCACATCCGCTGCAGGCTGAAGAACCCCTGCATGATCACGCGCTCGGCCGCGTAGACCACCAGCCCCAGCGAGAGCAGCCGCAGTGCCAGCGCGGTGTACCGCAGGTGCTCGGCGGCCCGGTCGCCGCGGTCGAACACCAACCGGCACACCGGATCGGCCAGCACGAACGTCATCACCGTCAGCGGCACGAACGCCAGGGCCAGCATACGCAGCGACCGGGTCAACACGTCGCCCAGCGTGGCCCGGTCCTTCCGCCCGGCCAGGTCGCACAGGTACGGCAGCATGGCCACCGAGAGCGCCAGGGCCACGAGTTCGGTCGGGAAGTTGACGAGCTTGCGCGCCGCCTCCATGTCCGTGAACATGCCCTCGTGCGTGAACGACTGGAAATGAACGGTCACGGCGTTCCGGTAGCAGGCGAAGAACGCCCCGACGACCAGGGGCGCGGCCAGCGCACCGAATCGCGCCATCGCCCCCGTGCGCCGGCGGCTGCGCGCCCACAGCGACAGGGAGTAGAGCAGCACGGCCGCCAGCATGATCGTCATCAGCACCAGATCCCGGTACTGCGACCCGGCCATCAGGGCGCCGGCCCCCCAGAGCGCCGCGCCCGTGCCGACCAGCAAGCCCGCCCCCCATGCCAGTTCGATCCCGACCCGCCGCGAACTCATCGCCCCGCCGGCCGGACGCAGGCGCCGCAGGCGCGCCCCCAGGCCGAACGCGCCGATCACCGCCATGGCCGCCGAACCGACGACGAACCCGGCGATCGCCGCCCGGATGCCCCACGCACCCACCCCCACGGCGAATACGGCCACCCAGAGCAGCTTCTGCGCCGCCTCGGCGGCCGCCGGCCACGCGAAGACCTTGTCGCTGTGCAGAAGGGAGCGGAAGAGCAGGAAGACCACCATCAGCACCACGCCCGGCACCAGCAGGCGCAGCATCCGCACGCCCATCTGCGCCGCCTCGGGCTCGAACCCCCGCACGAGCATGCCCGTGACCGGCCCCGCATACGCGTATACCAGGGCCGCCATCGCGCCGCACCCCAGAAGGACCACCCAGAGGACGCTCCGGGCGAATGCCCAGGCCGCCTCCTCCCCCCGCTGCAGCCGCTCCTGGGTGAACACGGGGATGAAGGCGGGCACGAGCACACCCATGGCCGGCCCGAAGATCAGGCCGTAAACGACCGCCTGAGTGGCGAAAAAGTAGGCGTCCGACGTGGCCCCCGAGCCGAAATGGCGCACCACCAGGGCCGTGATGATGTAGCCGCCGAACTTCCAGAACACCCAGAAGAACAGCACCACAAACATGGCGCGCACAATGCGGTAGGCGATGCTTCGAGGCGACCGTTCGGGAGCGGCGGCGGACTCGGGATGGGATGCCTGCATGGCAGCCTGCGGATCCAGTGGGGGTACGGGTCAAACATTCCCAGAAACCAGACGCCTCATTGTACCGGATGGGAAGGGCGCGGCTCCGGTCACTCGGCCGCCGGCGCCGCCGGTGCCTCGAACGGCTCCGGCAGGGGCTCGCGCGGCCGCGT
>Ga0123329_1003690_pt1 | contig 12456 bp, 10 predicted proteins | sample BioC12SIPDNA_FD_89703 | JGI IMG/M metagenome (GOLD analysis project Ga0123329, IMG submission 89703) | Anaerobic biogas reactor microbial communites from Washington, USA - Biogas_R1_B C12 SIP DNA | ecosystem: Engineered > Bioreactor > Anaerobic > Unclassified | place: Washington, USA | collected... | reverse complement strand
GTGTCTCCGTGTCGCCGCGGCGTCGGGCGACAGGGCAGTTGGTTGTCTTCAGAGAGAGTCCTCCCGGAACCCTTATGGGAGTAAGTGTACGGATGGCTGAAGGCGGGTCAAATCGTGCCGAGGGCGACATCGCGGCAGGGCGGCCTCTCGGCAAGACTCCGGGACCGTCGAGAATACCGGTTCGTGTAGTCCGTCCGATAATGTCACGCAATTCCGCTCGGGATGCCTTGGAATGTCGAATGCCGCGGCGCAGCAGTCCGCAGCGGTCCCGTGCGGACGGACAGGGACGGAGGCGAAGAAAGAGGAGGAATTGCGTTGCTTGTCCTGAGGAGTTGGGTCGGAGATGGTGGGTTTTTCCGGCACATCCGGCATTCTCGGAACGCCCCTGCACGGACCCCTTCCAGGGGGAGGTGCCCGGCCAGAAGGCCAGGCGGTGAGGATCGAACGGAACAATCCTCCCGCTGCGCTCACTGTAGGGGCGGCTCGCTGCAAGTCCCGAGCCCCGTCGAGGGGTGAGCCGCCCGGAACTCGTCACGTCCTCTCCGTTCGTCACCCTCCCCCGGCCCTGCGGGCCACCCTCTCCCCTCAAGGGGTCAACAATCCCTCCCCCTCCCAGGGGGAGGTGCCTCCCAATGCGGCGACACCCATGTGTGAGCCACTGCGTGAGCCACTTGTGAAACCGAAGCGGTTCGGTTACGATAGACGCCTGTGCATGGCCGTCGGACAGGTCATTGAGCGTTTCTTTCGGTGGAGAGAGTCATGGCGATGAAGGGTATTGTCCTTGCAGGGGGAACGGGTAGCCGCCTGCGGCCGCTGACGAACGTGACCAACAAGCATCTGTTGCCGGTCGGGCGGTATCCGATGATCTATCACCCGATCTACAAGCTGGTCAACGCCGGGGTGACCGAGATTCTGATCGTGACCGGGCGCGAGCACATGGGTGACATTGTCGGCCTGCTGGGCAGCGGGGTGAATTTCGGCTGCAAGTTCACCTACAAGGTGCAGGATGAGGCGGGCGGCATTGCCCAGGCGCTGGCCCTGGCGGCGCAGTTCGTCGGCAGCGACAGTTGCTGCGTGATTCTGGGCGACCAGGTTTTCGAGGATTCCATCGCGCCGTTTGTCGAAAACTACCTGAAACAGGGCGGCGGCGCAAAGATCCTGCTGAAGGAGGTGGAGGACGCGCCGCGGTTCGGCGTGGCCGAGCTGAGCGCCGACCGGCGGACCGTGGTTGGCATCGAGGAAAAGCCCGCTCAGCCGAAGACGAATCTGGCGGTTACGGGCATCTACTTCTACGACGCCGAGGTCTTCACGATCGTCCGCACGCTGAAGCCGTCGGGCCGCGGCGAGTTGGAGATTACGGACGTCAACAACTGCTACATCGGCCGCGGGCGGATGACGTGGGATCTGCTGAAAGGGTCGTGGACCGACGCCGGCACGTTCGAGTCGCTGCTGAGGGCCAATGTGCTGATGAACGACGTGGACATTACCAGGAAGTGAGCTCCCGCGAGGGCCACAACGACGATTCAGGAGAGACGTGCGATGATTGACGGAGTGAGGGTGACGCCCAAACGCGTGATTCCGGATGAGCGCGGCCGGCTGGCGGAGATCTTCCGCAGCGACGAGGCGGATTTCGAGCGATTCGGCCAGGTGTATCTGACCACGGCCTACCCCGGCGTGGTCAAGGCGTGGCACTACCACAAGAAGCAGACCGACAACTTCTTCTGCGTCGTGGGCATGATGAAGGTGGTGCTGTACGACGCCCGCGAGGGCAGCCCGACCCACGGCGAGGTGAACGAATTCTTCATGGGACAGCACAATCCGATCCGCCTTCGGATTCCCAAGGGCGTCTACCACGGCTTCAAGTGTGTCAGCGAAACCGAGGCCATGGTGATCAACGTGCCGACGGAGGTGTACACCCCGAAGGAGCCGGACGAGTACCGCATGCCGGCGCACGATCCGTCGATTCCCTATGATTGGGCGCGCAAGGATGGTTGATTCACCGGACAGCCGCAAGGATCGCTGCGAGCCGACGGGCCGGCGGTTGAGCACGTCGTCGGCGCGAGGCGGGACCGGGCGGCGACTGCTGGTTCTGGCGGCGCGAGTCGCGTGTGTCTGTGCGCTGCTTGCGGCATGGGGCATGCCGTCGCCGGCCGGCGAGTGGCTGCCCGGAGACACCCACAGCCACATCAGTCCTCCCGACGTGCCTCCGAAGTACAATCACGCAGCCAACAATCTGGACGGCGCGATTGCGGCCGCGAAGGTTGCAGGGCTCAAGTGGATCATCCTCACGCCGCACGCCATGGACCGTAAGGACGAGACGAGCGGCCGGCTCTGGTGTGTCGAGATGGGTGAGCGGCTGGCCAAGCGCACCGCCGCCGAGGGCGACCCGCTTGTCGTGCTCGGGTGGGAACGCACCTACACCTGGCCGGGGCACATGACCGTCAGTTTCGTGGACCTGGAGAAGGTGGTGGGCTTGCCGCTGGAGAAACTCCTGGCCGAAGTCCGTCGGCAGAAGGGGCTGGCCTTTGTTGCGCATCCGTATCAGTTGCCGAACTTCCTGATCAACCGGAACAGCAGTTGGCGGCCGTGGACCGAGGGGCCCAGGGGGAAGGACCTGGATCCGTGGCTGAGCGGCCTGGAGGTATTCCACCCGATCAGTCCGGCCCTGTCGGCGGCGGCGCGATGGGACCAGTGGATCGCCGCAGAGCGTCGCCGCCTCGTCGGCGTGGGCGCGACGGACGACCATTGGGGCACGCTGTATGCGACGACGTGGGTCTGGGTCGAGGGCGAACTGACGCGCGACGCGCTGCGAGACGGCCTGCGTATGGGGCGCGTCTGCGTGGGCAGCGACGCGTCGGCAGGGGCGTTTACAGTGACGAGCGACCGCAAGGCTCCGGACGGCAACGGGTTGGTCGGACGTATCGGCGACACGGTGGCCGCCGACGAGCAGGTGACGGTGACCTGGGAGGCCGACGGCGCGACACTCTATGTGGATGGCAAGCCGCAACGCGTGGACGACAAGCGGTTCGTGCATCGCTTCGGGGCCGAGGCGCGCGGCTCATTCCACTGGTACCGCCTTCAGGCGGGCATCCGCTCGTACAGCAATCCGATCTACGTGAACCTGCCGCCGCAGGAGGAGCCTCCGCCGCCGGCGGGCGATGCCCCGAAGGCCGCCCGCGACGAGGAATCCGAACGGCACGCTCCGTCGGGCGGTTCCACGCCGACGACACCTCGTCAATGATGCCGTGAGCCGGCGCAAGAAAGCACCGCCGAGGCCGTGGCATCGGCGGCGCATCCGGTGTGTTCGTCTTTCGGCAGACACGGCCGACTGTGGAGCAGGTCGTCCGCATGCTCATCAGAGTCCCATCAGGTGCTCGGTGACGGCCAGGTCGAGGGCCTCGTAGTCGCGCCGTGCGACGCACTGGGCCTCGATCTTCCGGTCGAAGGTGCGGACCTTCTCCACGAGAGCCAGGAAGATGCGGCGGCTGTTGGACAGGTGCCGCAGAGCCTCCTTGTCTTTCTGCGTGCGCAGAGCCTTGACGTCCAGGCCGACGTAGCGTCCCGTGGCCGCGTAGCCGCCAAGCTCCAGGATGCGCACCTGGTTGTAGGCCCCGCGCAGGTTGGCCATGCCGAAGGCCTTGTCCTCGTCGAACTTCAGCCCGTTCTGGTCGTTCAGATGAACGCCCCAGAGCTTGCCCATCGACAGGGCGAAGGCCATCTCGTCCGATGGATCGAGGCCGGCCAGCATGGCATGGGCCGTTTCGATCAGGCCGCCCACGCGGCTGGGGTCCGACGTCTGGGATGCCATCGCCAGGGCATGGCCGATGGTCGGCAGATACGCGTGATCCGTCGGCTCGTTGGGCTTCGGCTCGACGGCGATCTCGATTTCGGGATCGTACCGTAGCATGTGATTGATCGACTCCAGCAGCCTCTGGTACGACTCGATCCCGTTCTTCGACTCGCGGAGGTAGGTGCCTTCGCGGGCCAGCCACAGGACGATCAGTTTCGTGCCCAGGGCGCGGGCGATGTCGATGGCCCTGAGGCTTCGCTCGTTGGCCCACCGGCGCGTCTTCGGATCGTTCGACGTGTAGGCGCCGTCGATGCCGAGCGGGTGTTCCCACAGCCGCGGCGCGACGAACTCGGCGGCAAGCCCTTCGCCTTCGAGAATCCGGCGAATCTTCGCGGCCGCACGCTGCAACTGGGCCGGCGTCTTGTTCTCCGGCTGCGGGACGGCGTCGTCGTCATGGAACTGCATGGCATGGAAGCCCAGCTCGCGGCAGAGCTTGACCTTCCGCGCGAACGGCACTTCCTTGCGGACGGCCGGGCCGAACGGGTCCGCGCCGGAGTGGATGTTCCAGGGGCCGAACGAGAACTTGTACTCGCTTTTCATGTCCAGTGTCTCCTTCTGTCAGGTGTCCGATGTGTCGTGGGCCACCGCCGGACGCAGGGTGTCCAACGGCGGTTGTCCGGCGGCCAGCCATGCGGCCAACTGCCGGATGCCCTGATGTATGTACGCCAGGACCGCGTCCTGTTCGTTCGTTTCCGATGGAGCGCCCCAGAGCGACCGGAGACGCGCGGCGACCTCTTCAGCCTCGGGCTGAGCGCCGGTGGCAAGCCACACGGCCGCGGCGGCGCCCAGGGCGAATCGCCACGGCTGAATCCCCTGGCCAACGGCCAGCCGCATGGTGCCGATCAGGCGGTCATTCCAGCCCAGTTTCCGCTCGCTGTGCCGTGTGACCCGCTCGACGGTGTCGCGAAGGTGCGGCATGACCATGCGCTGGATCAGGTCGTCGGCATAGGCGGCGTAGCCGGCTTCGGTGAACAGCGGGTCGAGGCCCGCGTGCTTGCGAATCAAGGCCGCACCGGATTCGTCGATGAACGCGCCGCGCAAAAAGGCGATCATGCCCGGCACGTGTGGCAGGTCGGCCATGCGGGCTGCGCCGCACAGCGCGCCGAGGTACCCGGCCAGAGCGTGAACGGCATTGTGTCCATAGAGTTTGGCCTCCTCGAACGGCAGGAGGTCGTCCTTCTCGACGAACGCCGACAGGCCGCGCTGGAAGTCGCTGTCGCCGAACTCGGCTCGCGAGACGAGAATGTGGTTGAATGCCTCGACGACGATGGCCCGCCGCGCGCCGGGCGTGACCTCCACGAGGTCGCCGCGCGGGGCGATGGCATCGGCGTCGGTCACCGTCCCGCTCATTTTGCCGATCACGGTGTTGAGGAACCGGACGCGGCGGAGGGCAGGTTCCCGCGCGGTCGGGGGCAGGGCAGAGGCCACGGCGTCGCGGAGGATCTCCGCGGCATGGTTGTGGTTCTCGGCCGCATAGACGACGGCCCGCGGACCGTTGCGGCGATCCTTCAGGGCGAACCCGTCGGCCAGGACGCGGTGCAGGCTGTCCGGTCCGGGGCCGGCATAGCAGTTCACGTTGGGCACGGCGGTGGCTAGCTCGGAAGCCTCGGCGACGGCCTCGACTAGCAGGCGACGGTCTTCCGGCGCCGCCGGATCGAGCATCTCGATGGGGCCGACGTGCATGGCCGCGACGCCGTCGGTCGAGGCCACATTCAGTCCGACGCGGCCGCCTGCGCGGCGGACCGCGCAGACCAGGTCGCTCTGAATCTCCGCAACGACCAGACGGCCGAATCGCTGCGAGCGCTGGGCCTCGGCCAGAAACAGACCGGCCTGAATCGGCCCGAAGCCGAACCCGACGAACGTGGATGCGTGCGTGGATGGACTCATCGGCGGCCTTCATCGGCCGGGCTGTGCCACAGGCCGGTCCTGTTGTCGTGCGTCCACCCGTCCAGTTGGATACTCACAGGCCGCTGCCGCCAGTCGGACGCCAACTGCCGCTGCACGCGGTCCCAGTCGGGCACGCCGCTGGTGGCGTCGGGCGCCTGCACGCTGAAGGCGCCGACAGCGACCGACGATCGCACGGCGTCGGTGGGCGATTGGCCGGCGAGCAGTGCGGCCAGGAACCCTGCAATCGTGCAGTCGCCGGAGCCGGTGGTGCCGGCGACACGGACGTCGAAGCAGGGGGCCAGTACCTCGCGTCCGACCCATTCGGGGCTGTCGAGGCCCAGCCTGCCCGGCACGACGGCAAGTCGCGACCGGTCCGGGCTGGTCCGCAGGTAGAGCCCCTGATCGCCGAGCTTCAGCGCGACAACGGCGGCGCCCATGGCCAGCAGCCGGTCGGCGGTGCGATGGAGCAGTCCGCCGTCGACGACCGATCCGGGGCCTCCGATGCGGCCCTCTTTCTGCCGGCGGTCGAAGGCGGGCCGATCGAGCATGAGCAACGTCTCGTCGAGGCTGGGCAGATAGATGTCCACGTGCGGAAGCACGCGGTTCAGCAGGGCGAGCCAGTCGGCGCGTCCGGCCTCGGCGGCAACGTCGGGCTGCGACATGTCGAGCGAGACCGCTACGGCACGATCGCGCACGCGTCGAAGCATGGCGGCCAATTCGTGCCCGCCGTCGCAGAACATGCGTCCCATGAGCGGCGGATAGCCGAAGTGAAAGAGCCGCGACCCGGCGATGCGGTCGTAGGGCACCTCGTCGGCGGCGAAGGTATCGTTGACACCGGGGTAGTGAAGAAACGTCCGGTCCACCCCCGGCGGGCTGATGACGAGGCTGTAGGAGGTGTGTTCACCGGGGGCGACGATCATATGGTCGGCGAGCGACAGGTGATGGTTGCGAAGGATGTCGAGGACGAGTTGTCCCAGGGGGTCATCGCCGAGCTTGCCGATCAGTCGCGGCATGAGGCCGAGGCGATAGAGGGCCACGCCCGTGTTGGGCACGGCGCCGCCCGTCGCGACCGACGCCGGCCCTACGTTGACCAGCGCGCCGGGGGCAAAGAGCCGACCGGAACGGACCGCGATGCCGTCCAGGCATGGAATGATGTCCAGGCACGTGTGGCCGGCGACCACGATATCGGCTGGCGTTTCGCTCATGGCTGCCTCCTGTCCCTCGTCGAGGACCGGCGGCGCTGGGGCAAGTGGCCGGTATGCCCCGTGTGCCGCAGATTACTCCTGGTCGCACACGCCAAACGCATGGCGAAGGCCCTCAAGGCGGTCCTGCCTGGGCGTGAATTCATGGGCCACGAACAGCTCGTATCCGGTTTGCGCGATGGCGCGGCAGATGGCTCCGTAGTTCAGTTCCTGGTCGTCGTCCAGATCGCGACGGCCGGGGTTGCCCGCCGTGTGAAAGTGCCCGATCCACTGGATGTTGTCACGGATCGTGCGAATGACGTCGCCCTCCATGATCTGCATGTGATAGATGTCGTACAGGAGCTTGGCACGCGGGCTGCCGACCTTGCGGCAGACGTCCACGCCCCAGGCCGTGTGATCGCACTGATACCCGGCGTGATCGACCTTCGAGTTGAGCAACTCGATGTTCAGGTTGATGCCCTTGGCCTCGGCGTAGGGCGCCACGCGACGCAGTCCGGCGGCCACGGCCCCGGCTCCTTCGGCGTCGCTCTGTCCGTCGATGCGGTTGCCGCTGAAGCAGATCAGGCCCGGAATGCCGAGCCTGGCCGCAACGTCGATGGACTGTCGCAGCTCCGCCTCGATGCGGTCGTGGTTAGCCGGGTTGTTCAGGCCGTCGGTCAGGGATCGGTGGCCGCACATGCTCGCGAGGGTCAGCCCGTGCCTGGCGGCCGCGGCGACCAGTTCGTCGAAGTCGTCGCCCGGCCACCACAGTTCGACGCCCGAGAAGCCGATGGCGGCGGCATGGCGGCAGAGCTCGTCCAGGCTCATCTCCTTGGTCTTGAAGCACGGATAGCAGAAGGATTGGCGGATGCGCACGAGGCGTTCCTTTCGTTCAGAAGGTTCTGGGGCTGTCGAGCGGCAGCGTGCCGACGGTTCGACGGTCGTCGCTACAACGTCAGGCTGTAGCGATGCAGAATGCCCTCCAGGTTCCCGCCCAGGATCATCCGTTTCTGCTCCACGGGAATCCGGGCGAAGAGAATCGGGCCAAGGCCCCAGGCGATGGGCAGGTCCAGCAGGTCGCTGCCGAACAGCAATCGCTCGGCGCCGATCGCGGCCGCGACCCGCTCGCACTCGCGCGGCCCCAGCAGCGGGCACGAGCAGACGTACAGGTTCCGCACTCGCCTCATGAGGTCGGCGTAGGCGGTGGTCGTGTGGCCGGTCACGTAGCAGGCGTCGGGATACGTTGTCACCAGCCGCTCCAGGTTTGCGGCCGGGCCCCAACCATGGTTCAGAATGATCTGCCGCCGCTCGTGGGCCCATTGGCACGCCACGTCGATCAGTGGCCCGTCGTTCGGATAACACTGGTAGTGCGGAATGAGCTTGATGCCGCGCAGGCCGAGCTTCGCGCCGCGGTCCAGTTCGCGGAGCATGGCCTCGCGGCCGCGATGCGGATTGAGCAGCGTGAAACCGACAAACCGGTCGCCGTGGCGGCGGACGGCTTCGGCGACGAGATCGTTGCCGAACTGTTCGTCACAGGTGACCCCCACGAAACTGAAGACGCAGGTCCGCTGGACGCCCAGGCGGTCCATCTGCCGGACCACGGTGTCGAGGTCGCCGTCGGGCACATGGTAATGGGCCGCCAGGCCGCCCAGGTGGCCGTGACAGTCCTGGAAGGTCATCGCCGGCGGTCGCACGCCCGTGCGGCCGAAGGCCACGTAGTCATCCGCAGCAGGCGTCGGTTCGACCTCAGGATGGCGCGGCTTGCACCATGCGATCAGCCTCCGCAGGTTGTCGCCGGCGATCAAACGCTTGTCCGCGTCGTCGATCTCGGCACAGGCGAGCGTGGCCAAGGTCATGTGAGGGCCGAACTGCGGCCAGTTCGATCCGAAGATCAGTCGCTCGGCGCCCCATCGGCTCGTGACGTACTCGGTCCCGCGGTGCAGCCAATAGCCGCTCAACTCGACGCGCAGATTCGGGCAGGCATCCAGCGCTCGGTACAGCACCCGCTGAGTGCGGCGAATGCGAAACTCGCTGACGATCACCGGCAACGAGGGCCAACGCCGGCAGAGGGCCACCACCTCATTCCAGTTCGTCTGGTCCTGGGCCGGGCAGTTGGGGCCGATCTCGTCCGGGCAGATGACCACGGGCACGCCCGCTTCGGCCATGGGCTCCAGCAACTCGTCGACGCACCAGTCGGCCAACGATAGGCGATACTGGCCGGTGAACAGGAACAACGCGCCGACGCGGCACCGGCGCATCTGATCGAGCATCTCGGGCGGCTCGGGCTGCTCGCCCGCCCCCGGAGGCAGTGCCGCCCAGGCCGGGTGCAGTCGCCGATCGGCCGCGGCCACGTCCAGCGCCTGCGCGTTGCCGTCCAGCGGATGATGCTCGCGACTCAGGCTGCCGACGACCAGCGCCTCGGCGATGCCGTAGTGATCCATCTCGGCCAGCAGGTCGGACGCCGTGTGCGGATCGCCCTCGTGCAGCAGCACGTGCCGTCCGACCGTGCAGCGGGCATCGAAGAAGTTCCAACGGGCGTTCTCTGTTGTCATTGAATGGCTACCTCGCGGCCCCATGCACCGTGGGCGCACGCGTCATCTTCAGTGCCACGGCTTCGCGTTCGCGTCTTCCGTACAGTACGCCGACAGCACCTTGTTGATTGCCGCAGCCACCGACTCGCAGTCTTCGTCGGAGTACCACTGATTCAGATGCACCATGACGTTCCGGTTGTACAGGTCGTCGGCGACCGGGCAGTCGCCGCGGTGGTACCGCACCTTGCCACCGCGTTCGATGTAGCGCGGGTCGGTCTGCGGCAGGCCGTTGGCGGCCATGGGCGCCCCGAGCGTGATCGGGAACATGTCCGAATACTGGTGCCAGTCGGGGCCGGCCTTCGTGCCGCGCATCGAGCACGAAACGCCCTCGGCCTTCAGTGCCGCGACGATCTTCTCGCCCAGCTCCACGGTCTCGGGGTAGAACCGAAGCAGGTAGCCCACCTGGCCCTCCACGTCGTTCACCCGCTGCGGCACGATCTCCCGATAGCCCTTCAGCCGTTCCACGACGTGCTTCCTGACGCGGCGGTGCCGCTCGACGACGCCGCTCAGCTTGCGCAGTTGGACGATGTCCACCGACGCTTCAAGCTCCGACATGCGGTAATTGGTGCCGACGAAAAGCTCGCCGTCGTACCGCGGCGGCGCGAACCGGTCCTTTCGCCACAGCCCGCCGCACTCGGCCAACTGGCAGGCCCGCTCGTACAGCCGCTCGTCGTTGGTCAGGACGAGGCCGCCCTCGCCGCCGCCGATGATCTTGTAGCAGGAGATGCTGAAGCAGCCCAGGTCGCCGATCGTGCCGACGTGGCGTCCTTTGTAATGGCCACCGGGCGACTGAGCACAGTCCTCGATCACCTTCAGCGAATGCTTGCGGGCGATGGCCATGATCGGGTCCATGTCGGCGACGCCGCCCCAGTGGTGGGTCGGGGCCAGCGCCACCGTTCGCGGCGTGATGGCCAGCTCGATGGCCTTCGGGTCCATCTGGAGCGAGTCGTCCACGTCACTGAAGACCGGCACGCCTCCGGCCAGCATGACGGCGGCGGCGGTGGCCATGAACCCCACGGCCGGAACGATCACTTCCGTGCCCGGCCCGACGCCGGCCGCGACGAACGCGCTGTGCAGGGCCGCGGTGCCGGAACTGACCGACAGGGCATGCTTGACGCCGAAGACCTCGCGGGCCAGGGCCTCGAACTTCGGTCCGCTTACCAGGTCGGGCAGGGCACAGTAGTAGCGGGCCAGGTGGGCCGCCCCGGGCACCAGGTCGTCGTTCGACACGGTCGCCCTGAGCCGCGCCAGGGCGTCGGGCTTGAATCCGAACCGTTCGGCCACCGAGAGAAACTCCTCGACGCCGATCTTGGGCTGCGCCGCCCCCTTCATTGCCGCAAACGCCTTCCTGCCACCGTCAATCGCCAGTTTCGCCATGGTCTTGTTCCCCTGCATTCGAGTTCGCTGTGGCCTCGCACGGTTGGAGTGCCCAGCCGCGCCGACTTCCGACAGGATAGTATTAGCACAGCCTGTGGCGGGAAAGAATGGACGAAGCCGCCGATTTCATGTATAATCATGCACGCTGTGGGGCGGGCTGGTATCGGCCTTGCGGTGCGGCCTGCGGAACTCAACCATTGCGGGGGGAAGGCCATGACACGCAGTTGGGTCGGCCATTCATGGACAACGCTGCGACCCGGCGTCGCGCCGCGCATCGTCTCGGCACACTACGTCGAGCGGCCGCCATGGGGCATGACCGGCCGAAGTCTGCACCAGTTCTGGGTGCTCGATTACGCGCGGTCGCCCTGTGGCCGGGTGCGCGTCGGGTCGCAGCGAGCCGCCTGGCGCACGCGCGAGCCGCGAACTGCTCATCTTTATTCCCCCGGCACGCCTTACTGGGAGGACACGACCGGCGTCAGAGGGCCGATCCGCGAAGCCTGGGTGATCTTCGACGGCGGCGACGAAGCCGGACTGCGACGCCTGTTCGACCGAGGCCGTCGGTGGGCGCATCTGGCTGACCCCGCGGGTCTGCTCGACGAGCCGTTGCGCGAGATGGCCCTCAACGGACACGCCAGAGGCGAGGCCGCTTTCTGGCAGGGACAGGCCGCCTTGGCGGGGGTGATCGACCTGCTCGGTCGCGCCGTCCGCCAGGACGATATGACGCTGCTCCTGACCGCCCAGGTCGAGCCGCCAGCCGATCCGACTCAGGACCTCGTCCGCCGGGCCGACGACTACTTTCAGGCCCACCTGGCCGACAAGATCACCCTGGCCGATGTCGCAAGCCATCTGGGCGCAAGCAGTTCGGCACTCTCGCACCGCTACAGCGAGCTGACGGGGCGGTCGCCCATGGCGGTCCTGGCGGCGATGCGCATCGAACTGTCCAAGAGCCTCCTGCTGCGCGGGCTGAAGATGGAGGTTATTGCACAACAGACCGGCTTCTTCGATGCGTTCCATTTCTCCAAGGCATTCAAGAAGCATTGCGGCACGTCGCCGAGTCGTTTCCGTCGCCAGGGAGGGGCCGCGCCCGCAGGATCGCCCGGGAAATGACCGCATCCGAAGCGAGGCACCGTATCGCTCTGGGTACGCATGTCATGTTTGTGGGCAGTGGGGGGAAGGCGTGTAGGGGTCGCTCGAGAGCGACACGCGAATGGCTTGAGCCCCTGTGGGTGGATGCCCCTCGACAGGCTCAGAACCTGACGGCCCCTCGACCGTTGCTCGGGAACTGCGTCAAGCAGCCACCCTATGCGCTGGGAGGGCGGCTCACGAGCCGCCCCTACGGCTGGCGGGGTGGCATGCAACGCCCCGCCAGGCATGCCGCCTGCGGAAAACGCTTGTCAGCCGCACGGCGCGGGGGGATAATCTGGCCCTGCACTTGACAACCGTGAGGCCCGGGAGAACAACGAACCATGGACTATCAGGCGTTTATCGATCAGCAGGTGGACGAGTTGCGGCGCACCGTGGGCGATCAGGTGGCTATCAATGCCCTCAGCGGCGGCGTGGACAGTTCCGT
>Ga0123329_1003676_pt1 | contig 12484 bp, 10 predicted proteins | sample BioC12SIPDNA_FD_89703 | JGI IMG/M metagenome (GOLD analysis project Ga0123329, IMG submission 89703) | Anaerobic biogas reactor microbial communites from Washington, USA - Biogas_R1_B C12 SIP DNA | ecosystem: Engineered > Bioreactor > Anaerobic > Unclassified | place: Washington, USA | collected... | reverse complement strand
GGCCGCATGCGCAGCGAGTTCTGCACCAGGTGGCGGATCGTGTAGGCCCCCTTGCCCTCGACGTTGGCCGGCCGGGTCTCCATGCGGACGACGTGCTCCTGCGAGAGCTGCAACTCCGCCGAGTCCTCGATCGTAATGATGCGTTCGTCAGGACTGATGAAGTTCGACAGGACGTTCAGCAGCGTCGTCTTGCCGGAGGCGGTGCCGCCGGAGACCAGGACGTTCTTGCGGCCGGCGACGCACGACTGGAGGAACCGGGCCGTCCAGGGCGTCAGGCTGCCGAACTCGACGAGGTCGTCGATCGTGTACGGTTTCTCGGCGAATCGGCGGATGGTCAGCAGCGGTCCGCTGAGGCTCAGCGGCGGGATGGTCGCGTTGACGCGCGAACCGTCGGGCAGTCGGGCATCGACGATCGGAGTGGACTGGTCGATGCGTCGGCCGATGGGCGTGACGATCCGCTCGATGACGGTCATCACGACCTCGTCGCTGAGGAACTTGCGTCCGGTATTGCGGATGACGCCGGCCTCGTCCACATAGATGCGGTCGCGGCCGACGACCATGACTTCCGTGAGGTTCGGCATATCGAGCAGGTCCTGAAGCGGGCCGAGCCCGAGGACCGTATCGAGGATTTCCTTGGTGATGTAGGAGCGGACGACGTGCTCCCAGAGACCGCCGGTGATCTGGTCGGCGATGCGGTCGAACTGGCCGGGGAACTTGTCGTCCACAAGGCGCAGGTCCTGCTTGAGACGCGAGCGGTCGCCGCTGACGCCGATGGCGTTCCTCAGGACACGCACGATGCGGCCCACGGCTTCTTCGCTGCGGTGGTCGGCAATCTCGGTCGCGTCGGAGAAGACGCTGTCCTGACGGGGCCTGGCGGTGTGGCCGAAGCTGATCTCGTCGGTGATGCGTCTCTTGACGAAGTCCTCGACGATGGCCCACCCGGTGGCGTCCTCGATGTCGTCGATCTCGTCGTCGAGGATGTTGCGGAGATGCTCGCGGATGTGGGCCACGTAGCGAGGATCGTCCTTGGCGGAGGCCTCGATGGTTCGCAGATTCAGCCGGTGGAGCAACTCCTGGTGAATGCGGCACTCGAGTTCGAGGACTTCGGCCAGCGGGTCGCGGCGGCGGACCGAGAGGGTGGTGGCCGCCTTCTGCTCCCCCTGGTCCAGGAGATAGACGGAGAACTCGCCGACCTTGAATTCCTCGCCGGGACTGAGCGGCACGCGGCTGCCCACGGGAACGTTCTCGCCGCGGACGATGGTGCCGTTGAGGCCGAGGTTCTCGACGTAGTAGCTGCCGTTGTCGATGACGACTTTGGCATGATGCCGTGAGACGAAGGGGCTGGGCAGCGCGAGGGTGTTGTCGTCGTCGCGGCCGATGGACGCCTCGGCCAGACCGTCAAGGGAAACGATCTGCCGGGCATCGGTGAACTGGCTGTAGGCGATCAGTTGCATGGTCGCACCTTCAACGGGCGGAGCCGGTCACGACGCCGGGGAACCGGGTCTGGAGCAGTTCGAGGACGTCGGCCGGAATCTCCTTGTTCGCTTCGCTGGCCCTTTCGGTGGCGGGTTCGCGCTCGATGGTGAAATCGTGCTCCATGCGGGTGCGTTCGAGGAACGTGAGCCACTGGGCGGTCTTGTCGCCGAGCACGATGGTGATGGACTTGGCATTCTTCTTCTGATCGTCGGTTGGATTGGCCAGCCCGTTGATGAGCCTGACTTGAACGCGCTGGAGGAGCCGCAGCGGCCTCGTCTGGTTCCGATCGTTGGGATCCTCGCCCAGGCGGAAGTTGCCGACGAGGGAGACGATGGCTCCTACGTCGAGCGACTGTCCGAGCCCGCGTTGCGAATCGACTCGGATGGCGCGTTCCTTGCACCCCGGAGGAATGTCGGGCAGTGTCGCCGTCTCGGCACCGGCCTCGAAGGCGGTCGACAACAGCGGCTCGCCCGGCAGCAGGGTCCGCGTGGGCGTCCGGTCGATGCAGATGTTCAGGCTGCCGAGAGTCACCAGTCGCGGCACGGCGTCATAGAAGTCCTTGGAGACCTCGGCCTTGCCGAGATAGCTCTCGGCGAGAGGCTGGTTGGTGGCCACGCGCTGTCGGACGTAGTAGACCGTGACCTTCTCGCCCACCTTGCTGTCTTCGACCCTCTTGATGTGCAGAAAGCCCATGAGGGCCGCGACAGCGCCGCAGATGACGCCCGCAAGCATCAGCCGCGTATTGGTGAACGGACTTTGTGACTGCGATGCCATGAGTTCTCCTCGTTGGTTCTGATATCAGGTTCAAGCAAGCTCTACTTGGCACTAGTCCGGCGCGTCCAGGACTGCGATCACCGACTCGGCGCCGCCGGCCCTGGACCGAACGGTCGCCATCCGCACGGATCGACGTCGACGAAGCACCAACGTGGTGCTGTCGTCCTTGCGCGGCCGCACTTCGCACGACCATCCGTCGGCGGCGCATTCGTCGCGGAGGAAGGCCACGACGGCATCCGCGCCCTGCGGAGCGCGAATCAACAGCAGCGTGTCATGATCGCCGACGGCCCCGGCGGGCACACTGGCCAGCACTCGCCACCCCTCGCCCAGGGGAAGGTCGTCCGGAACATCGACGGGCCCCCGGTCGGGAAATATGGCGGCCATCTGGCTTGCGGCCCGGAGCCGCTCGGCCACGTCGGGATCCGGCGTCGCGGCATCCTCGTCGTCGGCACTGGCGGCATCAGCCACCTGAGCCCGGGCGAGGAATCGCAGAAGGCCGGCGAGTCGCTCCGTGCCCTGGTCGGCCGCGGCCGGCACGGTTCGGTGCTCGGGGCGCCGGGCCGTCGGCTGTTCGGCGGCCGGCGCGTCTCGTTGCGATGACAGCGACCCCGGCAGCCGCCCCGCAGTCAGCAGGGCCGCGCCGCCGATCACCACCACCGCGGCAATCAGCGTAGTCGCCCAGGCCAAGGCCACCGCCAACGGCCGTGGTCGTGTGGGGGGCGATCCCCCCTGCCCTGGTTCTCGCTGCGACGGCAACGCCGGATTATCAGGCATCTGCTTGTCCACGTCAACGTCCTTTGCCCAACAGGAGACTCACTGCGGAATGACGGCGTTGGAGTTATTCCAGTTGGGCATCCATTCTTCGCTGAACCAGTTGTGCAGCACCTCGTCGCGCGCTCGCCTGAACTCGTCCGGCACATTGGCCAGTTCGTCGTGGAACACCTCGTTGATCTCCTGCATGGGGCCGTATTGGGCGAAATACCAGAGTCGCAGGTGCGCTATCGGCCACGCCGAACTGTCCATCTGGTGTCGACCGCGAATCTCGGAGGAGAGGAACTCGACGATCTCGGCGGCCTCGAGGGTGCGTCCGCGCCGGACGACGTGCCGTCCCGGAAGGTTGTTCCAGAGGGTCCGGAAGAGTCGCTGGGCCTGGTCGTTGTCGGTCATGCTGTAGGCGTCGTCGCCGGCCTCCTCGTAAAGGTACTCCAGCGCCTCGCCGGAGCCGCGGGGGCGGTTGCTCGTATCGACCGGCGAACCAATGGGCCCGCTGGCCGTCGGATCCCAGTCGGACCAGTGAGTGACTTCCTCGTCCCAGTTGTGCCACCACTTGTTGATGTCCCGCCACAGGTCGTAGCGCGAACGCACGAGGGTGTCCTGCTTGGTGCGCATGCCAAGAGCCATGTAGCCGCCGAGGGCCATGATGAAAAGCAGGATGGGGATCATCAGCAGGAATTCGACCATGGCGCCGCCCGGCCGGGTTTGCCGGCTGGTGGACGAGCGATTGCGACTGGCGTGTCTCATGGCTTCCGTCCCCACTAAGGCACCCTTCAACGTCAATGCACGCCGATCAGTGACTGATCAACTCGATGAAGTCGGCGTCGTACTGTTCCAGCATCGACCGCACGGGTTCGAGCAGGTCCGCGTCGAGCTCCTCGCGGGCCAGCGTCGCGTCGGTCGGGATGCCGTCCTCGATCATATCGAGGGACTCTTCCCAGTGGTTCATCTTGACCAGGTGGGTGCGCCAGTTTTGCGCGAACAAGTCCCAGCTGGTGAGGTTGAACACCTGCGTCTGACCGTAGCAGACCAACTGGCCGCCGGTGGTCAGCGGATTCGCAAAGATGCCCGGCACGAACGGGCTGCGACCATCGTGATAGGCGAAGCCGATGAAGCTGAAGTACTGGAAAATGTGGTCGTCGGTGCTCTGCTGGTCGTCCGGGTTCGAGGCGTTGCCGCTCGAACTGCCGCTTCGCAGCTCGTTTTCCGGGCAGGCGTAACGATCCAGCAGGATCGGCGCCGTCCTGGGCGGTTGACCGACCGGCGGCAGATAGCGCCGGTGCAGTTCCGTGTCGTAGGCGACGTCGGCGCCGTCGAATCGCCACAGATTGTTGCGGTAGTACGTCTCTTGCTCGCTCAGGTCATACGGCCAGTTGCTGCCGTCCTCGTGGATGGGCGGATGGTCGGCGTAGATGCCCAGTTGAGGGTAATGGTACGTCTGTCGCTCGGTGCTTCGGTACCAGAGGTCGTGCCGGGCGTCGGCGCCTTCCTCGGGCGTGGTCGCGCGGGTGTAGCTGCCTGGCGCGCGACGGAATCCCGACGCGCTGTGCTGCACCTCTCGCGGATACGTCGGATTCCGCTGCGTTGTGTTGCCCAGGAACTCGGGCGTGCCGTACTCCTGGCGGCTGTCGAAGCTCAGCGTGGAGTAGTAGGTGCGCAGGACGGTGCCCCCGCCGTTGAAGAACTCGACCAGTTCGTCGTAGTCCTCGATGCGTCCCTCGGCGAGCGCCACCCTGGCATCCGGATCGCCGAAGAGCATCTCGAACTTCTTGTCGCTGACGGTCCGCATCAGCGACGAAAAGCGGCTCAGCTCGAACAGTCCCATGGGCACGGGGTCCGTGAACGGCTCGCGCATGAAACGGAACGGGCCGAGGGTGCCTCCGCTTCGCTGGCTGATGTAGTGTTGAAGGTAGGTGTAGCCTCTCAGGGTGAGCGCCCTGTTGCGTCGGGTGCGGCGCGTCGGGTGCCGCGCGTCGCGCATGGGCAGCTTGAAGTTGACGAACTTCCGTCCGGACATGTCGATTTCCTCAACCGGAAGCTCGGGATAGAACGGCAGAACGAAAGCGACATCGGCCTCGTTGTCGCGCCCCACCTGGATGGCCTCGCGCTGGGCCATCTCGGGCGTGATCTCGGCAATCTGGACCGCCAGTTCGTTCAGAACCAGGCAGCACTGCCACAGGACGCCGTCGTCGTACAGGCAGTATTCGTCCATCGGCACGCGGTCGATCATCCTCTGGAGCGTGCGGATCATCTGCTGCTCCTTGAGGGCGTCGGTCACCAGGAGCCAGTCCTTGAGGCGGTCGTCGTTGGGCACATTGCTGCCGTGCGGCGTGGCGTTGATGCTGGCGAGCAGGTCGTCGATGATCGCCCCGGCCGCCGGCACCGTGGTCTCAAGCGAATCCAGCAGCACGATGACCGACATGAACTGCGTCTGGGCCACGTTGCACATGCTGATCGTGTTCAGGCCGCGGCAGTACCAGCTCGATCCGGTGTAGGCGGCGGCATCGGCGGCGTTCTGCATCTCAATCTTCCGCGCTGCCACGTCGCCGCTGTTGATGATCAGGAAGACCAGGCAAGCCAGCAGCATGAAGTAGAACACGCCGATGAAGATGGCCTGTCCGTCCTGGTCGCGGTGCAGCGCCGATCCTTCGCGTCGCACATGTGTCAGGATTCCATGCATAGTTCACCTGCTCCGGGACCCGGCCCGGGCGTTGCCGCGATCACCTGGACTGCTGGTCGCACTTCTCGATCATGGCACGGACCTCGTCGGTCGCCTTGTAGCCGAAGGCCACCGCGAAGTATCCCCTGGCCTCGGCGTATCGCTGGCTGTTGAAGGCGTTCATCCCGCGGGAGAAGTAGTCGCGGTACTCGACCTCCTTGACCAGTTCCGTCGCCTCGCTGCTGTTCATCAGGTTCACAGCGTCCTTGGCGCTCTGGCGTGCCGTGGCGAAATCCCCCTTCTCGAGCGCCTCGCGCGCGGTCTTGACGGCCAGCCGGTACGGGATCAACTGCTCCAGGCGGCGGATGTAGGCCAGGACGTTGCGATCGTCGGGACTGCCCTTCTGCACCTCGCGGGCCAGCTCGATGGCGTCGTCCAGTCGCCCCTCCTGCTCCGCCTTGCGCGCCTTGCCCATCAGGTCGTTGTTCCTGTCGCGGACGATGCGCTGATCGAGCTCCTTCTTCCTCGCGTCATCGACCTCAATCGCCTTGGCCCGCTCCAGGAGGCTGACGGCGGCGGCCCACTCGCCTTTGCGCTCCGCCTCCCCGGCCTGCCGCATCAGGGTCTGGTACTCTTCCTTGCTCGCGGCGGCATGCTTCAGCAGCACCGCCTGCTTGTTCGACGGACTCAGCTTCAGCGCCTCGTCGAGCAGCCGGATGGCCTCGCGCGTGCTGTCGGCGCTGCCCTGAACCAGGAGCCCTGCCGCCTGCTCGGTCATGACGTTGCTGAGCGCCTCGTCGCGCAGCCGCGCCAGATCCTGGCGCGACGCCCGGGAGTCGGGATCCAGCAAGTCAATGACACGCGCATACGCATCCGCTGCGTCGGACCACCTCTTCTCTTCGAAGGCCTTGGCCGCGTCGGCCGTGACGGCCTTGATCTGCCCGTAGCGTTCCAGCGAGTCCATCTTGCCGCGAACGATCTGGCGTTCCTCGACCATCGTGGGATGGTTGGCGAGGATCTCCTCGGCCCGGGCGTACTGGGCCTTGGCTTCAACCAGTTCATCTCGGTCGCGGGCCTTGTCGCCCGCGGTGATGGCCTCGCGGAAGGCGTTCCGGACGCGCCGTGTGGCAATCTCGGCGAGCCACGCCTCGGTCTGACTGCGGTCCGGCGCCACGCCCTCGGCAACCATCGCCTTGACGACTTCTTCGGCCGACAGCAGGTCACCGCGTTCCATGCTGCCCATGTACTGTTTGTACAACTGGTCGTAGCGGCCTTCGTTGCGAATCCGATCGCCCAGGCCGCGATGCTTCTCGTGAAGCTCGCTGCTGCTGCCGATAAGCCCGCGGGCCTGCTTCCAGAACTCGTCGGCCCGCCTGTAGTCTTTCTTCTCACGGGCTTCCTCGGCCGAGGCCATGAGGCCCATGAACCTGGCCCGCCCGACCACCGCCAGCCCGCGGAACTCGGCGCTCTCGGCCACCTGGTGATAAAGGGCGACCGCCTCGCCATACTGTTTCAGGCTGTACCGGCTCTCGGCACTGCGCATCAGGTCCTCGGCGCGACCGGAGCGTTTCCGCTGCTGCGCCCCGCTGACGACAACCAGCACGATGACGACGACGATGAGGGCGCCCAGGGCGATCCCGCCGTACTTCATGTACTCGTAGGGGCCCCACCGGCGCTTGGGCAGCGGCGCGGTCTTGGCCGCGCCGCTCGATGCGGCGGGCGCCGCCCCCGACGGGCGACGCTGGGGCACGCGGCCGTCGCCTGTCGGCGTCGAACCGTCGATGTCCTCGTCCACCTGTTTCTCCATCCGGGCGGACTCGTCCTCGGTGACGCTCTTGCCCTGGACGTACATGACGAAAATCTGCCGCAGCCACTTGATAATCTGGTCGGCCGAGGCGAAGCGGCGCGTGACGTCCTTCTCCATCATGCGTTCGACGATGCGGGCCACCAGCGGCGGGATGCCGGGCTGGACCTCGCGAAGGCTCGGGGCCTTCAGTTGCGGGTTGCTGTGCCAGTGCATCCAGCGGATGCTCGCGCTCTGCTCGTCGGCGAAGATGTCGCGGAACAGCTCGCGGAACTTGTCGGGGCCGACAAACATCTGGTAGGCCATGAAGCCCAGGCTGTAGATGTCCGCGCGCGAGTCCACCGCGCCCCCGGCGAACATCTCCGGGGCCATGTACTGGGTGGTGCCCATGGGCAGGCTGGTCCGCCCGCCGGTGCGGCCGATGAGGCCGAAATCGGCGATCTTCACGCCGCCGGACGCCTGGACCATGATGTTGTCGGGCTTCAGGTCGCGGTGGACGATGCCCTGGGCGTGAATCGCCTTCAGGCCAAGCGTGATCTTCAGCAGAATGCCCAGCCCGGTGTTCATGCTGGCCGGGCCGCGATCCATCAGCGACTGGAGCGACGTGCCTTCGACGAACTCCATGACCATGAACAGGCCGCCGCCCTCCTCGACCAGCTCGTAAACGGCCACGACGTTCTGCTGCCCCTGGCTGAGACGCGCCAGCACCTGGGCCTCGCGGCGGAACCGTTCGAGGAACTTGGCGTCGGCGGCGAGGTTCGGCGCGATCTGCTTGATCGCCACGTAGCGGTCGAGCGACTTGTCGTACGCCTTGTAGACCATGGCCATGCCGCCGGTCGCCACGAGCGACACGATCTGGTACTTGCCGACCTTCATGCCGGGTTGCAGCTGGGTGACGAACTCTCCTGCCATTGTCTCTCCCGTGCTTCAGTGTGCGATGGCGACCGCCGGCGGCGCCTTGGGCCAACGCCGATCACGGCGCGTACCGCGCCATATCCCTTTCGATCTCGTCCGACCTGAACGGCGTATAGATCTCCACGTCCGTCAGGATGATCCGCCGCCCCGTGTCGGGGGTCACGTCCTCGTAGATGGCTGACGACAGCATGTCGAAGATGCGGTTGGCGTAGGGAATGCCCAGTTCATAACGGTACGTCAGGTGAACCTGAATCTCTTCCCAGCGGGCGAAGTCCATACACCCGGGGATCCAGGGGCAGAAGGGAATGCTCTCGTACTGACTTGGCAACATCGGATTCCAGTCGCCCCGGAGCGAAGCCCTCCGCGGGCAGTTCTCGCCGCGCCGCGGCTCGGCGAACTGCCAGTGCCACGGACGCCGGATGTCCACCTCGGTGTAGTGCCACGCGTACGCGAAACGCCGGGTGATGTGGTTGATCCATGGCTGATCGGGGTCGCCGCCGGTGTTCACCATCGCGAGCCGCACGGCGTCGGCGATCTCTGTGCCGGTCATCTCGGGGTCGTCGATCACGCTGGTCGAGAGCTCGCCGCTGACGGGAATCAGGGCCAGCTCGGCGGCGCGGCGGATGCGCGGCATCTTGATCGACGGCGGACCGGGCGGATTCGCCAGGTCGTAGTCGGCGAAGACGGCGCCGTCATTGAAGACCATCCGCTCGTCCTCGCCCGACTCGGGCACGTTGCTACGGACGATGGTCAGGGCCGCCCGGGCCGCCGCGAAGCCGGCGTGGTGCATGAGCATGTTGTCGTTCCACATCAGCGCGGCCTGGACCAGCATCAGAAGGATGCCCAGGACAAACGGCAACGCCAGGAGCATTTCGACGGCGGCGGTGCCGCCCTCGTCGGACCAGACTTTGTGCAGCGGGGGATGCGGTCGCTCGGTCAGCCGCCTCAGCCGCAGGGCGATCAGCCCCAGCAGCGCGCACCCGACAACGATGGTCAGGATGGCGATGCGGGCCAGGGGCGACGTGGCGGCGAAGGCGGCCGTGCCGCCGCCCAGCAGGGGAACGTACATGATGACCATGAGCAGCACCACGGCCGCCATGATCGCCAGGAACAGTCCCCAGGGTTTTCGTTTCGCCATCGTGGTCGGCCCCAAGAGCCCGTCGGGTTGCACTCGACCTTCACAATCCTATCAGCCGCGCCACCAGCGATCCCGCCGTGCCGCCGGCGTAGCCCTCCGCCAGGGCCCAGAGCGTACCCAGGCAGGTGGCCAGGCCGAAGGGCACGCGAATCCGCGGCTTGGCCGGCACGGCGTCGTTCAGGTCCGTGCCGTGCAGGGTCAACACGCGAATGCCCCACCACGTGGCCGCGACGGTAGGCCCGAGGAGCCGCCGCCTGGCGGCCGCGGCGAGGCCCATGGCCGCCCCGATGGCAAAGGCATAGAACATCACGTAAGCCACAAACCACGTCTGCTCGGGCCAATGCCACGCACCCAGGCTTCCGGCCTGGCGGGCCAGGCCGCCCAGGGCGCCCACAGCCGCCATGAGCTTGACGTCACCTCCGCCCATGCCACCGATGGCATAGCAGAGGAACATCAGGCCGAACGCCATCGCCGCCGCAAGGGCATGGTCCTTCAGGCCGACCCATCCGCCGCCGACCAATGCCACGAGCAGGCCCACGACCGTGGCCGGATAGACCAGCCAGTTGTAGACCCGCCCGCTGCGCAGGTCGGTCGCGGCAGCCACTGCCACGACCGCCACAAGGATGAGGTCAGCCAGTAGTTGCATCGTCGCTCAGTCGGGAACCGGGCTGCCGTCGGGGCTGTAGTCGCCTTCGTTGGCCTCGCCCTTTCGTCTTTCCCACCACTCGTTGACCCATCTGGCCAGATCGTCCTTGTACCAGAACAGCAGGCCCAGCAGCGGCAGGACGAAGGCCCCGATGATCAGGAGCTTCTCCAGCGCCTCGGCCCCCTGCTCGTCGCTGTGCAGGCGCACCAGGAGCGATTTCAGGCTCTGCCCCTTGAACTTGCTTGCCAGCAGTCGTCTCATGGCCAACTCCTTTTCACAGAATCCCATCTCACAGGAAAGGCCAGCCGACATGAAACGCGGTCATGGCGTACCGGTCTTTCATCACATTCAGCAGCACCTGGGCCAGGGCAAACAGCGGTATGGCAAAGGCACCCAGGACCAGGAGATACTCAAACATATCGCCCCGCTGGTTGCCGTGCAGGCGGCGGAGGCGGCGGGCGGCCCGTCGAAGAATCTGACCTGCCCGGACTGCGTTCATGAGACGACACCCTCCACCTGCGCCATAATCAACTTTTATCGGCAAACAGCGGCGCCAGGCTCTCGGTTTCCTGGGCCATCATGCGGCCCTGGACCTCGTCCATCAGCGCCGGCCGGTGGCCAGTCCACTGGAGGGCTCCTTCCTCCAGCTTGCGGCCGCCCTCGGGCAGTCTCATCACGAACACGTCCTCCAGGCGATACCGGTAGTGCTCGTCCACCGGCAGCACCTCGCTGATCTGGACCACGCGGCGCGACGCGTCGCGGAACCGGGACATCTGGACCACGATGTCGATCGACGAGGCGATCTGCGTCCGCAGGGCGTTCAGCGGAATCGCCACGTCGCTCATCAGCGCCATCGTCTCGATGCGGTTCAGCGTGTCGATCGGCGTATCGGCGTGCATCGTGGACATTGAGCCGCCGTGGCCGCTCGTCAGGGCCTGGATCAGGTCCAGCGCTTCGCCGCCTCGGACTTCGCCGACGATGATCCGGTCCGGCCGCATACGCAGGCTGTTGCGGAACAACTCGCGGATGGTCACTTCGCCGCGCCCGTAGCGGTCGGGCCCGCGCGTCTCCAGTTGCAGCACGTGGGGCAACTTCAATTGCAGCTCGCTCGACTCCTCGATGACCACGATCCGCTCGTGAGCCGGGATGAAGTTGCCCAGGGTGTTCAGCAACGTGGTCTTGCCGCTCGACGTGCCGCCGGCGAAGACCAGATTCTTCTCGCACTGAATGCTGATCCGCAGGTAGTCCAGCGCCATCTGGCTGATCGTGCCGCACTGGACCATGTAATCGAAGTCGAACCCCTCCTTCTTGAACTTGCGGATCGTGATGCACGGCCCCTTGCGGCTGCACGGCGGCATGGCCACGTGAACGCGCGACCCGTCGGGCATGCGGGCATCGATCATCGGCCGGTCGTCCGTCAGCCGCTTCCCGACGAACTGGAGCAGGTTGCGTATGGCAGCCACCAGGGCGTCTTCGCTCGGGAAACGGGCGTCGGTGAGCGTCAACTGGCCGCGCTGTTCGACATAGACCTCTTCCGGGCCGTTAATCATCACCTCGACGACGCTCGGATCGTCCAGGTAGTGCTGAACCGGCGCGAAGAAAGAGCGCAGCGTCTTGGCGAAGATCGTTGACGGATCGATCAGTTCCGCGGCCGCCGGCTTGGCGTCTTCGACCATAAGTCCCTCGCTTTGCAACCGCTTAAACGCCGATCAGGCTGTCCTATTGCCGCAAAAAAGGCATAAAACATCCGTCGGGGCCGGTTTCAGCGCATGGCATGGCCCCAGTCCCGCCCCCCTGCCCCGTCCACCACGTCAATTCTAGCGACCGATTCGATGGAGGACAACAGGCTTGTTGCCGGGGCCGGGGCTCCGGGGGGGCCTGTCATGTCTCTGGGCAGGGGCTGGCAGCGCCGTAGGGGGCGTTCGCGAGCGACCCGCGAGTGGCAGGCGACTGGGAGGGCGGCTCGGGAGCCGCCCCTACGGTTGGCCGCGCTCCCAGACGGGTCGCCAGTCCACAAAGGTGACACGTACGCGGGCTGCGGTTGTGCCATGGAAACACCGCAGGCCGGCGCAAAAAGCGTCCCGGCCGATGGTGCGTGAACACCGGCCGGGAGAAGGCGTTGAGTCCGAAGGGTGCGGACTCAACCTGAAGGGCGGAATCCGACGAGGATCCCGCCCTTGCGGCTCACATGAGAGAAGCACCGGGTGCTCAGGCGGCCGGATTCCGACGGCGGCGCGAGGCCACCAGGCCGACCACGCCGAAACCGAGCAGAGCCATCGTGGCCGGCTCGGGAACCGC
>Ga0123329_1003674_pt1 | contig 12486 bp, 8 predicted proteins | sample BioC12SIPDNA_FD_89703 | JGI IMG/M metagenome (GOLD analysis project Ga0123329, IMG submission 89703) | Anaerobic biogas reactor microbial communites from Washington, USA - Biogas_R1_B C12 SIP DNA | ecosystem: Engineered > Bioreactor > Anaerobic > Unclassified | place: Washington, USA | collected... | reverse complement strand
TCCTTCACCGTCGGCGTGCCGCCCGTGTCCTGCCACGTCTGGTCCACCACCCGGCCGAACCGGTCCAGCCCCGGATACGTGCCGCCCGACCCGTACACCAGGTCCAGCCCCCCCGGCCTCCCGCCATGAGACCCTTCTATTGGGGTGGAGCTGTCGTCTTCATACCTTCGTCCTGAGGCACGATGACCCCGTCAATCATCCGAAGACGGCCGTAGTTCGCCAGCAGCCACTCTCTGTCAACATCGCTCTTGAACACCCACGGAACATGGGGGGCGAAATCCGAAAGCGGCCCACATAGTATGTCATCGCCCTCTCCCTCGTCATCTACTCCGTTACGGCCAACACCGTAGAGATCAAACATGGCCTCTTTTCGCCTGGATGGAAAACGATACACGAGCTCGTTGCCGAACAGGTCATGAAGCTTGTCATCCCCTGTCTGCCTCCAGATCTGCAACACCACTAGGCGTGCGTAGCTTTCAGGATGCTTCGTCCTCAACCACGAGCACAGCGCGCTTGTGGCTCCGCGCGGGAACAGCATCGCACTGCCGTCTCTCTCCTCGCCATAGATACCCGCATCTGAGACAATATCCGCGCACTTGTATAGCTCCACGCGAGTCACCACGTCTTTGTGTGACAACGCGCGGGACTGACCAAGCCAGCATAGACAGACGAGAACCCCACCTGCCAACAACACGGCACACATGCACCCCAGGACGCGCCGGGATATCAGTGGCCACCTACAAGGTCCGGCCATAGGATCGCCTCCTCACTCTGCAGACTGGCTCACATCGGTCACTCAAATTCGCCAAGATGAGCGGGACACACAAAACATGGCACCTGAACGTTATCGGGAAAACGGTTACGGTCATGCACGCCAACAACGAGACGGGGGCCGTCCAGCCGGTCAAGAAAATCGCCGAAGTGGCCCGTGCCGCAGGGGTGCCCTTCCATACCGATGCCGTGCAGACCTTCGGCAAGTTGCCCACCCGGGTCGACGACCTCGGCTGCGAGTTCCTCACCCTCAGCTCCCACACGACCAACGGCCCCAAGGGCGCCGGGGCCTTGTACTGGCGGGGCAACACCAGGTGGATGCCACTTGTTTCTGGCGGAGACCAGGAGCGCCGCATGCGCACCGGGACCAAAGGCGTTCACCAGATCGTGGGGTTGGGCACTGCGGCCGATCTCGCTGCCCGGCGGATGGACACCCAGCGGCAGCGATTGAACCGATTGCGGCAGATGATGATCGAGGGCATGCGCCGCTTCTGCCCCGATGTCCGCATCAACGAGGCCCCTGGCCCCTGGCAGTTGCCCGGATCGATCAACGCCACCTTTCCCGGCAAGAGCGGGCTCAGCCTGCTGGCCGGGCTCGACTGCCACCAGGTCGGCGTATCCATCGGATCGGCCTGCACCGCCGACTCGAAGAGTAGAACGACCATCCGTTCAGGGGGCCGGGGATATCGCCTGGCCCCCGTTCTTCTGGGCAGGCAACGATTTCGCTTTGGCTTGATCCGCAATGAGCTTGTCCAGGCTGCGCTTCATCGCGGATATCCGGCTGGCCGGGAAGTCGCCGCCGGCCGCCTGGTCCAGGGCCCTCCGAGCCTGCTCGAAGTCGCCGCGACAAAGGGCCAGCGATGCCTCGACCAGTCGCTGGTCCGGGCAACTCACCTGCAGCAAGGCGTCCTCCGCCTGCCCCGGCCGGTCGATCACCCACTGCTTCTTGGAGATGCGAGAGAAGCTCTTTCCGGTCAGATACAGGTCGTCGCCGCGCGGCTCGAAGTGCGAGAACGGAGCCGTCACGCGGAGCGGCGTCGAGAAGGTCTCTGTGCGCGTATCGTAGGCGGTGATGAAGAACGCCGCGTCGGGGCTCAGGTCCATCTCAAAGACGCCGATCCCCTTGTGAAAGAGCATCTGGTACGACGTGATGTAGTCGTCATGCTTGCTGGCCAGCCAGAGCAGCTCGCTCCGCTGGTCATCGGGCACAACTTCCATCAATTGGCACGGGGGCAACGGGCAGTTGCCGTCCACCCAGATACCCAGCTCACTCCAGTAGAAGAAGCCACCCGGCCGCCACAGCCGCAACGGCCGCCCCTCGGCGTCCATGACCTGAAGGCCGTGCTTGTTGACGGCGTAGAGTTTGCCGCCGCGGGCCAGCAGCCGCCGATTGCTGTATACGCCGGCGTTGAAGTCGCGAGGCGGAGGCTGGAAGATGTCCGGCACGAGCGTCTGGCGTCGCTGCTGCCGAACATCGAGCACGCGGGCCACCGGGCCGTCGGCCGTAGCGGCGCTCCACAGGTCGGCCGGATCGTAGCCCAGGACGAACATCCGCGGGCCGACAAAGGCCAGGCCGCTCGGGTAGTCGGTCACGCGGGCCTTGGCCAGGAAGATGGAGCCGTCCCTGTACTGATAGACGAACCTGCCGCCGGTGATCCAGGCGGACCGCCCGTCTTCGGCCAGGGTCATCGCATAGATGCTGTCCGCGGGGAGACCATCCTTCATCTCGAACTGTCGCCAGGAGCGGTCCCGGGGCCGATAAACGAAGAGTCCCGACACATGCGTGGCGAAGAGCACGTCGTCGCCGACCTGGACGATCTCGATAGCCTGGGCGACCTTCTGCTGATCGTCGGTGGATCGAGCCATCGGCTTGGGCACGTCCACAACGTTCCAGCGGTTAGGTTCGCCGGAGAAGCAGAGCACCAGTTCGCCGCCGGCGGTGATGCCCTGGACCCATAGCCCGATGGGCGTGCGGCGAATCATCACCGTCTGCACAAGGTTCTGCGGCAGTGGAACCGGTTCGCCCGCCACCTGGGGCCAGACACCTCTCTTGAGCATGATCTCGTCGGCATGGTACGAGTAGCCGTGGGCGCCGCCGGAGTTGGTGCCGGCCTCGCCGTGACCGAGTTCGCCCCAGGCCATTTCATTCTCTTTCCGTCTGCCCTGGCGGCGGTCGAGCCGGGCCAGGATGGGCGCGGCCCTGTCAGGGGGCAGCACGGCGGCCAGCTCGCGGGCCCAGGCGTAATCCTCCGGGTTGATGAGGTAGCTGTTGAGGTGAATGTCCGATGGTTTCTGAGTCACCATGCCGTCGTACAGATACTCGGCGGCTTTCTGTCGCTGCCCGGCGCGCGTGTAGGCCCGGGCCGTCTGGAACGGAAAAACTGACAGGCCTTTCTTCTGCTGCTCGTACAGCCGGTCGATCCAGGCGTAGAAGCGGATCTGGCGGTCGGGATGCTCCTCCCAGTACTTGTTGAGCTCTTCCGACCACGGTGGAGCGAAGTTGCCAGGGCGACTCTCGGGCGAGCGGGTCGCCTCCAACTCGTGCGACCAGCGGTAGTACTCCGTCAGCAGAACCAGGCTGCGGTCGATGAGTTCCTCGCCCTGGCAGACATGCTTGAGACAACAGCGGACAAGGTAATAAAACGCCTCGCCGACATGAGCGGGGTCAGTGCGCGGAAACCGCAGATACGTCTCCCAAGCGTCGACCACCTCCTGCCAGGAACCTTCGGACGGTTTGCTGGTGTGCCATCCGTCGGTCTGGACAATGAGCGAGCACATGGCGCGGGCCAGATGATAGTGGGCCTCCTTGGCGGTTGGGTCAAGGTAGATCACTCGCTGGGCGGTGGCAACTTGTCGGCGTTCGACATCGACGCCCATGAAGGGGGTATGGCGCGACGGATCCTTGAGCGTGGCCAGCAGTCGAGCGGCCTCGAGGCGTCGCTCCAGATGATCGTCATCGGCCGACCGGACGCCATCGGTGTGATGGACGCGGTCGGGGATGGCCTGGCGAAGCTGCGGAACCAACTCCTTCAGCGTCGCCAGAGTGAACGTGAACTGGACGGTGGAGGCCTCGGCGCCCTTGACCTTCATCAACAGATCCAGGTGGATCGGCGTCTCCTCAAACGGTTTGTCCAGCGAGGGAGACTCGCTGAAGGCGGCACTGAGGACCAAGTCGCCGACCGCGGCCAGCACCGCCGCGTCGGGCCGCGCGAGGCCCGAAGAACCCAGGGTCGTCTCCCCGGCCAGAAGATCGGGTCGCTGGCGACGCAGCAGGCGGTAGCCGCGCTCCTTCAGCAGATCCTCGAGGATCCCCTGAAGAGAGCCCTCCAGAAACTCCAGGCGACGCGAGGCGCCCTTGTTGATACTGCTGGCCACGACCGCCGTGGGCAGTCCGAGGGCGGTTTCGGCGGCGCTGGCTCGAATGTGGGCCGCCAGTGCCGCGGCAGCCTTGCGGGTAGCCTCGGCACGCGGGCCGCCGACGGGAATGACCTGTTCGCTGATGACGTTGCCGCTGGCGGTCTCGATGCCCAGGACGCTGACGTGCCGCCGGTTGAACTCATCGACACCCGGAGCTGCATAGACGAGGTACGCGGCCCCAAGAATCTGTCCCTGCCGGACCGGCTCGCGCACCAGGCCGGCTGCGCTCAGAGAACGCTCGGCCAGCACCTTCCGAATATGTCGGCGGTCCAGAACCGTCAGGCCGACATCCGCCTCCAGGGCCTCGGACAGATCGGCCACCGCGGCCTCTACCTCCGGAGAACCGCTTTCGTCGCACAGCAGAGCCACCGTCACCCGTGTACCGGCGGCCGCCGTGGCCGGAGGCGGCCCCTGCCCTGGCGGGTTCCCGTCGGCCGCCCCGGGGATGGCCATGGCCGCCAGGAGAAGCCCGACGGCCAAGGCCCGCCTCAACCCGACACTGGCAGTAACACGCACGAGGCCACGCATGATGCTCACTTCTCCTTAGAAGCCAGATCCTTGGCCAGTTGCATCAGCACGGTGTCCAGGGCATTGACCCCGGCATCTTCCAGAGCGGCCTTGGCCGCCAGGGCCTCGACCAGATCGACCCGGGCCGCAACGCCCCTGTCGCTCACGCTCACGGTCCGGCCCGGCACAGCGATGACCCGCAGCTCAACTCGGGCCCGGCAGGACAACAACCCATGAATCTCCGCCGCGAAAGCGCTGGTACCTTCCCCTTCGATCAGGTAGTCAATCTCGGTCTCGCCGTACTTACCGGAAACCAAGAGCCGCCGCTTCCACCCATCGATGGGATCCTTGGGCACAACGACGGTCAGGCCCAGGGTCCGGAGCCGGTTGGCCACGGCCGTCTGCGCCGCGGGATCGGACAACGGCCGATTTACGTGCGTCTCGCTCACGTCCACCAACACGGTCTTGCCGACCAGAGGCTCAACAGCCTGCTTCAGCTTCTTGAAGGTCTCGTCCACCACCGCCTGCTGCGGCTTCTGGAGTCTGCGGACCTCGGGCGTCAGGGTTCCGGTAAGCCGCTCCAGCAGAGTCTCCAGCCCGTTCTGGGCTGCCGCCTTGGTCGACACGGTGGTCTGCACGGTGGTCGTCACATCAATGATCTTCAGAACCAGGTAGTTGGTCTGGTCGATGCGGCTGGCCCGGCCGACAATCACGTACTGTGCCGAGAGAAACTTGCCCAACTCGACCGCCGAGCCCGCCTCGACCAGTCCCGAGAGACTCATCTTGTGTTCCTCGGCCACCTTCTTCACCTGGTCTCGGTTCACGATGGTCACCTTCTCCATTGTGCTCAGCACGGCGTTCACCTGGTCGGTCAGGGCCGACGGCTCCAGGTCCACGCCCTTGAGGACGTCCAGGTCGAAGACCGCCACGCGGATCGCCCGCAGTTCCTGCGGCTTGTCTGTGCTGGTGTCCTGCGACATGGTTGTTTCCGAGTCGCCCGACGTCTCCTCGCCCGGAGCGGCCGCGGCCTGGCTCGCCGCCCCCAGAGTCAGCCACGCAACCATCGCCACCAGGGCTGCGTACCACGCCACACGGTTACCGTTCATTGTTCGTCTCCTTCTTCGTCGTTGTGCATACCAGCGGAATGCCCAACTCGGTGAACTTCATCATCAGTCGCACTTGCTGCGCCGCCGACGGGGGCAGCGTATCGTCCTCCAACCAGACTGCGCCCCGCCGGCCGACTCTCTTCTTCGGTCGGTTCAGGTCCAGCCATTTCCACTCGTCGAGCAACTTGTCGTCGCCGAGGATCAACAACTCGTTCCGGCCACCGTCATCGACCGTGGGGTTGTCCTCCGGCTCGATCTTTCTGAGCTCTCTGGTCATGCCGAGCGGAGGTTCCTTGGACCCGCGGAGGTCAAGCACATGGATGCGGGACGGAATGTCCCTCATGACCGGCCACGCCTGCAGAGCGGCGGCGAGGACAGGCCTCTCGGCGGCCAGGATCTCCGTCTCCGGCGGCCAGGTCATCTCGGCCATCCGCCAGTGCAGTTCCCGGCGAGGCTGGGCGGCCGCCTTGAGCAGTGCCACCAGCAGCGAGTCTGCCGACTCCGACCGGCCCAGTCGCTCGGGCCATGGCAGGTAGCTGACGATGACGCGCGGCTCGGGAGGCGTTCTCTGTTGCTCCCTGGATCGTCGGTCCGTATCCACCCACCTGACCTCTTCCACCAGCGGCAGGCCGTCCCTGTCGGTCATCCACGCCCAGCGGTTGACGATGCCGCCATGGGGCGACGCGTGGGCGGCAAACTCCGGCGGCTCCGGCCATTGCTGCGAGGCCATCTCGGCCAGGCCGGCCTGCATTCGCCTGGGCTCGACGGCCGTCTTGCCGGCCACTGGGCCGAACCACGAGGCCTCCAACACCAGCACGTTGACCCTCTTCTCCTCGGCCAGCGTCTGCAAGTCCCCGGGGCCCTGCCCTGCCGCGGCCCGGCCGACAACCAGCAGCACTGGCGGCAGCTCACCGCCGGCGTCCACTGGCGTCGGTGAAAGCTCAGTCACCGAGATGCTCCTGACCGGCAGCCCCACGGCAGCAGCCCACTCGGTGAACCACTGCGGAGCGGCGGTGGCGTGAAGGGCGATCTTCCTGGCCGGCTCGTCTTGGCCGGGCTGCTTCGTCTCCTGGTTCCAGGCTACGTCGCGGTCGGGGTAGACCACGACTTCGCCGACCACGTTCCTTCCTCGGTCGACGACAGAGAACACCGTGGGTACCCGGACGGCAGGCACAACCACCAAGGACTTGGTCACGGCGGAGGTCTGAATCACATCGGCGGGCTCGGACCAGGTCCGGCCGAAGGCGGTCAGGACCACCTCCTTCTCCATCAGTCGCCCGCCGCGAAGGGACAACAGCAGAACTTCCACCCGGCGCCCGCCGCGGGCAAATGTGACCGGGACCAACGGCCTCACCACTGGCAACTCTCCAGATGCACGAGAGCCGGCAGCGTCGTGCCGTGGCGGAGACTCCGTCTGGCTCGTCTGGGCCTGAACGGGAAGGCACGTCGCCAAGGCGCCCAGGGCGAGGAAGATGGTCAGCCGCAGTCGCATTAGTTCGTTTGCTCCTTCAGTGACCAAGCCGCCGCCTCAACGTTGAGCAGGTGGTCGCCCAAGGCCAGCTGGCCCAGCGGCGTCCCGGTCAGGCCGACGTGCCGCTGTCCGCTCAGGATGGCCGGCGCTCCTTGACGTTGCGACGCATCCACCGCGATGGCGTACTGCATATCGACCTTGCCATTGGTAACTCGCGGATCCAAGATGACCCGGATGCCGGGTGATTCGGCCGTGGCCCCCGGCAGTTCGATGGTCGCCGGTTGTCTCTCGCGGCAGACGATGATGTAGGTTCGCGCCACTCCGCCGGTGACGGTCGGTCCCAGAGTCAGCAGTACGGCAACAGGAGCATGCTGCCCCTGGCTGCCGACGGCCGAGGCCACGCGAATTGATTGATCGTCGGCGGCGTACCAGGCCAGCGGCCCGGCCACTGACTCGTGCAGGGCGAAGACCTTGGCCACCTGGCGCATCTGCTCCGGAGTCACCGAGGCGGCGACCGTCGCGCCCGCCGGTCCCTGCAACTCGGCCTTCTGCTCCGCTGCGGACGGACGCGTCCTGGCCGTCCATACCCCGGCCAGCACCAGCAGGCCGCCGACACAAGCCGCGGCGGCCAGCCCGGCCCAACGACCGGCTCGACGCCATCGCACACCGTGGGCCTCGTGATGCACCAGAACCACCGGCCGGGACGGCTGACGCTGACGCCAGGGAGCCAGCGATCGCCGCATGCGCAGCAGAGCTTTCAGTCTCTCGCGGCTCGGCGCATCGTCGAGCACTCCGAGCAGCACGTCGGCGGCCTGATCGCCGTCGAGTTCCCCGTCGGCCAGTTGCGACAACCGAATCTCGTCCTGTTCGCTCATCATTGCCTGGTCCTCCCTGCTACCCGGGCGTTCATCTCGGTCAGCAGCAGTTTCTTGGCCCGCCAGACGCGAGAGGCGATCGTTCCTCGCGGCTGGCCTTCGATCTCGGCGGCCTCGTCATACGTGTAGCCATCCAGTTGCGTCAACTCGAAGGCAGCGCGACACTCATCAGGCAGGCCGCACAGCAGCGCCATGGCCATGCGACCCAACTCGCGATTCTCCGCCAGGCCGGCCGGATCGTCGCTTGGATCCGCCCCCTCGGGACAGTCGCGGAATTGACCCTGGGCCCGCTGTCGCCGGGCGTCACTTCGCAGGGCGTCGCGGGCGCAGTTGACCGTAATGCGGTGCAACCAGGTACCGAGCGAGGACCGGCCTTCGAACTTCCCTGCCCCGGCCAGAGCCTTGACACAGGCCGTCTGCACCACGTCGTGGGCCAGATCGGCGTCGGCCACAACCCGCAGGGCCACGCGATACATTCGCGGCACATGTTGCGTCAACTCGTGGGTCGCCGGATCGCTCATGGTGTGGTTCCCGTAAGGTGCAACCGTTTCATTAGACGCCCCCAGGCGGACCCGTTTCGCCGCCGATATCGGAAAACCTGGCCGAAGATCACGATTTCGGCCAGACACCAGGGAGCCAGAGCGGTGGACATGGCGACGCCCCTTGATCGAGAATACCGCGCCTTGCCGTCGGCGGGCTGCTACGGCAACAGACGATTGTCGGCGGCGAACGACGAATTCGCTTTCGGTTCGCCGACCTGTGCCCGGCCAGCCTACGGCGGCGGAGGGCCAAGGTCAATGACGACGCGGTAGAACTTCTGGCTCTCGGTCCAGCCGATCAGCCCCTGGTGCGCCGAGACGCCGAAGTAGCGGATCGGCGGATGGTCGTAGAAGGCCTGAGGCGTGAGTTGCTCCGGGGCCAGGGTCTTGGCGTGGAATCTCATCCACGGGTTGCCCGGGGCGTGGACCCAGCCGTCGTACAGGAGCAACCAGCGATAGAAGCCGAAGCTGTGGTCGTACTGGTCGTGCGACTGGACGACGCCCAGGGCGCTGGCATGCGACTTGTCAGAAGGAGCATAGACAGTAAGCGTGCGGGCGGATTCCAGAAGCGAGTCCTCATGTGCATAGTAGGCCCCACAGTAGTTGTTGAGCTCGTGGACGCCGCCGGACTCGACGGTGGCCAGGGCCCGAGGAAAGACGGAGACCTTGAGCGTCTCCAGGTCGATGACCAGCGGACGTTGCCGCGTGGCTTCGGTGTGTCCAATCCGCCCGACAAGCAGGCTGGGTCGTCCGGCCAGGCGATACGGACAAGTCCATCCGGGCAGGAAGGCCAGGTCGGGTTCGGCGCGATTGGTCTGCTCGTCTGTCACCAGAAGGGTCTTGGTGGCCTGGTGGAAGACATTGACCTTTGGGCCGGCGGCGGACCACTGAGCAATGGCGCACCACGCCCGCCGCTGCGGGCCGAAGGTGCCGATGGCACAGACCTTGCCGGGCTCCAGGGGATGAACGACGGCCCGAAGGTCGCATGGAGGCAGCCCATCGGCCTCGCCGACCTTCGCCAGAACCTTGCCGTCGGGCGAGACCACCCACAGTCCGGCGTGGCGAGTGGCGATCCAGACGTTTCGCCCGTCCCAGGCCACCTCGTCGAAGTGAGCGGTATCATCAACAAACCATTCCTCCAACAGGCCGGCCTTTCGCTGGGCGACGACAGCCCCGCTGGCACAGAACACGTCCAGGCCGTCACCACAGGAGGTCATGCGGCGAAGCTGCCGCCACCAGGAGCCTTTGACCATCGGCCACGCGAAAGAATCCGCGGGGAGCGTTCTGCCGTCGAGGGTCTGGAGTTTCATCGGCACTTCCTCGAACCGCACGCGGGTCGGTGTGTTCTCTTCGGGGTGGCCCGTGGCGTTGGAGACGAAAGCGGTTGACTTGCCGGGAGCCAGGCCGTCGCGGATTTCGATGGCCAGGTGTTTGACGGCCGTGGGCAGGGGCAGGCTGTATCGGGCAATGTCCGGATGCTGGTAGATTTCAGCCAGAAGGGCCTCGGTGTCTCTCAGCAGGTCGGCGGCGGGCTTCTTCTCGGCAAAGCGCTCGCTGTACAGGAAACGGAGTTTGCCGTAGCGAGCAGCCATGGAGTCGGCCGGGCGGTTCATGGCGGCGACCCGATCGAGGAATCGCAGGTACTGCTCCCGCGTGAATCCCCCTCTGTAAAGCGGGGCGACGCGCTCCAACTGAATCACGACATAGTTGGAGACGGGCAACACGTTCTCCATCAGGTCGGCCAGCATCTCCAGATCCTCGGCCTGCCAGGACTCGCCGTCGAGATGGTGGACGACCATGCCCCCGAGGTAGTCCCGCAGATAGTACATGGCCGACACGGGAGGCTGAAGGTCGGCAAACCACAAGGGAACGACCTCGCGAATGAATCGCTTGCGGGCCTTCTCGGCGTCGGGGGCGGCCCGGAGGCCGATGTCGGCCGTGGCGGTCCGGTGAGCCTGCCAGATCAGATGCAGAGCCATCCCGGCCGCCTGTTCGGCGGTGGTCTGCCGGTTTCGGATCAGGTACTCCACGTGACTCATGGCTACATGCCACACGGCAAAGCATCGTTCGCCTTCCTGCTGCCAGCGATCAGGCTCGGCCGCCAACTCCTGGGGGTATGGCTTGTGGCCGGCGATGTCCTTCATGTACTCCTGAAGGAGCACCTTGCGTCCGGCCGGGTCGTCGCGGATCAGCAGCGCCGCTTCGCGGAGGCCGGTGGAGAGGGGGAGATTCCCCAGGGCAGCGAACGCTTCGGCTCGGGCGATAAGGGCCCGAACCTGATCGTCCACCGACATGGCCTGTGTGTCTTGCTCCAGCCCGGTCACCAGGGAAGCGAGTTGGCCACCGACGTAGTCCGGGGCCTCGGACAGTCTAACCACCTGCTCGGGCAGTGAACGCCCCTTGCCGTCGGCACCGGTCAGCTTGACGCGAAAGGTAACCGGCCGCTCAGTCTCCGCCGCCGGCGTCAGGGCCACCTCGTACTCGCCCTCGACGAACACCGGTACCAGGCGTTTCAGGTCGCCCTCGCCCGCCAAGGCGGCCTCTCGGGCGATTTGCCGGGCCTCCTCAACCTCAATCACCGCCGTGCCCTTGCGGTTGCCCAATGCCTCGGCCAGCAGTTCGGCATAGCCACGCTGAAGGTGATCGTACTGGTGAGTCAGCGACCGGGAGACAAACGGCGGCACGCCGAAGACCTGCGTCACGCCGTCGGCAAAGCGGGTACGGCAGCGGCGAATGTCGGCCAGGATGGTGGCTGCCGCCTGATCTGCCCGACCGTCAGCCAGGGCCACACAGTCCACCGCCAGGCGGGCCCCACTGCGGCATTCACAGATGGTCATCCGCACGAACTCCTTGCCGTCCGCCGACTGGCGGCCCAGGATGACCAGCACGTCGGCCTTGAGCAACCGGCCGGCCTTGATCCGCTCACTCGTGGCCGACGGGTCTGTCAGGCCCCACAGCGAGAGTTCCTTGGCCAGCAGATCCAGATGCTCGCGGTCCACCAGCGTCAGCCCGCTGTCCGTCGCCAGGCCGAAGGAGACCAGGTCGGCCACCGGCGACGACCGCAGATCTTCGGCCACGATCGCCGCCCAGGTGGTCAGCGGGACCGGACGAACAGCCTCCTGTGCCCCGGCCCCGCCGGGCCACAGGAGCAACAGGCACAGGGCCGCCGCAACTCGCGAAGCGTTCATCACTCACCCCCGCCCTGGGGAGGTCGCCGCCGTGCCGCCCCCGACACGTACGCGGCCCCCTCCAGGCTATCCTGACTCACCCAGACGCCACGACCGACTCCCGGATCGTCGGCAGCGACTCGAGGGACCAGCCCCACAGACGCACGCACCGGATGATTAGACGCCGCCGGCGATGTGACGTTTCCGATAACGTACGCTATCTTTCGCACTTCGGGATGAAGGGGTAAGCATCGCGCGGGCGATTGTAGCAAACAGTGCGAAGGGCGAATAGCGGTCAATGAACAGACTCGGGGCGATGCGTGCCGACGTGACGGTAGCCGCTCTCTGTAGAGCGTTTTGGTGACAGCGCCGTTTGCTCCACCATTTTTCCTCTTTCAGTACTTCTCTCTGCAATCGAGCTCACCGGTAACCGCCGGCGGGCTCGGCCCGTGTCTGGCGGGAACACGCCCCTTTTCGGCCCCTGGCATCCGCGGCCCGGTGCCCCTCGCGTGACGCGGTTCGGCCGCCAGGTCGCCGAAACGGCCCGAGAGCGTCTCTCCCTCTCTGAATCGCGTGACGCGATGGCAACGCGTCACGAGAGAAGTAACTGCCTGCCTCTCAAGCGTTTACGCC
>Ga0123329_1003669_pt1 | contig 12495 bp, 8 predicted proteins | sample BioC12SIPDNA_FD_89703 | JGI IMG/M metagenome (GOLD analysis project Ga0123329, IMG submission 89703) | Anaerobic biogas reactor microbial communites from Washington, USA - Biogas_R1_B C12 SIP DNA | ecosystem: Engineered > Bioreactor > Anaerobic > Unclassified | place: Washington, USA | collected... | reverse complement strand
GGAGGCGAAGGCCGGGAAGCCCATCTGGCGGATGTTCATCGTGTCCCGGATGGCCCCGTCGATTACGACGCCGGCCACCTTCCGCTGCAGGCAGCTCAGCGTGGCCTTCTCGCCCCAGACGGCCGGCGGCCGGCCGCCGGCGTCGATCACCAGCACCTGGCCCTCCTCGGCCTGGTCGATGGCCTCGACCGGTTTGGCCCAGTCGCCGGGATAGGTCCAGACCGTCAGCGCACGCCCGGCAACGCGGGCGCCCGGGGTGATGGCCGTCAGCCCCAGGATGGCGCCGGCGTTGTGCAGCGCCTCGGTGACGTCGGCCGCCGAGGTGCGCTGCAGCACTTCGCCGATGGCGGACTCATCGCCGCGCTTGAACAGGTGGGTCGGCACGGCGGCGCCGGTGGCGACGGCCCGCAGGATCGCCTCGGCGGCGGCCCGGGCGTCGGGCGCCTTCGTGATGGCCCCGCCGACGATGACGACCGACGCGCCCGCCTTGACGGCGTCCGGCGCCGTCTCGCTGTTGATGCCGCCCGCCACGGCGATGGGGATCTGGACCCTCTCGGCGACGGCCCGCAGGTCGTCGAACGGCAGTTCGCCGCGCATCTGCATGTCGATGGGCGTATGGATGCAGATGCAGGCGGCGCCCATGGCCTGGACCTCCAGGGCGCGCTCGACCAGCCGGCCCTCGACGGCCAGGCCCACCAGGTCGACGGCGATGCGCGCGTCGTAGCGGCGGGCGGCCTCCACGCACTCGATGATGGTCGCGTCGGACGCCGCGCCGAGCACGTGGACGACGTTCGCGCCGGCCTTGGCCGCGCACTCGGTCTCCACGCGGCCGGCGTCCATGACCTTCATGTCGGCGATGACCGTGGCGGACGGAAACTCGCGCCGCAACGCGCGGACGGCGTCGAGGCCTTCGCTCTTGATCAGCGGCGTGCCGGCTTCCAGCCAGCGGATGCCGCCGGCGTAGGCCTCACGAGCGGCCCGCAGGGCCTGTTCGAGGTTCACGAAGTCCAGTGCCAGTTGTACTACGGGATCCATGGATGCGTCTCCGAAGCGGGATGGGGTGCGAACGGACGCCCGGTGTCCATTATACGACGTGCCCCGGGGAACGCCAACCGCCCGGGGGCACGCCGTCTGCGTTCCGCGCGGCACCCGTCCGTTGAAGAAGCCTCTCTGTGTGGCGCAGGCGCCCTCGCCTGTGCGTTCTTGCCTGCAGTGAGGCCGTTCCAGACCTGGACCAACAGCCGAGGCCTGCCCGACGGGACTTGCCCGCCAGGGCGGGCGGGGCGGCTGTTCCACACTCCTTCAGCGGGCCGCTAACGCACGAACACCTGCCCGGCGTCCACGACGAGCGTCTGCCCCGTGATCCGGGCCGCACGGTCGCCCGCCAGGAAGCTGACCGCCTCGCCCAGGTCGTCCCACGTGACCTCCTGCTTCAGGGCGGTCAGGTTGATGTAGTAGGGGATGACCTCTTCGGGCCGGAGCCCGCGCTTCTCGGCCAGCGCCTTGACGTAGTCCTCGTTCCAGATCTTCGACTCGGCGAAGACGTTGCCCGGACAGAGGGCATTGACGCGGATGCCGTGCTCGGCCAGCTCCAGAGCCCAGCCGCGGGCCAGATGGATTTCGGCGGACTTCGTCGCGTTGTAGGCGCTGTGGTTCCTGGACGCCTCCAGGCCGGTTTTGGACGAGACGTTGATGATCGCCCCGCCGGTGCCCTGGGCGATCATCCGGCGCGCGGCCTCGCGGGCCATCAGGAAGTAGCCCGTCAGGTTCACGTCCAGCGTCTTGCGCCATTGGGCCAGGGGGAAGTCGACGAGCGCGTGCACGGGCGCCAGCCCGGCGCCGTTGATCAGGACGTCGACCCCGCCCAAGGCGCAGACGATCTGCCGGAAGAGGGCGCGGACGGACGCCTCGTCCGTCACGTCCACGTCCATCGGCCGCGCCGTCCCGGCGCCTTCCTGGGCCACCGCGCGCCTCTGCGTCTCCTCGGCACCCCCCCGATCGACGTCGGCCAGCACGACGTGCGCGCCGCGACGTGCCAGGAACAGCGACAGCCCGCGCCCGATGCCGCTGCCGGCCCCGGTGACCACCACCACGCGGCCGGCCAGGTCCGAACCGCCGCGTTCGCCGGACGCGGTCTGCCGGCGGAAACGTTCCACCTCCCAGTCGTGCAGGAATGCCAGGGCCTCCTCGCTCAGGCCGCGCGGACCGCCGAATCGCGACGCGATCGTCAGCGACTCCAGCACGGCTTCCATCGTGGCGCATACGGCGTCCAGAAACCTCGACGTCGGCGCCGCGCAGAACAGGCCCAGGCCGTCCACCAGGATGCAGAGCGGGTGCTCCGACCACGAGGACGTCTCCTCCAGGCGCTCGGCGACGACCCGCCGGGCCTCGCCGGGGTCGGGAGGCAGCGCTATCCAGAGCGGCCGCTCGCGGCAGTAGACCACCTGGTCGGGCACGAGCGGCGGCGCCTCGGACAGCTCCGCCGCCTGCGGCAGGCGCAGGAAGCCGCGCACCACGGGGGCATCGGAGAACCGCAGCAGGGCGGGGCCTCCGAAGGCCCGCGCGTAGAACGGCCGCATGGCCGCCGTCACCTCCGCCACGAGGGCGTCCACGACCTCCGGATCTGCCGGGCGGGCCGGCGGGAGGCCGGCGGCCGCGATGGCCTCGGTCGCGGCACGGTCCACCCGGTCAAACACGCGGGCGGTCAGCTCCAGTGCGCGGTCGGCATCGGTGGTGCTGACGACCAGGCCGTGGTTTTCGAGGAAGATCACCTCCGGCGCGCGCGAGTGCTCGGCCGCATACCGGTGCAGTTCGTCGCGCAGACGGCAGGCCAGCGAATGCCCCGCGCCGGCGTAGTCGATGTAGAGCGGCGGGGGAACCAGATCCGCGAACATGCGTTCGATCGCCGCGCGCCCGTCCCGGGCGCAAAGGAGCCCGTTGACGACCGAGGGATGCGTGTGCACGACGCACCGGTCCAGCATGGCGTGCAGGCTGGTCTCGACCGACGGCCGGCCGTGCAGATCGTCCAGGCAGGCGTCCAGCAGGCGGTCGACCACCCGGGCCTCGCGTTCGGCGGCGTCCAGGGCTGCCAGGGCCTCGTCTTCGGCGATGGCCGCGCAGCGAACGACGTCCACGAGGCGGTAGCCGCGCCCCTCGACCATGTCCCCGAGGGCGGTCCCGCTGGCCTTGACGTACATGGTGCGGCGGCCGTCGGTCTTGACGCTGGTGTTGCCGCCGCCGCCCTGCACCCAACGCGGGGAGGCGCCGACAGTCCGTGAGATGCGGAGCATGTCCTGCAGATCGGCGTTCATGGCTCGATTCCTGGAGGGAGCACGTGGGCCGTGATGCGCATACACTACCGCAGAGCGGGCGGCACTGGCAAGCGGGCGCGCCGTGGTCTGCCCGCGTGCAGACGCGGCGCCGGCGGGGCCGGAGCGGGCTGCGCAGTATCTCGGCCCGTCGCTTGACAACGGGCCGTCGAATGGATAACTTGACTGGGGTTTGAAACAGTGGGGGCGTAGCTCAATTGGTTAGAGCATCGGACTGTCGATCCGAAGGTTGGGAGTTCGAGTCTCCTCGCCCTCGCCACGAACGGGGACGCCGCTGAACGGGGCGTCTCCGTCCTTTTTGGGCCCCCGCCAGGCGGCAGCCGGCCAGCCGAGCCGGGCTTCGGTTCAGGGCGCCTGCTCGCTGACGATCACGATCTCCCCGTCGGCGCCCCGGGCGGCTACGTCCTGGGCGGTCGCGCCGGGACGGCCGCTCCGTCCGGCGACGCCCGCGTGTCCGTCGCGTCCGTCCCTGCCGGAAGGCCCCCTGTCGCCGGCCGGTATGGTCACATGCTTCTTGTGCCGATCCTTGTCCGGATCGTGCCGCCACTCCGTCGCGGCGGGGCCTCCGTCGCCGCCCCTGCCGCCGGGGCCGCCGCGTCCCGGATCGCCGCCCCGGCCGCCCGAACCACCGGGGCCGCCGGCCCCTGCGGCGCCGACTGCGCCCCCTTCGCATGAGAACTGCACGCACCGGCGGGCGAGGTCGAGAGCGTCTCCGGTGAGGCGGTAGGTGACGAAGATGCGGCCTCCGTTGCCGCCCGGCCCTCCCGGCGCGCCGTCTCCGCCGTCTCCGCCATCGCCGCCGTCGCCGCCGTCGCCCCCGTCACCGCCCTGTGCCCCGCGGTGGCCGCGTGCTCCGACGTGGCGGGCGTGCAGACCTTTGCCTCCCCGCCCGCCATCGCCGCCGTTGCCGCCGCTGCCTCCTGTGCCTCCGGCGCCGCCGTTGCCGCCGGAGCCTCCCCGCCCGCCCTCGGCCGTGACAAGCAGCCTGCCGTCGGGGTGCAGAACGGAAACGGCGTCCTCCGTCGGCGACGGCCGCATGCTGATGCAGAGCAGAGCGGTCTCATAGAAGGGAGAGGTCAGGGAGGACACCACGACGGCCAGGTCCGAGGCGTCGCCTCCCGGCCCGCCGGGCGTGCCGTCGTCTCCGCCGTCGCCTCCGTGTCCGCCGTGCTGTCCGTCCGAGCCGTCCTGGCCGTCCTCGCCGCGGTGGCCGTCGGCGCCGGACCGGCCGTCATCCCCACTCCGCCCGGAATCGCCTTGCCGGCCGGTCCGGCCGCTGCGGCCCTGGGCGCCGTCGAAGTGCAGGGAGCGCTTGCCGCCGAAAAGCGGGCGGAAGAGGGCGACGGCGCACACGTCGGGCGCGTCCGTAGCGCAAGCCGACAGCGTGTAACCGGTGCGGGCGGCCCGCAACTGGTCCCGATGCGGCGTGAACCGCCCCTGAGCGTCGAACTGACCGTCCTCTGAACGGAGCCCGATCGCGTCCGACGGGATTGTGCCGGCGGCATGCGCCGATGCGCCGCCGGCAAGGCCGGCCGTGTAGAAGGCCAGTCCGTCTTCATCAATGACGATCGCGCCGTCGAGCACCTCCTGGCGGGCTGTCCACGGCGCAATGCCTGCGAGTTCATGGAACAGGGCATAGATGGCGACGATGCGGCCGGGGCCGCCGCGGTCCGTCGGCGCGGAGAGGCCCGCCGGCGGGCGGCGCAGAGGCGGTGCGGGCACGGGCGGATCCGCCCTGCGGAACACGTAGCAGCCGGCAAGCGAGAAGACCAGGAGGATGGCGGCGCATGCGCGTGTCATCGGCCTGCCTCCTCGCGAACGGTGCGGCGGATGAAGCGCTGGATCTCCAGATCGGGCTCGCCCGCTTCGACGGCGGCCCGGCAGGCGTCCCGCCAGTTCTCGGGCGTTACGGCGAGCAGGTCGTCGGGCAGCGGCGTGAACTCCGCCCGAAGCAGGCCGGCGTCCGTGCGTTCCAGCGCCCACAGGGCCAGCATCCGGGTCGCCCGATCAGCGCGCGCTCGGGCGGCCGCCAGGAGTGCGGGTGCGGTGCGCGCGTCGGCGATGCGCCCGAGGAACCAGAGCGCGCTCAATCGGACGGCCGGGTCGGCGTGCGTGAGCAGGTCCGCGAGCGCGTCCACGGCGGCGGCTCGCGTCTCGTCGTCCGTGTCCTGGCCTTCCAGCAGGAGGTCCCCCACGGTGCAGAGCGCCGGCCGCAGTTGCGGGGCGTCCTGCGTGGGGCGGAGTTCCTGGAGCAGCGTGAGGGCCACCGGCAGGTTCTCCAGCTCGTGACGGAACACCCCGGCATAGCGGAGGACGGGCACCGAGGATCGGTAGCTCCGCTCGGCATCGCGCACGAGGCGCACGACGCGCAGTCGCGCCTCCGCGTCGTCCTTCAGCACGTCGAGGAAGCCGCTGAGTGACTCGAGAAGCTGCTGCACCGCCTCCGCGTCCGCACAGCCGCCGGCGGCCTGAAGGAGGTAGGCGGCGGCAGCCGGATCGTCCTGCAGGCCGAGCGCCCAGACCGCCCAGCGCCGCACGGCAGGATCGGGGTCGGTCACGGCGAGCGCTCCGAACACCGGCAACGCCTCCGTTCTGTCCAGGCAGGCCAGGGACTCCACGGCGGCGGTCCGGATGCGCGGCTTCTGCGCGTTGTCCTGCGCAATCTGAATAAGCGTGGCCGCGGCCTCGGCCTGCTGCTCGACGCCCTGGACGTTGCGCAGGCGGGTCACCTTCTCCAGGCGCGAGACACAGCCGGGCGCAAGCAGCGACAGGGCGACGGCGGAGAGGAACGCCCGGAGGATTGTCCCAGGCCGTCCGTGCAGTCCAACGCTGATCGGCCTCCCAGGGAGTTCCGTTTCCATGCGCCTGAGTATGACACAAAGGCAGGCGCATGTCCATGCATTTTTTGCGCTTGCCCTGCCGGGCACGCGGCCGTCCGTGCCTGTCCGTGCACGTGCGGTGCGCGCGCAACGCCGCAGAGCCCGGTGCCGACGGACTACTCCGTCTTGCCCAGTTCGCGGGCCATGGCCAGGTCGCGTTCGGCCATGCCCGCATTGCCGAGCGCCCGCCACGAGTCGGCGCGGGCCTCGTATGCCCGGGCGGACTTGGGGTCCAGCCGGATGGCCTGCCCGTAGTCCTGCATGGCCGACTCCTCGTGGCCCAGCCGATGGAACAGCCGTCCCCGGTGGTAGTAGCTATCGGCCACGGTCGCGTCGGCGACCAGGGCGCCGTTGAGGGCTGCGAGTGCCGCGTCGTATTCCTCCTGAGCCGCCAGGGCGATCCCCCGGTAGAGCAGCGCCTCCGGATGCCCCGGGCTGAGGTCCAGAGCACGGTCCAGATCCGGCAGGGCCACGTCGTACTGCTCGAGCTGGATGTGCGTGAAGGCCCGGTCGATCCAAGCGTAGGTGTAGTCCGGGTAGCTCTGGACGGCGCGGGTGAAGTCGGCCAGCGCTGCGGCATGGTCTCCCCGTTCGCGATGGAGGGCTGCTCGCTCGGCGTAGGAATAGGCCGCGACGGCCGGGCTGCTGAGTTCGATGGCGCGTGTGTAGTCGGCGATCGCCTTGTCGTACTGCTCCGCCGCTCTGTACGCCGACCCGCGCGACCGCCAGCGGCGGGCGGTGTTCGGGTCCAGCGAGATCGCCTGCCCGTAGTCGGATGCCGCCAGGTCGTACCGGCGCAGCCTCAGATACGCGTCGGCCCGGTGCTCCCAGTTGTCGGCAACTTCCGGTTCGATGCCCAGCAGCTTCGTGTAGTCCGCTGCCGCCAGGTCGTACGCCTTCATCGCGCGGTAGGCGAAGGCCCGACGGTCGTAGCCCTCAGCCGAGGGTTCCAGCTCCAGGGCCATGGTGTAGTCGGCGACGGCCAGTTCGTGCCACTTGAGATACACCAGTGCCTGCCCGCGATCCAGGTAAGCCTGGGTGCAGTGGGGGTCCACGGCAACGGCCTGGCTGAGGATCAGCACCGCCTCCTCCACGCGATCCTCCTCCTCGACCAGCACACGCGCTCGCTCAAGGTAGTCCTGAGCGGTCGGTTGAGCGAACACGGACGCCGCGCACGCGGCCAACAGAACCACTGCCGGAATGCACACGCGACGGTTGGACATCTCATCGCCTCCTGAGAGGACTCGGTTCTCTATGGGCGGGCCGCCTCGGGCACGCTGCGAACGTCCAGGGTGACCTTGAACGCCTTCTCGGCGGGCTGGTCGGCCTGCCAGGGGCGCCTGTGCTCCAGCACGATGTCCGTCTTGCCCGTATCCACGACGCGGAAGACGTTCTCGACGTGGCCCGTCCCCGCCCGTTCGGCCTCGGCGGACGCCCCCGGCACGAACTGCGGCCAGCCGGTGTATGTCACGGACGACGTCAGCAGGCCGTCGCCCCGGACCTCCCTGACGGTCCAGACCAGGCCGCTGCGGCTGTCGCCGGGCAGACGGATGACGACCTCCCGAACGCCCTCCACGGCGACGGTCGTGCCGTCGGCATCCGGCCCGACCCGCAACGGCACCGGCCAGTCGGGGGCCGCTCGGTCCACTCGAAAGGCCAGGTAGAACGTCTGGGGGCGAACCACGCCCATGCGCTTGCGGACCAGGGCGGTGGCCCCATCCGTACGGGGCAGGTCGACGCGCTCGGCCTCCGTCCCCCCCAACTGCACGGTCAGGCGGTCCTTCTCATAGGCGGGGCTGAGCCGGACTGTCAGGGTGCCGACCATCTTGGTGTCGTGGATCGTGGCCGCCTGGTCATTGAGCGCGAACCACCTGTGTTCCATCCGCCAGGCCGCCACCCCGAGCTTGCCCATCTCGTCGCGGATCCACGGCAGGGTGACGTCGTCGGCAGGCAGTGCATCGGCATCGGCGAAGACCGCCGCCATGACCACGGGCCCCCCGACCATCGGCCAGGGCTCCGGCAGCAGGCGTCCGCCCGTACCTCCGGGTGGCCGCAGCATCCAGCCGTGCTCCCCCCACAGGACGACCGGGTCGCCCACCCACTGCACGTCGCCCCAGGGGGTACGGTAGTAGTCGCCCTCGACGGCCGCGGGCACGGGCTTGCCGTTGTAGAGCAGTGTGCCGAGCGTGCCCTCGCTTCTGGTGCCGGGGGCCGTGATCGTCAGGGTGTACTTCCACAGGCCCGCCGAATACGTGCCGGGTTGGCTGACATCCACCTTGTGCGAGACCGGCGCCGCCTTGTCCGGTGTGAGCGACTGCTGCAACATCGAAGGGGCGGCCTGCCGGCACCCCAGAAGTGCAATCACCGCCAGCAGCCCTGTCAACCGCCTCCCAGCGCTCTGCATGTTCGAACCCCCGATTCGGCCCGCGTCGATCATCCCCTGTCCAGACGGACAGCCGGGCGTCTCCGCAAGCGTCGCACGCACGGCGGACGCTCCTGCTGATTATCCGGCACGGCGGGCACCCGTGCAAGGACGATTCCATGGCGGGCGGACCGTTCCGAGGCGGGGGCCCCGGTGCGATGGGCCTGGACCGCCGGCCGGCTCAGGATCGACGGTGCCGGGCGGCTTCAGGAGACGCCGCCGGACGATGCCCGGAGCTGTTGTGGAGGACGGGCGCCTACTGCAGCCTCTTCAGGCACTCATTGACCTCTTCCAGATCGAACTCCTCCGGGTCGATCTCGCCGGCCCACTCCACCATGTCCTCGTGGTCCGGATGGTCCGGGTCGGCCAGGGCGTGCAGCAGCGCGCTGTAGCCCCAGGCGCCGCCGCAGTCCTCCGGCGGACAGGCGCGCTTGCCCTTCAGGCAGACGCGGTACTGCACGCCACCTTCGGCATCGAAAGTCTTCTCCAGAACGATCTTGTGTTCCCAGCCGTCGCCGAAATCATACTCGTAGAGCAGCGTGCTCTTGGCCTTGCGGCAGACCTGCGCCAGCGCCACGCCGTCCTCGTCCTCGCCCTCTATCTCGAGGTCGTCGAACTCGGGTCCCCGGGGAACGAACGCTCGCATGCCGTGTGTGGCCGTGAAGACTTCGTCGAAGCGGCCGGCTTCGATCAGTCTGACGATGTCGTGCGGGCTCTGCCTGAGCGACTTGTCCCTCAGCGTGAACTGGTGCAGGTGGCTGTCCGTCCAGCCCATCGCGATCTGGAGGACGTGGTGCAACCGGCCGAGCGTGATGTCGGCCGGTACCGCCAGGCGCCGCCAGATCGGCGGCCGCACGCCCTGCAGCGTGACCTTGAGTTGCAGGACGCGGCGGCCCTGTGGACTTTGCCCGTCCTTCGAAGGCCCTGCCTTGCGCTTGCCCATCGTGCCACCTCCGCGGAAGAGCGAAATGAAAAGACCTGCGCCGCGACGAGTCCGACTCGCCGTCGCCGCAGGTCTTCTCCAATCATGGTAGCGGGGGCGGGATGTGGAATCAATCAGAATGGGCTGTTGACTCTCCTGACCTTGAGGTGGGCGCTCCCGCGCAATGGGCGTCGAGTGCGGGTGGGGCGCTGATTGGAGTGTCCAGGGGTGGGCTGTAGCCGTGTTGCAGTCCTCTCCAGCGAACGATACAATAGTATGCATAACGGCAGGAGAACGGCATGGAAAGGCACAAGGACGCGAACGGGCTGACGCCGAAGCAGGCGATGGCAGCCGAGCATTACGTCTTGCACGGCAGCATGTCGGCTGCCTACCGGCATGCCTATAGCACCTCCAATATGCAGCCGGCGACGGTCAACCGCAGGGCGGTCGATCTGTTCCGAGTCCCCGCCGTTGCCCGCCGAGTTGAGCAGCTCCGTGCCGAGGCCGAGGAGCGGGCTACCATCACGCGGGACGAGGCCGTGGCCCTGCTGGCTGTCATCGCCAGGGGCAAGCAGTCGGCCGTCGCCGTCCGTGCCATCGACCGCCTGGCCAAGATGTGCGGTTGGGACAAGCAGGCCGTTCTGGGCGACGACCGGGTCACCATCACCCTGAACCTGGGCGACCCGGCCGAATGATCGGGGCCTCCCAATGTAGCCCTTTCTCGTTCTCTGAAGGCTTGTTGAGCGCATGGGGTTCTCCGGCCACGCACAGGCGACGGGCCATTCGGCATCAGGGCCGGTTTGCTGTATATACCCTATTGGCGTCTCCTGACGGTAATGGTAGTCTGGCGCCCATCAAACAAACTGACTAGAGTCTGACCCAGGCGTTCGCACCGACGGAGAACTGCGACATCTCACGTGGACGATGCGGCCGCCGGACAGGTTCCCAGCTTGGGAGCCTGCCAGTGAATCCTCGTCCATCGGGGCGCCGGGACGCAGAGCATGTACCTGGAGGCGGCAAGAGCGAATCTCATTGTGTATGACTGCCGTAGCCGTACGTCGGCGACTTACTTCCCGCCTCATGAGATCCGGGTGGTCACAACGCCGCCGCCACGAGATCAGTTTGCCGTTCCTGCGGTGATCGACGCGACCCCACCGACAAGACCGCAGGAGTCCCCGTGGTCAGGTGCGGCCGAGGCAGCCGTGGTGGGCGCAGGTTGCCTGGGCATCACGGTTGTCCAGATATTCCTCGCCGCGCTTCCGATTGCTTTGGCGCTACTGATCGTCATTGCTGTCTTGCGCAGTTGCTCCTGAGGGACGAGGCAAATCTCGCGCGTCTGGGTCCAAAGGCTCGTCCGCGACGGCCTACAGCGGAGAGGAGAATCCGAGAATCCATGGGTGGAGTGCTTGCCGAGGCGGCAGGTGCTGTGCCACAGGCATGATAGGGCCAAACGGGAGCAGGTATGAAACTGATCATTGCGGCAGGACGGGACTACCAGTTTTCCCACTGGGATTCGCAGGCGCTGGCGAAGCTGCACGAAGAACACCCCATTGCTGAGGTCGTCGGCGGTGAGGAAACTGCATGCGGCGAGGAGTGGGCGCGCAAGCGGGGCATTCCCGTGCGGGTGTTCCCGGCGGAGTGGGCCAAGCACGGGAAGGCCGCCGGCCCGATCCGCAACCGCCAGATGGCCGAGTATGCTGACGCAATCGCCTTGTTTCCGGGCGGGCCAGCGGATACGAGCAAGGCGGCTGCCGAAGTGGGCCTGACGCTGTTTGACTACCGGCTACTCTCGTCCAAGTTCGTGGGAGCCGCTCTCGGCCCCCAGTCTTTCGGCTCCCGCGTCAGGCGGGGGTTCGCCTTCTGCGCGCCACTGTGGGGTATCTTCTGCCTTATTCCGGCCGTGACCGGGCGGTGGGAAGTCGTCATTGGACGTCTTGTGGGCGGCGCATTCTGGCTCGTGATAGGCGTGCTGGTATGGGCCGGCATCGCCTCCGGCATGGCGCGACTGCGGACAGACCGGGCATCAGATACCTGATCCACACGCTGGTCCCGTCCAGTGCGCTCGACATGGATGGCTGCTGACATGTGGCCGTTTCCCGTCGGCCGCAGATTCGCCAGCGCGCAGCTGCCAGTCAGGCCACAGCCGCCGCCGGCCGACTCCTGCGCGTTCCGCACCGCAGAAACCCATGAGAAGCTTGACAGGCAGCGTCCTATGACCATAATGGTGCCCGGCGGGAAGGGATAGTCAGTCTCGGTGATCATGCAGGCACGTGTGTCTACCGCTTCGGCTGAGAGGCAATAGCATGCCGAGGGTCTTCGACAACATCGACGAGAAGCTGCTTCCCGCCCTACGCCAGGCGCTCGGCCTTGCCGGTCGCGCAGACCTCTGTGTCGGCTACTTCAACCTCCGGGGCTGGCGAGCCGTCGACGATCTGGTCGACTCTTGGGCCGGTGGGGAGGGTTCTGCCGCCCGCGTGCTTGTTGGCATGCAGCGCCTCGACGAAGATCAGTTCCGGTCCTTGAACGCGATCGTCAAGGAACCCGAGCCCGACCAGGGAAGCGTGGTGCGCCTGAAGAAGGAGATCGTCCAGAGGTTCCGGCAGCAGCTCACAGTCGGCATGCCCACCGCCCAGGATGAAGAGGGTCTTCGCCGCCTGGCCGCGCAGCTCAGAGCCAAGAAGGTGATCATCAAGCTGTTCCTGCGCCATCCCCTCCATGCCAAGCTCTACCTTCTCTTCCGGACCGACCCGTTCAACCCGATCATAGGCTTCCTTGGCAGCAGTAACCTGACCCTGCCTGGCCTGTCGGCTCAGGGCGAACTCAACATCGACGTGGTGGACACCGACGCCACCCAGAAGCTTGCGGCATGGTTCGAGGCCCGCTGGCAGGACCAATGGGCAATCGACATATCCACCGAACTCGCGCAGATCATCGAGGAGAGCT
>Ga0123329_1003663_pt1 | contig 12514 bp, 11 predicted proteins | sample BioC12SIPDNA_FD_89703 | JGI IMG/M metagenome (GOLD analysis project Ga0123329, IMG submission 89703) | Anaerobic biogas reactor microbial communites from Washington, USA - Biogas_R1_B C12 SIP DNA | ecosystem: Engineered > Bioreactor > Anaerobic > Unclassified | place: Washington, USA | collected... | reverse complement strand
GCAACGCCGGGGCTGTGAGGGTGTGTGTGTCGGCCTCTCACGACGCGCGCGGAGCGCGCCTTGGAGTGCGCAAGCTCGCTTGCGCCTTCCAGACCGGCGTTTCCGGTTTGGCCCGCGATCGTGATATTCTCCCAACAACGCCGTGGGAGCCGTTTCTCAGGATTCTTGCGCATGACTTCGGAAGACAGGAAGAACACCCCTTCACCCCTCTGGTCGGACTGGCATCACGCCCCCGTTCACCGGTTCACGCCCAACCGGGCCCACATGACCACAGCGGCAACCCTGCGCAAGGAGCCTTACTTCCGCGGGGAAGAACGCCTGTCCCTTCTGCAGGACACCCTGCTCGGCGTGCTGCACGAGGTCGGCTGGCGGCCCCAGGCATGGGCTGTGTTTCCCAATCATTATCACCTCGTGGCGGCAGCCCCCGGCGAGGAAGGGGGAGCCCCCTTGTGTTCGCTGGTGCAGCGTGCGCATTCATTGTCGGCACGGGAGCTCAACCGGCTGGATGGAGCGCCCGGACGGAAAGTATGGTTTCAGTACTGGGACACTGTGCTTTCCTATGAGCGCAGCTATTTCGCGCGCCTCAACTACACGCACAACAACCCGGTGAAACATGGCGTGGTGGCATGCGCGGAGAACTACCCCCACTGCTCTGCGGCATGGTTTTCCCAGAACGCGGAGGATGCGTTCAGGAGAAAGGTTGCGTCGTTTGGGTATGGACGTGTGAACGTGGTGGACGACTTCGAGGTGTGAGGTGTCCTCCCGCCCCCGCGCGGGCACGCCCACGCGAAGAAAGGCGGCAGCAAGCTACCGCACTCCAAGGCGCTTCGCGCTGTGCAACGCCGGGGTCACCGGGGGATTTTGGCGCTCTCCCCGCGCGTGGCGGACCGGTTGCCCCTCTCCCGTGTCCCGGGACTACGGCGACTCCTCCCCGGACTCCCCGCCGGGCAGCGGAGGGGGATCTTTCATGCGTGCGGTCTTGGGGGTCAGCAGCTTCAGCGGTGACGGCAGCCCTTTGCGCGCCGCGTGGCGCAGCCACGCGTTCATCCCCACAAAGACCAGTGCGACCACGAGCAGGGGGGCGGAAGAGGGGAGGAGGCCGGCTCCGGATCCAGTCCCGGGCTTCGGGGCGGGATTGGTCCAAATAGCGACGATGATGCACCCCGCCACCGCCGCGCAGAAGACCGCATTGACAATGCGCTTGTATTTGGGAGCCGTGAACAACACGACAAGCCCCACCCAGGTCCACAGACCCGTGACGGCTGCCACTATGATTCCCGCAGCCAATCCGCAGGCACCGGCGGTGTCCTCCTCCATGAAAACCCCGGCCACAATCGTCACAGGGTATCTTGTGCCGATGAGCGTCATGGTGCCGATGATTATCCCACACCACAGTCCGACAACGACAACGACAGGCACCAAACACCATCGCAACAGACCGGGCGGAATCTCCGCGCGCAACTCCCGCGCGAGCCAACCATCCTCTTTTCCCGCGTCCGCCGTCCCCGTCTCTTCCATACTTCCCATACCTCCCATGCTTCCCATGTTCTCCCCCCCCTCAGCCCAGCGGGTGTTTCCGTTCCTTCAACGGGAACTCCACGCGGGCACCGGCCACATGCGACGCGAAGACGGCGGAGACCATCTCGAGGGCGGCGCGGCCGTCGTCGAGGCTCACGGCGGGGGCGCGGTATTCGCAAGTGGCGGCGAGGAGGTCGTCCGTCAGGGGGGCGTAGCGGTCGGCGGAGGCGTTGGTGAGGGTGGTGACCGGCGCGCCGGGCAGGAACTCCCATGCCGCGCCGTTCTCCGCGTCCGTCAACCAGAGGGGCCCGCGCAGCACCCGGATGTAGGGAACGTAGGGCTTGCGCTCCATGCGGATGGAGAGGATGCCCCCGGTGCCGTAGAGGTCCAGCCCCCAGCGGTTGCCGCCCTTTGCGGAGTTGCGCAGGCTGGTGAAGGAGCCCGTGACTCCCTTGTCGAAGCCGAAGACCGCCTGAATCGTGTCGCCGACGACGGGTCCGAGGGGCTCCGTCGCCTCGCGGATGTCCGCGCGCACGGCGGGTTTTCCGTTCACCAGCGCCGTGGCCTGGCACCAGCGCGGGTTCCCGGCGAAGCGGCGCATCAGGTCGAACAGGTGGGGCCCCAGCACCACCAGGTCCTCGCCGCCCGAGCGGTGGTCCTCCTTGCCCCGCGCGCGGATTTCCATCAGGTCGCCGATGAGCCCCTCCCCCACAAGCTTCAGGGCGTGCCGCACCTCCGCGACGAGGCCCCAGTTGAACGCGATGGACCACTTCAGGCCCTTCGCCGCCACGGCCGCCGCCATCTCGTCCGCCTCGGCCAGGTCCACGGCCAGGGGCTTTTCCATGAACCCGTGCGCCCCCACGGCCGCCGCCGCCAGCAGATAGTCCCGGTGCCGCACCGGCGAGCGCGGGCACACCGTCACCAGATAGGGCCGCTCCTTCTCCAGCATCTCCACATGGTCCGCATAGGTGCGCGCCGCGCCGCACTCGGCGGCCCGCTTCGCGCGGCCCGCCTCGTCGGGGTCGCTCAGGCCGACGATCTCCACATCGGTCCGCGTTTCCCACGCCCGGTGAAGGTCATGGCCGAAACCGCCGAGTTTCGTGTCGCCGATGACGCAAATCCGGAACTTCTTCGGCGGTGCCTCCGTCCCCAGGGCCAGCCCGCCCGCCAGCATGCCCGCCGCCCCCAGAAACCCGCGCCGGCTCAGTGCCATGGTCTGCTCCTTTCGGTTCCGGGGCGGCGCCCCGCCCCTCTCCGGATTATGCACGCCTCCTTGCTTGTTTACAAACGGAAACAGGAGACCCCATGGAAGAGTTGACCACCCCCGAGGCCGCCGAGGCCTTTCTGGTCCGGCACGGCGACGCGCCCGTGCTGGTGTTCAAGCACAGCACCCGGTGCCCCATTTCCGCCGCCGCCCTCCGGCGCACCGAGGCCTGGCTGGCGGCGAAGGGGGACGATGCCCCGCCCGCCGCGCGGGTCAACGTGGTGGAGTGCCGTGCGGTTTCCAATTATCTGTCCGAACGGCTGGGGGTTTCCCACGCCTCACCACAGGCCTTTCTGTGCCGTTCGGGCCGGCCGTTCTGGCACGCCTCCCACGGGGCGATCACGGGGGAGGCGCTGGACGGGGTGGAAACACGGGGCATCCCGGAGTAATTCATTGACAAACAGTCCTGTAAGGAGCCGAATTCACCTCTTCTCTTCCGGCCCGGCCCAAGCGCCATATGTTGTGGCACTTTTCTCATCCAACCCAAGAGGTGGCAAAGCATAAAGTTCTTGACATCGGTTACCAGTTGTGGTAGAACCTTAATGACTCGGTGAAGGGCGAAATCCCCGGAAACCCGGGGGTGCGCCGTCAGCGGGTATTTAATTGGCTTCATTCATACTTGCATGATTGGTTGGACAACCGGAGAAGACGATGAGCGCATTGATCACCACCTGTTCCTCGGAGACTGTGGTGCTCGCCGACTACTGCGTCCCCCGCAACGAGGCCGAGCGCCTGCACATCGAGGCCCACAAGTACTTCCTGTCCCAGAAACGCGGCTATGACGTGGGCTGGGACGGCGCCGCCGCCGACTGGTTTGAGCGCTACGCCCAGCGGTACCGCGAGTGGCGCCAGCGCCGGATGCTGGAGCGGCAGGCCGAGCAGATCTACAAGCACAAGTTCCTGCGCTCCATGGAGGAGCAGCGCGACCTCGGCATGACCGCCAAGTTTGAGTGGGTCAGCCTGTACGCGGCCTCCTGGCGCGAATGGTACGAGCGCGAGTTCTACGACCACGACGACCTCAACGAGGGCGAAGTGCTCGACCTGGACCGCCTGTAGGAGACGGCGGAAAGTGGTCGGCCCCGGCCGAAGGCCCACTGGGCCGCCCGGTGCCCCGCCATCTCGTGGTTACAATATGACCACCTGATGGTCATATTGTCAGGTTTTCAAGCCGCGCTCAGGCCTCTTCGGCGCGGACGGCAGGGGTGTCCCCCCAGACCTCGCTGCCCGCGACAATGGCCCCCCCGCAGCTCCAGAAAAAGTCCACGGTGCGGGAGTGCCGCATGTCGGGGCGCTTGTAGATGGTGAGGTCCGGCGCGGCCGCGCGGGCCAGCGCCACGGCCGCGTCGTAGGCCGCCCCCGAGAGGGCCAGTTCCGCCGCGTGGCGGGCGCCGCCGCGGCCCACCGGCAGGAAGCGGTACAGGTGCCAGGCGTGCAGCCGTCCGCCGTCTTCCACATGGCGGTTCAGCCGCGCCGCGATCCCGCCGATTTCCCGCACGTTGAGGGCGTTCACCACCGTGGACACCGTCACCTCGCGCCCGGCGGCGCGGAGCTCCTCCAGCCGCCGCAGGATCAGCCGGTGGTGGCTTTCCCCCGCCCGGCCGCCGGACGGCCGCAGCCGGTCGTGCGTCTCCGCCGCCGCGCCGTCCAGGGGGAGCACATAGCGGTCCACGGCGTCGAACCCCGGATAGCCCGGCGGCAGCAGCCGTCCGTTCGTGCCCAGTTGCACCAGGAACCCCCGCGCCTTCGCCGCGCGGGCCGCCGCGCGCCAGTCATGGGGCCATTCCGTGGGTTCCCCGCCGCCGATGACCACTTCTCCAAACCCCCGCTCGTCCAGCAGGTCCAGGGTCCGTTCGAACAACGCGGGGGTCATGCCCTCCAGCGCCGTGCCGGAGACGCAGAAGAGGCAGCGCATGGCGCAGCCGCCGTGCAGGAACACAACGGCTATGCGGCGCTCCGCGCCGGGGACGGGGGGGTATTGCAGCGGGGCTTCGGGCATGTCGCGCGGAAGTATACCACTCATTTCGGGGCGATGCCGTCCATTTCCGCCAGCTCCTCCGGCGTGAACGCCGGGCCGTCCAGCGCGGCCACGCACTCCCGGATTTGTTCAGGTGTGCGCGCGCCGATGAGCGCGCTCGTGACCCGCGGGTCGCGCAGCACCCACGACAGCGCCGCCTGCGCCAGCGACTGCCCGCGCCGTTTGGCGACCGCCGACAGCCGACGCGCCTGGTCCACCCGCGCCGGCGTCACCTGGTCCGGGCGCAGATAGCCGTCGGGGTCCGCCGCCCGCGACACCGGCGGGATCGGCACGGCCGGGTCGAGGTACTTCTCCGACAGGAGCCCCTGCGCGAGGGGCGAGAACACGATGACGCCCGTGCCCTCCGCCGCCGTGTGCTCGAGCAGGTCGTCCTCGATCCACCGGTCGAACAGGTTGTAGCGCGGCTGGTGGATGGTGACGGGGGCCCACCCGCGCTCCCGCATAATGCGCACCGCCTCCAGGAAGCGCGGGCCGCGGTAGTTGCTCACGCCCGCATAGAGCGCCTTGCCCTGGCGCACCGCCTGTTCCAGCGCCGACAGCGTCTCCTCCAGCGGCGTGTCCGGGTCCGGCCGGTGCGAGTAGAAAATGTCCACATAGTCGAGGCCCATGCGCCGCAGCGACTGGTCCAGGCTCGCCAGCAGATACTTCCGGCTGCCCCATTCCCCGTAGGGCCCCGGCCACATGCGGTAGCCCGCCTTCGTCGAGATGATCAGCTCGTCCCGGTGCGCCGCGAAATCCTCCTTCAGGATGCGCCCGAACCGCTCCTCCGCGCCCCCCGGTTCCGGGCCATAATTGTTCGCGAGGTCGAAATGCGTGACCCCCAGGTCAAACGCCGTCCGCAGCATGGCGCGGCACGCGTCATGGTCCGCCCGCGTCCCGAAATTGTGCCACAGCCCCAGCGAAACCGCCGGCAGCAGCAGCCCGCTCCGCCCGCAGCGGCGGTATTTCATGCGTTCATAGCGGTCCTCGGCAAATCCCATGATGCGCGTCTCCTTTGGTTCCGGGGGAACATTGAACCATAACGCGCCGCCCCGGGGAAACACTCCCGCGTGAAACGCGGGGCGCGGAGTAGTGAGTCTGGAGTCTGGAGTCTGGAGTCTGGAGTCTGGAGGAAGAGGGAAGAGGGAAGAGGGAAGAGGGAAGAGTCAGGCGGGGCGGAAGGAGCGGATGAGTCCGTTGAGAACCTTCGACACCTCCTCGGATTGTGCTTCGAGCGCACCGGCGTCTTCAGTCCCAAGATAGCCCAGCCGGCGGGCGAGGCTGACTTGGTACTCCACCTCGCGGGATGAGCCATACGCCATGTGGAGAAAATGAACAAAGTCCGCCTCCGAATTGCGGCCGCATCCCTCCACGATGTTGGAGGCGATGGACACCGCAGCGCGGCGAAGCTGGCTGGTCAGGCCGAACAGTTCCTCCCGGGGAAACGTTTTCGTCGCCTGATACAGCGCGAGCACCAAGGCGTCGGCCAGCTCAAACGCCCGCAGTTTTCGATGATCACGCATGCTCCCAACTCCCACTGTTCAAACGTTCCCAACGGTCCCACGATAAGACGTTAGCACGAAGCGATTTCGTTTGTCACCTACGTCTGCTATCCCTTCACGCGCCCTCTTTTCTTCCTCCAGACTCCAGACTCCAGACTCCAGACGCGAAAGGTCAACACATGTCTCTAGTCCCCCTTCCCATCGCCTCGATCTACACCCGCAACGGCGCGCCCGCGCCGCTGCCCGCGCGCATGGCATGGTGCGCCCCGGACCTCCGCAACGCGCTGCTTGCCCTCGATGCCGAAGTGGCCCGGCGCGGGGGCGCGTTGCGGCTTTCCGACCTGTTCCGTTCGGCGGAGATGCAGGACCGCGCCCACGCCGACTGGAAGTCGGGCCGCAAGCGCGCTTTCAGCCCGCCCGCCGGACAGAGCCTCCACGAGGCGGGCCGCGCCTTTGATCTCGACCTCGCCGCGCTGCGGATGCCGCTCGCGGAGTTCTGGCGGCTGGCCGCGCCCCACGGCGTTGTGCCGGTCATCGAGACTCCCTGCGCCACCTCCCTCGAGGCGTGGCACTTCGAGCGGCCCGGCAGCCACGCGCTGGTCCGGGCGTACTGCGCGACGCCTGACGGCGCGGTCCAGGGCGTTCCCGCGCGCCGGGTGATGGTGGAGAGCGCCCTGCTGGCCGTGGGCCTCCGCGCGCCGCGTCTTGGCGCCCGCCAGCGGGAGGGCCTCGTCCAGACCGCGCTCATCCGGCTGGGCGCGTCCCCCGGCCCGGTGGACGGCATTGTCGGCCGCCGGACCCGCGCCGCCCTCGAAGGTTTCGGCCTGGAGTGGGCCGATCCGGAGGACACGGTGCGGATGCTTGAGCACCTTCTCCGGGCGCGTTTTCCCGAAGAGCACGGCGTCTCCGGGCCGCCGCAGTGAGCGCGGCGCCGTCCGGTATTTCGCACTTCGCACAGGCGTGTGGTATACTGGCCGCCGTCTGCCGCCGCCCGCCGGCAAGCGGACAGACCACGCCCGGACAGGGCGCCGCGAGGCCGCGTCCGGGCCCCCATTCACCAACCGCCGGCATAGGAATACCTGCGATGCCCAAGAAGATCATGGTGGTTCCGGAGAAGGTGCGCCAACACGCCACGCTGAAAATCCGGGAAATCCCCGTTAACGCCTACAAGAGCACCGTCAGCGACGAGATCAAGTCGGGTTCCGACGTCACGCTGGAGACCTGCCTGCGCGTGTACCGCGACATGGCGCTGATCCGCGAGTTCGAGACCATGCTCGACAACATCAAGAAGCTGGGCGCCTACCGGGGCATCGAGTACAGCCACGCGGGCCCGGCGCACCTGAGCATCGGCCAGGAGGGCGCGGCGGTCGGCGAGGCGCTCCACCTCACGGTGGACGACCACGTCTACGGCAGCCACCGCAGCCACGGCGAGTTCATCGCGAAGGGGCTGCGGGCGGTGCAGGATCTGGCGGGCGGCGGGCTGGAGGGGATCATGACGTCCTACTTCGGCGGCGCGACCCTGAAGGTGGTGGAGGCGAACGAGCCCGACTGGACGGGGCTGTCGCTGACCCCGGCGGGGAAGAAGAAGCCCGCGCTGGCGACGGGCGAGTCCGAGGAGCGCGGGGTGGACTTCCTGCTCTACGGGCTGCTGGCCGAGATCTTCGCGCGCGAGACGGGGTTCAACAAGGGCATGGGCGGCTCCATGCACGCCTTCTTCCCGCCCTTCGGCGTGTATCCGGCGAACGCCATCGTGGGCGGCAGCGCGGACATCGCGACGGGCGCGGCGCTCTACAAGCGCATCGCCGGGCTCAAGGGCATCGCCGTGGCCAACATCGGCGACGCGTCCATCGGCTGCGGCCCCGTGTGGGAGGCCCTCGGCTTCGCGTCCATGGCGCAGTTCAAGACCCTGTGGCCCGAGGTCGCCCGCGGCGGACTGCCCATCATCTACAACTTCATGGACAACTTCTACGGCATGGGCGGCCAGCCCATCGGCGAGACGGCCGGCTTCGACCGGCTGGCCCGCGTGGGCGCGGCGCTCAACCCCGAGAACATGCACGCCGAGGTGGTGGACGGGAACAACCCGCTCGCCCTGGCCGACGCCTACCGGCGCAAGCTGGAGGTCATCAAGAAGGGCGACGGCCCCGTGTTCCTCGACGTGCTGTGCTACCGCCAGTCGGGCCACTCGCCGAGCGACCAGTCGGCCTACCGCGAGCGCGACGAGATTGACCTGTGGCGCGCCGTGGACCCGCTCGTGGAGTTCGCGGGCAAGCTGACCGCCGAGGGCCTGGCCACGGAGGACCAGCTCGCCGAAATCCGCGAGTACGCCGCCCGCAAGGTCACCAAGGCCTGCCGCCTCGCCGCGAGCGACGCGGTCAGCCCGCGCATGGTGCTCACGCCGCACGCCGGCGTGTCGCAGCTGCTCTTCTCCAACGTGGAGGAGAAGGAGCTGCCCGGCCTCGCCCGCAAGGAGGACATGCTTTTGCCCGTGGACGAGAACCCCCGCGCGAAGGCCATCGCCAAGAAGTCCCGCAGCGGCATCGCCGACGACGGCTCGGTCCTCAAGGCGACCAAGGCGGTCACCCTCGGCGAGTCCCTCTTCGAGGTGGTGCTGCACCACTTCGCCAACGACTCCCGCGTCATCGCCTACGGCGAGGAAAACCGCGAGTGGGGCGGCGCCTTCGCCGTGTACCAGACCCTCAGCGAGACCGTCCCCTACCACCGGCTCTTCAACTCGCCCATCTCCGAGGCGGCCATCGTCGGCACGGCGGTCGGCGCGGCCATGGAGGGCGCGCGGCCCCTGGTCGAGCTCATGTACTGCGACTTCATGGGGCGCGCGGGCGACGAGGTGTTCAACCAGATGCCCAAGTGGCAGGCCATGTCGGCGGGCATTCTGAAGCTGCCCATCGTGCTGCGCGTGTCCGTGGGCGCGAAATACGGCGCCCAGCACTCCCAGGACTGGACCGCGCTCTGCGCGCACGTGCCGGGCCTCAAGGTCGTCTTCCCGGCCACGCCGTACAGCGCCAAGGGGCTGCTGGCGTCGGCCATGCGCGGCAGCGACCCCGTCGTCTTCTTCGAGAGCCAGCGCCTGTACAACCAGGTGGAGGTGTTCCAGCCCGGCGGCGTGCCCGCCGGGTACTACACCCTGCCGCTCGGCGAGCCCGCCGTGATGAAGGCCGGCACCGACCTGACCATCCTCACCTTCGGCGCCACGCTCTACCGCGCCATGGACGCCGCGAAACGCTTCGAGCAGGAGTTCGGCGTCAGCGTCGAGGTCATTGACGGGCGCACCCTCGTGCCCTTCAACTACGGGCCCGTTGTCGAGTCACTGAAGAAGACCGGCAAGATCATCGTGGCCAGCGACGCCTGCGAGCGCGGCAGCTACCTGCACACCATCGCCGGGCAGCTCAGCCAGATCGCCTTCGACGAGCTGGACGCCCCGGTGTGCGTCGTCGGCGCACACAACTGGATCGTGCCGCCCGCCGAGATGGAGGGGGCCTACTTCCCGCAGGCCTTCAGCTTCCTCGACGCGTACCACCAGCAGATCCGGCCCCTGCCGGGCTACACGCCGAAGATCGCCCGCACCCCCGAAGAGATGATCGCCCTCAACCGCCAGGGCATCTGACCCCGGCGACATGTTCCCGGGCAACACGGTCCCCCGGAGCGCGCATCCGCCGCTCCGGGGGATGTTCTTTTCCCCCGCGGCCCCCATCGTTCCCCGGGGTCGCAGAGCGCGCGGCGCCTTGGAGTGCGGCAGCCTGCCGCCGCCGTTCTTCGCCCGGGCTTGCCCGCGCGGGTTTACCCCGGTATGCCCCCCGCCTCGCAGCCCAGCCGGTAAAAGGCGGCGCAATGGTCGAGGGAGGCGCGGGGGGGCAGGTTGTTGCCCTCCTGGAGAATGAAGCGGCCGCCCTGGAGGATGCCGGACGCGAGGATGCGGCGCGTCTCCTCCAGCAGCGGCGCGGGGTCCGCCTCCACAAACAGCGGCGCGCGGGGGCCGCCGCTGAGCTGCACCTCCGGGCCCATCTCGGCGCGGAACCGCGCGAAGTCCACGGGGAAGCCCGTGTCGAAGTTGGTGACGTTCAGCTCGTCCCTCAGCACGGGGAAGAGGCGCTGGGCGTTGCCGCAGAGGTGGATGCCGCGCCGGCCCGCGGGGCAGAGGGCGTCATAGAGCGCGCGGTGGCGCGGGAGGATGAACTCCCGGTACTGCTCCACGGAGAGCATCTCCACCGAGTCGTCGGCCGTCAGGTAGTCGTCCCACACCGGCGGCAGGCCGAGATACCCGCGCCATGCGCGGATGCGGGCGATGACCGCCTCCGTGACGAAGTCCAGCAGCTCGCCCGCGTAGTCCGGGTCCGTCAGGAGGTCCATGCAGGCCTCCGTCGGCCCGCGCAGGCTGGCGGCGGCCGTGAAGGCCCCGTCGAAGTTGACGAAGGGCGCGTGGGGCATGACCTCCACGGGCCGCCCGAGAAAGGTCCAGCCGGCGCGGCTCCTCCGCTGGAAATGCTCCAGGAAGCGCAGGGCGCGCTCCGCCCACTCCCCGCCGAAGGGGTCCGGAATCCCCCGGTCGAAGAGCGCCCGCTTGGTGTCCTCCCCAAGCAGGGGCGCGGCGTAGGGCACCTGGTCCGCGTGGTACTCCACGGGTGCGCCAAACCACGCGGCGTCGTAGACGTTCTCGAAGTCCACATGAACCCGCCACACCTCCGGCAGTCCCTTCTCGTGGTCGCCGGGGAGCAGGAAGCGGACCCAGTAGTTCCACTCCAGCACCGCCTGCCCCATGAGGTCGGGGTCCGTCATGTAGTCGCGGTAGGAGACTCCCCGCGTGTTGTGGCGCGGGTCCAGCAGGAGCATGCGCGGGTTGGTGTTCAGCCGCACGGGCGCGCGGGGGTTCGTGTTTTTCGCAAAGGCGTCCCACAGCGCGCGGGACCGCTCGTTGTGCGCCGTGAAATCGCGGGCCGGGGGTTCCGGCAGGGCAAACAGGCGGATGCCGTCGTCCATGGAAGCGGGTGTCCTTTCGGCGTGGTCCGGGGAAAAGCCTACCAGAGCGCCCTTCCCCCGCTCCAGCGTCCCTCTGATCGCCGGACAAGCGACGGCCCATGCGTCCGCTCCAGGGCGCGGCAAGCGGCGCCCCTGCATGCCTGCCCCTTGGGTATGCGGACGTAGGGGCGCCGCTTGCCGCGCCCTCTTCTTCCTGAGGGTTCGCATGACGCACCTGATCCCGTCCCCCGCCCTTCCGCCGCTCCAGCGCCCCCCGGGGCTTGAAAAAAGGGCCCCCACAACCTATAGTAGATTGATTGCGGGCCGGGGTGTGTCCGTTCCTCCCGGTCCGCGCGGGCACAGCACAGGAAAGGGCCGCGAGATGGACAGCAAAGAGACGCAGGACCGGGGATGGGGCACGCGCCGGGATTTCATCAAGACGACGGGCGCGCTCACGGCGGGACTGGCGCTGGGCGGCCACACGATGGCGCGGGCCGCCGCGGAGACGCTGGCGGTGAACGGCGGGCCGAAGGCGGTGACGGCGCCGCACACGGACGGCACCACCTGGCCGCGCTACGGCAAGGAGGAGGAGGAGGCCATCCTCAAGATGCTCCACGCGCCGAACTACGACCCCCTGCGCGAGCTGGAGAGCGACTGGAAGGCGTTCCTCGGCGTCCCGTACGCCATGGCGCACTGCAACGGGACGTCGGCCCTCGCGTCCATGTTCTGCGCGCTGAACCTGCCGCCGGGCAGCGAGATCATGGTGCCCAGCTACACCTTTTTCGCCACCATCATGCCCATGCGCTTCTTCGGGCTGGTGCCGGTGTTCGTGGACATCAACCCGCGCACGCTGAACTTCGACCTGGAGGACGCCAAGAAGCGGCTCACGCCGAACACCAAGGCCGTGCTGCCGGTCCACTGGATCGGCCTGCCGGCGGACATGGACGCCATCTGCGAATGGGCGGAGGAGAAGGGGCTCATCGTGCTGGAGGACGCGGCCCACGCCCACGGCGCGAAGTTGAAGGACAAGTACATGGGCACCTGGGGCCGCATGTCCATTTTCAGTTACCAGATGAGCAAGCCCCTGCCGATGATCGAGGGCGGCATGGGCGTGTACCAGTCCAAGGAGGACTACGAGCGGGCGACGGCGCTGGGCAACTACGACCTGCCGGGCGTGGACCCCGACGGCCCCTACTGGAAGTACAAGAGCTCCGGCCTCGGCCTCAAGTTCCGCATGCACCCCTT
>Ga0123329_1003655_pt1 | contig 12541 bp, 8 predicted proteins | sample BioC12SIPDNA_FD_89703 | JGI IMG/M metagenome (GOLD analysis project Ga0123329, IMG submission 89703) | Anaerobic biogas reactor microbial communites from Washington, USA - Biogas_R1_B C12 SIP DNA | ecosystem: Engineered > Bioreactor > Anaerobic > Unclassified | place: Washington, USA | collected... | reverse complement strand
GGACCCGCACGTCGACGCCGTCCTCGCCGTCGCCCCCGCGGGCGGCTGGACCACCGCCGACCACCCCACCCTCCGGGACGCCGTCCACCGCGCCGGGCGGCTCGTCTCCACCGCGCCCCTGCCCGCCGACGTCCCCGGCACGGTCGTCCTCCCCGGACAGTCACCCGCGGCCGCCGTCCGCCACGCACTCACCCTGCCCGTCACGCTTCCCGCATCCCGCCCCGGTGCCTGGCTGCGTGCCGCCGAGCAGCTGGAACGCCGCCGACGTCTGCTTCTCGACGCCGCCTCCCACACCGACCTCCCCGCCCTCGCCCGCCGCCACGGGCTGACCCCCGCCAGTCCGCCCCCGCCGTGGGAGGTGCTCGCCCAGGCGCTGTTCCTCGCGGCCGCGGCCGCCCTCACGCTCGGGCGCGCCGCGTGGTTCCTCGGACCGGTGCCCGGGCTCCTGGCGGGGACGGTCGCGGGGCTGGTCGCGGGTGGGCTGCGGTGGCGGACGGGGCGTCGGGAAGCACGGCGGGCGTGGCTCCGGCAGGAGACCGCCCGCCTCCTGCGGACCCCACCCGCGGAGGCGACGTGGCTGCGACGGCAACTGGCGAAGGAGACGTAGATGTTCCACGGACTTGAGGGGCTCGACGGCGGCGGGGCACTCCGCCTGGACCTGGGTGGTGAGCACCACCTGCTCGACGGCGACCCCGGAGACTCCGTCACGCTCGCCGACGGCGACGGCACCACGGTGTACGCCGACCTCGACGGCGACGGCGTCATCGACCACATCTCCTCGGTCCACGCCGACGGACGCTATGACATCTGGACTACAGACCCGCACCGCGCGGCCTGGGGTCTGGCGGTCCCGGAACCTGTGAAACCTCAGTCCGGGGAGCCCCTGGCGTGGGGTTTAGCCGGTATGGTCACCCCCGAAAGTGTGGCCTCCAACCAGGGCATTTCCGGGGAAAAGGCACGGTGGCGGCGGATCGACGGCGGATAAACCCGCTGGATATGACCTGTGACCCGTACCTCATGTCCTGTGAGACCGTCACAACCGCGATTTAATGGATACCCTGTATAGAGAGAACTGCCGCAAACGTCAGGAGAACACATGACCACTGCCATCAAGGGCCTCGTCGGCCCCGCACCGACCGATAACGAGAAGCTCCTCACCTGGATCGCCGAGGCAGTGGAGCTGATGCAGCCGGAGAAGGTCGTCTTCGCCGACGGCTCCCAGGAGGAGTGGGACCGCCTCTCCGCCGAGCTCGTGGAGGCAGGCACCTTCATCCGCCTCAACGACGAGAAGCGCCCGAACAGCTTCCTGGCCCGCTCCAACCCGGACGATGTCGCCCGCGTCGAGTCCCGCACCTTCATCTGCTCCGAGAAGGAGGAGGACGCCGGCCCGACCAACAACTGGGCGGACCCGGTCGAGATGAAGAAGGAGATGACCGAGGTATACCGCGGCTCCATGAAGGGCCGCACCATGTACGTCGTGCCGTTCTGCATGGGCCCGATCACCGACCCGGAGCCGAAGCTCGGTGTCCAGCTCACCGACTCCGCCTACGTCGTCCTCTCCATGCGCATCATGACCCGTATGGGCTCCGAGGCGCTCGAGAAGATCGGCACCGACGGCGATTTCGTCCGCGCACTCCACTCCGTCGGCGCCCCGCTGGAGCCGGGCCAGGAGGACGTCATCTGGCCGTGCAACGACACCAAGTACATCACCCAGTTCCCGGAGACCAAGGAGATCTGGTCCTACGGCTCCGGTTACGGCGGCAACGCCATCCTGGCCAAGAAGTGCTACGCCCTGCGCATCGCCTCCGTCATGGCCAAGGAGGAGGGCTGGATGGCTGAGCACATGCTCATCCTGAAGCTCAACTCCCCGGAGGGCAAGAGCTACCACATCGCGGCAGCCTTCCCGTCCGCCTGCGGCAAGACCAACCTCGCCATGATCACCCCGACCATCGAGGGCTGGACCGCCGAGGTCGTCGGCGACGACATCGCCTGGCTCAAGCTGCGCGAGGACGGCCTCTACGCCGTCAACCCGGAGAACGGCTTCTTCGGTGTCGCACCGGGCACCAACTACGCCTCCAACCCGATCGCCATGGAGACCATGGAGCCGGGCAACACCCTGTTCACCAACGTCGCACTGACCGACGACGGTGACGTCTGGTGGGAGGGCATGGACGGCGACAAGCCGGAGCACCTCATCGACTGGCTGGGCAACGACTGGACCCCGGAGTCCGGCACCAACGCCGCACACCCGAACTCCCGCTACTGCGTGGCCATCGAGCAGTGCCCGGTCGCCGCACCGGAGTTCAACGACCCGAAGGGCGTCAAGATCGACGCCATCCTCTTCGGTGGCCGTCGTGCCGACACCGTCCCGCTGGTCACCCAGTCCTACGACTGGGAGCACGGCACCTTCATCGGTGCGACCCTGGCCTCCGGCCAGACCGCCGCATCCGCTGAGGCGAAGGTCGGCTCCCTGCGCCACGACCCGATGGCCATGCTGCCGTTCATGGGCTACAACGCCGGTGACTACCTGCAGCACTGGATCGACATGGGCAAGAAGGGCGGCGACCGTATGCCGGCCATCTTCCTGGTCAACTGGTTCCGCCGTGGCGAGGACGGCCGCTTCCTGTGGCCGGGCTTCGGTGACAACTCCCGCGTCCTGAAGTGGATCATCGACCGCATCGAGGGCAAGGTCGACGCCGAGGAGACCGTCGTGGGCCACACCGCCCGCGCCGAGGACCTCGACCTGACCGGCCTGGACACCCCGCTCGAGGACGTCAAGGAGGCCCTGACTGCGCCGGCCGCAGACTGGGAGCGCGACGTCGCCGACAACGAGGAGTACCTGGCATTCCTCGGCCCGCGTGTCCCGAACGAGGTCCACGAGCAGCTGGGCAAGCTCAAGGAGCGCATCGAGGCGAACAAGAACTAGTTCGTCTCCCCTCAGAACTTCCACCCTCCAGGTTGACTCAGTCCCTGGGGGGTGGGATTTTTTCTGCCCCGGTCACACCGTAAGTGCGAGAGAGGATGTTCGAGAGAGGAGTCCTCTCGAACGTGCGGGGCCTCCGCGGGACTCCTCTCGACGATGTGATCTCGACGCCAGGGAAGGGGGGTGTCCCTATGTTTTTGTCAAGGGGTCGGTGGTGTACTCGTCGGAAGGTTTCGGGGGTAACTACCGATCTTGATGCTGGGCGTGGTTGATCGGCTGGTCAGCGTGTTCATTGTTGACCAGCTGATCGTCTCGTGCCTGACTACGCGGCGGTTCGGGCGGGAACCTCCCGGAAAAACTCACCACGGGTCAACATCGCGAAGATGACGTTGCACCGGCGTCTGGCCAGACACATCACCGCGGCGTTATGGCGCTTGCCCTCGGCACGTTTCTTCTCGTAGTAGGCCTTGGATGGTTCGTGGAACCGGATCGATGCGAATGCCGAGTAGAACAGGGCGTTTTTCAACCGTTTATTACCGGATCTGGCCGGGAACTCACCACGGATGGACGTACCCGATCTTCGGGTCACCGGAGCGATGCCGGCATAGGCGGCCAGGTGTCCGGCGGACCGGAAGTCGGAACAGTCGCCGACCGCCAGGAGTATGTTCGCGGCCGTCTTGATGCCAACTCCCGGCATGGACATCAAGACCTGGTGAAGAGGGAAGTCCTCCAACAGTTCCTCGACCTGCTCAGCGATGGTTGTCCGCTGTTCCAGCAGGGCTTTGATGTTGGTCGCCAGCTGCGGGATGACGATCTCAGCAGCTGCGGTGCCAGGTACGGTGACGGTCTGAGCTTTGAGTCCGTCGAAGATCGCGTCGACCAGCTTGGTGGGGTCCTTCTTGGCTCGTGTGCTCATCCAGGAGTGTACCCGCTGGTAACCGGCCTTCTTCAACCTTGTTGGCCCTCCGTAGTGGATGAGCATGTCCAGCACCAGGGGTCGGGTGATGATGCTGCCCGGCAGGGCGCGTTCCAGGGAAGGGTAGATCTGGGTCAGCACGCTACGCAGCCGGTTGATGGTGCGGGTGGCGTCCTTGGCGATGTCATCGTCGAACCCGGAGAGCATCTTCAACGCTGACAGCACCTCATTGTCGCGGTCCACGGCCCGCAGGGTGTGCGGCATCGTCCGTGCGGTATCAGCGATGATGAATGCGTCCCGCCGGTCGGTCTTGGACCGGCCGGGGTACAAGTCCGCGGCTTTGCGCATGGCCAGGCCGGGGAGATAGCCGACGAGGCAGCCCGCGTCCCGGGCCACGGCGATGGGCAGGGCGCCGATGGTGTTGGGCTGGTCGACGACGACCAGGACGGTGCCGCAGGCTTGGAGGTCGGTGAAGACCTTGCGAAGCTGATCTTCGTCCTGGGGTAGGGGTTTGTCGTAGATGATCTCGCCTGTGGCCAGCATGGCGCAGGCGTGGTGGGCGGTTTTGCCGACGTCTAATCCGATGGTGACGTCGATGGTGCCGGTGGTCATGGCCGGCCTCCTCGTGGTGTCGGAGCAACAGTGACAGGTTAAACCTCGTCGCTGGTGTCTCGACATCCGATGCTGGCACCCACGTTACAAAGAGAACTGAGTCAAGTGACTCGTCCGTGTCCCTATCAGCAGTCAACGGGTGTCCTGGTAGCCCGGCGGCAACACCCCCCGGATCATGGTAACTACAGGGGCAATAAGCCATACCGGGCCCAGCGACTATCCCCATTATGGGGACACCATCAAAGTAACGGGGAAGGGGACCGCCGTCAGTGCTTCCGCAGCACGACCACCAGGTTCGACACGAGGAACTCCCGCAGCAGCGGCACCCGCACCATCCACCACGCCCACGAGGGGTGGTAACGGGGGAAGGCCAGGAGCAGGTCGGCACCCTCCACCGCGGAGGCCCAGCGCAGACCGGCGGCGCAGGACACGTTGAACAGCGACTCGCCCCAGACGTTCTTCGGCGGGTGTCCGTGGCGCCTCTCGTAGCGACGCCGCGCGAACTCCCCACCGACGTAGTGCTCCCACAGGCCGGTCTCGTGGCCGCCGAAGGGTCCGAGCCACAGGGTGTAGCTGAGCACCATGAGCCCGCCGGGGCGGGTGACGCGCAGCATCTCGTCGGCCATGGTCCACGGGGCGGGGACGTGCTCGGCGACGTTGGAGGAGTAGACCACGTCGAACCGGCCGGTGCGGAAGGGGAGCGCCTGGCCGTCGCCACGCACGGAGCCGGGGACGCTGATGCCGGCGGCCGCCATCTCGCCGACGTCGGGTTCGACGGGCACGTACCAGGCGCCGCGTTCCGCGAAGGCGGCGGCGAAGTAGCCGGGTCCGCCGCCGACGTCGAGGACGGAGGTGCCGGAGAGGGGGGTGCCGCGGGCGTCGAGAAGCAGGGCCTCGAGCAGCCCGGCGGTGTCCTCGGCGAGGGGGCGGTAGAACAGCTCCGGGCGGGTCTGCTCGTGGCGGATGGCGCGGAGGAGGGACCAGGAGCGGGGGAGCGTCGAGAAGCGGCGGGTGCGGGGGAACACACCTGTAGGCTAGTCGGGACCATGAAGATTCTGCTGTTGTGCTGGCGCGATTCGACCCACCCGCAGGGAGGGGGGTCGGAGCGCTACCTGGAGCGCGTCGGTGAGTATCTGGCGCGGCAGGGCCATGAGGTGGTGTACCGCACGGCCGGGCACACGGATGCGCCGCGCCGCAGCCACCGTGACGGGGTGCGGTACTCGCGCAGCGGCGGCAAGTTCAGCGTGTATCCGCGGGCGTGGTACGGGATCCTGCTGGGGCGGGCGGGCCTGGGCACGTTGGGGGACATCGACGTCGTGGTGGACACGCAGAACGGCATCCCCTTCTTCGCGCGGCTGGTCGCGGGGGTGCCCACCGTGCTGCTCACCCACCACTGCCACCGTGAGCAGTGGCCGGTCGTGGGCCGCGTGTTGTCGCGGGTGGGGTGGTTCCTGGAGTCGCAGGTCGCGCCGCGCGTGTACCGGGGTGCGCCGTACGTGACGGTGTCGCAGAACTCCCGCGATGAGCTGGTGGGGCTGGGGGTCAGTGCGGAGGACATCACGATCATCGGCAACGGCGTCGACCCGATCCCGGCGAACGTCCCGCAGCTGCGCAGCGCGGAGGGCACGACCTATCTGGTGACCCTCAGCCGCCTGGTGCCGCACAAGCAGCTGGAGCACGCCATCGACGTCGTCGCGGCGCTGCGGGACCGGGAGCTGGTGCTCGACGTCATCGGTTCCGGCTGGTGGGCCGATGAGCTGCACGAGCACGCCCGGAAGCGGGGCGTGGCGGACCGGGTCGTCTTCCACGGCCAGGTCACCGAGGACTACAAGCACGCCCTGCTGGCGCGCGCCGCCGTCCACCTCATGCCCTCCCGGAAGGAGGGGTGGGGGCTGGCCGTCATGGAGGCGGCGCAGCATGAGGTGCCCACGGTCGGGTACCGCTCGGCCGGTGGCCTGCGGGACTCCATCGTCGACGGCGTCACCGGCCTGCTGGCGGACACGCCCTCCGAGCTGACGGTGCTCACGACCCGCCTGCTTGACGACGCCGCCCTCGCCCACCGCCTCGGCAGCGCCGCCCGGGAGCGAGCGGCGGGCTACTCCTGGGAGCTCACGGGTGCGCGTTTCGAGGAGCTGCTGCACGGCCTCGTCGGAGACGCAGACCGGCCACCAGCAGGGGGACCGTCAACCACACCGCCAGCAGGCTGAGCCCGAGGGCGCGGGACCGCGGCGGGGCGGTGGTCTCGGTGATCTGACCGTCGTCGACGACCACGCCGACCCCCAGCTCCGCGAGGCGTCCGAGGTCGTGGTCCTCCCAGGCGGACATCGCGGCGGTCCACCGCGGGGAGGGCGGGTCGACCAGCACCCCGTCGACGACGAGGGCCCCGGACTCCACCGTCGACAGCACCTTGGTGAGGGGCTCGACGATGACCGTGCCGTCGGGGCGGAGGGTGAGCGGGGTGCCGTCGACGAGCAGGACGTCGCGCCCGGCCGCACGCTCCACGAGGGCCTCGTCGACGGGGATCTCCTGCGGGGTCAGCGGGGCGAGCGCGCGCGGGGCGTCGGGGACCTGCAGCAGGGCGAGGACGAGGACGAGGCCCGCCCAGCGGTGGAACGACGCCGCCGCGGCCACCCACGCGGGCACCGCCAGGAGGGTGAGCTTGCTGGCGTCGCGCAGCAGACCGGCGCCGGGCAGGGAGGTCAGCGCGGCCGTCCAGAGGGTGGGGAGCAGAACGGGCAGCAGCGCCCCGCCGAGCCCCACGCCGGCGAGCACGAGCAGCGGCACCGGGATGTGCCGGACTCGGGTGAGCAGCAGTATGAAGAGGACGACCCCGACCAGGGCGAAGCCGAGGGTGCGGGACTGGGGGACGGCGTCGGCGTTCCAGATGCCGCCCAGTCCCAGCACCGAGACCACCGCGCCGGCGGACCCGCCGGGCCAGCCCTCGGCGCGCGGGGCGAATGCCGCGACGGAGGCCGCGCCGGTCTCCCCGCCGGCGAGCAGCAGCCCCGGGACCAGCCAGGGCAGGCAGCAGACGAGGCCGAGCAGGGCGGTCGGCAGGTGGCGGCCCCGGGCGGTGGCCAGGGCCGTGAACAGGGCGAACAGCCCGCCGGTGGGGGTGAGGGAGGCGGCCCACACCGCCCCCCACTGCAGGTACGTGCGTCCGGTGAGACCGGCGGCGGCGATGAGCGGCAGCAGCCACGCGGCGATGACGAGCGACCAGTGGCCCTGCAGCAGCCGCTCCACCACGGCGGGGTTCCACAGGGTGAGGGTGACGGCGGCGAGGGTCGCCACCTGCCCGGCCTGCCGGGTGCGGGCCAGCAGCACCGCGCCCCAGGCCCCGGCGACCGCGGCCCCGAGGAGCATCAGACGCGCGACCCACGAGGCGGGCAGCACGGTGCCCGCCAGGGCGAGGAACCCGTCCTGCGGGGCGTTGCGGGCCGGGAGGTCCCCCGTGCCCAGCGCCCCGACGGACAGGGCGGGGGAGTCGGGAACGAGCATGTCGCGCAGCGCCAGTTCCCCGGGCAGGGCCAGCGGCCACAGGAGGGCGACGATCAGCAGCCCCGCCCACAGGGGGGACCACCGGATCCGTGTCACGGGCGTCCCCGGCGTTCACGCAGCAGCAGCACGACGCCGGCCAGCGCCACCACCAGCGCGAGGGCCTTGGTGAGTACGGCGAAGACCTGCAGGACCCGCAGCTTCTGCACGGTCCCCTGCGCACGGTCGTGCACGCGGGCGAGTGTCTCGTCGTCCCAGTCGAGGGTGGAGTGGTAGATCGTGTGGTCCGGGTCGAGGTCGAAGGCGCGGGCCTCCGCCGTGGCGGCGTCCGGGGCGAAGTAGACGTGCGGTTCGAGGTGGAGGTCGACGATGGTACCGGACTGCGGCTCCACCCACACGGTGCGGCGGATGGCGAACCAGGGGGTGCCGACACCGCTCGCGGCGAGCTCGTCGAGGACGGCCTGCTCGTCGTCGCGCATCTCGAGGAGGGAGGACATCTGCCCGCTCAGGTCGAGGGCAGTCTCGGTGAGGTGGAACTCGTAGGTGTCCAGTCCGTTTCGTTCGGTCTCCCCGACGAAGTCGAGCCACAGGGGGCGGCGGGCGGTGGTGTCGTACCAGGCGTAGGACTGGCGGGAGGTGGGCATGGGGAAGAAGTACTGGAGCCCCTCGCGCACGAAGTCCTCCTCGCCGACTCCGCTGCGCCTCTCGGGCATGGAGTGCCGCAGGTGGCTCACCGGGTCGGAGACCGGGTAGCTGGAGCGGCGGTCGAGGCGGACGGAGTCGTGGATCTCGCTGGCGACCCGGCCGGAGATCTGCACCTGCGTGATGGCGTCCACGTTGACCTCGCCCTTCTTGGGGGCGCTGCTGGTGGTCAGGGTGAGGGTGTGCTGCGACTCCCGGACGACCAGGAAGCAGGAGGGCGGCATCTCGGTGAGGGGCACGTCGCGGCACTCGGGGCGGTGCTGGTTGTCCCGCGGCGGGCTGCCGTCGGCGGTGGGCACGCCGTGCACCATGGTGGAGGCGGGGCGGGTGCGGAACTCCTCCGTCATGCCGATCTCGATCGGCCGCATCTGCCCGATGATGAAGGGCGGGACCACCCCGGCGACGACGAACAGCAGCAGCGCGAGCAGCAGCAGCCGGATCGGGGTTCGTCGCAGAAAGGCCTCGGACACGGGCCCACCCTCTTCGTTTAAGATCACCGGCAGACACCCATCGACGTGAGGTCTGGTGGTGGTGGTGGACAAAATGGGAGGTGAACCGGTGTCCGGCTCGCCTGTTCCCCGTACATACTACAAACCGCGGCACCTGCCGGGGCTGGAAGGGCTGCGTGCGGTGGCGGCCCTCGGTGTGATTCTCACCCACGTCGCCTTCCAGACGGGCGTCGACCCGCGTTCCCCGTGGGGGTCGCTGCTCGCCCGCTTCGACTTCTTCGTCCCCGTGTTCTTCGCCCTGTCGGCGTTCCTGCTGTGGCGGGGGCACCACTCCGACAGGAGCTTGCCGACGATCACCCGGTACCTCCTCAACCGTGCCGGGCGCATCCTCCCCGCCTACCTGGGCTGCGTGGTGGCGGTGATCCTGCTGCTGCCGGAGGCGTCGACCATGTCGGGGGAGCAGGTCGTGGCGAACCTCACGCTCACGCAGGTGTACGTCGCGGACGGCCTGGCGCCGGGGCTCACGCACCTGTGGTCGCTGAGCGTCGAGGTGGCCTTCTACCTGGCCCTGCCGCTGCTGGCCCTGACGGTCGGCCGTCTGCCCCGGAGCGGCCGCGTCGGCCTGGTCCTGGGTCTGGCGGTGCTGTCCCTGGGCTGGGCCTTCCTGCCCTGGGTGGCGTCCGGCCCGGACGCGGCGGCGGGCATTCCGAACCGGCAGATCTGGCCGCCGGCGTATGCGGCGTGGTTCGCGGTGGGGCTGCTCGCCGCAGAGGTGGAGGGGCGCGTCCCCGGCTGGTTCCGCCGGGCGCTGGGAGCGCGCTGGGTCTGGTGGTGGGTGGCCCTGGCGGCGGCGTGGATCGCGGGCCAGGAGTGGTTCGGGCCGGTGGGTCTGACGCACCCGGAGCCGGAGGAGTTCGCCCGTCGCGTGGTGGCGGGGACGGTCTTCGCCTTCGCGGTCGTCGTCCCCGAGGCCCTCGACCCCGGCGCGCGGGGTGGCCGGTGGCTGGTCACGCCGCTCATGCAGGCGCTGGGGCGCTGGTCCTACTCGATCTTCCTGTGGCACGTGGCGATGCTCTCGCTGGCGTTCCCGCTCCTGGGCATCGAGTGGTTCTCCGGTGGTTTCTGGCCCGTGCTGCTGGTCACGCTCGGGTTGACGCTGCCGGTGGCGGCCGCGAGCTACGTCTTCCTCGAGGAACCGGGCAAGAGGCTGGTGAGGGCGGCGACGAGCAGGAGCGCCAGGGCGGTGGAGTCGCCGGCGTAGTCGGCCACCGGCCACGGCCCGCGCGCGAGCCACGCCCCGGCCACGCCGACGAGGCTGAACGCGAGCAGCCCCGCCGGGATGACCGTGATCCGGCGGACCACCAGGGTGGCGGCGGCGGCGAGCAGACCCGGCCAGCCCGCAACGAGGAGCGCCGTGGCCGCACCGAGGAGCACGAGGCTCCGCGACGCCTCCTCCTCCCGGGGCGGCTCCTCCCGGCGGCGGGTGAAAACCAGGACGGCCCCCGCCGCCAGCACCGTGAGCAGGGCGAGCGCCCCGCCGCCGAGGAGCAGCCCCCGGTAGAGGCCGTCGGCCGCGAACGAGAGGGTGACGGTGCCGGCCGCGCCCGCCGGGATGAGGAAGGCCTGGGTGGCGGCGTCGACGGTGCGGGGTTCCAGGGGCACGCCGTCGAGGGTGGCCTCCAGGCCCGGGTTCGCGGCGCGGCCGGTGACGAGGAGGCGGTCGGTGGGCGCGGCGGAGAGGCGCGGCCCGGTGGGTTCCCAGGCGGGGGAGGGGTCGAAGCCCTCCTCGGTGAGGGTGACCCAGGCGGCGTCGGTACGCAGCGTGTGGGGTCCGGGGGCGAGCTCGACGAGGTCGCCGGGGGCGTGTTCGGTGTCGTCGAGGGTGACGGGCCCGGGGGCGTCGAGAAGCAGCGTCAGCGGGCGGGGGGCGGTGAACGCGCGGATGAGCGTGCCGGTGTCGGTGGTGAGCCGCTGGAAGAGGAACTGCCGCACGTCCGGGGACGTGTCGGGCACGGTGACGATCCGCCCGAGCGGGTGACCGGCGACCGTCACCTCCGCCAGGCCGACCGGTTCCGTCAGCGTGACGCGCAGGCTCTCGTGCGTGCCGGGGAGGGTGACGGTGACGGGCTCCGCGCCGAGGTCGACCTCGGTGCCGTTGACGTCGACGACCGTCTCCCCGGTGGCGTGGAGGGTGACCTCGGGGTCCTGCATCACCTGCTCCGGGGTGAGCTCCAGCCACTGCCCCTCCGCGGGGCCCGGGCTCGGCCACCAGGCGGTGTCGGGGTGGCCGTCGACGGCCGCCGTGGGCGAGCGCGCCGGGTCCGCCCCGCCGAAGCTGGTGGCGTCGGAGGCGGAGGAACTGGCCGTGACCTGCCCGCCGTGCTCCACCACGCGGGTGCGGGGACCGGAGGAGGGGTAGTCGGGGACGGCGTTGCGCACGTCCGCTCCCTCACTGAGGCCGGCCAGGGGAGCGGAGACCGCGCCCGCGAGCGTGCCGTAGTTGCGTACCGCCAGCACCGGGGTGTCGGTGACGATCTCCGCGTCCCCGTCGACGAGCACCCGGGGGCCGGGACCGTGGAGCATGTCGAGCACGGCGAGCACCTCGCCGCCCCCGGCCACCCGGACCGGCTGCTGCTCGGTGAGGGTCCAGTCGGCGTGCGGGTCGAGGATGAGCACCTCGACCCCGCCGAAGCGGTGCAGCGTGGTGCCGGTGGCCTGCGCGAGGGGCCGCAGGTTCAGCCCCCCGTCCTCCTCGGCGCCGTCGAGGTCCTTCCGGTTGAGCAGGGCGCCGATGCCGAGGCGGCGCAGCGACTCCGCGCCGGCGACCGGGTCGTGGTGGAGCACGGCCATCACCCCGTCGAGCCCGCGGATCGCCTCGGGCGGGACGAGGGGGACGGCGTCGCGGACGGCCCAGGGGACGTCGAGAAGCGGCTGCGCGGGTTCGTCACGGGTCCAGCCCCAGGTCTGCCGCGCGAACGACGTCTCCGGGACGATGAGCGTGCGCGTGCCCGCGGCCTCGCGGTTGAGCAGGTTCGCGGCCTCCTGCCAGTAGCCGGGCACGTGCTCCCACGTGCCACGCGGCAGCAGCCGGCCCGACCAGGCGGGGGCCAGGGCGGCGACGCCCACGACGAGGACCAGCACGGCCGCCGCTTCACGACGCCCCGGGTGCAGCGTCCGCGGCACCGGCAGCCGCGTGCCCAGCCCGGCCACGCCGATGAGCAGGGGGATGCGCACCAGGGGGTCGAACTTGTGGAGGTTGCGGAAGGGGGCGAGGGGGCCGTCGAGAAGCGCGAGCCACTGGGGGCCGAGCGGGCCGTGCGCCGCGCCGAGGACGGTGACGCCCACGAGCAGCATGCCGACCCACAGGCCGCGGTGCGGGGTGCTGCGCAGGGTGAGACCCCACAGGCCGAGCGCCGCCACGGCGGTGGTGAGCAGCACGAAGGT
>Ga0123329_1003651_pt1 | contig 12549 bp, 6 predicted proteins | sample BioC12SIPDNA_FD_89703 | JGI IMG/M metagenome (GOLD analysis project Ga0123329, IMG submission 89703) | Anaerobic biogas reactor microbial communites from Washington, USA - Biogas_R1_B C12 SIP DNA | ecosystem: Engineered > Bioreactor > Anaerobic > Unclassified | place: Washington, USA | collected... | reverse complement strand
GCCTGTCGACACGATCAGCGTATTCTGCAGCCACAACATAAAGCTGCGCCGCGGCCCCAGCAGGCGCTCGAACTGGATCGTCGTCCACGGTCTGGGCCAGAGGACCGACTCGAACAGGGTGATCTGTAGCTCGGCCTTGAAGGCGGTGACGAGCACCCAGTAAAAGGGCGCCAGCTCGAAGGCCAGCACGGCAAGGGTGAGCAGGACCGGCACGGCGCGATAGACGATGCGCCCGCCGCGCGTGCCGGCGCCCAGGGGCCGGGCGATCGTGCCCCATGCCCTGGCGACGGCGGTCTCGATGACGTCGTGGGTGGCCCAGAGGAGGCGCATCCCGCGGGCCACCAGTCGGCGCGCGGGCCGCGTGAGGCGGCTCAGGGGGCCGGCGGCCGCGTCGGCCGGCACCTGCGTTCCCTCTCCCTCTACGATGGCCCGCCCGAGGATGGCGATGAGGGCGACGAACACCGGCGCCCCGGATAATGCCACGGCCACCCCCTTCCCCATCTGTCGTCGGGCCAGCTGATAGGCAAGCACCGAGTACACCTTGGTCACGTTCATCGGCCCGCCGCCGGTGAGCAAAAAGATGAGACTGAACTCGTTGAACGACCAGATGGCGCACAGCAGGAACGCCACGACGGCCGCGTGGCGCAGCCCGGGGAGGGTCACGTGGAGGAAGCGTCGCCACGCGCCGGCGCCGTCGATGGACGCCGCCTCGTACAACTCGACGTCGATCCCCTTCAGCCCCGCCAGGAGGGTGATGGTGGCGAAGGGGATACGCTGCCAGACGTTGACCAGGATGACGCTGGGGAGGGCGGTGGTCAGGCTGCCAAAGAAGGGAAACCCCCTCTCGATGAGGCCGACGCCGATGAGGACGCGATTCACGCCGCCGTAGAGCGGGTCGAGGAGCGCCCGCCAGGTGAGGGCGCGCACGATCTCGGGCATGACCCAGGGGAGGAGTACCAGGGCGGCCACGAGGCCGCCGCGCGTCCCCATGCGGTGGATGAGAAGCGCCGCCACGAGGGCAGCCGTCAGCGAGATGGCCACCGACCAGACGGTGTACTGGGCCGTCACGGCGACGGATTCGCGAAAGAAGCGATCCGCCCACAGGGCGCGATAGTTGGCCAGCCCCACAAAGGGGCCGATCTCCTGGCTGATGGTGCGCGTAAAGCTGATGTAGGTGGCGCGCGCAAAGGGATAGGCGATGAGCCCACCCATGATAACAAAGGTGGGCAGCATAAAGAGGTATGCGGTCGCAAAGTCTGTCCCAAGCACTGCCCGCAGGCGTCGCTGCAGGGGGGTGACCTGGCGCCAGCGCTCGACGGGGCTCAGGCGGGTGGTGAAGCCGCGAGAATCAAGATCCATGCGCGAACTCGTTGCTCTCTCTACACGGTGTGGCCGCCGTAGCGCGGACGCATCGCGGGGCCGGCGGCGGAGCGTTCCCCCGCCAAGGGGCAGGGCAGGGGCGCTGGCCGGGGTTGCCCTGGCCTGACACGTTGGGAGGGAGAGGATGTCTCTCCCTCCCATGCGTGACTCCTCGTGACTCGGGGCGTGTGAAGGCTCACCCGCCGCCCTTGACGGCGCCCGCCGTGAGGCCGGCGACCATGAAGCGCTGGCCCAGCGAGTAGAGGATCAGCACCGGTACCGCCATCAACAGCGCCGCGGCCGACAGCTCACCCCACGGGAGCACGTCGCCGATGATCATCTGGGCCAAGCCCACGGGGATGGTCATCTTGCTCTCGCTCTGGATAAAGACGTAGGCGAATAGAAACTCGCTCCAGGCCTGGGTGACGCCAAAGAGGGCTACGGCCAATAGGGCTGGCTTGGTGAGAGGGAGCACCACCTTGAAGAAGGTCTGGAAACGGTTGCAGCCGTCGATCAGCGCCGCCGCCTCCAGCTCCTCGGGAATCGAGGAGTAGTAGCCCATCATTAGCCAGATGGCAAAGGGCAACCCAAAGGTGGGATAGGATAGGATTAGCGTAAAGAGTGTGTTCGTAAGGTGCAACCAGGTAAAGAGGCCATACAAAGGGATTACCATCATGATCCCAGGCATGAGATAGGCTACCAGCACAGAGTTCGACAATGCGCCCGCCCCCTTCCATCGCAGGCGGGTCAGGGCGTAAGCGCTCAGGGAGGCGACGATCGTGGAAATCAGCGGGGTGATGCACGAGATCGTTACTGTGTTCCGTAGCCAGATCACAAAGTTGCGCGCCGGCCCGAGGAGCCTCTCGAACTGCTCGAGCGACCACGGTATGGGCCAGCCCACGTTCTCAAAGCGGGTGATCTGTAGCTCGGTCTTGAAGGCCGTCACGATCACCCAGTAGAAGGGTAACAGCTCGAATATCACGAGCAACACCAGTGCGACGATGGGCAACACCTGCCCAGACCGGCGGCGCCGATGGCGCCGCGCGACTGACGCGCTACCGTGGGGGGCTGAGGAGGCCCTGGCGAACAGATTGCCGAGAAGGCCAAGGAGCCACTCGACCAGGTCGTTGGCGAGCCAAAACAGGGCGAGCACGAGACGCAGGAGTTGCTGAAACGGCCACGCGATCACCGACAGGAGGTGCGACAGTGGGCTTGGCCCTCGGCTCACGGACTCGGTGGCGTACAGGCGCCGGCCGCTCATCATATAGCGCCCCAGAATGATGATAAAGATCCCCAGAACGGGTGCCATGGTCATGGAGACGGCGATGCCCGGACCGTAGCGCAGGCCACCGATGGCATAGTTGTATGCCAGGATAGAGTATACCTTGGTGGCGTCCATGGGGCCGCCGCCGGTGAGCAGGAAGATCAGTCCAAAGGAGTTGAACGTCCAGATCGTCGAGAGGAGCGTCACGACGATGATGACGTAGCGAAGGCCGGGCAGGGTAATGTGCAGGAACTGCCGCCAGGCCGAGGCACCGTCGATGGCCGCCGCCTCATAGAGTTCCATGTCAATCGCCTTCAGGCCGGCCAGAAGGTTTATGGTAAAGAAGGGGATGCCCTGCCAGAGGTTCACCATGATCAAGGTGGGCAGGGCAGTGTCCACCCCCGTAAGGAATGGGAGAGGTTTGTCGACAAAGCCCAGGGTGATGAGCAGCCGGCTCACGCCCCCGTAGAGAGGGTCGAGCAGGCTCTTCCAGGTGATGGCGCGCACGACGTCGGGCATGATCCATGGGAGTAGGACTAGGCCCGTCCAGAATGAAGCCTTGTTGCCCAGACGGTTCAGCAGCACCGATGCCAGGATACCCACCGTGAGCTTGAGAAAGACCGCTGAGAGCGTGAACTTGGCCGTGATGACCACCGACCGCCGGAAGAAGATGTCGTTCCACAAGTTCTTGTAATTCAGCAGTCCGACAAACGGGCCGATATCGCGCGTGGTGGTGTTGGTGAAGCTGATGTACAGGGCACGAACAAAGGGATAGGCGATCAGCCCACCCATCAAGATAACCGTGGGTGCCATAAAGATGTAGGCCACGTTCCAGTCCTGGCCGAGGGTACGTTGCAGCCGTTTCGTTAGGGTCTGCTGCAGCACTGGCGTGGCGACGCGTGACTGGGTCGGCAGCACATCGGCCATGCGGCTCTTCTCCTCAAGTGGTAAGGCGCCCCTGGCGCGTAGCGATGTCGAGGCGCCTCCGCTCGATACCAAGGCTCACAAAAGACTGTTGAGGGCGTCGCCCTTCGAGGGACGACGCCCTCAACGTCTGGCGGGGCCTCTAGGTCCGCGTCAAAAGACGACGTTGATCGGCGCGACGCCCGCGCCGATCAGCTATGCCTTCTCGCCGGGCAGATCAAACTCCTTAAAGATCTGCACGTAGCGATCGTGGCAGGTCTTGACCGCCTCGGCCACCGGTGTGCCGCGCAGGATATCGGCTACCATGTCGTTCTGGATGCCGGCCGAGCCCGCCGCGGCCAGGGCTGGGTTGTGCGCGGGGCCGGGGTAGGTTTGGGGCACCTGATCGCCCGCGGGCGACATGGCCACCGTCTCCTGCTCCAAAGCGACCTGGTTCGTCGGGATATACTTGGACTCCCGCCACAGGTTCTCGTAGCAGGGTAGCGCGAAGCCTGGGGCGTTGGCATAGATGCCGTCCATCATGTCAAGGTCGAGCACAAAGTGACGCACCGCCTCGCGAGCGGCATCGGGGTTGCGGCCACCCTTCAGTAGCATAAAGTTGTTGTGCCCTAGGCTGTTGAACTCGGTGTGCACCGGGCCGCCCGGAGGCGCATGGAAACCGGTGTCGTCCTTGATGGGGTTGCTGTCCAGGATGGCCTTGCCGTATACCGTGCCGCCGTTGAAGGTGTAGGCCAGCAGCCCGGCGAGGTACGCCTCGTTGTTGCTCATGTCGGTCCATGCCAGGATGCCCGGCGGCAGCATCGGCGCCCACTTTTCGTCCATGTAGATGGAGGTCATCCAGGTCATCGCCTCGACCATCTCGGGCGAGTCAAAGGTCACGAACTGGCCCGTCTCGTCCTGGATGTAGGCGCCCCAGCCATGGGTGATGCGGTTGCGAAACCAGTTACCATCGTTGCTAGCATTGATGGTGACGCCCCATCCGTATAACTCGTTCGCGGGGTCCGACACTTCCAGACAGGCCTCCCACATGTCGGTGAAGAGGCGTATCTTGTGGATGTCGATCCCCTTTGCTTCCCAAGCGGAGCGCCGGAACCAGCCGCCATCGGAACGGGCAAAGTAGGGCACTGCCCACCACTGGTCGTCCAAGATATAGTCCATCTTGGCGCGGGCGTTCGTATCGCCCCACTTGGCGACCGCCTCCTCCACGAGATCGGTCACCGGGTCGAGCACCATCAGGCGCCGCAGGTTGGTGATACTCGAGTCGTGCATCAGGATATCAGCAGGCGTGCCGGCGGCCGCGGCGGCGGCCAGCTTTTCCTGGAACGGGGTGCCGACCGTATAGCCCGCCTCGTAGGTGATGTCGAGGGGCCAGCCGCGCTCCTTGCAGAAAGCGGTCATCTCGGCCCGCCACCAATCGTTCATGGCCGGGAAAAAGTCCTTCTTCTGCAGCACCCAGAAGGATCCCTGAACCCTGACCTCCGGCGCCTTCTCGACCTCGACGACGCGGGTCACCTCCTTCTCGACGACCTTTTCGACGACGGCCGTCTCTTTGACGACCTTTTCGACCTCGACCGTTTCCTTGACGACCTTCTCGACGACGGTCGTGACCTCGACGATCTTGGGCTGACATCCGGCAACGAGTAGGCCCGCTCCCATGGCGCTCAGGCGGAGCAGATCGCGTCGCGTCATGCCGGCCCTGAGGGTTTCGTCAGACATGCCTTTCCTCCAGTTATGCCAGAGCTTCCGCTCATCCTTGGGCGAGGGCGCGCCCTCGCGACACCTCGAGGCACTCACCGGATTCTGCTCGAATAGGCACCCTCCCCGAAAAACATGAGCCCGAGGCTAGAGCGCTCCCGGTTTGGCTGGGGGCTCTATCTCGGGCTGCTGGGTGCGGCGGAGACGCGCCGCGCGATGGATGGTGTGCTCTGCATGGCCTCCAACGATGGGCGAGGCCTGAGGGCTGGAGAGGACCGGCGCCGGCGATACCGCTGCCCGGCGCCTCGTATCAGGGGTAAACGCAAACGCGCCGGCATCTGCCGGCGCGTCAAGATCGCAGTCAGTGTCCCACATCATGGCAGGGCCGTATAGGGCCCTTGGCGCCCAGGCAAGGCGATGTAGCGGCTTGGGGGGGCAGTCCGGTCGGGCAAGGCAACCACAACGCACGTGCATGCCTCCTGGCCAGAGAACGCTGCTACAAACCCAGGTCAATGATGTGAGCGCAGTTCGTCGATGCGTGCAAGGCGGCGAACGCAATGCTTTGTTAATGGTGAGACGCAAACCCGATGCAGTGCTTGGCAGCCGGTGGTCTGGCCGCGAAAACCGGAGCTTGCGGACACATTTGCATTATGAAGCAGGAAGCGATGCCTGTCAAGTGTTGTGGCGCAGGCGTCATGTACGTGTCAGGGGCATGTCAGGCCCGCGACGGCGCCGAACAGCGACACGCCCGCCGTAGCGACGGCGGGCGTGCCATGGGGCAGATATGGGTTCGGCGGGCGTCCCCTAACGGGCGTCGCCTAGACGTCGAGGTTCTCGACCTCCTTGGCGTGGGTGAGGATGAACTTGCGCCGCGGCGGCACGTCACCGCCCATGAGCATGTCAAAGGTCTGGTCAGCCAGGGCCGCGTCCTCCAGGCTGATCTGCAGGAGGGTGCGCCGCGCGGGGTCCATGGTCGTCTCCCAGAGCTGGTCGGGGTTCATCTCCCCCAGTCCCTTGTAGCGCTGGAGCGATATGCCGCGGGCGCTCAGCTTGCCCAGTACCTCCTCCTTCTCCTCCTCGGTGTACACGTACTGCGACTGGCGCCCGGCGGTGATGCGATACAGCGGCGGCTGCGCCAGATACAGATGCCCGCTGGTGATGAGGGGCTCCATGTACCGGTAAAAGAAGGTCAACAGCAGGGTGGTGATGTGGGCGCCGTCCACGTCGGCGTCGGTCATGATGACGATCTTGTCATAGCGCAGGCTGTCGGTGTTGAACTGGTCGCCCACGCCGGCGCCGATGGCCTGTACCAATGCCTTGATCTCGTTGCTCTTGAGGGCGTGGTCCATACGCGCCTTTTCGACGTTGAGGATCTTGCCGCGCAATGGGAGCACGGCCTGGAAGCGGCGGTCTCGCCCCTGCTTGGCCGAACCCCCGGCCGAGTCGCCCTCGACGATGTACAGCTCGGTGCGCGTCGCGTCGCGGTCCGAGCAGTCGGCGAGCTTGCCGGGCAGGGTGCTGGTCTCAAGCGCCGTCTTGCGGATGACGAGTTCGCGCGCCTGCCGGGCGGCCGCGCGGGCACGGGCGGCCGTGAGCGACTTGCGGATGATGGAGGACGATTCTTTGGGATTCTGCTCCAGCCAGGCGCTGAACGCCTCGCCAAAGAGGCTGGCAACCTGACCGGTAAGCTCGGCGTTGCCCAGTTTGGCCTTGGTCTGGCTCTCGAACTGCGGGTCGGAGAGCTTGACACTGATGATGGCCGTGAGGCCCTCGCGCACGTCCTCGCCGGCAAAGTTCTCGTCCTTGTCCTTGAGGAGGCCCGCGCGCCGCGAGTAGTCGTTCAGCGAGCGCGTCAACGCGCTGCGGAACCCCGTCACGTGGGTGCCGCCGTCCACCGTGTTCACGTTATTGGCAAAGGCGAACACCGACTCGGCATACCCCTCGGTGTACTGCAGCGCCACCTCGATGGTCGTGCCCTCGATGGAGCCCTCGATGTAGAATGGCTCGTGCATGCGCTTGCGGTTGCGGTTCATGTAGCGCACGAACGACTGGATGCCGCCCTGAAAGTGGAAGGTCTGCTCCGAGCCGTCGCGCCGGTCGAGAAAGTGGATCGTCAGGCCGCGCGTGAGGAACGCCATCTCCCGAAAGCGCTGGGCCAATGTCTTGAAGCGGTAGTCCAGCGTGTGGATGATCTCATCGTCGGGCAGGAAACGCGTGCACGTGCCGTGCCCCTCCGCAGGGCCATGGTCGACCACGGGGGTGACGGGGATGCCGTGCTCGTAACGCTGGGAGTAGCGGCGCCCGTCGTAGCGAACCTCCACTTCGAGCCAGCGGGAGAGGGCGTTCACGGCGGACACGCCTACGCCATGGAGGCCGCTGGCTACCTTGTAGCCGCCGCCGCCAAACTTGCCGCCGGCGTGGAGCACGGTGTGCACCACCTCGAGCGTGTTACGGCCGGTCGTCCTTTCCTCACCCACGGGGATGCCGCGTCCGTTGTCGGACACCATCACCGCGCCGTCCTCTTCGATGACGACCTCGATGCGGTTGCATACCCCGGCCAGGGCCTCGTCGATCGAGTTGTCCACCACCTCGGTGACGAGGTGGTGCAGGCCGCGAATGTCGGTGCTGCCGATGTACATACCCGGCCTGCGGCGAACTGCCTCCAGGCCCTCGAGGACCTGGATGTCTGCCGCCGAATAGGCAAGTGCCGTATCAGCCATGGGTGTCTGTACTCCTCTGCTGTTGCATCTCGCGCCACATGGCCACGCGATCACGGTAAAAGATAAAAGCTGCGGCCGTCAGCCCCGAACCGACATAGGCGTTCCCCACGATGGCGATCACCGTGCCCGAGGGGATCTCCATGATGTTGCGCCAAATCAGCGACAGGCCGCTGCCGATGACATTCGTCAACAGAATCAGTCCGAGCGCCGACCAAAAGCTCGTTCGCACCACGAGAAAGCTCGACCACAAGGCGCGCAGGGGGCTCTCCTCCGCCATGGTGACCGCCTGAGGCACGAAGAATAGATAGAGCAACACCCACAACACCAGCGCCCAGACGATGAACGCCAGGGGGCCGAGAATGAGGCTGGCGGACAGTGCAGACATGAGCGCGATGCCCAGTGGCACGACGATGAGCAGCAGCCGGAGCCAGTAGCGCGGTACCGACTGCAGCAACGTGCTGATACGGATCCCCTCGCCGCGCACCTCCTGCCCCAACATGGCAAGAAAGACGCACGCCACGAGCAGGCCCACCAGCAGGATCGCCGCCTGCAGCCCGAACATCTGCCCGTAGCTGGTGACCTCGATGATGCGGTCCACCTCCGGGTTCACCGGGCGAAGCGCCGCGATGCTGGGCATCCCCAGGCGGCCCCAGGCCAACAGCGCCAGCAGGTTCGTCCTGCCCACCGTGGCCTGAATCTCCTCGGCCATCACCTGGAACGTTTCCGCCATGCCGGCGTCTAGGCCGCCCCCAGGCGCCATCATCCGCATGGTGGTCTGCAACGTCGCGAGCGCATCACGAATGACCGGGGCCACCGAGAGCTTGGGCCCCAGCCAGAGAAAGACGTCCAGCGCCACCGGTACGATAATGACCCAGAGGCGCTTGGTGACGGTGCCGAACCCCGCGGACAGCGTGTCGATGATGCTCAACGGTTCGATAACCTCCTATTGACGGTATTTTAGCACAAATGATCGGCATTCCCAAGCGCCCATTTTAACGGGGGCACAAGTGGCAGGTGACAGGTTGCAGGCCTCAGCGCCTCCACCCGCCAAAGCCTGCAACCTGTCACCTGAGACCTGTAACAGCCCTCATCGAGGTGTGAAGGTTGTGCGCGAGATGTCGTGGCGCTAGTATACACGCGGGGGGGGATCCATGGGTAATGTGATCACGCTGACGACGGATTTCGGCGTTCACGACGGGTACGTGGCGGCCATGAAGGGCGTCATCCTGAGGATCGCGCCGGGCGTGAGCCTTGTGGACGTCAGCCATGACGTAGCGCCGCAGGACGTCGCGGGAGCGGCGTACCTCCTGGCGGGGGTCTACCGCTTCTTTCCGCCCGGGACGGTGCACCTCGTGGTCGTCGACCCGGGAGTTGGCACGCAGCGGCGGGGCCTGGCGGTGCGCGCCGACGAGCAGCTGTTCGTCGCTCCCGATAATGGTGCGCTGACGCCGGTGCTCGATGCGGCGACGCGCATCGCGATCGTCTCACTTACCAATGCCCGCTATTGGCTGGGCGAGGTGAGCCACACCTTTCACGGGCGCGACATCTTTGCTCCCGTGGCGGCACACCTCGCCCGCGGCGTGCCCCTCGAGGAGCTGGGGGTCTCGATCGGCGATCCGGTACGCCTGGGGCTGCCCGAGCCGCGGGTGAGGGGGGGCCTCGTCGAGGGCACGGTGGTGTGGGTAGACCACTTTGGCAACCTGGTGACCAACATCCCGGCGGGGGCGCTTCCCCCAGATGAGACCTACCGCGTCACGGTGGGGCACCTAACGGTGACGGGGCTGTTCACCACCTACGGACAGGTGCGCGCTGGGCAGCCCCTGGCCCTCGTCGGCAGCCACGGGTACCTCGAGGTGGCCGTGCGCGAGGGGAGCGCCGCCGAGATGGCGGGCGCCGGTCGGGGCGCCATGGTGCGCGTCGAGCCGGCGCCTTGATGCTCGCGCGCTGGCGCGGCGAGGGCAACCCCGCCGCGCCGCTGGCCGGTACAGCTGCGAGCGACGGCGCTAGCCCGCCGGGGTCGGCGTCGCCGTGGCGGGCGCCTCGGTGGTCGCTGGCGTTGCCGTCGGTACCTCCGTGGGGGTCTCGGTGGGCACCTCCGTCGGCGTCGGCGTGGCCGCTTCGGTCGGCGTCCGTGTCGGCGTCTCCGTCGGCGCTATCATCCCAGCACCCTCCTCCGGCGGCCCCTGGAGATCGATGAGCAGATCGCGCAGGGCGACGAAAAAGGCGTCGAACGCCTCGACGCGATCCTGCACGTTGCCGACCGTCTCCTGCAGCGACTCGACCGTCCCTTCCAGGCTCGACAGCGACTGGTCGAGCGCGCTCACGCGCCGGTCCAGCGAGCGCAGCGAGACGCTCACCTGCTGACGAAGCGCATCCATCTCGCCGCGTACGGCCTCCACGTCTTCGGCCGCCTGCCCCACTTCGGCCTCCAACGCGTCGATGCGGCCCACAGCCGTCTCCAGTTCACCGGCGCGCTGCTCCAGGTCCGCCGCCCGCTGCTCCAGCTCTCCGGCGCGCCCGGCCACGTCGTCGACGCGCCCGGCGATCTGCTGTTGATTGGTCGCCAGCGCATCGAGGTTGCTGCTCAGGGCGTCCACCTCGCGGCCAGAGGCAAAGTTGAGCGTGCCCGTGAGGAGCAATAGCAGGAGCAGCGTCAACAGGACGCCGGCAAGCCCTCCCAGCAGCGCCGCCAAGGCCAGGCTCCAAGGCGACCGCCCGCCATCTCGGCGTTCGCGCGTCTCCCGCGGGCCCTCGGGTGGCGGCGGCGCGCCCGCGCCCGTGGCCCGCTCCGGCGGCGCGCCCTCGGCCGGAGGCTCCTCTACCGTGGGCGGTTGCTCCTCCACGGGAGGTGGCGGCTCCGCAGCCGCCCTTGGCGTCTCGACGGTGTCGGTCCAGGGCGCCGGCGGGCCGCCGGGGGTGGCGCGGTACGGAGGTCCGACGGGCTCCTCCGGCGCCTCCTCCGGCGCGCCGGCGACCTCTCCCTCCGGCATGGCGGGCTCGTCGGCTACCTGAGAGACCTCCGGCCCTTCCTCCATCTCACCCTCCGGCACGGCGGGTTCCCAGGCAACCTCGGGGGCCTCCTCTGGCCCCTCCTCGATCTCGCCCTCCGGCATGGGAGGTTCCACGGGGATGCGCTCCCCTTCCTCGGACGTAGGGGAGGCGGCCGGGGCCTCCTCAGCCTCGGGTTCGAGATCCTCTACCGGCGGGACCTCGGGGATGCGCTCCTCGCCACCCTCCTCGGGCCTCGGCGTGCCCGACTCGTCCTCATACGCGTTCGGCCGTTCGGTTCCCATAGCATACGATCCTTTCATCGGGGCGGTGTCCGGCGCCGCGGCGCCCGGCACGGCGATCGCTCCATACACCGAGTCGCCCGGCACCGACGGCGTGGCCGCGTCGGCGAGCGCTGGCGGCACCTCGATGGTCAGCTGTGGACCGATGCGCCGCAGCATGGCCGGCCCGATCCCCGGGACGGACGCCAGGTCCGCCAGGGACGCGAACGGGCCGTGCTCGTCGCGATAGGCGACGATGCGCCGGGCCAGCACCTCGCCCAGGCCGCGGATGCGCTGCAGCTCTGATGACGGGGCCTCGTTGAGGCGAATCGGAAACTGGGAGGGCGTGCCCTCGGTAGCCATGGTTCCGGCCTCCTTTCGGCGAGTCGGGCGTGGATTGTGGGTACAGGGGTGATTTGAGGGTGGGTTCCGCTCTTGGACGTTCTTGCGGGCCATTGTACCACAGGGGTGAAGCTGCCGCTACTCCAAGCGGTGTAGTCTGGCGATGGCGTCTATCAGCGGGTTCACATCGGTCTCGGGTTCTCTAGCCGGACCGAGGGGATCGTCGCCGTCCTCATCCATCAGGGAGGCCAAGGTGCCGCGGACGCCGTGGGCCAACACGGTGGTATCATAGCCACCTTCGAGGGCAACGACGATGCGGCCCTGGCACAACGCCCGCGCCAGCGCGGTGAGGTCATCCATCATGGCGCGGTACCCCGAGAGGGAGAGGAGCATCCACGACAGCGGATCGGCCCAATGAGCGTCGTAGCCGATGGACACGAGCAACAGCTCGGGCGCAAAGCGGCGCACGGCGGGCACGACCAGCCGCTCGAACGCCTGACGGTAGCCCACATCCCCCGTGTGCGGGGGTAGGGGGACGTTCAGCACCGTCCCCTCGCCGGCGCCCGAACCGATCTCGCGCCAGTGGCCGGTGCCGGGGAAGAGGGGGTACTGGTGCAGCGAGACATAGAGCACGCTGAGATCCGATGCGAACGCCTCGGCGGTGCCGTTCCCGTGGTGCACGTCGATATCGACGATGGCCAGCCGCTCGACGCCGGCGACCTCCAGCGCCCAACGGGCGGCCACGGCGACGTTGTTGAACAGGCAGAACCCCATGGCGCGCGCGGCCGTGGCGTGGTGGCCGGGCGGTCGCACCAGGGCGTACGCCGATGAGACCCTGCCGGCCAGCGTGGCATCCGCGGCGGCGATGACGCCGCCGGCCGCCAACCGGGCTACCTCATAGCTCCGCGGGCCGATCACGGTGTCATAGTCCACCGCACCGCCGCCCGCCTTGGCGATGCGCTGGACCGTGTCGATG
>Ga0123329_1003644_pt1 | contig 12571 bp, 14 predicted proteins | sample BioC12SIPDNA_FD_89703 | JGI IMG/M metagenome (GOLD analysis project Ga0123329, IMG submission 89703) | Anaerobic biogas reactor microbial communites from Washington, USA - Biogas_R1_B C12 SIP DNA | ecosystem: Engineered > Bioreactor > Anaerobic > Unclassified | place: Washington, USA | collected... | reverse complement strand
GCAACAAATACCGTAAGAAATACAGATGGTGATCAAGGTGACAGACATCACAGTAAATCAGCTCAACGTCCACTTCGACAAGGCTCATGCCCTGAAGGACGTAAGTATGAAGATAGGGAAGAACAAGATAACGGCCATCATCGGCCCTTCAGGCTGCGGGAAGAGCACGTTCATCCGCTGCATCAACCGCATGAACGACCTCATACCCTCGGCCAGGGTGACCGGGGACGTGCATGTGGATGGGACCAATATCTACGACCCCAGGGTCGATGTCACCGATATCCGGAAGAAGATAGGGATGGTGTTCCAGAAGCCCAACCCCTTCCCCAAGACCATCTTCGAGAATATCGCCTACGCCCCCCGGATCCACGGGACCAGGAGAAAGGAGGACCTGAACCGGATCGTGGAGAGGTCCCTGAGGAGGGCGGCGTTATGGGAGGAGGTCAAGGACAGGCTGAACAAGAGCGCCTACGATCTCTCTGGGGGGCAGCAGCAGAGGCTGTGCATAGCCCGGACATTGGCTATAGAGCCTGAGATCATACTCTTCGATGAGCCGTGCTCGGCACTGGACCCCATCGCCACGGCCAAGATCGAGGACCTACTGATCGACCTTAAGAAGGACTACACCGTGGTCATAGTCACTCACAACATGCAGCAGGCCGCTCGTGTGGCCGACTGTACAGCGTTCTTCTATCTGGGCGAGCTCATCGAGTACGGGAGTACCAGGGACCTGTTCGAGAAGCCGGAAAAGGACTTGACCGAGCAATACATTACAGGGAGGATGGGTTGAATGACCACCAGGATGCTGTTCAATGAGGAGATGAGGTCGCTGAACCAGGAGATCATCCGCATGGGGGACCTGGCCAGAGAGATGATCAAAAAGGGCGTCCAGGCCTTCCTGGAGAACGATGCGGACCTCCGCAGTAAGGTCGAGGAGCTGGACCATCAGATCTACCTCACCGAGCAGGCCATCGAGAAGCACTGCGTGGAGATAGTCGCCCTGCACCAGCCGGTGGCCGGGGACCTCAGGATGGTCACCACCAGCCTGAAGATCATCACCGATCTGAACCGCATCGGCCGCTATGGCCAGGACATCTCCGAGCTCGCCGGAAACGGAGAGGGGGGGAAGAGGATGAAGAAGCTGGTGGCCGTCCCCCTGATGGCAGAGCTGGTGATGGGCATGGTCAACGACGCCATCGGCTCCTTCGTGAACCGGGACGATGGCATGGCCAGGGGGCTGTTCATCAGGGATGACGAGATCGACAGCCTGTGGGACTCCATTTTCCGGGAGAGCCTCACCCATATGATGGAGGACCCCCGCAACATAGGGGTGGGCATCCACTACATCCTGGTGGCCAGGTACTTGGAGAGGATCGCCGACCACTCCTGCAATATCGGTGACAGAGTAGTGTTCATGGTCACGGGAGAGAGGATGGACCCTTACGCCAAGAAGCACCATGGAGAGACCAGACCGGTCCGGAGGTCCGATGACCATGACCTCGTGCCCACCGAGGGGTACTACTCCACGCACCTCTCGGAGAAATGAGCGGGCCAATGGCAGGCTCACGTGGGAGGATCTTGATCGGACAGGGGACCGGTCCTTGTCTCCGGTCGACCATCGTCTGAGCTGACTTTCCTGGACCTGTCTATCTCCAGCCCTCTGGCCTTCACCAGTTCCCAGGCCTCCCTGATGAGCTGAAGCGACCCGGAGGTCGACTCATGCCTCAGCCCAAGGTCGACCGCAAGCCGCTCAGAGTTGTTCCTGCACTGCTCCACGCATTCGATGCCGGTATCGATGAAAAGGATGCGGGAGAAACCATCCAGCATCATCCTGAGGAAGAACTCGGGCTCATATCCCTCATGCTCCAGGCAGTCCAGGTGGAACAAATGGACCAATCCCGGCATCCCTTTTTCGGCCCAACCCGCAGGGTAGAACCAGGTGATGCCCCCGTTGTTCTTCTCGCGGTGGTACCTCTCCGTGCTCATGAGGGTGGCGATGCAGTCCTCATGCTCCAGCATGATGACGGGGACCTTGACCTGGGACGGCAGGCCTTGGAGCGCCTGGCAGTGTCCATAGCCCAGGAACAGGACGTCCACCTCGGCAGGTAGGGCCTCGATCCTCTCCAGGATCACCTTCCTCAGTTCCACCGGATGGAGGTGAAGACCGAACTCCAGGTACTCTCTGTACACCACGTCGGGATCGCCGGCGGTGACGATGTCCAGTTCATGTCGGATCGCATCACAGCCCAGTATTCCTATCCTCATCATCCCAAGCCTCTCAGGAACGAAGCGTGTAAAACAAGGTCATTGGAGTATTTTGCCTTTAGCGTGCCCACACTGGGACCTGGACCTCCATGGGCCGTACCAGAAGCATCCTCCAGGGGCGTCTTGCGTGTGCACTTGTGTCAGGGTCACCCGGACCAGTTAGGCCATTTCCTCATCAACTTGTTCGAGTTACACCCTAGAGTGTGGAGCGAGGGGACGGCACAGGCCATCGCGTTGGTGATGCTGGTGGGTACAATGGTGGGGGCCTTGTTGCTGTCGATATGGAGCGGCTTCCTCCGGCGGGAAGATAACGTTCTTACCAGCAGGAGTCCGGGACCGGTCATGCGCTGGACATGGCCCGCAGTGGTCGCGACGCTCCATCTGTGGAGCCTGGGTGTGCTTCTCCTACCCGACCTGTTCTACCTCACCCCCAAGCTACCGGTGATAGTTCCCGGCCTCGTGCAGGGGCTGGGGGTGGTGCTATGGGCATCGAGCGGCATGATCATACTGTGGTCGACCCAGGTCATGGGAAGGGCCATGCGCCCTCAGGTCCTGGTGTCCCGGGAGCAGCAGCTGGTGACCCGGGGACCGTTCCGATGGGTCCGCCACCCCGTGTACGCTGGCAACATCATCGTGGGGCTCGGCATGGCTCTTACATTCCTCAGCATCCCCTGCCTTCTCCTGACCATCATCGCATCTATGATCGCTCTCCGCCGGACCTACATCGAGGAGGAGATGCTGAGCTCTCCCCTAGCCTTCGGTACTGAGTACGAGAGGTACAGAGCGTGCACGGGGAGGTTCCTCCCCCGCCGCTCCCGCTGATCCTCGAGCAGGGAGGCGGGCAGGCTCACATCTTCTTCGCGTATGATGCTATCCTCAGGGCGGGGATGAGGAGCAGGAGCGGGGTCAATCCCAACAGGATGACGTAATCCGGATTGCTGTCCATGTCCAGGAAGAAGAAAATGATGCCGAGGAGCATGAGGGCGATGCCCCCGAATATGAGCTGGCGCCCGCCGTAGCGGTTCAACCGGTCCCAGTTCTCCTCGCTCTCGAAGGACTTGGCCAGCCGGACGCCGTAGGTGTGGTTCATAGCTACCTTACCTCTCGCCATGGGGATCGATATCAGGACCACCACCAGGCCTACTATGAGGCTGGACAGTCCCAGCAGCAGGGAGGTCCATCCCACGATATCAACTGCTCCGCTGGTACCCCTTCCACTTGCTCTCCAGGTCGGGATCGTTGACGGTGTCCAGAACGTACTGCGCGAACTCGTCTCCCGTAGCACCGTTGGAACGCCCCGTCATGACCTTCCTCTTCTCGTACTGGATGCAGACCTCCAGGGCCATCTCCAACCTTCTGGCCTTGTCCACGAAGCCTATGTGATTGAGAAGCATGGCCGTGGCCTTGATCATGGAGGATGGATCGGCATACTGCGCCCTGCCCTCATCCACCATTCGGGGGGCGGAGCCGTGGATGGCCTCGAACATGGCGTACCGCTTCCCTATGTTAGCGCTGCCCGCAGTGCCCACGCCTCCCTGTATCTGGGCGGCCTCGTCCGTGAGTATGTCGCCGTAGAGGTTGGGCAGGACGATCACCTTGAAGTCGCTGCGGCGGTAGGGATCAATGAGCTTCGCGGTCATGATATCTATGAACCAGTCGTCCCACTTGACCCCCGGGTAGTCCTTGGCCACTTCAACGGCGGTGTTGAGGAACTTACCGTCCGTGGTCTTGATGACGTTGGCCTTGGTGACCACACTGACCTTGTCGATACCGTTCTTGGCCGCATAGTCAAAGGCCAGCCTGATGATTCGGTCCGAGCCCTGGGAGGTGGCCACGCAGAAATCGATGGCCAGGTCCTCGGTGACATTGACCCCCTTGCTTCCCAGCACGTAGCTCCCCTCGGTGTTCTCCCTAAAGAACATCCAGTCCACTCCCAGCTCCGGGACCTTCACCGGCCTGACGTTGGCGAACAGGTCCAGCTCGCGCCTCATGGCCACATTGGCGCTCTCGATGTTCGGCCAGGGATCCCCCTTCTTGGGAGTGGTGGTGGGGCCCTTAAGCACCACATGGCATTCCTTGATCTCGGCCAGGACCTCATCGGGAATGGCCTTCATCACCTTCACGCGGTTCTCTATGGTAAGGCCCTCGATGACCCTGATCTCCACCTTGCCGCTACCTATCTCGTCCTGGAGCATCACTTCTAGGACCTTCTGGGCAGATCGGGATATGTACGGCCCTATGCCGTCCCCTCCACAGATGCCGATCTTGACCCTCTGCAGGTTGGTGTAATCGGTCCAGTCCTGTCCGGACCTCATGGCCTCGACCCTCTTCAGCTGTTCTTCGAGGATCTTGCCGAAGTGCTCCTTGGCATTCTCGATCGCTTTAGCATCGACCATGGTCATTCCCGGTCGTAATCAGGTAACTCGTATTTGATTGATTCCCTGAGGCCGGAGACCTGCTGGCTGAGGTATGAAAAGTCTTCCACGGCAGAGGGAGCATCATCAGCCGACAAATGATAAAAGCGGAACAGGGCAATGACCGACCATGGAAGCGGCAGGCAACATATCGTTCACAGATCCCAAAGGAACAGTGACAGCTCAGGGCGAGGCCAAGGTGGTCCTCGGCCCCGAAGCTCTGGAGGTCCGTCCCCGGGGCGGCGGAACAAGGTCCCTGCCGTTGCGAGACATAGTCGCCGTGACCAGCGTCAACTACTTGCTGGATATCCTGTACTTCGATGGCAGCCGCCTGAGGATATCCGGTCTGGGACGCGGACATGATGACGTTTTAAGGGAACTGCATGCCTCCCGGAACGCCATGATCATGAGCGATCTGCTGATGGGCGAGAAGCTGCGCAAGCAGGGGGTCAGGGGAGAGCTGAAGCCGGCCTTCCGCGGTGCCGAGGGACCCTGCGAGGTGCGCCTGTACGACACTGCTCTCATCCTGCTGCCCCTGCGTGCATCGCTGATGAGGATCAGGTACAGTGATGTCGTGGGCATCGAGGCCGCCAACCACGCCCTGAAGATGGAGCTGGAGAGCGGCGAGCGTCTGTCCATGGTCATGCTGGGCCGAGAGCTGGACCCCCTGTGGAAGGGCATATCGGACGCCATGTCAGAGCTGGAGGCCAACGTCCAAGGGGTCATAAAGGACCTCTATCCGGCGGCCACGGGAGAGCAGGTGACGGCCGCCTCTCGCCTGTTGAAGGAGGGCCGGGCGGCCCGAAGACAGGACCTCGAGGACGTCTCCCCCGACCTGTTCAAGGCCCTGGAGGCCCGCCTGCGGGCCCAGGGCATGGGGGCGGAGTACGATCACCTGGTGTCTCGAGGCGAGAAGGACCTTCTGCGCATCGGCATCAAGCGCAGCCTGGTGCCCACGCAGGAGGAGGACTACATGTGGTTCATGATCCCCATCCTGGGCAGGGACGGGAATGCCGTGGCCATGGAGGCCACATCCGGTCCTGGCGGCGGGCGTGCGACCTACTTCTTCCGGGTGACCTCCCGTTCCGGCTACGAGATCCTGGACAAGGATGAGCAGAGGGAGGCGGCGGACAGAGGCATGGACACTCTGACAAATGGTCTCCGGGACATCAACTTCCGACGTCAGCCCATATATCTAGCCGACGATAAGCTCCAGGCCCCGCAGTACTCTAAGTACCGGTACTCCATCGCCCTCATGCCCTCGCTGCGCGATCTGCGCTACCTGTTCATCGGGCGTGTGGCCCATACCTCCCCGGAGGAGTGGACGGCCAAGGTCAATGAGCTGTTGGCCTTCAACTCCAAGGCCAAGGGTGATGAGCGCTGGACCTCCACCCAAGAGCTGCCCGAGGAGGGGGATTAGGACTGCAGGGATGGCAACAATTTATAATTGTCTGATATATTTCCCAGCCAAGGGGTAGAATGCCTGGATACATGAAACCGTGCCGGTACTGCGGAGAGCTGGTGCCGCCAGACTCCAATGATTGTCCCATCTGCGGAAAGCACAATCCGGTGGACGAGCTGAGATGTCCGAAGTGCCGTTCCCCCATAAAGGAGGGATGGAAAACGTGTTCCGCCTGCGGGCAGTCCCTGACCGTAGTATGCCCGTATTGCATGAAACCGACGTTCTTCGGCGATCACTGCCAGAACTGCCAAGCCAGGCTAATGGTGAAGTGCCAGCAGAAGAAGTGCGGCTTCGAGCAGCCACCCCTCGGTCCCATCTGCACCAAGTGCAAAAAACCAATCTCGGGGGCTAAGAAATGAGCAAGATGATAGCGTTCAACGACAACTATTCTGACGATAGCACTGAGGCCGGGTTCACGTTCACCTTCTACTGCGATAAGTGCCGCGAGGGGTACAAGACCCAGTTCATACCTTCCAAGACCTACAAGAAGAAAGGGTTCTTTGACAGCATCGGTAAGGTGGCCAGCGCCGCTGGCAGCATCACCGGGAAGTATGGACTGGGGCACGCCGGGGACGTGGGAAGCGACATCATGTCGCAGAAGTACTCCGGAATGTCGCCTGCCTGGCACCAGGAGCACGAGCAGGCCTTCGAGCTGGCACAGAACGAGGCTCGAGGCCACTTCCACCGCTGCCCCCGCTGCCAGAAGTGGGTCTGCGACAACGATTGGAACCCTGAGGCCTCCATGTGCGTGGACGATGCCCCGCTGGAATCGGTGGAGGTGGCGGCGGCCCGCGCGGACAAGATGAAGAGGGACATCCAGGAAAAGGCCGATAAGACCGAGGTGTTCACGGGAGAGATCGACCAGCGCCAGGCTATCTGCCCCAAGTGCGGCAAGCCTGCCGGGCAGGGCAAGTTCTGCAACAACTGCGGCGCTCCCATGGGGATGCCGAAATGCCCTCAGTGCGGGGCTCAGAACCCGCCCGCGGCGCGCTTCTGCTCGGAATGTGGTGGCAAGATCTAAGGACGGGTGGGGCGACGGCCGGAGGAACGGCCGCGCACACCTTAAAACATTTTTTAGTCCTGGCAACAGGATAAGGGGAAGAAGGGGGAAGGATAGTGGAGAAGGACATATGGGTCAGGCGGTTCTTCACCGTCTGGACGGGCCAGGCCTTCTCGCTGTTGGGAAGCCAGTTGGTGCAGTTCGCCCTGATCTGGTGGCTGACAGTGGAGACAGGCTCGGCCACGATCTTGACCTTGGCCTTAGTGATGGGTATAGCCCCTCAGGTTTTCATCACGCCCTTCGCCGGAGCACTGGTGGACCGCTGGAAGCGCCGTCGGGTGATGATCGTCGCCGACGGGCTGACCGCGCTCCTGACCCTGGCGCTGATGATGTTGTTCGCCCTGGGGATCGTGGACGTGGTCCACATAATGGTGGTCCTGCTGCTGCGCTCCATACTTTCAGGGTTCCACTGGCCCGCCATGCAAGCCTCCACCTCGCTCATGGTCCCCCAGCGCCACCTGGCCCGCGTCAACGGTCTGAACGAGTCGGTGAGGGGCATAGCCTCCATCGCCGCGCCCCCCCTGGGAGCGGTCCTCATAGCCGCCCTGCCCATGTACCTCGTCCTCTCGGTGGACATGATCACCGCCCTGATAGCCATCGTCACCCTCTTGGCAGTGTACATCCCCGAGGTGAGGAAGGCCCCAATGGAGACGAGGTCCACCATCTCCTCCGAGCTCAGGGACGCATGGCGGTACCTATGCTCGTGGAAGGGCGCGCTGCTGCTGATGATGATCTTCATGCTGATCAACTTCCTCATCAATCCTGCCTTCGCCCTCCTCCCCCTTCTCACCGTCCAGCATTTCGGCGGCGGGGTCCTCGAGTACGCAGCCCTGGAGTCCATGGCCGGCCTGGGGATGGTCCTCGGAGGCCTTGTTCTGGGCGTCTGGGGAGGTTCTTCCAGGAAGGTGGTGACCTGCATGGCCGCGACCGGACTGTGCGGCGTGGGGGTGCTGACCATAGGGGTCCTGCCGCCGAACGGATACATCATCGCCACCATTGGATGCCTGGTCATCGGGTTTGCCCTCCCCATCATAAACGGCACCATCGTGGCCATCATGCAGAGGGGCGTCCGCGCGGACATGCAGGGCCGGGTCCTGGCCATCCTGGGGGCGGGGGTCACTGCGATGAGCCCCATGGGCTTGCTGCTGGCCGGCCCCTTGTCGGACGCGGTGGGGATACAGGTTTGGTTCATAGGAGGTGGGATAGTAATGCTCATCACAGCCTTCGGCTCGGCGTTCATGCCGGTCATCACCCGCATGGAGGACCGGGAGGTGGAGGAGGTGCCGTTGGAGACGGCCCCTTGAGCGCTCGAGGTCAACAGCTTGATGTGCCATGTGCTAGAATGGTAACACCATGGAGCATCATGGCGCCCATCATCCCGGTCCCGCGCCCGGACCGGTCCCCAGCGTTCATGGCAACAAGGGCCACGGTCTCCTTACCCGCTTCCTCGTCTGCATGGCCCTAACAGTGCCCATCCTCCTTCTCACCCCGGAGGTCCAGGACCTCCTCTCTTTCCGCTTGGACCTGCCCTATTCCGAACTAACGCTCCTCCTTTTGTCCACGGTCGTCTTCCTCTACGGCGGATGGCCGTTCCTGTCGGGCATGGTGGAGGAAGGGAGGAAGCGCCGACCAGGCATGATGACCCTGGTGGCCCTGGCCATCAGCGTGGCGTACATTTACAGTGCGGCCTCGGTGCTGACCCTCCGCGGTTCGACCTTCTTCTGGGAGCTGGCCACCCTGATAGACATCATGCTCCTGGGCCATTATCTGGAGATGCGCTCCGTGCAGGGAGCATCCACGGCCCTGGAGGAGCTGGCACGGGTGCTGCCGGCCGAGGCCGACCTCGTCGGTAAGGACGGGACCAGGAAGGTCCCCGTAACGGACCTGAGGCCCGGCGATCTCGTGCTGGTCCGCCCCGGGTCCAAGGTCCCCACCGATGGGAAGGTGGTCGAGGGAGAGAGCGATGTCAACGAGTCCCTTCTCACCGGAGAATCACGTCCTATCTTGAAGTCCCCCGGCAAGGAGGTCATCGGTGGCTCCATCAACGGCGATGGGTCCCTCACCATAGTGGTGACGAATACGGGAAGCGATACCTATCTCAGTCAGGTCATCGAACTGGTGCGCAAGGCCCAGGAGAGCCGGTCCCATAGCCAGGACCTCGCGGACCGGGCCGCCCTGGTGCTGACCATCATCGCCATCGTCAGCAGCACCGCGACGCTGGGAGGTTGGCTAGCGCTGGGTCAGAGCTCCGGATACGCAGTGGAGCGGGCGGTCACGGTCATGGTCATCTGCTGCCCTCACGCTCTGGGCCTGGCGATCCCCCTGGTGCTGGCCATCTCCACCGTCCTGGCGGCACGCTCCGGTTTCATCATAAGGGAGAGGGACGCCTTCGAGCGGGCCCGGAACGTGGACACCGTCGTCTTCGACAAGACCGGGACCCTGACCGAGGGCAACTTCCGCGTGGTGGCGGTGACCCCGGCGGAAGGGACCGATGAGAACGAAGCGCTCATGATCGCCGCGGCGGTGGAGTCGCCCTCCGAGCACCCCATCGCCCATGGCATTGTGGCCGCCGCCCGGGAGCGCGGTCTAACGGTGGTAGAGGCGCAGGACTATCGCAACATCCCCGGGAAGGGGGCGCGGGCGACGGTGAGAGGGATCGAGCACATGATGCTCTCCCCCTCGGCCCTGGGGGAGCTGGGGGTGACCAAGAACATCCCCGACATCGTCAAGCTCTCACGTGACGGCCGAACCGTCGTCGTCCTGGCCCGAGGGGACCGGGCGCTGGCCGCGATCTCCCTGGGGGACAGGACCAGGAGCGAGTCGGCGGAGGCCGTGGCCGATCTGCGGCGGAGAGGCATACGCACGGTCATGCTCACAGGGGACAGTGCAGAGGTCGCCAAGGCCGTGTCCGCGGAGCTGGGGATGGACGATCACCGCGCCTCTGTGCCCCCAGCGGGGAAGGCCGCCGCCATCCAGGAGCTTCAGGACGGTCACATCGTGGCCATGGTGGGGGACGGGATCAACGATGCCCCCGCCCTGGTGCAGGCTGACGTGGGGGTGGCCATCGGCGCCGGTACCGATGTGGCGATAGGATCTGCGGACATCATCCTGGTCCGCAACGACCCGCGGGACGTGTCCCGGATGTTGGACCTGTCCCGGAGGACATATTCCAAGATGGTGCAGAACCTCGTCTATGCGACCGGATACAATGCCGTGGCCATACCCCTGGCCGCAGGGGTTCTGGCATCTCAGGGCATCGTCCTCAGCCCGGCAGTGGGGGCGGTGCTCATGAGCCTCTCCACGATCGTGGTGGCGATCAACGCACGCCTCCTTCGTTCCGATTAAGATTAAGACCTGCCCGAGCCTTGGGGGGTGCGATGCGCTGCACCCACTGCCAGAAGTGCTGCCGCGAGACCATGATGGAGCTCTCGGAAACGGACATCGTACGTCTGGAGCGTCGGGGATACCAGCGCCAGGACTTCAGCTATATCGGTGTGGATGACATCCCCCGGCTCCGCAACGAGGGCACGTGGTGCTTCTTCTACGATCCCGAGCAAAAGCGATGCCGCGAGTACGCCTCCCGGCCGCTGGGCTGCGCCCTCTACCCGGTGAACCTGGACCAGGACGGGGAGGCCTTCATCGACGGACTGTGCCCTCAGGGTGGGAGCGTGACCGAGCAGGAGCTAAGGCTCAAGGGGAAACGCCTGGTCATGCTCCTCGCCACCATCGATGGCGAGGCAGCGCGCCGTAAAAGATGAAAGCGAGATGAAAAACGGACCCGTCCGGAGCGTCCCGATGGGCAGGTTCAAGCGTCCGCAAGCGCCTCCAGCATCCTCGAGATGCTATCCAGGGCCACCCTCCCCCGGCCGCTGATGAAGTAGAGGCGGCTCTTGCGATCATAGTCGATGTAACCGGCATCAACGAGCACCTTGAGGTGGAACTGCAGATGCCCCTTCTTCATGTTCAGGTGCCTGCTCAAGGCGGCGAGGCCGTCATCCTCGGCGGACAGGCGCTGGAGTATGCTTATGCGGATGGAGCTGGACAGCGGCCCCAGGGCGGCCTCGGCGGAAGCAGGGGAAAGGGTCGCTTCCCTCGCCGGTGTCATCTCCGCGGAACCAGCGTTACCGACCTGCAGCGCGGTCGTGTACGTGTTGAAATATGAGGTGAGCTGGGCCTCCAACGAAGCCATGAGGTCGATCGCCCGATCGATGCCCAGGTCCTCCACCACCTTCCTTGACCGATGCACCCGGAGGTACTCCATGCCCCCGGTGCTGTTCTCCCGACCGAACGCTTCCAGAGCACCTTCCAGCCATCGAATGATGTCTCTCCGGAGGACGACAAGCTCCGAGCGAGGCATGGCCAGGAACTCATCCTCGTCAAGCTCCCGGTCCATCATCTCCAACAGCACAGGGCGTATCTGCCTCACCATCGCCGACCGCACATCGTCCTGGCGCAGGCTCATGAAGGAATCGCCCATCGCCCTTACCTCGAAGCGCAGGGCCTCGATCTGCTTCCTCAGCTCCTCGTTCCTCATCGCATCTCAGTAATAGAATTATATTACTAAGAAATACTTTAATATTACCATAGACCTTAGTATGATCAAGCCCGGCCGAGAGGCGAGGGCGGTGTAAAAGAGGTTATTGGATGAAGATCGGCATCATCGCCTGCGAGACCTTCGAGCGAGGCCTTGAGAAATTGATCAAGGACGATCCCGACATTGCGTACAAGGAGTACATGGAGTTCGGGCTGCACGAGTTCCCCCAGGTCCTGAAGCGGACGGTGGTGGATAAGGTCAACTCCCTGGAAGGCAAGGTGGACGCGGTCCTCCTGGGCTACGGCATCTGCAACTCCCTCGAGGGCATCACCAGCCAGATGAAGGTTCCCACTGTCCAGCTGGTGGGCGACGACTGCATCGGGGTGCTGATCACCCCGGAGGAGTACGAGAGGGAGCGCAAGGTCTGTGCCGGCACCATGTACCACACCCCCTACTTCGCCAAGATGAACAAGGAGTGGTTCGAGCGGAAGATGAGGGAGCAGATGCCCAACTACGAGGAGCTGGGGATCGATATGGACTGGTACCTGGGTAAGCTCTTCGACGGGTACTCACGGGTGCTGTTCATAGATGACGGCCTGGGGGGCATCGAGCCCCTGATAGACATGTCGAGGCAGTTCGCGACCGACCTGCACCTGCGACACGAATGCCGGTGCGGGACCCTAAGGCTGCTGGAAGAGGGGCTGGCGAGAACGAAGGCTCTGGCGAGGGAAGGGGCACACGCCCTCTGAGCAAAAATTGCGGCCGGGCGACCGTGCCATTCCTGAGCTTTGCGATCGTCCCGCAATCTTCGTGTCATTATTACCATTGATTTCCTG
>Ga0123329_1003641_pt1 | contig 12572 bp, 9 predicted proteins | sample BioC12SIPDNA_FD_89703 | JGI IMG/M metagenome (GOLD analysis project Ga0123329, IMG submission 89703) | Anaerobic biogas reactor microbial communites from Washington, USA - Biogas_R1_B C12 SIP DNA | ecosystem: Engineered > Bioreactor > Anaerobic > Unclassified | place: Washington, USA | collected... | reverse complement strand
CGGCGTCGTGGGCGAGGACAGCTTCAAGGCCCGCTACAACGCGGAACTGGCCAACGAGCTGGGCAACCTGATGTCGCGCACGGCGTCCATGATCGGGAAGTACCGGGCGGGTGTGGTGCCCGCGGCGCCGGTGGGCGAATCGCCTCTGGCGGAGGAGGCGGCGGCGGTGGCCGCGGTGGTGGAGAAGGCTCTGGGCGATTTCGATCTGAGCGGCGGTTTGGAGGCCATCTGGACCTTCGTGCGGCGGCTCAACCGTTTTGTGGAGGAGCGGGCACCTTGGAAACAGGCCAAGGCCGGCGAGGACGCGGCTCTGGACCACACGTTGTGGAACCTGGCCGAGGGGCTGCGCTTCTTGGCGGTGGTGCTGCATTCCTTCATTCCCGCTACCAGCGCGGAGATGATGTCGCGCCTGGGCATGGAGCCGGACGCGGCGGCGGTGGCCTGGGAGAGGGCGGCGTGGGGCCTGTTGCCCGCCGGGGGTGCGGTGACGGCTGGTGCTCCCCTCTTCCCCCGCATCGACGTCTAGACCAACGGGCATGCCGGATCTCCCAGGCGGCGGCAAGACGCCGCCGTTCATCGACGGTCATACTCACCTGGATCACAACGACGCGGCTGTGGCGGATCAGCTGCGTCGCGCGCGGCTTGCCGGCGTGGAGTGGGTGATCCAGTCAGGGACGGACGTGGTCTCCTCGCGCCGGGCGGTTGCGCTGGCGCGGGCCCACCCCGAGGTGTTCGCCACTGTCGGCATCCATCCCCATGAAGCGGGGGAGGCGCCGGCGGGTACCGTGGGGCAACTGCGGGAGTTGGTGGCTGAGCCCAAGGTGGTGGCGGTGGGGGAGACGGGTCTGGACTTCTACCGCAATCGTGCTCCCCGGGAGGCGCAGGAAGCGGTGTTCGTGGAGCAGATGGCGTTGGCCCGGGAGCTGTCGTTGCCCGTGGTCATCCATACGCGGGACGCGGACCGGCGCAGCATTCCGCTGCTGCGGGAGCACGCTGCCGGCCTGACGGTGGTGCTGCACTGTTTCTCGTTGCCGGACAGGGTACAGGAACTCGTCGAGCTGGGCTGGTACCTGAGCTTCGCCGGCAATGTTACCTACAAGACCTCAGAGCCTCTGCGAAAGGCCTTGAGGGCCGTGCCGGACCATCTGCTCCTTCTGGAGACGGACGCTCCCTATCTGACGCCCGAGCCCCATCGTGGGCACCCCAACGAGCCGGCACTGGTGGTGCACACCTACCAACGGGTGGCGCAGGAGCGTGGCCTTGCCGTGGAGGAATTGGCACAGAAGGTCAGGGCCAACGTGCTGGTGGCCTACCCGCGCCTGAGGGCGTGGTCCAGCGGTGCCGAAGGGGACGGAGAGCCGGCGTGAGCCCCCAGCCGGTCGCGTGGCCGCCGCGCCAGGCCACGCTCGCTCGGCTGGCGCGTTTCGGCGTGACCCCGCGTCGCAGCCTGGGGCAGAACTTCTTGGTGGACGACAACATCCTCCGTCTCATTCTGGACCGCGTGCAGGCGCAGCCGTCCGATGTCATCCTGGAGGTAGGCACTGGGCTCGGTGTCCTGACCGAGGCGCTGCTGGCCGAGGCCGGCTACGTGCACAGCTTCGAGGTGGATCGGTCTCTGCGCGAGTCGCTGCTGCGGGTGTTTGCGGACCAGGGAGAGCGGCTGGGTCTGCATTTCCAGGACGTGCTGTCGGCCGAGCTGGAACGGTTGCAGCCCGCTCCCACGCTCTGCGCCAGCAACCTGCCTTACTCCATTGCCGCTCCCTTCTTGGCCGAAGCGGTTGCCCGACTGCCTCAGGTGCGCCGCTACGTGGTGATGGTGCAGCGGGAGGTGGCGGAACGGCTGGCGGCGGCGCCGGGCAGCAAGATCTACGGTGGGATCTCAGTCTGGGTTCAGCTCTTTGCCTCGGTGAAGGAGATGCGGCCTTTGTCGCGGCGTATCTTCTACCCGGTGCCCCGAGTGGATTCCATCTTGCTCACACTGGAGCGGCGGAAGGTGCGGGGTCTGCCGGCAGGGGACCCGGTGCTGGTGCGCTGGGTGATCGACTCCGCCTTCGCCTCGCGGCGGAAGATGATCGTCAATTCGCTGTCGGCCGCCACCGGCTTGGCTAAGGCTGAGGCTGAGGCCGTGCTGCGCGACGCGGACCTCGCTCCCACTCTGCGGGCGGAGCAGGTGTCGCCTGCCGGCTATCTGGCTCTGGCGGAGGCATTCTGCAGCCGGGGCCTGCGGCCGCCGGCCACTCCGCCGGGTATGGTTGGTCGGATCGCCACGCCGCGGGGAGAGCAGCAGTGACCACGCGTGAGACACCCTCGGCGTCTTCCTTCCCGTCTTCGCCCGCACCCCTGCGTTGGCGTCAGCGCCTGACGGCTCCGGCCAAAGTCAACCTGCTGCTGCTGGTGGGGCCTCGGCGGCCGGATGGTTATCACGAGGTGCTGTCGGTGATGGCGCCACTGGACCTGCACGACACGCTGGTGGTGGATGTGGAGATCAGCCCTCCCCTGCAGAGGCGGGCGGCGTCACTGGAGGCCGGCGCTGCCGTGGAGGTGGAGGTGGTCTGCCCGGGAGTGGACTCCGAGCTCAACCTCGCCCACCAGGCACTGCGTGCGGTGGCCGCCGCGACCGGCTGCGCTTTCCGGGGCCGGGTGGAGATCATCAAGCGCATACCCACGGCGGCGGGGTTGGGGGGTGGAAGCTCGGATGCGGCGGCAGCGCTGGCCGGCGCGGCGGCGGCGGTGCGGCCGGCAGGGGGTCGGGCTCTCAACGGTGATGAGCAGCGACGTCTGGCCGCCGGGCTGGGCGCGGATGTCCCCTTCTTCCTCGCTGGAGGGTGCCAGGTGGCTTCCGGTATTGGCACCGACCTTGAGCCAATCGTCCTGCCGCCTCTTCCGCTGCTTCTGGTGCTCCCGGAGGAGGAGCTGTCCAGCGCCGCCGTGTATCGTGCCTACGACGAGATCGTGGGAAGCGAACAGCCAGAGTCCTTCCAACAGCGGGCCGCACGGGCGCGGGGGGGTGGGCGTGTTCTTGGGCAGGCGTGGGTGGGGCGATCGCTCCCCGCGGAGACGGCCTGCCGGCGGGTGGCGCAGCTAATGAGCAATGACTTGGAGAGGTCGGCATATCGCCTGGTTCCCGACCTGCTGTTCCGCAGGGTCATGCTGGAGGGACTGGGAGCCGGTGCCGCTATGATGAGCGGATCGGGGCCGTCCATGTTTGGGGTCTTCGCGAAGGCAGCCCTGGCGGGAGATGCCCATCTGGAAGCCGGGGAATTGGGCCGCACCAGCCTGCGCGCGCGGACGCTTCCTTGACGATACCGTACGCCGACACCTATAATTTCGCGACCGCTGCAACGGCTTTCTGCGGCGGGCTCGTTGGGGCGTAGCCAAGTGGTAAGGCAACGGGTTTTGGTCCCGTCATTCCGGAGGTTCGAATCCTTCCGCCCCAGCCTCTCGACCACACACGTTTCGCTGGGGTGCCGCTGAGGGCGTGAACGCTCCGCTTTCCACTATTGTTGTCCTTGCAGCCGGTCTGGGCACGCGCATGCGTTCCTCCGCTCCCAAGGTACTGCACCAGGTCTGCGGTTTGCCTATCATCAGCCATGTGCTGAGGGCGGCGGCGCAGGTGGAGGCGCAGCGGACGGTGGTGGTACTGGGCAGCGGCCACGAATTGGTCAGGCCGGTGTTGCCTCCGGCGTGTCGCACGGCGCTCCAAGAGGTGCAGAAGGGCACCGGCCACGCCGTGCTGGCAGCCGCGGGGGAGATCGGGGGCGGTGCACTCATGGTGCTCGCGGGCGACACGCCTCTGCTGCGGGGGGACGTCCTGCGGCAGTTGGCGGAGGACCACGCCTCCTCTGGTTGCGACGCCACCGTGCTCACCATGCGTCTGGCGGATCCCAGCGGCTACGGCCGAGTGATCAGGGACGACCGCGGTGAGGTGCGCCGCATCGTGGAGCACCGCGATGCCTCCGCGGACGAGCTCGCTGTGGATGAGGTGAACAGTGGCATCTACGTGCTTCCGGCAGTGGAGACTCTGGAGATTCTGCGCAGTGTGGGACACACTAACGCTCAGGGCGAGGTTTATCTTACGGATGTGATCGAGGGCTTGGCGCGGCGCGGTGCGGTGGTGGGCGCGTTCGCGGCACCGGACCCTACCGACGTGTTGGGGGTCAACACCCGGGTGGAGCTGGCGCAGGCGGAGGCCATCATGAAAGCCCGTTTGTTGCGGCAGTGGATGCTGGCCGGGGTAACGGTGGAGAATCCGGAGACGGTGTCCATTCATGCCACGGTGGAGTTGGAGCCGGACGTCACCCTCCTGACCGGCACCAGCCTGTATGGCCGCACGGTGGTGGGCGAAGGCTCGGAGATCGGGCCGGGGACCACACTGGATGGTGCTATCGTAGGGCGGCGGTGCAGGCTGCCGCACTGCTGTGTAGCAAATGCTGAGGTCGAGGAAGGGACGGTACTGCCGCCATTCAGCTGGCTGGGCGGTCCAGGCGCGCCGTAACGCGGGTGGAAAGGGTATTCGAGATGCTGGTTGGCAGGTTGGCTACAAGGTCCGTCGAGTCTCCGCTCATGGTGTTCTCGGGGAGAGGCAATCCGGACTTGAGCGCCAAGATCGCGGAGAAGCTCGAATTCCCATTGGGACGGGTCATGCTCAAGACGTTTGCGGACGGCGAGATCTACTGCTGGTTCGAGGACAGCATCCGGGGCGCGGACGTGTTCATCGTGCAGTCCACCTGCCGCCCCGTGAACGAGAACCTCATGGAGCTGCTCATCATGACGCAGGCCGCTCGCCTGGCCTCCGCCCGGCGCATCACCGCGGTGATGCCCTGGTTCGGCTACTCCCGCCAGGACAAGAAGAGCCGGCCGCGCGAGCCTATCACCGCCAAGCTGGTGGCGGACCTGCTGCAGGCTGCCGGTGCCAACCGCGTTCTCACCATGGATCTTCATGCTGGGCAGTTGCAGGGCTTTTTTGACATGCCCTGCGACCACATGACGGCCGTCCCCATGTTGGCCGAGTACTTCCACATGAAGGACCTGGGCGAGACGGTGGTGGTGGCCCCGGATGCGGGGGCGGTCAAGCTGGCCAAGCGCTTCGCGGACCGCTTGGGCACGTCCATCGCCATGATGAGCAAGCTGCGCCCGGCCCACAACGTTTCCCGTGTGCTGGGTGTGATCGGCGATGTGAAGGACAAGACGGCCATCATCGTGGATGACATCATCGATACCGCCGGCACCATCTGCAACGGCGCGGAAGCGCTCATGGAGAACGGGGCCAAGGCTGTCTATACCGCCGTGACCCATCCGGTGTTGTCGGATCCGGCCTACGACCGGGTGGCGGACTCGGCGCTGAAGGAGCTGGTGGTGACGGATACCATCCCACTGCGGGTGGACCGTCAGCGGGACAAGTTCACGGTGCTGTCCACGGCGGAGATCCTGGCGGACACCATCCGTAACGTCTACATGAACGAGTCGGTGAGCGCGCTCTTCCAGGGCGAGAATCAGCTCTTCTAGCCCGGGAAGGCCGGTTCCCACCGGCGCTCGATGCTGACGTGAGCCGCCCTCTTCTCATAGCCGCTCTGGGGAATCCGGGGGCGCAGTATCGTTATCACCGCCACAGCGCCGGTTTCATGGTGGCCGAGGAGTTGTGCCGCCGTCACGGCTGGGGACGCTGGGCCCGCCGTTTCTCCGGTCTGCTGCTGCAGGCGGAGCTTTGCGGTCGGGATGTGGTCATGGTCATGCCCCAGACCTACATGAACCTCTCCGGTGATTCCATCGGCCCGACGGCGCGCCACTTCCGCGTTCCCGTTTCCCGCATCATCGCTCTCCACGACGAAGTGGAGATCCCCTTTGGCGATGTGCGCCTGAAGCAGGGCGGTGGGCTGGGGGGGCACAATGGCCTGCGCAGTATGGAACGCGTGCTGGGCAGCCGAGATTTCTGGCGGGTGCGCGTGGGGGTGGGTCGCCCGGCGGACACTCGGACTGATCTGGCGGACTGGGTCTTGAGCCCGTTCACTGAGCCTGCGGCAGAGGTTGAGGCAATGATCGCCACCGCCGCCTCTCTGGTTGAGGACTGGGTGGAGGAAGAAGGCTGATGGCCCATCTGACGGCGTACCTGGAGCGGCTGGAGCACTTCCGAGAGCTGGCGGAGGCGGCGGCTCGCGGCCGCGGCCGGCTGTCGGCTCCCACCTTTCTCCACCCCTTGCTGACGGCCGGACTTCTCACCGACCGTGGGCTGCGGGAGCGCCCGGCGGTGATCGTGACCCCGTCGGAGCAGGCGGCCGAGGAGCTGACCCGGGAACTCTCTCTCTATCTCGCCGCGCGGGAGGTCCTGCAGCTCCCCTCGCGGGACCTCTGGTATGGGTCGGAAGGGGAGGTGGCGCCGCGGGTGGCAGGGCGGCGGTCGAGGGCCCTGACCGCCCTGCAGGGCGAGGGTGGGCCGTCCGGGCATATGCCCGCGGCCGGCGGGGAGCCCGGTGGCCCGGTGATCGTGGTGGATCCGGCAGCGCTGCTGGAGCCGGCGACGCCGGGGGCAGGTCGTCCGCTGCAGGTCCATGTGGGCCGGGCGCAGGAGTTTGAAGCTCTGCTGCGTGCGTTGGTGGGCATGGGCTACCAGCGCGTGGACCAGGTGGAGGACCCGGGACAGGTGGCTGTGCGCGGTGGACTGATCGATGTCTTCCCCACCACGGAGAGACATCCGCTGCGTATCGAGTTTTGGGGCGATGAAGTGGAGAGCCTGCGCGCCTTCTCCGTGTACACCCAGCGCTCGCTGGGAGACCGGCAGACGGCGGTCTTCTGGCCCGCGCTGGAAGACGGTGGAGTCGACGCGAGGGCGCTCTGGCGTTTCATGCCGCCGGAGGCGCTGGTGGTGGTCCTGGAACCGGCGCGCACGGCTGCCGCGGCGCAGGTTTGCCTGGCCGGGCTGGATGACGTGTACGGGCCGAATGACCCACTCCGGGCGCTGTACTCCGGCTGGGAGGAAGCCCACCGGGAGATCAGCGCGCGCCGCGGAGCTGATCTATTGGGTGGCGGAGGTGAGATTCCCTTCCAGGTGCGCGGCAGTACCGGGGATCTGGCCGTCACCAACCTGCCGGAGGCGGAGGAGGCGTTGAGGCGGCTGGTGAGCGAGGGCTACCGGGTGGCGGTGGCCTTCGAGCTGCGCTCGGAGGCGGAGCGCTGCCGGTACGTGCTCACCCGCACCGGTGGGCGCATGGGGGACGGCTTGGAGGTCCCGGAGAAGCCGGGCATCACCTACCTCCCGGTGGCGCTGCGCAGGCACTTCATTGTCCCTGATCTCAGGCTGGCTCTGCTCACGGACAACCAACTCTTCCCCAAGCGGCGCAAGGCGTCGGCCGAGCGGCGCCTGGTGGTGGGGGCGGAGCTCACCTCCTTCCGTGACCTGCGCCGCGGCGATTTCGTGGTGCACGAGGACCACGGCATCGGCCGTTTCGAGGGCATCTCCACCAACACCGTGGCCGGTATCACGCGTGACTACCTGGACATCGCCTTCCGCGACGGCGACATGCTCTACATCCCCCACGATCAGATCGGCAAAGTCAGCCGCTACGTGGGGGCGCACGGCACGCCACCGTCCCTTTCCAAGCTGGGGGGCAAAGCCTGGGACCAGATGAAGAGCCGGGTGCGCAAGGCGGTGCGCGAGTTGGCCGGAGAACTGTTGCAGCTCTACGCGCTACGGCAGACGGCTTCCGGTTACGCGTACAACGAGGACGGCGATTGGCAGCGGCGTTTCGAGGCCGCATTCCCCTACCAGGAGACGCCGGACCAGCTGAAGGCCATCGATGCCGTGAAGGACGATATGGAGTCCGGCCACCCCATGGACCGCCTCATCTGCGGCGACGTGGGCTACGGCAAGACGGAGGTGGCGTTGCGGGCGGCCTTCAAGGCGGTCATGGACGGCAAGCAGGTGATGATGCTGGTGCCCACCACCATCTTGGCCCAGCAGCACTACGTGAGCTTCAAAGAGCGCTTCAGCGACTACCCGGTGCGGGTGGACATGGTGTCCCGCTTCCGCTCGGCCAAGGAGCAGCGTGCCGCCCTCAAGGAGTTCCAGGCGGGCAGGATCGACGTGCTCATCGGCACGCACCGCCTGCTGTCGCAGGACGTGAAGCCCAAGGACCTGGGCCTGGTGATCGTGGACGAAGAACAACGCTTCGGCGTGGTGCAGAAGGAGGCGCTCCGCAACCTCAAGCTCAAGGTGGACGTGCTCACCCTGTCTGCCACTCCCATCCCGCGCACGCTGCAGATGTCGCTGGCCGGGGTGCGCGACATCACGGTGATCGAGACGCCCCCCCGCGATCGCCATCCCATCCAGACCTACGTGGGCACCTTCGAGCCGGAGATAGTGAAGCGCGCCGTGGATCACGAGGTGGAGCGGGGCGGACAGGCCTTCTACCTGCACAATCGAGTGGAGACCATCGACAAGGCCGCCTCGCGCCTGCGTGAGATGATGCCGCACCTGCGCATAGGCGTGGCGCACGGGCAGATGAAGGAGAACGCGCTGGAGAACGTGATGCTCGACTTCCTGCGCGGCAACTACGACCTGCTGGTCACCACCACCATCATCGAGAGCGGCATCGACATCCCCAATGTCAACACGCTGATCGTGGAGCGGGCCGATCTGCTGGGATTGGCCCAGCTCTACCAGATCCGGGGGCGCATCGGCCGCTCCCACCGCGTGGCCCACGCCTTCCTCTTCCACCCGGACGAAGCCCTGCTCACGGAGGAGGCCATGGCTCGGCTCACCACCCTCTCCGACTACACGGAGCTCGGCTCCGGCTTCAAGATCGCCATGCGTGACCTGGAGATCAGGGGCGCGGGCAACCTGTTGGGCCAGGAGCAGTCGGGGCACATCGCGGCGGTGGGGTTCGAGATGTATTTGTCCATGCTGCAGGAGACGGTCGAGATGCTGCAGGGCGGGCAAGCGGGGCCGGAGCGCATCCCGCGCGTGGACATCGGCATCAGCGCCTATGTGCCCACCGATTTCATCGGCTACGAGGCGGCCAAGGTGGATCTCCATCGACGGATCGCCGGGGCGCAGGACCTTGGGGAGTTGGCCGAGCTGCGTCACGAACTACAGGATCGCTTCGGTTCCGTGCCGGAGCCCGTGGACAACCTCATCTTCCTGGGCGAGGCGCGGGTGGTCCTGCAGCAGGTGGGGGCGGATGCGGTGGCGGCTCGGCCGGACTCGGTGAGCGTGACCGGTCTGGAGTTGCCCAAGGGCTCGCGGGAACAGCTGCGCATCCGTGATCGTCTCTACTCGTACGTCCCCGCTTCGGGGCATCTGACTTACACGCATCGGGGGGCGGCCCAGGGCAAGAGGAGCCTGGTGGAGCGAGTGCTCAATGATATACTCACGCTCCAGCCCGGCGGGCCGCCCGGCGGTCGCATTCTGGGCCCGGCTGATTCCGAGGCGGCGTGACGCCGCAGTCCGTTTCTACTGTTCGAAGCTGAGCGAGGTTCACGTGAGAAAGCGATGTGCCGTGGTTGGAGCGGCGCTGATGGTGCTTCTGGCGTCCCTGTTGGTGGTGGGGGGCTGCACCGAGGCCGGCGAGCTGTCAAGCAGTGACATGGCGAAGATAGGCGAGACCATCATCACCAAGAGTGCATATGAGGCGCGTTTGGCCGAGATTGAGAAGCAGTACTCGGGTGAGGTCCCTGCCAAGGAAGACGAAGCCTACGGCGACTTCAAGAAGAGCGTGCTGTCATACATGGTGGACCTGGAAGTTGTCGCTCAGAGCGCCGCCAAGATGAACATCAGCGTGACCGACGAAGAAGTGACGGCTCAGATCGACAGCATCAAGCAGATGTACAGCAATGATGAGTCTGCCTTCCAGCAGGCCTTGGCGGCCCAGAATCTCACTCTTGATTCGTTGCAGAAGACACTGCGCGAGAACCTGCTCAACAACCGCGTGTATGAGACGGTGACCAAGGACGCCACGGTCACCGAGGAACAGATCCAGGCCTACTACAATGAGAACCCGGCCGAGTTCGTGACGGACGAGACGCGCACCACCCGTCACATCCTGTTCGCGCCGGGAGAACTGGGGGCGGACGCCACCACCGCGGCCACGGAGGCCGACTGGAGCGAGGCGCTGCAACTGGCCACCAAGGTGCGCAATGACATCGTGGGCGGGGCGGATTTCGGCGAGATGGCCAAGCAGTACTCGGATGATTCCGGCAGCAAGGACCTCGGTGGTGACCTGGGGAAGGTGCAGAAAGGCATGATGGTGGCGGAGTTTGAAGAGGCCTGCTTCTCATTGGACAAGCTGGCCGTATCCGAGCCCATCAAGACCACCTACGGTTACCATCTCATCCAAGTGACGGACATCACGGCAGCGGGTCAGAAGACTCTGGACGAGGTGCACGACAGCATCTCCGCCCTCCTCCTGAAGCAGGAGCAGAGAACAGCGTGGGACGCGTGGTTGGCGCAGGTCAAGACTGACCTGGGTGTGGTCGTCAAGTCCGGCTGGGAGCCCACCACAACCACCACGGCTCCGACAGCGGGCGCGGCCGGTGAAGGTTCGAGCACTACTTCCGGCGCCACGACCACCACGCCGTAGCCGGCGCACGGAGCAGGCTTGGATGAGGCGCGGGCGGAGGGCGGTTGCCCTCCGCCCGCAGTTCTCTCGGGACACGTGGAGGCGGTTGGTCGCATGACATTGTGGAGAGAAGGGCGGGCGGCGGAGCCAGGCGCGGCCTCCCTGTGGCGTGACATCTCCCGTGTCAATGATCTCACCCGCTACCAGGCGGTGATCTACTTGGGATCGGGTGAGCCGGGCGGGATGCCCTGGCAGGCAGTGGAACACCTGCGGACGGTAGTGTCCAAGGGTGGGTCGCCACTGGAGGCCTGGGAGCTGCCCCCGGTCGTGGCTGCTGAGCTGGACGCCGCTCTCACCGCGTCGCCTGCGGACACGCGGTCCTCTGCATGGTCTCCTGCATCTGTCGTTCCCCGTAGTGCTCCCCACCTTCTCGTTTGCGCCAATCGTGCACGCTGGGTGGCGGAGCTCCGGGCTGACGGGTCGGACGGCGCTGAAGTCCCCGTCGTGCCCGCGTCCGTGGATCTCGTGCGCGAGGCCTTGGGCTGGGAAATGGGGCAATTGCAGGATCTGACCCTGCTCCTGCGGCAGGAATGCCCCTGGGACCGCAAGCAGACCCGGCAGAGCATTGTGCGCTACACATTGGAGGAGACGTACGAGCTGGTGGACGCGGTGGAGCGGCAAGCGGCGTGGGCGGCCGGGGCCGCGGCCGGGGCCGGGGTCGATGTGCCGGCGGTGGCCGACGAAGACGTGCGAGGCGAGTTGGGAGATCTCCTGTTTCAGGTCTACTTCCTGGCGGCGGTGTCCCAGGAGTCCGGTGGCTACGACCTGGGGCAGGTGGCCCGCGGCATCCACCACAAACTGGTGAGGAGACATCCCCACATCTTCGGGGAGACAGTGGCCGACACCGCGGAGCAGGTCAAGGTCAACTGGGATCAGATCAAGCGGCACACTGAGGGCCGGGAAGGCATCTTCCATCACATCCCCGCCTCGTTCCCGGCGTTGCTGCTGGCGCAGAAGCTGCAGGCCCGCGCGGCGGAGGTGGGTTTCGATTGGCCGGACGCATACGGGCCGTTGGAGAAGGTGCGGGAGGAGCAGCGCGAGCTGGAGGAGGAGCTGCAGGCGCGGAGCAGCTCGCTCCGAACGGAGGGTCATCCGGCTCAACCGCCGCTCCGTGTGGCGGAGGAAATGGGTGACGTGCTGTTTGCGCTGGTCAACCTGGCGCGCAAGCTGAAGGTGGATCCGGAGCTGGCGCTGCGGGCGGCTTCTCTGCGTTTCCGTGAGCGGGTGTCCGGCGCTGAGATCTTGGCGGCGGAGGCGGGGGAGGAGTTCGCCGGCCTCGGGCTGGAGCGGCAGGAAGAGTACTATCAGCAGGCCAAGCAGCGCTTACAGGAACGGGACGGCCGTTAGCCGGACCCGGCCGTGCGTGTGTTCATGAGGGGCACGGTTTACGATATGATGACTTGGCTCGTCGGGGGGACGCTGCGTACAGGCAACCAACCTGAGGGAGAGGCTACACATGACGCTCATCGTCGATATCTACGCGCGGCAGATCCTGGACTCGCGGGGCAACCCCACGTTGGAGGTGGAGTGCGAGCTTGCCTCTGGGGCCACGGGGCGGGCGGCCGCTCCTTCCGGCGCTTCCACCGGCATTCACGAAGCTGTGGAACTCCGGGACGGGGAAGGCCCGTACCTGGGCAAGGGCGTCACCAAGGCCGTCGACAACGTCAATGAGATCATCTCTGATGCGCTGGTGGGCATGGACGCCATCAACCAGCGCGAGATCGACCAGACGCTGGTGGAGCTGGACGGCACCCCCAACAAAGCCAAGCTGGGCGCCAACGCCACCACCGCCACCTCGCTGGCCGTGGCCCGGGCCGCAGCGGACGCTGTTGACCTTCCCCTGTACCAGTACATCGGCGGGGTGAATGCGCACATGCTGCCCATCCCGCAGATGAACATCTTGAACGGCGGGCAGCATGCTCCCAACAACGTGGACCTGCAGGAATTCATGGTCATGCCGCT
>Ga0123329_1003626_pt1 | contig 12615 bp, 10 predicted proteins | sample BioC12SIPDNA_FD_89703 | JGI IMG/M metagenome (GOLD analysis project Ga0123329, IMG submission 89703) | Anaerobic biogas reactor microbial communites from Washington, USA - Biogas_R1_B C12 SIP DNA | ecosystem: Engineered > Bioreactor > Anaerobic > Unclassified | place: Washington, USA | collected... | reverse complement strand
CCCCCACGAGGCCGCCCGCCGCCGCGAGTCCGCGGATCTCCGGCAGCGCCTCATCATGTCGGCGGTGCTCACCGTCCCGATCGTGCTGCTGAGCATGATCCCGACGCTGCAGTTCACCAACTGGCAGTGGGCCGTGCTGACGATGACCACGCCGGTGTTCTTCTTCGGCGGCGCCCCGTTCCACAGGGCAACGTGGGCGAACCTCCGGCAGCGTTCCTTCACGATGGACACTCTCATCACGCTCGGCACCTCCGCCGCGTACCTGTGGAGCCTGTGGGCGCTGTTCCTCGGCAACGCCGGCCACCCGGGGATGAAGATGCAGATGCACCTCTTCCCCTCCGACACCACGATGGACGAGATCTACCTCGAGACCACCGCCGTCGTGATCACGTTCCTGCTGCTCGGCCGCTGGTTCGAGGTCCGCGCCAAGGGGCGTTCCTCGGAGGCGCTGCGCGCGCTGCTCGACATGGGGGCCAAGGACGCCGCCGTGCTTCGCGACGACCGCGAGGTCCGCGTCCCCGTCCGGGATCTGCAGGTCGGCGACGTCATCATCGTGCGCCCCGGCGAGAAGATCGCCACCGACGGCCGCGTCATCGAGGGTGCCTCCGCGGTCGACGAGTCCATGCTCACCGGCGAGTCGGTGCCGGTCGAGGTGAGCGTCGGCTCCCGCGTCACGGGCGCGACGATCAACGCCTCCGGCCGCCTCCTCGTCGAGGTCACCCGCGTGGGCGGTGACACAACGCTCGCCCAGATGGCCCGGCTGGTCTCCGACGCGCAGGCCCGGAAGGCCCCCGTCCAGCGGCTCGTCGACCGGATCTCCCAGGTCTTCGTGCCGGTGGTCATCGTGATCTCGCTGATCACCCTCGGTGTCCACCTGGCGCTCGGCGCCGGACTGGCCCCGTCGTTCACGGCCGCCGTCGCCGTCCTCATCATCGCCTGCCCCTGCGCCCTCGGCCTGGCCACCCCGACCGCGCTGCTCGTGGGCACCGGCCGGGGCGCGCAGCTGGGACTGCTCATCAAGGGTCCGGAGGTCCTCGAGTCGACCCGGCGCGTGGACACCATCGTCATGGACAAGACCGGCACCGTCACCGCCGGCGTCATGTCCGTCACGGACGTCCAGGCTGGTGAGGGACACTCAGCCGAGGACGTGCTCCGGTGGGGTGCCGCCGTCGAGGCGGGGTCCGAGCACCCCATCGCCGCCGCCGTCGTCCGCCACGCGGGCCAGGGGCTGCCCGAGGTCAGTGACTTCCGGAACCTCGCCGGCCAGGGCGTGACCGGCACCGTCGAGGGCCGCACGATCGCCGTCGGCCGCCCCGCCGGTGAGCTGCCCGGCGCGCTGCAGGACGCCTTCACCGCCGCCCAGGAACAGGGCGGCACCCCGGTCGTCGTGTCCGTCGACGGACAGCCGGCCGGCGTCATCACCGTCCGCGACACCGTGAAGGAGACCTCCGCCGCCGCCGTGGCCGCCCTGCGGGAGCTGGGCATGATCCCGATGCTGCTCACCGGTGACAACGCCGGGGCCGCCCGGGCCGTGGCCGCGGAGGTGGGCATCGACCCCGAGCACGTCATCGCGGAGGTGATGCCGGAGGACAAGGTGGCGGTCGTCGAGAAGCTCCAGCGGGAGGGACGCCACGTCGCGATGGTCGGTGACGGCGTCAACGACGCCGCCGCCCTGGCCCAGTCCGACCTCGGCCTGGCGATGGGGGCCGGCACGGACGTGGCCATCGAGGCCTCCGACATCACCCTGATGAACAACGACCTGCGCTCCGCCGTCGACGCCATCCGGCTGTCCCGCCGCACGCTCGGCACGATCAAGGGCAACCTGTTCTGGGCGTTCGCCTACAACGTGGTGCTCATCCCGGTCGCGGCACTCGGCTTCCTCAACCCCATGCTCGCGGGCATCGCCATGGCGTTCTCCTCGGTGTTCGTCGTGACGAACTCCCTGCGGCTGCGCGGCTTCCGGGCACAGCACCGGTAGTCGGCGCGGGCGCGCGGGTTTAGGATCAGAACATGAACCAACAACTGACCAGGAACCAGCGCCTCGACAGGCTGCCGGTCACAGGCAAACACCGGAAACTGCTGTTCGGCTCCGGCATCGGATGGGCGCTCGACGCGATGGACGTCGGCCTCATCTCCTTCATCATGGCGGCGCTGGTCGTCCACTGGGGGCTCACCCCCACCCAGACCTCCTGGCTCGGTTCCGTCGGCTTCGTCGGCATGGCGCTGGGCGCCACGTTCGGTGGTCTGCTGGCCGACCGCATCGGCCGCCGCCAGGTCTTCGCCCTCACCCTGCTGGTCTACGGCCTGGCCACCGGCGCCTCCGCCCTGGCGGGCAGCCTCGCGGTGCTCATCGCCCTGCGCTTCGTGGTGGGCCTCGGCCTGGGTGCGGAACTGCCCGTCGCCTCCACCCTGGTCTCCGAGTTCTCGCCGCGTCGGTACCGCGGCCGCATGGTCGTCATCCTCGAGGCCTTCTGGGCCGTCGGCTGGATCTCCGCCGCCCTCATCGGCTACTTCGTGGTCACCAGCGGCGACAACGGCTGGCGCTGGGCCCTGGCCCTCGGCATGATCCCCACCTTCTACGCCATCTACGTGCGCCGCAGCCTGCCGGAGTCCGTCCGCTTCCTGGAGGACAAGGGCCGCCACGAGAAGGCGGAGGAGGTCGTCACCTCCTTCGAGGCGGACGTCGACACGCAGGAACTGCAGCGTATCGACGCCGCCGAGCAGCAGCGCCTCCGCGATCTCCCACGCGAGGACCTCGCGGACGCCACGTCGATCTGGGCGCCGGGCCTGCGGCGCCGTACCGCCGCCCTGTGGATCGTGTGGTTCTGCGTGAACCTCTCGTACTACGGCGCGTTCATCTGGATCCCGTCACTGCTGGTGGCGGACGGCTTCACGCTGGTGAAGTCCTTCCAGTTCACGCTCATCATCACGCTGGCGCAGCTGCCGGGCTACGCCGTGGCGGCCTGGCTCATCGAGGCGTGGGGGCGGCGACACACGCTGGCGACGTTCCTGGTGGGCTCGGCGGCGTCGGCACTGTTCTTCGGCACCGCCTCCACGGAGACGACGATCATCGCCGCCGGCTGCCTGCTGTCCTTCTTCAACCTGGGCGCCTGGGGCGCGCTGTACGCCATCGGCCCGGAGCTCTACCCCTCGCACGTGCGTGGGGCGGGCACGGGTGCGGCGGCCGGATTCGGACGCATCGCGTCCATCATGGCGCCGCTGATCGTCCCCCCGATCCTGCTGTGGGGCGACTCGATCGCCCTGTTCGGCCTTTTCTCCGCGGCGTTCCTGCTGGCCGCGGTGGCCACGCTGACACTCCCCGAGCAGCGCGGCAAGGTGCTGGACGTCTAGCCGAAGTAGAACATCCACGCGAGGCGGTCGAGCAGGCTCGGCCTGCGCTCGCGGGTGAAGTCGTCGAGGTTGCGCGGGACCGAGAGGATGGTGGCCCTCTCGGTGCGCTCGACGCGGATGGCCGGGTTGAAGGCTGCGGTCCGGGGGTTGAACTCTCGAGTGGTCATGATGTCCCTCCTTGGTGCTGCGTCTTATTCGTTGCTTTGTTGATGCTGAGCCTACGGCGTTTTCGCAGGTCAGGCACCATTGGTAAGCCATACCTTAGTAATGTCCGCCTTAAATAGGTGACCCTAAGATGCAGGGAAACCGCAGGAAATCAACCCTTTGAGGCGTGACCTTCCTCACTTATAGCCGGAGCGCCGTCAGGGGCATCACGGACGTCCCACCCCCTTCCGGGGGGTGCGCTGGCATCCGACCCACCCGGAGAGCGGTTGCCGCCGCATCCTCCCCGCAGGACATAGACTGTGCGGACCGTCACAAGTACCACCATCCCTGGAGGACCGGATGAACACCGATTCCCGTACCTGGCTCCGCGTCGGCCTGGGCATGTTCGTCCTCGCCTTCGGCGCCAACCTCTTCGCCCCGCTCCTGCTCTCCTACCGGGCGGAGGTGGGGCTCACCCAGCCGCAGGTGACCTTCCTCCTGGCGGTCTACGTGCTCGGCCTGGTTCCCGCACTCCTCATCGGCGGACCCCTGTCGGACGTGAAGGGCCGCCGCGCGATGATCCGCCCGGCGCTCATCCTCGGCGGGGCAGGGTCCGCGATCCTGGCCCTCGGCGCGGGCGGCTCCTTCCTCGCCCTCTCGGTGGGACGCCTCGTCGCCGGCACCGCCATCGGGCTCATCATGGCCGCGGGCGCCGCCTGGCTGCAGGAGCTGTCGACCGGCCCGGCCCACCTGGGGGCCCGTCGCGCCACGGTCGCCCTCTCCCTCGGCTTCGGCGGCGGCCCCCTGCTGGCGGGCCTCATCGCCGAGTTCCTCCCCCACCCCCACCTGCTGCCCTACCTGGTGCACATCGTCCTGCTCACCCTCATCGCGCCACTGGTGTGGCGGACACCCGGCGGCGCGCCCCGGCCGGGGGTGGAACGGAGGGCGCTGTTCTCCCGCAGTGTGCTCTCCCGCCACTTCCTCTTCGCCGTGGCCGCCTGGGCACCGTGGGGTTTCGGCGCGGTGGCGACCTCCTTCGCCGTCCTCCCCGCCCTGGTCGACGACTCCCTGACCTGGCCGGTGGCCTTCACCGGCCTCGTCGTGGCGGTCACCATGGGCACCGGCGTGCTCATTCAACCGCTGGTCTCCCGCTTCGGGTCGGACCTGGTGCCGCCGGCGACCCTGGGCCTCGGCTTCGTCATCCTGGGCATGCTGGCGGCCACCGCCGTCGCGGTGACGGGGTCACCCTGGCTGGTCTTCCCGGCGGCGGTACTGCTCGGCGCCGCCTACGGCGTGATGATGGTCTCCGGCCTGCGCGAGGTGCAGATCATCGCCCCGCCACGGGAACTGGGCGCGGCCACCGCGGTCTTCTATTCCCTGACCTACGTCGGCTTCTTCGTCCCGCTCGTCCTGTCCTACCTCGGCCCGCTGCTCGGTTACCCGCCGCTCTTCCTCGGCGGCGCGGTGATCGCCGCCGTCTCGATCGGGCCGGTGGTGCACATCGCTAGAGGCCGCGGATCCGCTCGGCCGCCGCAGCGATGATCGCGGCGACCTCCTCCTGCTTGTCGACGCCCGCCTCCCGCACCGCCTCCTTCAGCTCCCGGAAGGCGCGTCCGTAACGGCCCCGCGGATCCTCGTCGGAACGCTCGCGGTAGTCGTCGAGGATGCCCGCCCACCCGGGGTTCGCCTCGACCCGGGCACGGCCCTCGGCGGTGAGGGTGGCGAGCTTGCGACCCTCCTCCACCGACATGGTGATCAGGCCCTCGTCCTCGAGGAGGCTGAGGTTGGGGTAGATGCCGCCCGGTGACGGGGTCCACGCCCCCTCGGTGCGCTCGTCGATCTCGGAGATGAGCTGGTAGCCGTGCATGGGTTCGTCGGCAAGCAGCACGAGGATGACCTGGCGGAGGTCGCCGCGTCCCGCGCGCCCGCCGCGCCCCCTGCCCCGGCGGCCGTGACCTCCGTGGTGGCCGTGGTAGCCGTGCCGGCCGTGCATGCGGCGGCGCCGGCGGCGGCCACCGTGACCACCGCAGCAGTCGTCGGCGGGACCGTGATTGATGGTGATGTCGTACATTCTCTCTTCCTTTCGATATATCGGAATGTCTGTCGTCACCATAACTTGCGATGTATCGCTATGTCAATAGTGATGTATCGCTACCTTCTCGGCGGAGAGCCCCACCGGAGCGGTGGGCCCCCTGTCAGCCGCGCGCCATGTCCACGAAACGGGAGAAGTGCAGCTGGTGGGCGACGGTCACGGTGTCGATCGGGCCACCACGGTGCTTCGCCAGGATGATGTCGGCCTCGCCGGCGCGGACGTCCTCGCGGTCCTGCGAGTCCGGGCGGTAGAGCAGCATGACCATGTCGGCGTCCTGCTCGAGGGAGCCCGACTCACGAAGGTCGGCGAGCTGCGGACGCTTGTCGGTACGCGCCTCCGGACCACGGTTGAGCTGCGAGATCGCCACCAGCGGCACATCCAGCTCCTTGGCCAGCAGCTTGAGCTGACGGGAGAACTCCGAGACCTCCTGCTGACGGGACTCGACCTTCTTGCCGGAGCTCATCAGCTGCAGATAGTCGATGACGATGAGCTGCAGGTCGTGCTTCTGCTTGAGGCGGCGGGCCTTGGAACGGATCTCCATCATGGTGAGGTTCGGGGAGTCGTCGATGAACAGCGGCGCCTCAGAGATCTGCCCCACCCGGTTGGCCAGGGTGGTCCAGGACTCGTCGGTCATGCGGCCGGAACGCATGTCGGAGAGCTTGATCGACGTCTCCGCCGACATGAGGCGCATGACGATCTCCGACTTGCTCATCTCCAGCGAGAAGATCACCGACGCCTTGTTGTGCTTGATCGAGCACGAACGCATGAAGTCCAGCGCGATCGTCGACTTACCCACGCCCGGGCGGGCGGCGACGATGATCATCTGCCCGCCGTGGAGCCCGTTCGTCAGATTGTCGAGGTCGACGAACCCGGTCGGCACTCCCTGCGCCAGGCCACCGAGGTTGGCGATCTGGTCGAGCTCCTCCATGGTCGGCTCGATGATGTCGGCCAGGACGGCGTAGTCCTCGGTCTCGGTCTTCTGCGCGATGGCGAAGACCTCCTGCTGCGCCAGGTCGAGGACGGTCTCGACCTCCGCGCCCTCGTTGCCCTCGTAACCGAGCTGGACGACGCGCGTGCCGGCGTCGACGAGCCGGCGGAGGATCGCCTTCTCCGCGACGATCTCCGCGTAGTAGCGGGCGTTCGCGGCCGTCGGCACCGAGGAGATGAGGGTGTGCAGGTAGGGGGCGCCACCGACGCGCTCGAGGTCGTTGTGCCGGTCGAGGCGGCCGGCGACGATGACCGGGTCGATGTCCTTGCTCTCGCCGAACAGGTCGATCATCGCCGAGTAGATGAGCTGGTGCGCCGGGTGGTAGAAGTCCTCCGGCGAGAGCTCGCCGATGATCTCCACGACGGTGTTCGGGCTCAGCAGCATCGCGCCGAGCACGCCCTGCTCCGCCTCCCGGTCATGCGGCGGCTGGCGGTACTCGCCGAAGGCGGCGCCCGTGTTCCCCCGGTTGCGGCGCCGCTCCGGCCGTCCGCCCTGGCGTTCCGGGGCCTGGAACGCGGGGACCAGTGCACCCGGGTCCTCCGGGAGGTCCGGCTCCGACGGCGGCACGTAGTCGTCGTCGAAGCTGGCGTCACCGATTCCTGAAGTCATGAATCGCAGTCTAGTCACCGCCCCGGCGGACACGAATCTGCACAGGAACCTGTGGATAACTCACTTCCCCCGACACGTGACAGGGGGACATCCACAGGTCCGGAGGCCCCCCAGAGGGGGGTTTATCCACAGGTTCTGTGGATAACTCTTGGTTAACGGCAGTCAAAGCGCTTTTCGACGCCACCGGCCCTGTGGACAAACTGTGGACAACCCCCTCCCCCATCCGGGGATGAAGCACCATAACAGCAGGCCAGAAGCCTTTTCCGGGGCTGTGGATAACTGTCCACGAACAGTGAATAACTGCCCTCACCAGCACCTTTGACAGGGCCCGCCAGGAGAGCCACAGGCGACGGCCGGGCATCCGCCGGGCCACCGGAGGGTTAAGTGGAGGTTACACTCCCCAGTTTGTCCACAATTGTCCACACCCCGGCGTACACAGACGAAAACGACGCCCCGCGGTTCACGTTCCGCGGGGCGTCGAGAGCTGTTGTCGTTGGGCCGGCAGACCTCCCGGGGGGGAGGCTCCGACCGTCGTCATGGCGCGAGTTACGCGGCGACGACCTCGAAGTTGATCTTGCCGGTCACGTCGTCGTGGAGCTTGACGATGACCTGGTAGTTACCGGTCTTCTTCACGAGACCCTTGGGCAGCTCGATGTTGCGCTTGTCCAGGGCCGGGCCGCCTGCCTTCTTCACTGCGTCGGCGATGTCGTCGGTCTTCACGGAACCGAAGAGCTTGCCGGAGTCAGAGGTGCGAACCTGCACGGTCACGCCGGACAGCTGCTCGAGCTGCTCGCGGACCTCACGGGCGTGGTCGAGGTCGCGGATTGCGCGGGCCTCCTGGGCACGCTGAATGCCCTCGATCTGCTTCTCAGCACCACGGGTGGCCACGATGGCCAGGCCGCGGGGAAGCAGGTAGTTGCGTCCGTAACCGTTCTTGACCTCGACGACGTCTCCTGCGTCTCCGAGGTTCTCAACGGCAGCGGTGAGGATCAGCTTCATGATCCCTGCCTTTCGTTGTTCATCCCTGTCGGGAAAGTTCTGTTGAGTGGTTTGATCTGCTCGATCAGAACGGAGGCTCGTCATCGGCCGCACCGCCGAAACCACCGGCCGGCGGGGCGGAACCCCACGGGTCGTTGGCCGGCATCTGCTGCGGCTGCTGGGGTGCCTGCTGGGGCTGGACGTGCGGGGCCTGCTGGCCCTGCTGTCCGAAACCGCCCTGGTACTGAGACTGCTGCTGCTGGGGCTGACCCTGCGGCATGCGCTGGCCCTGGGGCTGGCCACCGCCGAAACCACCGCCGCCGTAGGAACCGCCACCTTCACGTGGGTTGCGGTTGACCTGGGCGGAGGCGAACTTCAGCGACGGGCCGACCTCATCGACCTCGATCTCGAACACCGTGCGGTTCTCGCCCTCCTTCGTCTGGTAGCTGCGCTGCTTGAGGCGGCCGTTGACGATGACGCGCATGCCCTTCGTGAGGGTCTCCGCGACATTCTCGGCTGCCTGGCGCCAGACGTTGCAGGTGAGGAACAGGGCCTCGCCGTCTTCCCACTGGTTCGTGTCCCTGTTGAAGGCACGGGGGGTCGAGGCGATACGGAAATTGGCCACCGCTGCACCCGAGGGGGTGAAACGGAGTTCAGGGTCGGCGACGACGTTGCCGACAACGGTGATGGGGGTATCTCCAATAGCCATGTTCTTCTTACCTTCCAGTGACGGGCCCGGGCGACGGGCGTGTGCTCGTCACCCAGTATCCGTTCTTAAGCGTCGGTGCGCAGAACCTTGGTGCGCAGGACGGAGTCGTTCAGGTTGAGAACGCGGTCCAGCTCAAGCACGGTCGCAGACTCGCACTCGAGGTTGATGACGGCGTAGACGCCCTCTTCCTTCTTGTTGATCGGGTAGGCAAGACGACGCTTACCCCAGACATCAACCTTCTCGACCTTGCCGTTGTCCTTACGGACATTCTCAAGGTACTTATCCAGGGACGGGGCAACGGTGCGCTCATCCTGGGACGGATCCAGGATGATCATGATTTCGTAGTGACGCATCGACCTCATCACCTCCTATGGTCTAGTAATTGTGTTCGGCCACGCCCCACGTGGGCGTGACAGGAGGGTCTGTTGCGTCAAGCAACCCCAGCAGCGTACCGCACGAAGGGCGCAAAGAGTTAATCGCTTCCCGACGCCCGCGTCACCGCGTGACATCGCCGGGCATCGTCGCGAAGAACACCGCGAGGATCACCGGGATGACGGTGACGAAGATGAAGGCGCCGATGCCGAAGGCGACGGGCCAGACGGTCGGGTACTTCTTCATGAAGGTGTGGAACGCCGCGGCGATGCAGAGGAAGCCGATGACGATGGAGGCGATGCCCAGGACGGTGACAGTGCTCATGCGTCCACCATACGACGGTCCTCCGCCGACTCCTCAGCCTCCTCAGCCTCCACCGGGGCGAGCATCTGCCGCACCACCAGCACCACCATGACGGTGAGGAGGACGAGGCGGGTGAGCAGGGCGGCGTCGAGAAGCTCGGAGGGGATGCCCTTGTTCTCCGCGCCCATCATGTACCACATGAGCAGGGGCCACACGAGGGCGTCGACAGTCATCCACGTGAGCAGCAGACGCCAGCGCGGCAGCGCCAGGACGGCGGGGACGACCAGCCACAGGGAGTACTGCGGGGACCACACCTTGTTGAAGATCAGGAACGCCACCACGATGAGGAAGATCAGCTCGACGGCCCGGGGACGGCGGGCGGCCCGCAGCCCGAGGACGAGGATCGCCAGGCACGCGGCGGCGAACAGACCGAACGAGAGGACGTTGAGCAGCGGGACGGGAAGCGTCGGCAGGAGGGTGTTGCGGTCGACGATCGCGTAGACCGTGGTCCACTCCGCGCCGCGTTCACTGTTGAGGCGCAGGAACTCCCCCCACCCCTCCGGGTACAGCACCATGACCGGGACGTTGACCACCAGCCAGGCGACGAGCCCCGTGCCCACCATGGTGAGGAAGGGGACGAAACGTCGGTCCCGGATCGCCAGCACCAGGTACGCGCCGAGCAGGTACAGGGGCCACAGCTTGAAGGCCGTGCCCAGGCCGATGAGCAGGCCCGCCGTCGCGTGACGGCCCCGGGAGGCCGCCAGGATCGCCCCGACCGCGTACGTGATGGACGGGATGTCCCAGTTCGTGAACGCGTGGACGATGACCAGCGGGGAGGCCGCGACGAGGACCGTGTCCCAGACACGGTTACCCGCCAGCTCCGCGACCATGCGGATGGTGAGCACCCACAGCGCGGACATCGCCAGCGCCGTGAGCGCGAAGTACCAGGAGGCCTCCGTAATGATGAGCGGCGTCCGCGCGACCAGCGGGTACGTCAGACGCGAGAACCCCGCGACGACCCCCTGGAACAGCCCCGCCAGCACCGGGTACTCCAGGTAACGGGTGAGGCCGTCCTCCACCCAGGAGTAGGCGTAGGGGAACCCCGGGAGGTTGAGCCCGCGCCCGTCGTAAAGCGGGGTGATGTCGTTGTAGCAGGCCGCGACGTACTGACGGTTGCCCGACCAGTTCAGACCGATGACGCCGTCCTCCCCACGCACCCCCTCGAGGCAGCGCGCCTTCGACAGGAAACCGAAGGAGAGAAACACCAGCGCCACGGAGATGAGCACCCGCAGCGGGGTCCACCACCGCTGGCGACCCACCGCCGCGAACCGCCCGACGGGCCCACCCAGGAAATCGACGACGCCCCGCGCCACCGGCTCCGTGGCGGCCGGCGAGACGCGCTCCGTCATCTCTCGGGCCGCCATCAGTTGGGCAGCTCGATCACGAGGCCCGGGAGGATCTCGATGGTGTCCGGCACCGGGTCCGGCTCCGGGACCGGCTCGAACGGGACCTCATCGACGGGCTCCTCCACCGGCTCCTCCACGGGCTCCGGGGCCGGGGCGGGGGCCTGGTACACCGGGGCCGGCGGGGCCGGGATGTAGCTCAGGGCGTTGCCGCCGGACGGGATGCCGGTGCCGAAGTTGATCGGGCCCGGGGTGGCGAAGTACCTGATCTCCTTGCCCTCGTGGGCCCCGTCCATCGACGCCTTCCAGATCGACGCCGGGCTGCCGGCACCGAACATGTTGCCGCCCCACTGGTTGTAGATCGCGGTGGTGTTGTCGGCGGTGCCCACCCACACGGCGGTGGCCAGCTGCGGGGTCGCGCCGATCATCCAGGCGTCCTTGTTGCGGCCGGTGTCACCGAGCTGCGCGGTACCGGTCTTGGCGGCCGAGGGGCGGCCCCCGGCCAGGGCGTTGCCGTTGGAGTAGGCGGCGATGGGCTCCATCGCGCTGAGCAGGTTGTCGGCGACGACCTCCGCCACGCGACGCTCACCCTCACCGACCTCGTGCTGGAAGAGCAGCTCACCGTCGGAGGTCTCCACCCGCTCGACGAAGTAGGTCTCGTGCCACACGCCACGGTTGGCCAGGGTGGCCAGCGCCGTCGCCATGTCCAGCGGACGGGACTGGTACTGGCCGAGGATGATGCCCTCGTAGGGCTGCTCGCCGGCCTCGGTGAGCGTCGCCGGCACACCCGGCAGGGTCTTCGCCATGCCCAGGGCATGCGCCATGTCGGCGGTGTCCTGGGTGGTGTTGGTGAGGTCGTCCTGCATGCGGATGAAGCTGGTGTTGAAGGACTGCTTGAGCGCCTCGGCCAGGGTGGTGTAACCCGCGCTACCGCCGTCCCAGTTGTTCACCACGATGTTGCCCGGCAGGCGGACCGGGGAGGAGTCGTACACGGCGGACAGCGGGATGCCCTGCTGGAGAGCGGCGGCCAGGCCGAAGATCTTGAAGGTGGAGCCGGTCTGCAGGGCGGCGTTGCCGTAGTCCCAGCCGGCGGCGTCGTCACCGCCGAAGTAGGCGCGGACGGCACCGGTGCCCGGCTCCACGGAGACGACGGCCGCGCGGGCGTCCTCCTGCAGCTGGGCCAGGTTGGAGTGGACCGCGTCGACGGTGGCGTTCTGGGCCTGCATGTCGATGGTCGTGGTGATGCGCAGACCGCGGGTGGTCACGTCCTCCTCGGTGATGCCGATGCGCTTGAGCTCGTCCATGACATGGTTCTTGATCATGCCGTTGGTGCCGGTGGCCTCGGTGTAGGCGGAGTACTCGGCCGGGTTACGGGTCTCCGGGTAGTGCAGGCCGGCACGCTCCGCCTCCGGGAGGACGTCCATCTCGACCATGCCGTCGAGGACGTAGTCCCAGCGGGCCTGGGCGCCCTCCGGGTTGTTCCACGGGTCGAGCTGGCTCGGCAGCTGGATGGTGGCGGCGAGGACCGCACCCTCCTCGGGGGTGAGCTCGGAGATCGACTTGTTGAAGTACGCGTGTGACGCGGCCTCCACGCCGTAGGCGTTGCGGCCGAGGTAGACGGTGTTGAGGTAGGCGGAGAGGATGTCCTCCTTGGCCCACTCGTTGG
>Ga0123329_1003625_pt1 | contig 12620 bp, 11 predicted proteins | sample BioC12SIPDNA_FD_89703 | JGI IMG/M metagenome (GOLD analysis project Ga0123329, IMG submission 89703) | Anaerobic biogas reactor microbial communites from Washington, USA - Biogas_R1_B C12 SIP DNA | ecosystem: Engineered > Bioreactor > Anaerobic > Unclassified | place: Washington, USA | collected... | reverse complement strand
GTTGGTCATCCCGCTGGTTGGCCTGGTTCTGGTGCTGGGTCGCCGGCGTCAGGAGAACCGGAGCTAACCGTGGCACGCGCTCTGGCTGCTCTTGGTCTTGACTCGGGCGTTGCGGAGGCGACGGGTGAGATTGTCACCCGCCCTCTCCGCGTCTGCCTGGTGACCGAGGGCAGCTATCCCCACTATCGTGGGGGAGTGAGCACGTGGTGCGACATGCTGGTGCGCGGGACGCCGGAAGTGTCCTACGCCCTGATGAGCTTTGTAGCAGACCCGAGCGCCGAGGCCGTCTACGAGCTTCCGGCCAACGTCGCCGGGCTGCAGCCGGTTGCGCTGTGGGGCACGGGCGAGGTGCTGGAGCTCGCGCGCGATCTCAAGCTCCTTGACGTGATCCGCCGCAAGCGAGGCACGCCGCGCCGGGTCATCGAGCGCGCGTTCTTGCCGCTCTTTGCGAGCTTCCTCGACCTGCTCTGGCAGGCGGAGGCGGCACCGGAGCGGTTCGCGCGGGTCCTGCGGGCGATGGCGGGCTACTTCGAGGCCTACGACTACGATATCACAGTGCGCTCTCCCGTCGTCTGGGATACCTTCCTGCAGCACAGTGTGGCGGCCTATGAGCGCGATGCGGGTGAGGGAAAGGTCGCGCTGGCTGACGCCACGGACGTGATGCGCCTGATCTACCGGTGGCTGACCGTGTTGGCGGTGCCCATCCCCGAAGTGGACGTGGTCCACGCGGCATCGGCGGGGCTCGCGAGCATCGTGGGCATTGTCGCTTCCGGCAGGCCGGGGACGGCGTTTCTGTTGACCGAGCATGGCGTCTACCTGCGCGAGCGGCTGCTGGCCCTCACGCGCAGCGAGGCCAGCCCCTTCGAGCAGGCCTTCCAGGCCGCGTTCGCCCAGCGGGTCACGGAGGCCAGCTATTGGGCCGCGCGGCAGATCGCGCCGGGCAGCAACTATAACCACCGGTGGGAGACGACGATCGGCGCCGATCCCGGGATGATCCAGACGATCTACAACGGGCCCGACCCGGCGGAGTTCACGCCCACCGTGTTGAACCGGCCCGAAGGCGAGCCCCCGATCGTGGTCTGGCTGGGGCGCATCGACCCTCTCAAGGATCTGGAGACGCTGGTACGCGCGGCTGCCATCGTGAACGATCAGATGCCCGAGGTGCAGTTCGTCCTCTACGGCAAGGCGCCGCGCGGCAACGAGTGGTACTACGACCGCGTCCTGGGCCTGCGAGATCGATTGGGCCTGCAGGACACGGTTCACTTTCCGGGCTTCGCCGCTAGTGCCGCCGCGGCCTACAACGAGGGCGATTTCGTGCTGCTCTCCAGCATCTCGGAGGGGTTCCCCTACAGCGTCGTTGAGGCGATGATGTGCGGTCGCACGGTGGTGGGCACCGACGTGGGCGGCGTGCGTGAGGCTCTCGAGGGGTGCGGTCTGGTCGTCGAGCCCCGGAATCCCGAGCAGATGGCGCAGGCATGCCTCACGTTGCTACGTGACCCGGACCTGGCCCGCGATCTGGGCCAGAAGGCCCGCGCCAAGGCACTCGAGCGGTTCAGCGTGCAGCAGTGTAACGCGGCCTACCTGGCCGTCTACCAGCGCTTGACGCGCGAGGGCCGTGAGGGCCTGTCGCGCGCTATGGTTGTGGAGGCTGAGGGTGAAGGCGCGGCTCTCCGCGCTGAGGTGGCACAGTGAGCCAGTCGAGCGGACCGGTTGCCAGTTTCACCAATTCCCTGACGGCGTTCGAGGGGGTCGGCCTTTTGGCTGAGGAGGTGCGCAGCGCTTGCCCTGCACCGATCAACCGGCTGCAGATCACGGCGCTTCTCGAGTCGGCGGGCGTGACCGATGCCATCGCGACCCAGCGCTACGGGTATGGCAACGTCTTTGCACTGGCCGATGGGGTGGCAGAGGTGCTCGCGACGACGCCCGCGCAGGTCGTTCCTTCCAGGGCGGCTCGCATCGACGAGATCAGCCGTCGAGCGATGGCCATCGACTACCTGCGCGGTCCGCTCGGGGTGCTGCCGCTGCTGTTGCTCACGGTGATCGTGGGTGTCTTCCAGAGCTTCGGACGGTGGGAGGGGGCGCGGATCCTCACGCTCAGTGCGTCGACGATCGGGAGCCTGCTCGTGACAGGGGGCTTCATCCAGATCGCGGCCCGTAAGGGGTCGAGCTATTTGAGCCAGGGGTATGCCCTGGCAGCGGCCCGATTTGTGGGCCGGGTGGGGGTCGTTGCGTTCGCGACGGTGGTGATCTCCGGCCTGGTGATATGGGGTGTGACCCGCCAGCTGGGCTGGTTGGCTGCGGAAGATGGTCCGCTGATGCTGGGGTCCTATGTGGCGCTCGCATGCCTGTGGATGCTCTCGGCGGGCCTGTCGATCTTCAAGCGCGTGCACTGGTTTGGCATCGCGCTGGCGGCGGGGGTTGGGGTGAGCTGGGCCGTGGTTCTGTGGCTTGGTCGGGGTCTGGACAGCCAGCAGACGACCATCGCGCTGGCATCAGGCGCCGGCATGGTGGCCACGCTGGGCGTGGGAGCCTGGGCAATCCGGCGCGCCATCGCCTCTGCGGCGTCGGAGTCGCCGGCGGGGCGGAGCCGCGTGCGGGTTGCACCGCTGCCGCAACTGGTGGTCTCGCTGGCACCCTACTTTGGGTATGGCATCGTCTACATCCTGGGGATGCTGGCTGCTCACCTGGGAGGCTGGGTCGGCCGGCTGCCCGAGGGTCTCGCACGGCTGGATGCGATTGCCACGAGCGAGCTCGGGCTCACGGTTGCGCTGGTTGCCTACATCCTGGTGGGGGGCGTGGCGGAGCACACGGTCCAACGCTTCTGGGCGCGCGTGCATGGGTTCCAGGGTGCCTCGCTGGCCCGCCGTCCGACGATGTTCGCGGAGCGCCTGGCCGGTTTCCAGCGCGACGAGCGGCGGCGCTTTGCGGCGGCCCTCGCCATCTCGGCTGCAGCGGTCGCGCTCTTCGCCGGCGTCAGCGTGCTTGCGTCGGGCCGGGTGCTGGGGATCGCCTGGGGGCGCGACCTGGCGATTGTGTTGGGCGCGGGCTTGCTGGGAAGTGCCCTGCTCGCCGTCGCAGCCTTCGATTGCATGATGCTCATCACGCTTTCGCAGCCCTGGCCGGCGCTGTTGGCCCTGGCGTGCGGTGCTGTCGTCACGGGCGTGGTCAGCGTGCTCCTGGGTGTGGCTGTGGGCTATGCCTGGGGAGCCCTGGGTATGGTGATTGGGAACCTCGTCGTGCTCGCCATCGCGCGGGTGCGTCTCGGGCGCGTCATCGAGCGCGCCGACTACTTCTACTTCACATCGTTCTAGCGTGGCGCATCGTCCGACGAGCGGCACAGAGGAGGAGAGACATGAATTGGCAAGGAAAGCAGGTTTTGGTGACGGGTGGCGCGGGCTTCATCGGGAGCCATCTCGTGGAGGCACTGGCGGGCAAGGGGGCCCGCGTGAAGGTGCTGGCACACTACAACTCGCGCAATGATCCGGGCATGTTGCGGACGCTGCCGGAGGCCACGCGGCAGACCCTCGACGTCTACTACGGCGACCTGAAGGATCCGTGGTCGGTGCGCAAGGCGATGGAGGGCTGTGCCGTGGTCTTCCACCTGGGGGCGCTCATTGGCATCCCCTACTCGTACGTGAATCCCTATGACGTGGTCCAGACGAACGTCCTGGGCACCTACCACGTCCTGGAGGCCGCACGCGAGCTGGGTGTCGAGCGTGTGGTCCACACGTCGACGAGCGAGGTCTATGGCTCGGCGCGTTACGTGCCGATGGACGAGGCCCATCCGCTACAGGGACAATCGCCCTATAGCGCGAGCAAGATCGGTGCCGATAAGCTGGCTGAGAGCTTCTTCCTCTCGTTTGAGCTGCCGGTGACGACGGTGAGGCCCTTCAACACCTATGGCCCCCGGCAGAGCGCCCGTGCCGTGATCCCCACGATCATCACCCAGGCGCTGACACAGGACTTCGTCAAGCTGGGAGCGCTCTATCCGCGGCGCGATTTCACCTTCGCCACCGATACGGCGGCAGGGTTCATCGCTGCCGCGGAGAGCGATCGGACGCTGGGCGAGGTGGTCAACCTTGGCACGGGCGAGGACATCTCGGTGGGGGAGCTGGTCGACCTCGTCGTCGACCTGATCGGGCGCGATATCGAGGTCCGCAGTGACGAGGGACGGGTGCGCCCCGAGGGCAGTGAGGTGGTGCGCCTGCTCTCGAACAACGCGAAGGCCCGCGAGCTGATGGGTTGGCAACCCCAGGTCTCATTCCGCGAGGGGTTGGGGCAGACGATCGCCTGGATCGCGGAGCATCTGGATCTCTACCAGACGCAGCGCTACACGGTCTAGTGCTTTGTTAATCTGATGTCTGGAGTTCGTAGGTGCGACTTGAGTCGTTTCGGTGCTTCAGCCGGTGCCCAGAAGACGGGGCGGCAGCAGAACCGCTGAAGCGGCACCTACGAACCAGACAGACTGACTACTTGCGGTTCCGAAGGTAAGGAGGCATAGGATGAAGGCAGTGATTATGGCCGGTGGACGCGGGACGCGATTGGCGCCCTTCACGAAGGTGTTGCCCAAGCCGCTGATTCCGTTGGGAGACTATCCGCTCCTCGAGATCATTATCTGCCAGTTGCGCGAGGCTGGGTTTGACGAGATCATTCTGACCGTCAATTACCTGGCCCACCTGTTCCAGGCCTACTTCGGGAATGGCGAACGGCAGGGCGTTTCGCTGCGCTACTCGCTGGAAGAGAAGCCACTCGGCACCGCAGGGCCTTTGAGCCTGATTGACGGGCTGGACGAAGCACCGTTCCTGGTGATGAACGCCGACCTGCTGACCGACATCGACTTCCGCCACCTCTACCGGACGCACCTGGCGCAGGAGGCCGCGATCACCATGGCACTCCATGCCAAGGAGCACAAGGTGGACTTTGGTGTGATCGAGACCGACGAGGCGGGCAGGGTGCTCAAGTGTGCCGAGAAGCCGGTGCTGAGGTATCAGGTCAATATGGGGATCTACGTGGTGTCACCCGCGGTGCTGCCTCACATCCCCCACAACCAGTTCAGCACGATGGTTGACCTTGTCGAGCGGTATATGGCCGAGGAACACGGTGTCTACGGCTATCGCTTTGAGGGTACGTGGATGGATCTTGGGCAGGTGGATGACTTCGATCGCGTGGCGACTCAGTTCCAGCAGCTCACGGAGGTCGCAGAGGAGCGCGTCCCGCTCGAGTCGTACATTGGCTTCCTGTCCACCCTTCCGGTTGAGGCCTGAGGCGGTGGCCGCGCAGATGCCGGTAGACCGAGCCGAACCGAAGGCTTCGGCCCCAGTTCTGGTCACAGGGGCTACCGGTTTCGTGGGGCGCCCACTGGTGGACCTACTGCTCGCGAATGGCCACCGGGTGGCTGCGGCGAGTGTTGCGGGCGATCGGCTGCTTGAGACGTTGCCCGAGGGCGTGGAGGGTTTGGCCTTCGACATCCTCGACGGAGATGCCGTGGCGGAGGCGTTGGGCCGGCTGCAGCCGGTGGCGGTCTTCCACCTGGCAGGGATGGCGCGTGGTCACGATCTGGAACGGCTGCTGTCGGTGAACGTGATGGGCACCGAGACGGTGTTGCGGGCGGCGCGCAAGATGGCCGCCCTGCCCACCGTCATCATCCCGGGGTCGGCAGCCGAGTATGGGGCCCTTCCCCACGGCAAGCCGGCCCAGGAGACGGCAGCGCTCAGGCCGCTCTCGCCCTATGGGGTGAGCAAGGCCGCGCAGACGCTCACGGCGCTCGGCTACGCCTGGCGCCACGAGGTGCCGGTCGTGGTCGGGCGCGTGTTCAACATCACGGGGCCCGGCGAACCCGCGACGATGCTTGTGGGGGCGATCGCGGAGCAGGTGGCCGATATCGAGGCCGGGCGCAGAGACCCGGTCCTGCGGGTGGGGAACCTCGATCCCTATCGCGACTACCTCGACATCCGTGATGCCGTGCGCGCGCTCTACGCGCTGTGGCAGGCGGGGACGCCGGGCGAGATCTACAACGTGTGCAGCGGCGAGGCGATCCAGGTGCGGTCGGTGGTGGAGCGCCTTGTGGCCCAATCGCGCGTGGCGATCTCGGTGGAGCCGGACCCGGAGCGGCAGCGCCCATCGGATCTGCCCTACTGTGTCGGCGTGCCGGCGCGGCTTCAGTCAGCGACTGCGTGGCGCCCGACGTTCGCGCTCGATGCGTCGCTTGGCGCGACGCTCGCTTGGTGGCGCGCCAAGTCTCCGGTGTAGGGCGGCTCTCCAGAGCCGCCCCACGGCTGCGGTGTGCGCCCGGCAACCATGCGCCGTCGCGCGTCGTCAGGGCCAAGGTGCGCTGACGTCCGAGTTTGTAGGGGCGACTTCAGTCGTTGCGGTTCCCAGTAGGCAGAGGCAGAACCGATAAATCGGTTGCTACGAACCCCGGTCACTGACGATGCGTGCAGCTCTCCGGCCAGGCTACCCAGAGCGGGGATCGGCGTCGCCCTATGGCAGCCAGTCGAGCGACCAGGGACCGACGAAGGAGAGCATGGTGTGGGCTTGCGCACGCGCGGCGGCGAGGTTGCGCAGGTCGTTGTCGTCGGGCGCGGCATAATCGAGCGCCAGCAGCGGCAGCTCCGGCGCAGCTGCGCGCACCCGCTGGGCCATCAGCGCGGTCCAGGCCAGGTCGCTGTCGGGCCAGACCGCGTAGCCGTGCCCATCGTGGTGGGTTGTGAATGCCTCGAACACCACGCCATCGGCGATCTCGACAACGGTCTCGAGGATCGTGAACCCCCGATTGACGAGCAGCACCAGGTTGGGATAGGCTTCACGGACCCTGTGCAGCAGGGTGATTACGCCGGGACGTGTCTCCGGCAGAGCGTCCTGAACGTCGATCGTGTCAAGGAAGAGGCCGGTCACGCCCCGGTCGAGCAGGCGCGGGATGGCGACGTTCAGCACGTGCTCTTGCCAGGCAGGGGCGCGGCAATCGAGGAGCACCGTGTCCCAGGCGCGGTTGTAGCGGGGAGCGCCAGTGGCACCATCGCGTGCTACCCAGGCAGGGTCCGCCTCGGCAGCCGGCAGCTCGCCCACTGACAGGTAGGCGATTGTGCGCGTCCCCTGCGCCTCCAGCCACGCGATCTCCCCTGCGGCATAGGCAGCCGCCTGAATGATGGCCAGATCATAGGCCGCCAGCTGCGTGAGACGGCCATAGCCGTAGTAGCAGGCATAGCTGGAGAGGTCGCCGAGTCGCATCGCATCCCTTCGCTGAGTAACCTCCCTGAGTATAACGCATAACCCTCCCAAAGTGGCCCTTGTCGTTCGGTCTGTTTTTGGTTATGATGGGCGCATGGAGGTACTTTCAGATGGACCGGTCATTCGCTCGAAAGCGGCCCCCTCGCGTATCTGCCACTCGGTTGGTGCGCCTGGCGGCCCTCGGAGCTGCAATGCTCCTCCTGGTGTCTGCGCCGACGGCGCGGTGTTCCAATGCTGTTCCACCCGACGATGGGATCGCGCCGGCGGCAACGGACGATTCGTCGACGGTGTACATCCCCATGGTCGAGTGTAGCCCCGCTGCGTCCACGCCACCCCCTGACGGGCGGTGGGAGGCCGTTGACAGCTGGGTCTACCAACTGAGCGGCTATCGCAACGACAGGCTCGACCAGATCGCGGCAACGCAGTTCGACCTGGCGGTCATCGACCTGGCGCGTGATGGCGACAGCGATTTCTTTGCACGCAGCGAGATCGAGGCGCTGCAGGAGACGGGGAAGGTCGTGCTGGCCTACTTCGAGATCGGGGCGATCGAAGACTACCGGCCCGAATGGGATGAGGTTCCGCCCGATCTGATGCTCGGTGCGCTCTCGGGATGGCCCGGTGAGCAGTACGTGGCGTACTGGGACCCGCGCTGGTGGCCGGTCGTGGAGGGGCGGGTCGACCAGGCGCTCGAAGCGGGCTTCGATGGAGCCTATCTCGACATGATCGTGACCTATGAGGAGATCCCCGCGGATGCGGCAGGCACCGATCGTGCGGACCTGGCGCAGAAGATGGTGGACCTGATTGCGCGGCTCTCGGCCTATGCCAAGGCGCGCAATCCCGAGTTCAAGGTCGTGCCGCAGAATGCGCCCGAGCTGCGGACGGTGCCGGGGTACCTGGGCGCGGTCGATGGGCTGGGGATGGAGGAGCTGTACTTCCTGGCCACAGACCGGGCGTGCACGCAGAGCTGGTGCCTCGAAAACCGCAATAACGCCGCTGCTATCCGGGCAGCCGGCAAGTTGGTCCTGACGGTGGACTACGCCACGATCGCGGCGAACATCGACAGCGCCTATGAGCAGTCGCTGGCGGCAGGCTTCGTGCCCTATGTGAGCGTCCGCGCGCTCGACGTAGTGCGCATCAACGTGGGGTGGGAGCCCTGAGGGATGCAGACCCCCCTCCCGACCTTCCCCCGTCCGCAGACGGCCATGGGTAGGCGCCGGACGACCTGCGCCAGGCCTCTGCGCCTCGGCTTTCCCCCGCCGGCTTCTGAGCCGCACCGTTCCGACGGCCCGGGGCGAAACACAATGGGGAGTCTGGGTCTGCGGTGCACAGGACTTGCAGATTTGACGTTGCGGGGAATCTGGTATCCTCAGGGCCGTGGCACAATATCCCATCCTGTGAGGCAGACTCGGCATGGTTGAACCCCTGAAGGATCTCTTCCTGCTCGACCCGGACATCGTGTACATGAACCATGGTTCGTTCGGCGCGTGCCCGCGCGCTGTCTTCGACGTCTACCAGTCGTTCCAGCGCGATCTGGAGCGCGGCCCGGCGGTCTTCTACAGCACGCACCAGCCAGGGCTGATGGCCCAGGCCCGCGGCGCGCTGGGCGCCTACCTGAACGTGAGCGGCGACGACATCGTCTTCTTCGCCAACCCGACGAGCGCCGTGCGAACGCTCTGCGCAAGCCTGAAGCTGGGCCCTGATGATGAGGTCCTGGCGACGAACTGGGAATACCCCACGTTCGAGAGCGCCTTCGACCACCTTGCGTACATGCGCGGCATCGCCTACATCCGCCAGCCGGTGCCGGTGCCGATGGGCGATCCTGCCGCGTGGGTCGACGCGCTCTGGGAGGGCGTGACCCCGCGGACGCGCATCCTCCACCTGAGCCACATCTCCTTCACGACCTCGCTGATCCATCCCGTGGCTGAGGTATGCCGTCGGGCGCGGGAAGCGGGCATCATCACCTTCGTGGATGGGGCGCACGCCCTCAGCCAGATCGGAGTGGATCTTGCGGCAATCGACGCCGATGTCTACTTCGGCGCGTGCCACAAGTGGCTGTGTGCGCCGAAGGGCGCGGGCTTCGTCTATGCCCATCCCCGTGTGCAGGCCCTGCTTGCGGAGCCGCATGTGCGCAGCCGGCCCGGCGCGGCGGATGCCCCGATCGAGCCCGGCGCGTTCGCGGCGAGCTACCAGTACCAGGGCACCAAGGACCACGCGGCGGTCCTCTCGGTGCCGGCGGCGATCGCGTTCCAGGCCGAGCACGATTGGGACGCGCAGCGGGAGCGCTGCCACGGGTTAGCCAGACAGACGTTGGAGCGCATCACGGCGCTGACGGGCCTGGAGCCGGTGAGCGCGGTCGATTCGCGGACCTTCAGCCAGATGGTGAGCATCCCGGTGCCCGACGACCTCGGCGAGGCGATCGCGGCGGCGTGGAAGGCTGATAACATTGTGGGGACGCAGGTCAAGGCGAACGGACGGCGGATGCTACGCGCGTCGTTCCAGGCCTACAACAGCCAGGACGACGCCGACCGGTACGTGGCGGCGGTCGCGAGGGCGCTGCGAGATAGCTAGCACTGCTTCGACTTTGCCCGTGGACCGGCGCGGCAGTATAATGGGTGTGTAGCGTGGTGATCGCGTCGAGGAGCGACATGCCAGTTCTCCATCTCGACATGAATGTCTACAAGCGACCGTTTGACGACCAGAGCCAGATGCGCATCCGGCTCGAGACGGTGGCGATCACGATGATTCTGTCGCTCATCGAGGGTGGGACCTTCACGGCGCGTTAGTCATTTGTGTTGGACTATGAGAACAGACGTGACCCCGTCATCGAGCGGCGGGAGTTTGTTGCTCGGATGGCCCAATGCTGTGAGCGTAGTGTCGAGCCTGACAATGCGATCAGGATCTTAGCGCGCACGCTGGCGCAGACATACCAGATCCGAGGTCGTGATGCGCTGCACCTTGCCAGCGCTGAGTTTTCGGGTTGCGACTACCTCGTCACTTGCGACGACCGGCTTGTCGGACAAGCGCTCAGACTGAGGGAGCAGGGTCGGCTGAAGCTTCGGGTGCTCAGCCCGCTGGACCTACTCCGGGAGGTGTAAGGTGGTCCTCACAGATCAGCAGTTCGCTCGATCCGAGACCGTAGTACGGCAGACCGGCTATCTCGCACTCATCGAGTAACTCGGGTATGCTGATGCGGTGCGCTTTATCGTGCAGATCAGCCTGGGTCAAGGCGATTATCTTGAGTGGCAGGAACGGATTTTCGCCGGGATGGGTGTCGACGAGCTGTTCGACGAGGCTCAGCAACACTGGCGCCGCAAGAAGGAATAGGTCGCCCAGCACAGATGGTGCGAGATAGAGGCAGTGAGAGGTCATCCACCTCTCGTATGGAGGCGTGACCGTGCTGGGACGTAGATTCTGCGCGCTGCTGCTCGCCCTGATCCTGCTGGGCTCCGGCCCAGCCCTGGCCCAGGCGCCGGAGGACTTCGGCGGCGGGCCGGTCGAGCCGCCGCGCGATCTCACCACCGACGAGGAGTGGGCCCTGATCGAGGCCGAGGTGGCGGCAAACATCGCCGTCATCGATGCGGGGGAGCCCTTCGTCCCTCAGGCTGTAGGGACCGTCAGCTTCGGTTGGCCGCTGCGCCCCGCGCCGGCACTCTCCGACCCTGGCTACCACGGGGTCTCGGGCTTTATGGATCACGACCCTGACTATGGCCAGCTCCTCGACTACGCCTGCGGCACGCGCACCTATGACCTGTCGGGCTACAACCACCAGGGCGTCGACTTCTTCACCTATCCGTTCCCCTGGCTGAAGATGGACAACCGCCTGGTCGAGATCGTGGCGGCGGCCCCGGGGACCCTGATCTTCAAGCGCGATGGGCAGTATGACCGCCAATGCGCGATGACGGGCGCGCTTTCGAACGCCGTCGTGATCCGCCACGCCGATGGAACGCTGGCGCACTACCTGCATATGAAGAACGGCTCGGTCACCACCAAGGCCATCGGGGCGACCATCGCCCAGGGCGAGTACCTCGGCGTGGTAGGGAGCTCGGGCAGCTCCACCGGCCCGCACCTGCACTTCGAGGTGCGCAACGCCGCGAACACGACACCCATCGATCCCTTCCACGGCAACTGCAACACAAGCGCCTCCCTATGGGCCGAGCAGCCGCCCTATTACGACTCCGCGGTGATTGCGGTGCACACGGGGACCGCCGCGCCGGTGCGTCCCCCGTGCCCGCAGCCTGAGATCCCCAACACGGCGGACACCTTTGAGCCCGACGACACGGTCTATTTCGTGACCACCTACCGCGACCAGTTGGCGGGCCAACAGAGCGCCTACCGTGTCCTGCGACCCGACGGCACGGTCTACCGGCAGTGGACGCACGCCTCGACCGCCAAGCACTACACGGCCTCCTATTGGTATTGGTCGATGACGCTGGACCGCGATGGTCCCGCGCCTGAGGGGACGTGGACCTTCGAAGTGACGTTCGAGGGGAAGGCCTATCGCAAGGCCTTTGTGGTGGGCGAACCCACACCGTCCGGTACCTTCGAGATCTGGTACCCCAATGGCGGTGAGGTTCACGTGGCGGGCACCTACCTGCCCATTTGGTGGGAGGATACGGTCGTGGGCGACGTGAGCATCGTGCTCCTGGCCAATGGTGCGGTGCACACGCAGATCGCCGCGGCGACGCCGAGCGATGGCGTGCATTTCTGGCCCATCCCTGCTGGTCAGGAGAGCCGGTCGGACTACACGGTGCGGATCGCCGAGGTCGCCAACCCCAAGGTCTACGCCGTGAGCCAGGCGGCTTTCGAGATCGCGCCGCCGCCGGCTGCCGACTTCAGTGGGCAGCCGATCCTGAGCACTGGCCCGCTCACGGTCACGTTCAGCGATCGCTCGGTGAGCGCCGTGCCGCTCGATCGCTGGCTGTGGGCGTTTGGCGATGGCGTGACGAGCACGCTGCAGCACCCGTTGCACACGTATGCGGCGCTGGGAGCCTACACCGTGACGTTGACGGTGGCCTCTGGTGAGCTAGAGGACACGCTGGTCAAGCCGGGATACATCCGCGTTGTAAGCGAGGTCTGGCCTGCCTACTTGCCGCAGGTGACGCGGTAGGCGGACCCCGCTCTGTACCCTCGAGCTGGCGGGGGGTCCCATTCCGGTGTAGGTCGGCTCTCCAGAGCCGACCTCTGCTTTCTCTAGAGGCGCGCCGATGGCCCCATTCTGATCGCCCCATGCCGATGGGCATTGGCCGCTCTGTTTCGGTGGCTGGACGGCTCTGGAGAGCCGTCCTACATGGTTGTAAGCGAGGTCTGGCCTGCCTACTTGCCGCAGGTGACGCGGTAGGCGGACCCCGCTCTGTACCCTCGAGCTGGCGGGGGGTCCCATTCCGGTGTAGGTC
>Ga0123329_1003624_pt1 | contig 12623 bp, 9 predicted proteins | sample BioC12SIPDNA_FD_89703 | JGI IMG/M metagenome (GOLD analysis project Ga0123329, IMG submission 89703) | Anaerobic biogas reactor microbial communites from Washington, USA - Biogas_R1_B C12 SIP DNA | ecosystem: Engineered > Bioreactor > Anaerobic > Unclassified | place: Washington, USA | collected... | reverse complement strand
TGCACCAACATCAGCGGCAACGGCGTGGCCACGCCCACCCAGGTGAAGGCCGAGGTCTGGATGTCGCTCGTCCACGGCTCCATGGGCATCCTCTACTTCGTTCACCAGATGGACCCGTTCATCGAGGCAGGCCTGCTGGCCGACCCGGTCATGACCGCGGCCGTCACGGACATCAACAACCAGATCCACACCCTCGCCCCGGTCCTGAACAGCCCGACCCTCCCCGCCGGCGCCGCGGTCCAGTCATCCAATCCTGATGTGCCTGTGGACATCATGGCCAAAGCCTACGACGGCGCCACGTATCTGTTCGCCGTCGGCATGCGCGACGGCACGACAACGGCAACCTTCCAAGTGGCCGGCATGAGCGGCCCCGCCCTCGCCGAAGTCCTCGGCGAAGGTCGCTCCATCCCCGTCGCCGGAGGGTCATTCCAGGACGCGTTCGCCCCCTACGCCGTCCACCTCTATCGGATCGTGCAGACCGCAGCGCACGTGACGGGATGGCAGGTCGTGGCCGCGCACGGCCCCGCCGGCGAGTTGGCCTCCGATGTCGCCGACCACTACGTCGAGCCCCGAATGGCCGGACTGGCCCGCTTCCGTATCCGGTTCGAGGCGCCCATCGACCCGGCCACCGTCACCGACGGCGCCGTCACGATCCTCGGTGCCGCCAGCGGCAACCAGACCGGCACGATTGCGGGCATGACGCTTGACGGCACACAGACGTTCCTCACCGTCACCCTGGCGTCACCCCTGCCCGACGCCGACACCTACACGATCACCGCCGGCGGCCCGCTGCGAACCACGGCCGGGCTCGGCATCACCGGCGACACCGACATCGTCATCCGAACCCTGGCCGGCGACCTCGACGGATCAGGGGCCGTCACCGCAGCCGATTTTCTGGCCGCCCGTGCCACCGCGGGCGCGCCGCTCGCCTCTTCGGTCGCCCGCTACGACCTGGATGGGTCGGGTGTCATCACCGCAGACGATATGCGCCTCCTGAGACCCCTGCTCGGCCACAGCCTCCCGTGAGCCGCCAAGCCGCCCCTGCCAGCCCTGCCCCGGGAAAACCATGCGGGATTGGCGTCTTGGGGGCCGTACCGTGGCATGGGCATCCTGCCCATGAGTGACCGGGCCATCTTGCCCCTGCTTCCCCGAAACGTTGGTGCATGCGAAAACCATCGTCCGCTTGACAATCGCCCTCGTGGCGGCGAAAATGCTGCGTCTTGTGCTGCCCACGGAGCCTGTCACGTCATAGGCCCGCTGCGACGGCGCGCCTGGCCGATGACCGACCCGGCAACACATGCCATCTGGCGAAGGAGTCTTCTGGTGTCAAAGCCTACCACAATGCGCACGCACACGTGCGGCGATCTGGGCATCTCCGATGTCGGCGCCACCGTCACTCTTTGCGGCTGGGTCGCCAACTTCCGCGATCACGGCGGCCTGATCTTCGTTGACCTCCGGGACCGTTACGGCCTCACCCAGTGCGTCTTCGATCCGGCCATCGCCCCCGAGGCCCACACCGTTGCCGAACGCGTCCGCAGCGAATGGGTGCTTCAGGTTTCCGGCCGCATCCGCCCGCGACCCGAAGGCATGATCAACCCCAAGATGACCACCGGCGCCATCGAAATCGAAGCGACGACTCTGGCCGTCCTCAACCAGTCCCTGACGCCGCCGTTCGAAATCTCCGCCGAGAGCGACGCAGGCGAAGACCTGCGGCTGAAGTACCGCTATCTCGACCTCCGCCGGCCGCCCATGCGCGACGCCCTCGTCGCCCGCAGCCGCATCGCCAAGGCCATGCGCGACTTCTACGACCGCGAAGGTTTCATCGACGTCGAGACGCCGTTCCTCACCAAGAGCACCCCCGAGGGCGCCCGCGACTTCCTCGTCCCCTCGCGCGTCAACCCCGGCATGTTCTTCGCCCTGCCCCAGTCGCCGCAACTGTTCAAGCAGATTCTCATGATCTCGGGCTTCGACCGCTACTACCAGATCGTCCGCTGCATGCGCGACGAAGACCTGCGGGCTGACCGTCAACCGGAGTTCACGCAACTCGACGTGGAAATGGCCTGTGTCACGGCCGAGGACGTCATCGCCACCACCGAACGCATGATCGCCCACGTCGCCAAGGCCGCCCTGGACCTCGACGTGCCCCTGCCCATGCCGCGCATGACCTACGACGAGGCCATGCTCCGCTACGGCAAGGACGCACCCGACACGCGATTCGAGATGCTCATCCGCGACGTCACGGCCCTGGCCGACGAAACTGATTTCCGCGTCTTCAAGCAGGTCATCCAGGCCGGCGGCGTGGTCCGCGGACTCTGCGCCAAGGGCGGCGCGCGCCTGACGCGCAAGGAAATCGACGACCTGACGCCTTTCGCCGCCACCTTCGGCGCCAAGGGCGTCGCCTGGATGAAGATCGACGCCACCGGCCCCACCGGCCCCATCGCCAAGTTCTTCAACGACGATCAACGCAGGCGACTCCTCGCCGAGTTCGACGCTGGAGAGAACGACCTCCTGCTCTTCGTCGCCGACACCATCCCCGTCACGTGCCGCTCGCTGGCCGAGATTCGTCTGAACGTCGGCCGCAAGCTCGGACTCGTGGACGAGGCCAAGTTCGCCTTCACCTGGGTCGTCGATTTCCCGATGTTCGACTACGACGAGCAGGAGAAGCGATACGTCTCGATGCACCACCCGTTCACCTCGCCGCGCGACGAGGACCTGGACCGACTGGAGAGCGACCCGCTGAAGGTCCGGGCGAAGGCCTACGACGTGGTTCTCAACGGCACCGAGCTGGGCGGCGGCAGCATCCGCATCCACCGGACCGACGTACAGCAGCGGGTCTTCAACCTCCTCGGGATCCAGGAAGCCGATGCTCGCGTGAAGTTCGGCTTCCTTCTGGACGCGCTGGCCTACGGCGCCCCGCCCCACGGCGGCATCGCCCTCGGCATGGACCGCTGCGTCATGCTGCTGCTCGGCCTGAAGAACATCCGCGACACCATCGCCTTCCCGAAGACGCAGAAGGCCGTGTGCCTGATGACCAACGCTCCGGGACCGGTGGACGACCGGCAGCTTCAGGAACTTAGCATCCGCCTGGCCCCCGAGGTCAAGGCCGCCCAGAACGCCCAGAAGTAGGCCGTTCCCGGGCTGCCGGCTGCTCAGCGCCACCACCCGACACCCACGGAGGCCACTGGCCATGGCATCGGACATTCGCTTCACCAAGATCGTCGCAACGGTCGGCCCCGCCACGGAGGGCATGGAGCGCCTGCGGGCCCTCCTGGACGCCGGATGCAACGTGATTCGTCTCAATGCCTCCCATGGCACGCCCTCGTGGCGCACCGACGTCCTCGCGCGCGTGCGTCGCGCCGCCGACGAAATGCACCGTCATGTCGCCGTGCTCCTGGACCTCTGCGGACCGAAGATTCGCGTCGCAGCCCTCAGCGCCGATCCGCTTTCGCTGGCCGCGGGCGACACCGTCCTCATCGGCCGCAACAGCCTGCCGCAGGGAGCCGTCGGATTCACCTCCACCTATCCGGCCATCGTTGACGATTGCCGCGTCAACGAGGCCATTCTCCTCGACGACGGGGCAATGCGACTGACCGTCACCGACATCGGCCCCGATGCCCTGACGTGCCGCGTCGAGGTTCCCGGGTTGCTCCTGCCGCGCAAGGGCATCAACCTGCCCGAGACCGCCATCTCGTCCCCCTCGCTCACGCAGAAGGACCTCGACGACCTGGCCTGGGGCCTTGCCGCCGACGTGGACTACATCGGCCTGTCCTTCGTTCGCCGCCCCGAGGACATCTCGGACCTGCGCCGCCGCATCCGCGAGGCCGGATCGGCCGCACGAATCATCGCCAAAATCGAGAAGCCCGAGGCCGTCGCCGACGTCGAGCGGATCATCGCCCTGAGCGACGCCGTCATGGTGGCCCGAGGCGACCTCGGCGTCGAAATGGACGTCGCCGAGGTCCCCCTCATCCAGAAACGCATCACGCGCATGGCCGTCCGTTCCGCGACGCCCGTCATCATCGCCACCCAGATGTTGCAGACGATGATCCACCAGCCCTATCCCACGCGGGCCGAGGTGTCCGACATCGCCAACGCGATCCTCGACGGAGCCGACGCCATCATGCTGTCGGGCGAAACCGCCGTCGGGGCGTATCCGCGCGAGGCCGTCGCCGTCATGGACCGCATCGCCAATCTCACCGAGGACCACGAGAAGGAGTTCGGCGCGCCGTGTCCGCCGGCGGCGCCGACGCCCAGGCCGGCCTCCTCAGACGACGATCGCCAGCCCATGCCGCCCCTGAATCGCGCCCTGGCCGACGGGGCCGTCCGCGTCGCGACCGATGTCGGTGCCGCGGCCATCGTCGTCCTGACCCATACCGGCGCCACCGCCCTGGCCGTCAGCAAACAGAGGCCGGGCATCCCCGTCTTCGCCGTCAGCGACCGGCTCCAGACATGCCGCCAGGCAACACTCTATCATGGCGTGATCGCCATCCACCATCCCGACCATATCCAGACGCCGGACGTGCGGCAGCGCGTCACCGAATTGCTGGCCGACGGGAAATGGGTTGAGCCGGGCTCGACCGTCGTTATAATCAGCGGTCAGTTCCCGGGCACGCCCGGCCTGAGCGACATTCTTCAGGTTCACCGACTCTGATGCGCATGACGCAATCCATGGAGAGCTCGTCCTCATGCACGCTCCACAGAGAATCGTCCTGATGGCCTGCCTCGCGGCCGCTGTCATCGCAACCGCCGGTGGCTGCCGTCCTGCTTCCGAGCCCGCGAATCCCACGCTCGTCGCATCCCACGACCGCCTCCTCATCCGTCAGCAGGTCACCGAGATGCTGGAGGACATGTTCTTCGAGGTGGAGCGCCCGCCGCGCGACCTGCAACGCATCGACACCCTGCCCCTCGTCTCGGCGCATCCCACCGAGTTCTGGAGGCCCGACGTGCGGACATTCGAAGACAAGGTCGAAAGCTCCCTGCACACCATGCGGCGCACGGTCACCATCTTCATGCGCGATCCGGCCCAGGACGAAGCGTCTCCGTCCACACCCACTGCCGCGCCCTCTGCGCCGGCCAACGGCGGCTTGAGCATCGAAGTGATTGTTCGCAAGGAACGGCTGGCGGTTGCCGGTGCCATCAACGCCACCAGTGCCGGCGACATGTACTCGGTCTACAGCGGCCGCATCAGGGCCCTCGAAGACTACGAGGCCCACTACGGCGTCGGCGAAACCTGGGTGGACCACGGCCGCGACGCCGCCCTTGAGCAGTATCTCCTGAAACGCATCCTGAAACAAATAGGCTCTTAATCCCCTGCGGTCTGGTACTGGATGGACTGGCTGGTGACCTGCCGTGGCCCGTAGAGTTTGCGCGTGTCGCCGACCGTGCGCGCCTCTTCGGAGAAAAGCTTCATCTGCGCCTCGGTGAGCACCTCGGCAAGAAGCGACTTGTACCGTTCGTTGAGCTGCTCACGACGCAGACGCGACTCCTCGCCATAGAGTCGCGCGTACTCCCCTCGCAGCATCTCGACGGCCCCCTGGTTCTTCTCCACGATGGCCGCCCGGAGCCGCACGCGGACATCCTCCCGCTGCGACCAGACCGGTCCCAGCGTCGCCTCGATGGCGGCCTTCATGCCCTCGTCGATGCGGTCCACGGCCTCCCGCTGATCGTCCGTCAGCCGCAACTCCGCGTCGTCCGACCGATCCAGTTGCTGAACCACGTACGTGCCGGGAAGACGATACTTCACCTCGCTCCTCATGCGAGTCCACCGCTGCGACACCATCGCACTGCGATCCGCCGAGCTCGCAGGCACACTCGCCGGCGCCGACGCCTCCCGGCTCACCGGTCGCGACGGCCCTGCCCACGCCCCCGGCGACTTCGCCGCCGGCGTCCGCGCAGCCGGCACGTCGCCGGACGGCTCGGCTGCCGCGAGGTCCCGCGCCACACTCTCGACCGCATCACGCGGCGTCGCCGCCTCCGGCACTGCCTCGCCCACGACGACCGACGGCGGCCCGTCGCCGCACCGGGTGACGTGCCATACCCACAGGCCGCCCGCTGCCGCCGCCATGGCCAGGCCGATCGCCGCCAGAAACTGTTTCCGCCTCGCCTGCATCTGCGCCACGGCACTCCCTAACGTTTCTGCTCGATCCACTGCGGCCGCTGGCCCGCCCCATCCCGGGCTTTCAGCCACTCCTGCTGCTCCGGATTCAGAACATCCTGCAACTGAAGCCGCAGTTCGTCGTTGAACTGAGCTTTGATCCCCTCGATCTCGCGCGACACGTTGCGCAGTTCCTCGGTCAACGGCGAGACTTCGTCCCGGCGCCCCTCACGGTACAACTGGCCTATGGCCTGCCGCAATTCGCCCTCGCGAGCCCACAGCGCCTCGAGCGATGCCTTCATCCGCGGTCGCAGCGACTGGGCCGCGGCATCCACTTGCTGGCTCTGCAACTCCGTGAGCCGCAGACCGCCCTCCCGTTGGAACTTCAGGCTCCCCACCAGCGCCTCCGCCGGCAGACGATAGCGCGACTCTTCCATGAACCTCTCTCGCCGCTCCTGCGTGAGTTGCTGCAACAGTTCGTCCTTCTCCTCCTGCGACGCCGCGGCCAACAGATCGCCAATCCGCTTCTTCAGTTCATCGCGAGTCTCCGCGACAGGCGCCGCCTCCGCTGGCGTTTCCGGAACAGCCGCCTCAGTCGGCGCTGCCGCTTCGGCCGCCGGCTTCACCGCAGCCGGTCTCGCCCTCGACTTTCTGGGCGCCTCCTCGGACTGGACAGTTGCCGGCTCCTCAACCTCGCTCGGAGCCACGGACACCTGCGGTCCCGCAGCGCGACCCGCCGCCGCCACATGGCGATAGACCACCAGGCCCACTACCGCCACCGTCACCGCCAGCGCCGCCCCCGCGATAACCAGTATCGGCCGGTGCATGCTCATTCCTTCCAAGGAAACCCCTGGGCAACATACAGGCTCGCCGCCTGACTCTCGCCCACGCGCGGCGGTGCCGCCATCTCCTTATACGGCCGACCGTGCCCGATGCGCAACCGCCCCGCGCCGCCATCGGCAGCCGCCATTCAGTGACCTACGTAGCTGAACCAGTCGAAATCCGCTCTCAGCCGCGTCCCCGACAGGTCCACGGCCGCCAATCCCACGAAAGCCCCCGTAAACGCAAAGCCGAAGGCCCCGGCCTCCTCGTCCGACAGCAACGACCCGTCCTGCGCCTGCCCCACGTCCTGCCACGAACGGCCGTCCGGCCCAGCGGAGAACTGGTATCGGTCCTCACGGGCCTGCACCCTCAGATGGAACTGCGGCCACCCGACGGCACTGATCCGACCCTCCAGCGTCAAATCGGCCCCCTGACGCCGTACCAGGTCGACGGTCACGGCCCCCTGCTCGTCCCGCCCCGCGCGCAGCCAGTAGTAGTTCGTATGACCATAGTAGCACGTCAGGCCGGCATACTGCCATGGATTCTCCGGCTCGTATTCCATGCACGTCGCGGCATCGAAGTCGCGGCTCTCGATGCGACGCGCCACCAGCGCCTGCCGCTGGTTCGTCTCCAGCGGACGCGCCTGCCCCGTCAGACGCAGCCATCCCTTTCGCGCCGTCAGCGACACCTCGTCCTCGTGCGGCAGGCGGAGCGTGTTCCAGTGCAAGGCCAGCGACGCATCGTCGAAATCGTCGTAGTCCGCGGCCAACTCCACCGGGCTTGACGCCAAATCGGGCGCAGGAACCTCAAGCCGCGGATTCGGACTGTCGAAGTAGAACCACCCGTCGTCGCGCCATTGGCCGCGCTCGATGGCGGTTTCGCGGCCCAGGATGCACCGGCGGTCCTTGTTCGGACGCCCGCACAGGAACACCCCGTACCACTCCCCGTTCGGCGTTTCCACCAGGTTCCCGTGGCCCGCCTTCTGCAAGACGCACTCCGTCCCGCGAGCCGTCATGATCGGGTTCGCCGGATGGACCTCGTACGGTCCCAGCAGCGACTTCGACCGCGCCATGGTCAGGGCATGACGGTATCCCGTCCCGCCCTCAGCGCACAGAATGTAGTAGTACCCGCCTCGCTTGAGCAGGTGCGGCCCCTCGGCCGCGCCGATCGGGCTGCCCCCGAACACGTTCGTTACCGGGCCCACCAGACGCTTCTTCTGCCGATCGTACTCCTGCACAAGCAGGCCGTCGAACGAGTTCTGACCCGGCCGATGGCCCCGGTGCATGTTGATCATCCAGGTGCGGCCGTCGTCGTCGTGGAAAAACGAAGGATCGAAGCCCGTGCAGTTCAGGTACACCGGCTCCGACCACGGGCCGCGCGGATCCTCGGCCGTCACCACGTAGTTGGGCATCTCGAGCGGCGCGTAGCGGCTCGTCCGGTTGACGTTCGTGTACACCAGGTAGAACAGGCCGTCGGCCTCTCGGTAACTCAGCGCCGGCGCCCAGATGCCGCCCGAATCCGGGATGCGGTCCATCTCCAACTGCGACCGTCGCGTCAAGCCGTAGCCCAGCAGACGCCAGTGGACCAGGTCGCGTGAGTGGTAGATGGGCACCCCCGGCCACCACTGGAAGCTCGAATTCGCGATGTAGAAGTCGTCTCCCTTGCGGCAGATGCACGGGTCCGGGTGAAAGCCCGGAAGAATCGGGTTCCTGATCGTCGCCTGCATGAATCGTCTCCCTTGGCAAGCCTCATGGATGACTGGGAAGGTTGCTGCATCCAGCAAAACCAAGAGGAATATACCGCCACCGGCACGCTGCCGCAAGACCCGAACGTCGGCTCAGAGTCGGCCCCATTGATCGCCAAGACACATAACCGCTTGGACCCCAAGGACTACCGGTGCACTCCAAGGTCTTCGTACCGGGGCACCCTCGCTTGACTTCGGGGGCTTTTCGTGCCAGACTTACCTATATGGCTTGCCCGCCTCAGCCGCTGGGCCCCTGGGACCGCCGGCGCTGCGGCGCGACCCCCCTCCCACGAAAGGAGGCCACAGTGCGACACGTCACGCTTCTGGCCGCTCTGGCCCTGGCGGCATCTCCGGCCCTGGCCACCGACATCTACTGGTGCGGTTTCGAGAACGACGAGGGCTATGTCCTCGGCGCCCTGGACGGGCAGAACGGGTGGCTCGCCGAGGAGGACGTCTACGTTCAGGCCGACTACATGGCCTCCGGGCAGCAGGCCATGACCATCGAGAGCGGCGGCGGGTACGACGGCACGTTTCACTGGGCCGCCGACCAACTCATGCCCGACCACCGGCCCTACGGCAGCGTCGTCGTCTTCACGCAAACCATTGCCATCAGCGACCTTGGCGAAGCGGAGTGGCTCATCCAGTTCTGCGACTTCGACCTGGACACCGTCATCGCCCAGATGCAGTTCACCTACGACGGCTATATCCTCTTCAACGGTGACACCGTCGGCACATTCGCCGCCAACACGTGGATGATCATGACCCTGACATTCGACCTCGACACGCAGACGGTCACGATGAGCATGGACGACGATCTCCTGGTCGAGGACGCGCCGTTTCAGAGCCCAGCCGACAAGTTCGACCAGGTTATCTACGGCACCGACGAATACCCCGAGCCGGGAGTCAATTACATGGATGTGGACGACCTGTGGCTGTTCACGCCGCCCGGAGCGCCCTCGATTCACCTGGAGACGTCTCACGAGGGACACTGGGTCTACCAGAACACGGGCGTCACGATGTCGCGTGGCGGCCACTACATCGATCTTCAAGTTGTCGTGGATGACCTCAACGGCAACAATGACGTGAGCCTCTCCGTCGCCAAGCTGCCCGGCAGTGGCCCCGGCGAAGTGGTTCTCAGCGACCATCCCGAGCTTCCGCGCTGCTGGCGCGTCCACGGGAGCCCGCGGGACAACAACGCTCCCACGGCCGGCTGCGGCACCCTCACGCTCAGAGTCACCTGCGCTGGCGACCTCGCCGGCGAGGCGACCGCCGACATCGACCTGATGTGCCGCACGCTCGGTGACCTCGACGGCAATGGCGGCGCCGAACCGACCGATGTCAGCCTCCTGGTCAGTACCCTGAACGGGATGCCGCCCGTGGGATTCGAGCCGCGCGCTTTCGACCTTGACGCCAACGGCGGCGCCGAGCCCGGCGACCTGTCGATCCTGATCAACATCTTGAACGGGATGCCCATTCTCTAGGCACGGACCACGCGATCAGGGGTGCGTCGTGGCGACGGCTTCGGCCTCCCAACCCACCCTGCCGACCGGCTTCAGCTTCGCTCTGGCCAAAGAAAAACCCCCATTCCTTTCGGAACGGGGGTTTCGCTTGTTACAACGTGCTCAGTAACTTACGACACGCGGCGCACGTTCTCGGCCTTCGGGCCCTTCGGGCCCTGGGCAACGTCGAACTCGACCGTGTCGCCTTCGGCCAGGGTCTTGAAGCCGTCGCCCTGAATGCCGCTGTGGTGGACGAACACATCGCCGCCGCCGTCCTGTTCAATGAATCCATAACCCTTCTGATCATTGAACCACTTCACTCTACCTCGAGCCATTACCGTACTCTCCATAAGTCCTTCCCGGTCAGTGTTTTGATCGGCAAGCCGCCCCCAGGAAGAATCCGACGGCGCCGACATTCTGTGCGAACTGCCCCCGGCAGTTCCAGCTCCGGGAAAATAGGCTCATACGGCTGTGCCCACGATCCGCAGAGTCTCGCAGTACGGAATAATAGCGACCTGTCTCTACCGTGTCAAATCAAATCGCCCATATCCAAAAGAAAGCATGCCGGAGGCGCAGAGGCTCCGAAACAACGGTGGCGACCTCCCCGTTCGGGCGTCGCCACCGTGATAATATGCCTTTTCAGCTCACAAACGCCACTTTCCACTACTTCCGCAGGGCCGCCTGGGCCGCCGCCAGCCGCGCGATCGGCACCCGGAACGGGCTGCACGACACATAATTCATGCCCACCCGGTGACAAAATTCCACGCTCGAAGGCTCGCCGCCGTGCTCGCCGCAGATGCCGACTTTCAGCTTCTTGCGAGTCGAACGCCCCTTCTTGATCCCGATTTCAATCAACTGCCCCACGCCTTCCTGGTCCAGGGCCTGGAACGGATCGCGGTTCAGAACCTCGCGCTCGATGTACTTCGGCACGAAGCTGCCCACGTCGTCGCGCGAGTACCCGAAGGTCATCTGCGTCAGGTCGTTCGTTCCGAAGCTGAAGAACTCGGCCGTCTCGGCGATCGTGTCGGCCACCAGGGCGGCTCGCGGAATCTCGATCATCGTGCCGACCATGTACTTCACCTTCACCTTCTTCTTCTCCATCACGTCCTTGGCCATCTGGTGCGCCAGGGCCGCCTGGACTTCGATCTCGCGGCGAACGCCGACCAGCGGAATCATGATTTCCGGAAGAACCTTCACGCCCTTGGCCTGCATGTTGCACGCGGCTTCCATGATGGCCTGGACCTGCATCTCGGAGATTTCCGGGAACACGACCCCCAGGCGGCAGCCGCGGAACCCGAGCATCGGGTTCATCTCGTGAAGCTGCGACACCTTGGCCTTGACCTTGTCGACGCTCACGCCCAGCCGCGCGGCCATTTCCTGCTGGTTCTTGTCGTCGTTCGGCAGGAACTCGTGCAGCGGCGGATCGAGCAGGCGGATCGTCACCGGCAGCCCGTCCATGGCCTTGAAAATGCCCTCGAAGTCCTTCCGCTGCATCGGCAGCAGCTTCTTCAGGGCCTCGCGACGGGCGGGCTCGTCGTCGGCCATGATCATTTCGCGGACGGCCCAGATGCGGTCGCCCTCGAAGAACATGTGCTCGGTCCGCGTCAGGCCGATCCCCTCGGCGCCGAAATCGCGCGCCACCTGGGCATCATGAGGCGTGTCGGCGTTGGTCCGCACGTTGATCTTGCGGAACCCGTCCGCCCACTTCATCAGCGTCTCGAAGTCCTGGCTCAGCTTCGGCTCGACGGTCGCCACCCGGCCCAGCATGACCTGGCCCGTCGTGCCGTCGATCGACAGCCACTCGTGCTCTTTCACGACCGTGCTGCCGGCCGTAATCTGCTTGTTCTTGTAGTCGATGTGCAGCGAACCGCAACCGGCCACGCACGTCTTGCCCATGCCGCGCGCCACGACGGCCGCATGGCTCGTCATGCCGCCCGTCGAGGTCAGAATGCCCTGGGCCGCGGCCATGCCGCCGATGTCCTCGGGGCTCGTCTCGTGACGCACCAGCAGCACCTTCTCACCCATCTCGGCCTGCACTTCGGCGTCGGCCGCCGAGAAGCACACCTTGCCGCTGGCGGCGCCGGGGCTCGCCGCAAGGCCCGTGGCGATCACGTCGCGCTGAGCCTTCGGATCGAACGTCGGATGCAGCAACTGGTCGAGCATCTGCGGATCGACGCGAAGCACTGCCGTCTTCTTGTCGATCAGCTTCTCGCCCACCATGTCCACAGCGATCTTCACGGCCGCGGCCGCCGTACGCTTGCCCGTACGGGTCTGGAGCATGTACAGCGTCTCTTCCTGGATCGTGAACTCGAAATCCTGGACGTCCTTGTAGTGCTTCTCCAGGCGGCTCTTGATCTTCAGCAGCTCGGCATGGCACTTCGGCAGGTACTCGGTCAACTGGGCAATGGGCAGCGGCGTGCGGATGCCCGCCACCACGTCCTCGCCCTGGGCGTTCATCAGGAACTCG
>Ga0123329_1003623_pt1 | contig 12626 bp, 10 predicted proteins | sample BioC12SIPDNA_FD_89703 | JGI IMG/M metagenome (GOLD analysis project Ga0123329, IMG submission 89703) | Anaerobic biogas reactor microbial communites from Washington, USA - Biogas_R1_B C12 SIP DNA | ecosystem: Engineered > Bioreactor > Anaerobic > Unclassified | place: Washington, USA | collected... | reverse complement strand
CATCGCTTTTTCTAACCGGCAGGGAAGCGGTGAAAAAGATATCCTTGTTTTCTCTGGCGGTTAGGAAAATGAAGAAGATACCCAGGCAGGTGTAGACAAAAGCCACGTAATAGGGATAAGAAGGGATCATTAGCATCGCACCAATCGCCATAAACAGGTAGGTGGTCGGGTGCATCGCCAGTTTGATTTCTTTATAAAGCAGTGCTTTCATAATTTTTTACTCCTTCTCGATGTGGATCATTATGGATTCGAGATCCGAAGGGGCGATCTCCAATCCGGCTGCGAATGGCAAGTTGTCTGTGCGCAAGAGAGCGGTGAAACCAAAGTCATTCTTTTTGCAGCCGATCAGTTGGGGCAGCAGGGTTTCGGTGAGTTGTGCTCTGGTACCTTTGACGATCTTATACGAATTTACCAGGTCATCTTTGGAGGTGCTGGCGATAATTTCTCCCTTTTTGATGTAGGTAATGTAATCAGCGCACTTGTCGAGATCGGATGTGATTTGCGTGGAGAAAAAGATACTGCGTTCGCTGTTCTCGATTAGTTCCTGGAAAAGTTCAAGCAAATCGTCCCGCGAGACAGGATCCAATCCAGTGGTGGGCTCGTCGAGGATCAAGAGGCGGGCGTTGTGCGAGAGGGCTAGGGCAAGAGCGAACTTGACGCGCATGCCGCCAGAAAGTTCCTTGACGGTCTTGTCGAGGTCGAGGTCAAAACGTTTGAGATAGCCTTCAAAGGCATTGGCATCCCACTCGAGGTAAAAACGGCGAGTCACGTCGGCGATGACTGAAATTTTTTTCGTTGGATAATAGGATACCTCACCAAGAACTAGCCCGATCTGCTGTTTGCAGGCAAATTCTTCGGCAGCGAAATCCTTGCCCAGCACGGCGACTGTCCCTGAATCGGGGTGGACAAGGCGCATGATGGATTTGATGGTAGTGGTCTTGCCCGCGCCATTGCGTCCGATGAAGCCCATGATATAGCCCGGTTCAAGGCTGAAAGAGACGTTTTTCAGGTCGAACTTGGGATAGTGCTTGTTCAGGTTCTGAACAGATAGAATTTCCATTACTCCCATTACTCCTTCCAAACTGTATATATCGTATATACACAATATAACGCGAAGCGATATAATTGTCAAGGGGGAATGGGAAAAGTCTTTCTGAATCAAGCAGCAATTTTGTTATTTTATGCAGTTGAAGATTGTGAAAACTTTTTATAGGTAATGTTAGTTGTTAATGCTTTATCCAAATTCGAACCAATTTTTTCAACCAACAGCTAAAATTTTGATATGGATATCGCTTTTTTGGGTGCTAACGAGACTCGTGAAGCCTATAAAACAACGCTTATCCAATTGATGATGACCGATTCAGATATACGGGTATAAGGTCAGACCCGTTATGGCAGGATAATCATGCGAAAATAAATAACCATGAGCGCTTTCCTTGTTTGGAGAGCGCTTTTTTACCCGACTGATTGTAAGTACCAACATTCCGTTTTCTGTTGTATATTTATCCAAAGAAAATCTTTACACATACCACAAAGAATGAGATTACCATGACAGAACGAAATCTCTTGATAAGAGACGAAACCAGGGAGGATTATGCCACCATCACCGAAGTGACCGCGGCTGCCTTCGAAACCATGGAAATTAGCGACCATACGGAACAATACATCATTGAGGCGCTTCGGGAAGCCAATGCATTAGCGCTTTCGTTGGTGGCTGAAGTGGATGGAGAGGTTGTTGGTCATATTGCATTCTCGCCCGTGACCATTTCCGATGGGACCCGTGGCTGGTATGGGCTTGGACCAGTTTCTGTCTTGCCCTCGTATCAGCGGATGGGTATTGGCAAAGCCCTGATCTGGGAAGGACTAGCACGATTGCAAAAGATGGGCGCCAAAGGCTGCTGCCTGGTTGGGCATCCCGAATACTACCCAAAATTTGGGTTTATCAACCCGCCCGATCTCGGCTGCGAAGGGGTTCCGCCTGAAGCGTTCTTCGCACTTTCCTTTGATGGCGCCTACCCGCAAGACACCGTCACTTTCCATGAGGGTTTCAACGCCCAGCGACCAGATTGACGGCTGCCTGTCCTCATCCTTGTGGGGATTTAAATTGCCATCGAGTGAAGAAATCAGCGTTGCAGTGGAAAAAATATTCTTACCCAAAACGCAGAGAGAATCCTGGGGATCTGGGGTGTTTGAGGGGTACCTGCTTTGATGAGGGACCAAGTAAATCAATAAACCTCATCAGTCAGCTGGCGCTGGCAACTTCTCACAGTAAAAGCCGTTTTGAGGTGGCGTGGTTAAGATCCCCGGGATTTAAATTGCTATCGAGTATAGAAATCAGCATTGCAGTGGAAAAAATATTCTTACCCAAAACGCAGAGAAAATCCCGGGGATCTGGGGTGTTTGAGGGGTACCTGTTTTGTATGGCCTGACGGCCTGCTTGAAATTTATGAAAACGCATCCCGTATATGACTAGCCCCGGTCTTCTGACCGGGCCTTTGAGGGCTGATATAATTATCCAATTGCTGGTGAGGGCATATAATTACCCTTACTGGCGTGGTGGGTTCAAAATCGAACCCACCCTACTATGCTACTATGCATTATGCACTTACTATTGGCGGCATATCCTCTGTGATCTATCGAATCCTGGTCGAGTAGCGCTCCTTGCGTTTGATCTCGCTGGTGTGGTAAATTTGATTGTTGAGGTGAATTTAAAATGTTGGACGTTGGTGAAGTAATATCCTATTTTGAAATGTGCATAGAAGAAGGGGTAAATTTACAGCGCGGGATGAATTATCGACTAAGCGACAAATATAGTGTCATCCTCATGAGTACTCGCCCGGGTGCACCCTACGAAGATTATACAGAAGCTGAGGGAAAAATACTGATTTATGAAGGACATGATGAACCTAAAAGGGGTAATATATCTAACCCCAAATCACTTGATCAACCCATGAACAACCCAAGTGGCTCTTTAACCCAGAATGGGAAATTTTTTGAAGCTGCATGCGCGCACAAAAAAGGGAACCCTGCAGAGATCGTAAAAGTGTATGAAAAAATTCGATCTGGAATTTGGACTTATAATGGATTTTTTCGCTTGGTTGATGCCTGGGTTGAGAAAATTGCCGGTCGTAAGGTTTTTAAATTTAAACTCGAATTAATTGAAGACCAATATGAACAAAAGAGTGAGCAAACAATCATTGATCATCCACGCATTATTCCATCATGGGTAAAACGAGAAGTTTGGAAACGTGACCATGGTAAATGTGTCATTTGTGGGAGCTCAGACAATCTTCACTTTGATCATATCATTCCATATTCAAAGGGTGGATCCTCACGGGACCCTCTAAATATCCAGCTGCTTTGTGCGCGTCACAATTTACAAAAAAGAGATAACATCGAATAAATGTATTTCATCTTTGCCATTGTGAGAGGAATCGCAGAACCTCATAAATTATCTGAGATTATTAGGAATCATCCTTTTTTCATATTCCTTTTTGCTTAATATTCTCTTTATCTCTAAAGGTGTAAATATTGAAAATATTGGCTCTTGGTTTATTAATTCCTTCATCAAAAAAGTATTTTCATTGAAAACCCCGTAACCTCTTTACGGTTAATCGTGTTAAAATTATTAAAGATTGCTCATTTTGCTTGCATGCCGTTCACAGCAACTAGCCATGAATGTAAAATTGCATTGTGTTGTTCTTTGTTATTCTTTTGCGAACATCTAACAAAGAAAAAGCGTCCAATTGAAAGGAGGCGATGTCAAAGTAAAACGAAATTAAAGAAAATTAGTTAACTGGAAGAATTTTTATGTTTATCGATCCATCCCTTTTGGGTCTGCGTAAAGATAATAAACACCAAATCTTGACAACCAGAATTGGGGAAGGATCCAAACAATGTTTTCATTCATCACAAGGAGATATTATGTTCAAAGTTAACACCCGCACGATCGTTGCCATCGGCATTGGCGCAGCACTCTTCACGCTCTTATTCATGTATGTCAAAATTCCATCCCCCATTCCCGAAACCAGTTTCCAGACGGCTTACGGCTTAGGCGCCTTCATGGCGACCCTATTTGGACCGATTGCTGGTGCCCTGATCCAATTCATCGGGCATGCCCTCAGTGATGCAGTTCAATACGGCTCACCATGGTGGAGCTGGGTGATTGCCAGCGGCGTCTCCGGCTTCATTTTCGGTTTCGCCTTCAAACGAACCCGCGTGGAAGAAGGTGAATTCAAGGGCAAGGATATCCTTACCTTCAACATCATCCAGGCGATTGGCAATGTAATTGCCTGGGTTGTTGTCGCTCCTGTCCTGGATATTTTGATCTACCAGGAACCAGCCAGCTTTGTCTTCACCCAGGGCATCACAGCAGCTTTGATGAATATCGTCAGCGCTGGCGTATTCGGCACGCTGCTCCTGGTTGCCTATGCAGCCACCCGAACCAAGAAGGGCAGCCTCTCAAGAGGATAAATAAAAAATCTATATAGCCACGTTTTCCCCGGTGATGGCTGGCGTGATCAGACGCCAGCCATCCTTTTTTTTAACCGCCCTGTGAAACAATCTTCGAAATCAAATTTTCTCCTTGGTGATTAATTTTCCGCAGGTGCAGAATCATTTCTGAATAGTTTGGTAAAATGAATCCTTGTGACATTGGTTAGAAGAGTATACATGGAAAAACAAGCCATCATCGAATTTAGAGATTTCACTTTTCAATATTTCAGCCAGGCTGAACCCACGCTATTCGATATTAATTTAAAAATTTTTCAGGGTGAAAAGATCCTGATTGTTGGTCCCAGCGGCAGCGGCAAGAGCACGCTAGGCAATTGCATCAATGGCTTGATCCCTTTTTCCTATAAAGGTGAGATAACCGGCAGCCTGACCATTAATGGTGAGCCCACACACAATAAAAACATCTTCGAATTATCCAAAAGTGTGGGGACCGTGCTCCAGGATTCTGATGGTCAATTTGTCGGTCTTGCGGCTGGTGAAGACATTGCATTTGCTCTTGAAAATGATAATGTCCCACACACACAGATGCATCAGCGTGTCAGCAAAGTGGCAGAGATGGTGGAAATGCAATCCTTACTCACCTCTTCGCCCTTCGAGCTTTCCGGCGGACAGAAACAACGCACATCACTGGCAGGGGTGATGGTCAATGATGTGGATATCCTCCTGTTTGACGAACCGCTTGCCAACCTAGACCCGGCAACGGGAAAAACGGCGATTGAGATCATTGACGATATTCACAATAACTCAGACAAAACCGTCATTATCATTGAACATCGCCTGGAAGACGTCTTACATCGCCATGTGGATCGGATCATCGTGATCGATGATGGCAGGATCATTGCGGATATGGATGCCCATTCCCTGGTTTCATCCGACATTCTGATCAAAACCGGAATCAGAGAACCGCTCTATGTCACCGCATTGAAATATGCAGGTGTGGATGTCAACCGCGAGATGCTACCCGGCTATATTACTTCAGTAAAGGCGCATCTTTCCAAAGATGCCCTCAGGGTATGGCAAGCAGGCATTCGGCCGGCAGAACCAACCTCGCGCCAACCTTCTGTCATCAAGATGGAAGGGGTCTCATTTTCCTATGATGGGATCCGCCCCGTTCTCCAAGATATCAACTTTGATATTCGAGAAGGGGAAATGGTCTCCCTGGTGGGAAAAAACGGCGCAGGCAAATCAACGCTTTCCAAATTGCTGTGCGGCTTTGAAAAAGAAGACACAGGCGCTATCTATTACCGCGGTGAAAACATCAAGGACAAATCGATCAAAGAACGTGCTGAGATCATCGGTGTTGTCCTTCAGAATCCAAACCAGATGATCTCCAAGAATTTGATCTATGATGAGGTTGCGCTTGGATTGCGCTTTCGGGATGTGGCAGAGGAGGAGATCAAGGAGCGGGTTGAAAAAGTGTTAAAGGTGTGCGGTTTATCCCCCTTTATTGAATGGCCGATTTCTGCCCTGAGCTATGGCCAGAAAAAACGCGTCACCATCGCCTCAATCCTCGCCCTTGGACCAAAAGTCCTGATCCTGGATGAGCCCACTGCTGGACAGGATTTTCGTCACTACACAGAGATCATGGAATTCCTGGTCGAGATCAACAAGATGGGTGTGACGATCATCTTGATCACCCACGATATGCACCTGATGCTGGAATATACCCCACGTGCGATTGTCCTGGCTGGCGGTCAGGTCATCGCTGATACAGCCGCTTCTGTTGTCCTCACCGATCACGATGTGATCCAAAAGGCAAATCTGAAAGAAACCTCGCTCTATCACCTGGCACAGATGGCAGGTTTTTCGGATGGCACAGGCTTTGTGCAGGGCTTTATCGATTACGAAAGGAGATTGAAGAACCGATGAACGTCAAAGCCAAGCTCTTCTCGTACGACCGAATCGATTCACCCATTCATCGTCTTTCGGGTTTGACCAAATTGATCTGCTTCCTCCTGCTCACCTTTGCCGTGATGTATTCCTATGACATCCGTGTCATTCTGGCTGTGATGGTCTTTTCTATTTTCATTCTGATAATTTCAAAGATAAAATTTTCACAGATCCGCCTGATGATCATCTACGTATTTATCTTCATCCTGACCAATGCGATCATCTCCTTCTTCTTCAACCCTGAAATGGGTGTGGAAATCTACGGAACATATCACCCGATCATGAAGCTCTACGGTAGATTCTCTCTCACCCAGGAGCAGTTGCTCTACAGCGTCACTAAGATGGTGAAATACGCCTCCGTGATCCCCTTTGGTATCATCTTCCTTCTCACCACCAACCCAAGTGAATTTGCTTCCTCGCTGAATCGGATCGGTGTACCCTACAAAGTATCCTATGCCGTGGCACTCACCCTGCGTTATTTTCCGGATGTCCAACGGGACTACCACGATATCAGCCTTGCCCAACAAGCTCGCGGGCTTGAACTTTCTCGCAAAGCCAAGCTTGGGAATCGGATTAAAAATGGCTTGTTGATCATCATCCCGCTCATCTTTTCTTCGCTTGACAGGATTGAATTGATCAGCAATGCGATGGATTTGCGCGGCTTTGGTAAGGCCAAGACCCGCACCTGGTACACCAGCCGAAAGATGACCCGATCTGACCATTTTGCGCTCCTGGTCTCATCTCTTATCTTTATCGCCACCGTTTGTGTATCCATCTTCATCAATCAAAGCAGATTTTACAATCCCTTTATTTAGGAGTCCCCCTTATGAAACCCATCCTTGTCTATCAGACCGATTTCACCTACAAAGAAGGCGCAGTGTGTGCCATGTACGGCGTTGTTAAAAGTGTGGACCCTGAATTAGAGATCATTGATGGGTCTCACGAATTGCCAAAATTTGACACCTGGAGTGCTTCCTACCGCCTATATCAGTCCATGTCCTTCTGGCCTAAGGGAACCATTTTTGTTTCAGTGGTCGACCCGGGCGTTGGGACAAAGCGCCGGGCATGTGTTGCACAGACATCGGATGGCTATTACGTCGTCAGCCCGGATAATGGGTCGCTCACCCATCTCAAATATGGCGTCGGCATCCGTGAAGTCCGGGAGATTGATGAATCCATCAACCGCCTGAAAGGGAAAAATACCGAGGATGTCAGCGTTTTTCATGGGCGCGATCTGTTTTCCTATTGTGCAGCCCGGTTGGCCAGCGGTATCATCACCTTTGAAGAAGTCGGTCCCAAGTATGACGTGAAGGAAGTGATCGCTCATGCCATACATGAACCGGTTATTGAGGAGGGTTCTGCCAGGGGGATTATTGAGATCAACGATCCCAATTTCGGAAACCTCTGGACGAATTTCCCGTTAGACAAATTCATCCAAGCCGGCTTTAATTTTGAAGAATGGCTGCAAGTGACCATTCGCCACGAGGGACAGGTTGCCTTTTCGCAGCGTGTTTTGTTTGTGAAGACCTTTGGAAATGCCGAGATCGGAGAGCCGATTCTTTATAACAATGAGCTCATGCGTGTCGGTTTGGCTGTCAACCGGGGCAGCTTTAGCGATCTGTTCAAGATCGGACACGGACCCGAGTGGCAAATCGAGGTCACCAAATGATCTTAATAGGCATACGGGCAACCAAATCTATCTCAGTTTGTTTAATGCCAAAATATTAACCACCCTGATTCGACACAGGTCGAACGACACGCACCTGTGTTAGAAATCCCGCTGCCAAAAGATTCAAACCAACCGCGCCCAGGCTGGTCGCCCAAAAACTAAGCCCGTATAAATCCGGGGCGATCAGGTCACCCAGCATCCGCCCCAACGAGAAGGAAGCCACGGTCATCGCCATAATGGTCGCCCTGGCTGAAGGCAAGATCTCCGTCATCATTGTTAGCGTACTGATTATGGTGATCTCAAAGGTCACATAAAACAGTCCCAGACCAGCCAGCGCCCAGGGTAAGGAAGTCCCTGTTAACGGCAGGGCGAGGGCACACAGGCTGTTCAATCCAAGAAATACCAGGATCATCCGCCTTTTACCAAACCGATCCAACCAAAACGTCGAGAATATCTCCCCACCCAACTCAGAAAATCCGATAACCATTGATGCAACGGTTAATGCCGCAAAATTCAGCCCGAATTGATCCCCAATCCAGACCCCAAAAATTAAATTGATCATTTCATTGGCACCCGTGAAAAATAAGCCCATCAACAAGCCCGCCAGAGCTGGCCAGGTGCTGAAAACACGCCCCATATTTCGCCAAATCGTATTTGATTCCGTTTTCGCAATTGTGTGAGAGGGCAGCAGGAGCATAAAAACAACAAAGAACAAAACGCCAATGATCGTCAGATAGAAGAAGGGAGTCACCCAAGAATTGGCTTCAATCATTAATTGAACCAAAGGAATACCAAGGATAAATGCCAGTGCCCAGCTCAATTCGGTGATCGCAAGAATGCGCCCGCGCCGTTCATATGGCACCTGATCGCCAAGATAGGCATTTAGTGAGGGGATAAAAACCCCATTACCGAGTAAAACGAGGCTTGTCCCGATAATGAACCCCCAGAACTGCGGCCACAGCCCGGTCACAGCACTCCCGGCGGTGAACAATCCCAACCCAAGCAAAATACCGGACTTCCTGGTGTGCGTATCCGCAATGGTTGCTAAAAAGGGGCCAAAAACGCCCAAAAAGGAACGAATGGATAAAGCTATTGCCAGCGTTGCAACATCCACCCCTAATCCCTGGGCAAAGATCGGCAGGAACGGGTAAACCATGCGGTAGCTTGTGTTGAGCACCGTTCGTGAAAGGGTAAAGAGGATAATATTGAGATTCAATTTCGAATGGGTTTCGGACATAACCCCAAAATTATACACCCTAAAGATAGAGATAAAAATTTATGTTCAAACGTTCATCTCCTTCTGCTCCAGGATGTGACTTAACATGAGCATCTTGCCATATCAGTTTCAGGAGATCCACAAGCAAAATTTTTTTCAAATAGCTTACAGGTTTCAAAAATTCAATTATTGTGTATAATCAATAATGAAAAATGAAGGTTCAATAGTAATCGGTTTTGTAACCATAATGGATATGAAATCTACAGTTCAATAAGCCAATTAAAAAAGGAGATCTAAATGGCAAAAATTATCGATATTGAAGGAATTGGTCCAGTCTATGCAGAAAAATTAATGGCAGTTGGCATCACAACCACCAACAAGCTGCTCAAAAAAGGTGCCATGCCTAAAGGGCGTGAAGAGCTTGCTGAGAAGACAGGCATCAATGGAAAACTCATTCTGGAATGGGTCAATCATGCTGACCTGTATCGGATCAAAGGTGTAGCTGAGGAATACTCTGACCTTTTGGAAGAAGCCGGCGTGGATACCGTCCCAGAGCTTGCCCAGCGCAATCCAGACAATCTCTATGCTAAACTGGTTGAGACAAATCAAGAGAAGAAATTGGTTCGCCAACTCCCCTCGCAGCGTCAGGTTGCAGATTGGGTCGCTCAAGCGAAAATGATGCCCCGGGTGATTCAGTACTAATTCAGCGGTCGAAACAATAACAACAATTCAGGCAGCTCCTCTGTATTACATAAGCAGCATACAGGGGAGCTGCTCAATAATGGTGACTCGTTCTCACCAATTCGAAATATTGGCGACAATCAGGTGTGGGTTGCACTTGCCCCCCAAAAATGCTCTGTAACTTTCTATCATAATGGTCCCAAAAATTTCTAAAATTTCTCAAAGCATTGCACCCTTCGTGATCATAATCTTCTTGTTGACAGCCTGCACGCCTTCCAGTGCATCAACCTCCCTGCCACCAACTCAAATCACCGACGATCTAATAGCAACCAGCCCGCCTGAGAAACAGCCGCTCCCGACGAACGCGCCTACCCTTGATCCGATCGGGCTTTATCTGGACAGCTCCCTACCATCCGGCCTGATCACTGAGCAAGCCCTACCAGGCATTACCCTGAGCGATGACCCGTCTTCACCGCTCTGGTTGGGTCCAGCAGAGAAAGCCCCGGAAGGCAGATTGCTTTCCACGTCCAGCTGGATCTATGCCCTGGTTGCCCCGTTTCCCACCCTGACGGACAATGTCAACCTGAATGACCTGCGCCTTTATTGGGGCGGTCACCGCCACGGACCCTTCGGTTCCATCACAAAGCTCTATGTTCCGGAAATTGTCCGTGAGATCATCGAAGTCCGCTGGTTTCCGGGTAATGCATTAACCATTACGACCTATCAGGACATCCCTGACATTGAAAAATTATGGGAAGAAAATGCCTGGGCGATCATTCCCTTCGAAAAATTGGATCCAAAGCTCAAAGTGATCAGCATCAGTAGTTATTCTCCGCTTCAAAAATCCTTTGAGACAACTTACTATCCTCTAGCGTTTAGCTTTCAACTCATCCAGAAGCAAGATAGCCTTGAAACGATCAGCGATGAGATGATCCAGCGTCTAACGGACGCCATTCAAGCCACCAATCGTGACCCAGAGAAGATGACCACCCTGGTCATGACAGGGGTGACTGCGTTGGTGCGGGCAACAGCGTACCAAATGGAAACCAAAGGGATCCTTTACCCCGGTGAAGCCATCCGCGAATGGTTATTAGAGGCGGATCTGGCCCACATCAGCAATGAAGTCTCATTCTATGAAGATTGCCCCTTTCCCAATCCAGACTCAAGGATGCTTCTGTTCTGCAGCAATCCAGAGTATCTCGAACTTTTTGAATATGTCGGTGCCGATATCATCGAACTGACCGGGAATCACAACAACGATTCTCTGTATGTCTATGGCGAAGATGTTGTGCCTTATACACTGGATATCTATAAGAACAGCGGCATGCAAACCTATGGCGGAGGGCGCAATCTTGAGGAAGCCAAAAGCCCACTTGTCATCACCCATAACGGGAACCGGATCGCCTTCATCGGCTGCAATGCGCCAGGGCCTGATTTCGCCTGGGCAACCGAAGACCACGGTGGGGCAGCACGCTGCGGCGATTACCAGTGGATGACCGCTGAGATCAGCAACCTGAGGGAGGATGGCATCCTTCCGATTGCCACACTCCAGTACTATGAGGATTATTACAATTTCCAAGAATCCCACCACATCGAAGATTTCGGACTCCTGGCACAATCGGGTGCTGTGATTGTCAACGGCAGCCAGGCGCATCGCCCCAAGGGTATGACATTTTACAACGATACAGTCATTGACTATGGATTGGGGAATTTATTCTTTGACCAGATGGGGATCATTGATGACTATGGAAACCAGATCCTGCAAACCCGATGGGAAAAAATTCAACGCCACACCTTCTATGACGGCAGACACCTCAGCACAGAACTGCTGACCGCCATCCTGGAAGATTATGCCCAGCCTCGACCAATGACTCCCGTTGAGCGCCGGATCTTTTTGGAAGAAATCTTCACCGCCAGTGGGTGGAATCCGAGGTAAAATTGTAGCAGGATTGTCGAAGGTCATTAAAAGGAAGAGAAAATGGTCTCAATTGCAGAATATTCAGAAGATCCCAGGTACACCATTAAAATCATCAGCGAACGAACCGGCGTCCGCCCGGTAACTCTTCGGGCATGGGAACGCCGTTATAATTTTTTGGACCCAGACCGATTGAACAACAACTACAGGCTTTATTCCGAACGTGACATCCAGATCATTCGCTGGATCACCCACCGCCTCGATGGCGGACTTGCCATCAGCACTGCAGTGCGAGAATATAAAGATCTGCGGAATAAGGGCATCTGGCCAGAAGCGCTTCCCTCCGTGATCGCACCCGAACCCGCCAAACAACCCACACATCCACCAAAAGTGTACGCCGAGAAATTGTATAATGCCCTAACCACGCACAATGAAGAAGAGGCTAGGAAAATCTTGAGTACGATTCAAAGCGTGTTCGATCTCAACACGATCTTCTTTGATATTTTCACGCCCTGCCTGTATGAGGTTGGGGAAGCCTGGTACCGGGGTGAGATCCGAATTGCAACCGAGCATTTTGCCTCAGCCTTTATTCGGGCGATCCTTATGCAGTTGATGCAGGCATTTCCCATCTACAACCAGGCACCGCGTTTGTTGGTTGGATGCGCACCTGAGGAGTATCATGAAATCGCATCCCTGATGCTTTCCGTCCTCCTCCGCAAAGAAGGTTACCAGGTGGAGTACCT
>Ga0123329_1003621_pt1 | contig 12631 bp, 8 predicted proteins | sample BioC12SIPDNA_FD_89703 | JGI IMG/M metagenome (GOLD analysis project Ga0123329, IMG submission 89703) | Anaerobic biogas reactor microbial communites from Washington, USA - Biogas_R1_B C12 SIP DNA | ecosystem: Engineered > Bioreactor > Anaerobic > Unclassified | place: Washington, USA | collected... | reverse complement strand
GCAGCGGGAGGAGGAGCCGGAGGAGGAGGAGGAGGACGAGCCGGAGGAGGAGGAGGAGGACGAGCCGGAGGAGGGCGAGGCACCGTTCGGGCCCGAGCCGCCGCCAGTCGAGGCCCTGCGGCAGGGCCTCGAGGAGCCCGACGCGCCGCTGCGGCCGTTCGGAGGTGAGGTGCGCACGTGGGAAGGCCCGTTCGGCGTGCCGACGCCCTTCGGAGACCCGGCCGCCGTCCTGGTCGAGCCGCCGCCGTCGACGGGAGCGGCAGGGGGCGGCATCCTGATGAACTTCCAGGACGCGCCGCTCTCGGCCGTGCTGGAGCACCTGTCCGAAACGGCCGGGTTCGTCATCGTGCAGGAAGCCCCCGTGCAGGGCCGCGTGAGCATCCTGGCCCGGCAGCCCCTGGATGCCCGGGAGGCCGTGCTCCTGCTCAACACGGTGCTCAAGGAGCGCGGCTATGCGGCTATCCGCACCGGGCGCATCCTGCGCATCGTCACCCTGGACGCGGCCAAGGTGCACAACATCCCGGTGATGTCCGGCAGCGATCCCCAGGCCGTTGAGGCCACCGACGAGATGATCACGCAGGTGATTCCCATCCGATACGCCGACGCCGTCCGGCTGCGGGAAGACATCGCGTCCCTTCTGCCGTCCTATGCCGAGATGTCGGCCAACGTGAGCAGCAACTCCCTGATCCTGACCGACACGGCGGCGAACGTGCGGCGCATCATGCAGATCGTGCGTGTGCTCGACACCCACATGTCGTCCGTGGCGGAGGTCAGGGTATTCATCCTCGAGTATGCCAATGCGACGGCGGCCGCCCGTCTGATCAACGAGATCTTCCAGACGGAGGACCAGACCGCCCGCGGGCGGGCGCAGGCCCGGGTGGCCGTTCAGCGGTTCCGCGGGCCCCAGGCGGCACAGCCGCAGGGCGAGGGAGAGGGGGCCCGGAATCAGAGGGTCTACGCCGCCGCCGACGAGCGTACGAACACCGTCGTCGTCAGCGGGCCGGGCGACGTGCTGGCCGTGGTGGAACAGGTCATCCGGGAGCTGGACGCCAACCCCGCCGAAGAGGAGGGCGTGATGGTCTACCCGCTGAAGAACGCTACGGCGGACGATCTGGCCGGCGTCCTGAACAACCTGTTCAGCGAGCAGACCACGCGCGGCCGCACGACGACGGGCACGACGCGGAGAACCGGCACGACGACACGACAGACCGGCGGGACAACAGGCCGGACAACGGGAGGGAGACGGTGATGAGCGCACGGGTGATTCTCTGCGGTCTGCTCATCGTGGCGCTGGCCGGCGGCGAGGTGGCGGCGGCGGCCGCACAGAGGAGTGTCTCGGAGGCCGCGTCGCAGGCGGCCGCCAGCCTGGCCGGTGAGGTCCGGGTCGTGGCCGACTCCGATACGAATTCGCTGCTCATCATGACCGCCCCGGGGAACTTCGAGCGCGTCCGCGCCATCCTGGACGACCTGGACCGGGCCACGCCGCAGGTCCTCATCAAGGTGCTCATCGCCGAAGTCACCCACGACCGCACGGTGGACCTGGGCGTCGAGTTCTCGGTCCTGAACCTGCCGAACGTGACCGACGACTCCGTGGCGTTCACCGACTTCGGCGTCGCCAGCGCCACCCAGGGGCTGATCTTCCGCGGGGTCGGCGACGACGCACTGGCGACGATCCGCGCCCTGGAGATCGAGGGCAAGCTGGAGATCCTCTCGCGCCCCTACATCCTCGCCAGCGACAACCAGCAGGCCACCATCACCGTCGGCGACGAGGTGCCGTTCGTCACCAATACGCGTACCACCGAGACCGGCCAGACCATCAACACCATCCAGTACCAGGACATCGGGATCATCCTCAACGTCACCCCCCACATCAACCCCGACGGCCTGGTCATCATGGACGTCAACCCCGAGATCTCGGCCGTCACCGACAGCACGGTGCCGATCTCCGAGTCGCTGTCCGCAACCGTCATCAACAAGCGTTCGGCCTCCACGCGCGTCGCCGTCCGCGACGGCCAGACCATCGTCATCGGCGGCCTGATGGAGGACCGCAAGACCCAGGGCGTCCGTAAGGTGCCGATCCTGGGCGACATCCCCCTCCTCGGCGCGCTCTTCCGCCGCACCGTTACCGACAAGGTGAAGACGGAATTGCTCATCTTCCTGACGCCCCACGTCGCGCCCGAACCGGACATGCTCCGGGCGATGTCGGACGACGAGATGACGGGCGTGCATATCGTCCCGGGCGCCGTCGAGCCCGGGGCGTTCGACGGCCACATGCGGGGCATGGGCCTGGGACGCGGCCAACCGACCGGGCTCGAGGGTGCCGAATCGATCGAACTCCTTGAACTCCCGCTGCCCGGCTCGGAACTCCAGCCGCCGGCCGGCGCGGCAGTGGACGCCCTCCCCGTGCGCCCCGGTCAGGCGGGCCGCGGCGGGCGGGGTCGCCCCGATCGGTGAGGCGGTACGTGCGTCCCTTTGCCGGCGCCGGGCGGCGCGTGCTATGATTGCCGGCGGACCCGCCGTGTCTCACCCCGCCCTGCGGAGGCCGCACCGATGGAGTTCCTTCGTGAACTGGCCGTGGTCGTCCTCTACCTGCTGGCACTGATCAACCCGGTCAGCAAGATCTCCGTCATCGCCGCCTCGTCCTGGGCCGGGCAACCGGCGGAGTTCCGCGCCATCATCAACAAGTCCAGCGCCGTCGCCCTGGCCATCCTGTTCGGCACCATGCTGTTCGGGCAGTTCGTGTTCACGCAGGTCTTCCGCGTGGAACTGCACTCGCTGAACGTGGCCGGCGGCATCGTTGTGGCGTGGTTCGGCTTCAACGCGCTCAGGCAGGGGGTGTTCTTCGAGAAGGCGATCGAGCAGAGGCTCTCGGACATGGCCATCGTGCCTCTGGCGTGCCCGCTGATCGCCGGGCCCGCGACCATTGCCGCGTCGCTGACGATGACGGCGGCCGGCGACCTGCGGATGCCGGCCCTGGCCGTGCTCGTGGCCCTGGCGGTGAACCACGTGATCATGCTCTTCTCACTGCCGATCGCGGCCCTGCTGCGGGGGCTGAACGTGCTGGGGGCACTTGTGCGCCTGACCGGGCTCGTGGTGATGACCATCGGCGTGCAGATGGTCCTGAACGGCCTGCGCGCGGCCCGCGCGGGCCTGTAACGGCACGGCCGGCCCCCCGGGGCGGAGTGGGGGGACCGTCGTCCCCCCACTCCCGGTCGCCCGGATCAGCGCTTCTCGTCCAGCGGGCCGACGCCCGAGTAGACGTTGAACCCGCCGTCGACGCAGAGGGTGATGCCGTGGAGGAAGCTCCCCGCCTTGGAGAGCAGCAGGATGGTGGGGCCGACCAGCTCGTCCGGGTCGCCGAAGCGATCCAGCGGCGTGTGGGCGATGATCGAGCGGCCGCGCGGCGTCAACTCGCCGTCCGCATCGAACATCAGGTCGTGGTTCTGCGTTGTGTCCAGGAAGCCCGGTGCGATCTCGTTGACTCGGATGTCGGCCTCCGGGTAATCGACCTTCACCTGCACGGCCAGCCACTGGGTGAGGTTGGTGACGGCGGCCTTGGCGTTCGAGTAGCCGGGCACGTTCGTCAGCGGGGCGAGGGCGCTCATCGAGGACGTGTTGACGATGATGCCTTTGCCGGCGCGGGCGAAGTGGCGGCAGAAGACCTGGCTGGGCAGGAACGTGCCCTTGTAGTTCAGGGCGAACACCTTGTCCAGTTCGTCGGTGGACAGGTCGGTGAACTTGCCGTCGGGCGGCACGCAGGCCCCCTTGCGGTTGCCGCCGGCGCCGTTGATCAGGGCGTCGCACCGGCCGAACTCGGCCACGATCTTGTCCAGGGCCTCGCGAAGGCTCTCCTCGTCGAGCACGCTGCACTGGACGCCGATCGCGCGCCCGCCCTCGGCCCGGATCTCGTCGGCCAGGGCGTCCACCTTGTCGCCCAGGATGTCCAGCAGGGCCACCTGCGCCCCGTTGGCGGCCAGCGCCCGGGACAGGGCGCCGTAGATGACGCCGGCCGCGCCGGTGACGGCGACGACCATGCCGGAGACGTCGAACAGCTCCTCTGACTTCACGGTCATGACACGTTCTCCTGTGCCCGCACGGGGCGGGTTCCCGCACTCAGCCGGAATGGCCCCGGCGGAATCTCTCTTCGAAGGTCTTCAGCGACTCGGCGATCACGGCGGTGTCGCCGGGCGCCTTGCGGTCCACGACGAGCGCCAGCGGCGCCGACATGCCGAGCACGGGCGTGAAGCCGCGCTTGCCGATCACGTCGACGTACTGCGGGCCGGTTTCGTAGTCAACGGCGCCCGTGGGCATGATGATTCGGCCCTTGTGGCGCGGGCGGGCGAACGGCGCCAGCAGGTCCGAGACGCCCTTCGGCCCGTGCGAGCGGGCGGGGAAGATCTTGAACGCGTCCGGCTCCAGGCCGTCTTCGCGCTCCAGGAAGTAGTTGAACTCGGTGGGGGTGAACACGGCCGGGGAGACGAAGCAGTCGGCCTCGTGCGCGATCCGGACGAACTCGCAGCCCTCGCCGCAGCCGCCCATGACGTTGGCGGGCGCCACGATCATGTCGAACCCCATCTCGATGGCGGCGGCCAGCTCGCGGGGGTTGATCACGCTGCCGACGCCCAGCACGAAGGGGTTCTCGGCCGGCGACTCGGCGCGGAGCTTCACCAGGTCCTGCATCGCCTCGCGCAGGAGCCCCTCGTCGATGCGGAACGTCACCTCGGCGACGTAGCCGGCCTCGTAGACGGCCCGCATGGTGGTGACCATGTGCTCGGGCGTCTCGATGTGGCTCTTGTTCATGACGACGACGATGCCGCTCTTTCGCAGGGCGGCATCGACTCGCTTACGGTCCCGTCTGTAGTCGGCCATCGTGGTGTGTCCTCTCCCGTTATCTCAGGGCGCTGACGCCGCCGCCCGTGAGAGCCCGCTTGACTTCCTTCTCGACGTCGGCCTGCTTGACCATCGTGGTGTCGCCCGGCGTCTCCTGCACGCAGATGCCGTGGGCGGCGCCCCACTGGACGGCGTCTTCCAGCGACTTGCCCTTCAGCAGGGCGGCGGCCACTCCGGAGGCGAAGGAGTCCCCTCCGCCGGTGCGGTCGGCGATCTCCACGTTCTCGCGCACGGCCGCCAAATGGATCCTGTCCTCGGCGGTGTCGTAGAGCACGGCGCCCCAGTTGATGCGGTCGGCGCTGAGGGCGGCGCGCAACTGCGTGCCGATCAGCTTCAGGTTCGGGTACTTCGCGGCAACGTTGCGGAGCAGCTCCGAGTAGGCATCCAGCCAGACCTCGAACGGCTCGTCCTTGCCGACTTTCCGGCAGGTCTCGCCGATGGCGTCGTCGAAGTCGCTCTGGTTTCCGACCAGGAAGTCGGTCAGGGCGACGATCCGGCGGTTCTGCTCGCGGGCGCGTTCCTTGTCCGGTTCCACCTTCGAGCGGTAGTTCAGGTCGAACGAGCGGAAGGTGCCGGCGCGGCCGGCGGACTCCATGGCCTCGATCGCAGCGGCGCCGGAGGTGGGGGAGATGAGCGTGTAGATGCCGCCCGTGTGGAACCAGCGCACGCCCTGCGCGAACAGGCCGTCCCAGTCGAAGTCCCCCGGCTTCAGCTCGCGGATGGCCGTGTGCGCGCGGTAGTACTCCGTCACCGACGGCAGCACGCCCTTGCCGCTCCAGGTGAAGTTGATCCCGTTGCAGAGCGTGCCCTTGGCGTCGGTCGAGAACCGTCCCTTGCCGGCGGTGTTGAACCAGACGATGTGGGCGGTGTCGACGCCGGCCTCGCGCAACTGGTTCTCGATGTTGCGGCCGATTCCGTCGTCGACCAGGGCGGTGACGACGGCCGTGCGGAGCCCGAAGCAGTAGGCGAGCCCTTCGGCCACGTTCGTCTCCCCGCCGCCGTGCCAGATGCGGCCCGTGCGCGCGCGGGCGGTGGGCACGTCGCCGGGGTCGATGCGCATCATGACCTCGCCCAGCGATACCTCGTCATAGCGGCACTGCGCGGCGTCCTTGAACTTCAGGTCAGCCATCTTCCGTTCCTCCAGGCTTGATCTCGGAGTTGCACGAATCCCCCGGGCGGCGCCTTTCACAGCACTTCCGGGTTGACGCAGTAGAGCGGCTTCCCGCCGGCCAGCACCAGCGCGACGTTGCGCGCCGTGGTCCGCTGGAGCGCCTCCTGCGCCTCCTCGCTGTACCAGCCGGCGTGGTCCGTCAGCACCACGTTGTCCAGATCGAAGAGCTTGTAGTCGGGCGGCGGCGGCTCCTGCTCGTGCACGTCCAGCCCGGCGGCGGCGATGCGGCCGGCCTTGAGCGCCTCGTACAGGGCGTCCGTATCGACCACGCCGCCGCGCGACGTGTTGACCAGGATGGCCGTGGGCTTCATGGTGCCGAGCGCGTCGCGGTCGATCAGGTGGCGGGTCGCCTCGGTCAGCGGCACGTGCAGGCTGACGAAATCGCTCCGGGCCAGCAGTTCCTGGAGCGGCACGGCCCGCGCGCCGGCCTTCTCGATCCGGTCGGCCGGGATGAACGCGTCGTGCACGAGCACCTCCGCCGGCTCGAAGCCCGCCATCTTGCGGTGCAGCGTGCGGGCGATGGCGCCGTAGCCGACCAGGCCCAGCACCTTGCCGGCGATGCGGTAGACGGGCTCGCGGGCGCCGATGTCCCACCGGCCCGCCCGTACCTGCCGGTCGCGGCTGCTGATCCGGCGCACGCAGGCGAGCAGGAGGGCCAGCGCCTGGTCCGATACCTCCTCGTTGCAGTAGTCGCGCACGTGGGCGACCGGGATGCCGCGCGCCGTCGCGGCGGCCACGTCCACGTTGTCGACGCCCACCCCGTAGCGGGAGATGACGCGGCACTTCCGCATCGCCGCGATCGCCCGCGCACCGACCGGCGCCATGCGCGTGATGACGGCGTCGGCGTCGGCGCACTCGGCGGCCACCTGCGCCTCATCGGCGCACTGCGCCAGCACGAGTTCGGCGCCGGTGGGCGCCAGTTCCTCACGCTCGGGCTCGTAACTGGCGTATCCGAGGTCCGTGATGACAACCTTCAGTCTGCCGTCGGCCATGGGAGGCTCCCGGGGCAGGCGCGGCGCGGTCAGATGCCTTCCGTGCCCGTCTGCACCATCTCGATGTTCTGGTTGGGACAGCGATGCGCGCACATGCCGCAGGCCACGCACTTCTCCTCGTCGAACACGACGCGGCCCTGCGGGTCCATCCGGTAGGCGAAGACCTTGCAGATGTCCACGCAGACCTCGCAGCCGGCTCCGCAGCCGCAGGCCAGGCAGCGAGATGCCTCGGCGACGGCCTGTTCCTGCGTGAGCGGCTGCGCGAACTCCTCGAACGTCAGCCGGCGTTGGGCCGGGGGCAGCACGATGGGATCCGGCCGCCAGGCCCGCGGGCGGTCGGCGGTCCGGGCCAGCACCATCTCCTTGTCCGACATCACCTTCTCGGGATCGTAGGCCAGCACGGCCTCGTCCCCGGCCAGCAGCCGGTCGATCGAGGCCGCGGCGCGCTTGCCGTCGGCCACGGCCTGAATGACGTTCTGCGGCCCGCGCGTGCAGTCGCCGCCGGCGTAGACACCCGCCACGTTCGTGGCCAGCGTCTCGGGGTCGACCTGCAGCGCGCCGGACGGCGTCGCCTCCAGGTCCTGCGACGGCGGCCGCACGCGCTGGCTCACGGCCGCGATCACCGTGTCCAGCTTCAGCGTGAACTCCGTGCCCGGCACCTCCGCCGGCCGGCGCCGCCCCGATTCGTCCTGCTCGCCCAGCACGTAGTTGAGCATCTGCAGCCCCTCGACCCGGTCCCGGCCGACCACGCGCTGGGGGGAGACGAGGTACATGATCTTCACGCCCTCCTCTTCCGCCTCGCGCACCTCCTCGGCGGTGGCGGGCATTTCGTCGCGCGTGCGGCGGTAGAGCACGAACACCTCCTGCGCGCCCAGCCGCACGGCCGTGCGCGCCGCGTCGATGGCCGTGAAGCCGCCGCCGATGATGCCCACCCGCCGGCCGATCTGCGGCCGCCGGTCGCTCCAGACGTCGCGCAGGAACTCCACCGCCCCGATGCAGCCCGGCAGGTCCTCGCCCGGTATGCCCGGCTTCATGCTCTCCTGCGCCCCGATGCCCAGGAACACCGCCGCGCAGCCGTCCTTCCTCAAGTCTGCCAGCGTGAAGTCCCGGCCCAAGGCCGCCTCCGTCCGGAACTCCACCCCCAGGCCGCGCAGGACGTCGATCTCCTTCTCGACGTCCTCCCGGGCCAGCCGGAAGGTGGGGATGCCGGCCGTCAGCATCCCGCCCAGCCGTGCGGAGGCCTCGAAGACCGTCACGCGGTAGCCCGCCCGCGCCAGGTCGTAGGCGCAGCTCAGGCCTGCCGGGCCCGACCCGACGATCGCCACGCGCGTCGCCTTCGGCTTCCCGCGCCGGTCCAGCAGGTTCGGCGTCCACCCCTCGCGTTCGGCCATGGCCAGGACGAACCGCTTGATCTCGCGGATCATGATCGGCTGGTCCTTCAGCCCGCGCGTGCACTCGGTCTCGCACGGGTGGTCGCACACCTTGCCGCAGATCGACTGCAGCGGCGAGCGCGACATGATCAGCTGGTAGGCCTCCTCGAACTCCTCCTGGGCGACCTTGCGCACGTAGCCCTGGGCGGGCACGGAGTTCGGGCAGGCGAACGTGCACGGCGCCACCAGCCCGTCGCGGATCTTCTGCGCGTGGCCGGGGTAGATCGTCAGGTCCGGCGCCGCCGTGATGGCCGGCACAACGATGTCGCGCATGGCGCGCGGGGTCGCGTAGCCCTTCTCGGCCATGTACTGCCTGAACCCGTGGATGAACTCCGGCATGAAGCCGAACCCCTTGACCAGCGTGGCCGTGCAGAGGCCCACCAGGTCCGCCCCGCACATCATCATCTCCACGGCGTCCTGCCAGGTGCTCACGCCGCCCGTGGCCGTCAGCACGGCGTCGGGCCCCACCCGGCGCCGCATCGTGTAGACGTCGCGCAGGGCCAGGGGTTTCAGCCACTCGCCGTTCATGCAGGCCATGCTGATCTCTTCCTGCAGCGCGAACGAAGACCTGGTGGGCCGGTCCAGGTCCAGCGGGGGGATGCCCAGTCGGTTGCCGTTGCCGCCCACGGCGTCGGCCCCGGCCTCGAGGGCCGCTGCGGCGATCGCCGCCTGATCGCCGCCCTCCGGCGTGATCTTGACGAACAGGGGGATGGACGTGGCCTCCTTGCACGCGCGCACGATCTGCGCCACGGCGCGCTCATTCTGCCCCAGGCTGGCGCCCGTGCGCGGCCCGCCGGTGTCGCGGCCGCTCACCTCCAGGTTGAACGACATGTTCGGGCAGCACATGTTCAGTTCGTTCACGTGCGCGCCGGCGGCCTCGCAGCGGCGCGCCATCTCCGCCCAGCCCTCCAGGCCCGCATCGCCGGCGTAGGTGATGTTGGACCACAGCACCAGTTCGGGCGTGCGGCGGCGGCCCTCCTCGATCAGGCGCAGCAGTTCGTCCAGGACCAGCCGGCGCTCCGCGGTGAACGTCAGGAAGCCCTTCTGCGGGTAGTAGCCGTAGCGCGGGTGCCGGTTGATGTAGGGGAGGGGGTCCACCGTGAGCTTCAGCGAGGCGCCGCCCCAGCCCGTCGCCTGGATGCGCTCCAACTGTTCGATCGTCATCGTCGTCGGGCCGCTGGAGACGTAGAACGGATTGCGCATCCGCACGCCCGCCACCTCCACCGGCACGTCGAAGTCCGTGTATCTGGGCATGGTGCTCCTGTCCCGGTCTTCCTCCGGGTGCGTTGCGTTTCAGAACGGCCCGCGCACCGCGCGGCCCTCGGCGGCCGAGCGGTACAGCGCCTGGACGACCTTGAGGCACTCCAGCCCCGCCTGCCCGTTGACGCCGTACCTGGGCTCCTGGTCCTTCAGGATGCAGTCGACGAAGTACTCGATCTCGCGCACGTAGCCCAGGTTGTAGAACTCGTCGACCGCCGGCTTGGTCCAGCCGTGGGTGAAGTCGGCCTTCTCGATCGCGTAGCCGTAGCCCTTGCGCGAGTAGACGTCCACGTTCGAGCCGAACGTCAGTGCCACTTTGACGACGCCTTCGGTGCCGTAGATCTCCACCACGTCGTCCATACCGCCCACGGTGATGTAGTTGCCCTCGATGAAGGCGCGACGGCCGTCGCGGAATTTCAGCACGCCCACGGCCCAGTCCTCGCCCTCGAAGTCCTTGTGCACAAAGTTGTCGGCCAGCCCGCCGGTCGTCTGCCCCACCACCTCCACGACCGGATTGTCGGCCCCGCCCAGCAGGTAGAGGGCGTAGCCGATCGGGTGGATGCCCAGGTGGATCAGCGAGCCGCCGCCGCAGGTGCTCTTCTTCTTGGCGAAGGGCGAATGCGACCCGTTGTGGACCTCCTTGGCCTTCAGGTACAGTACCTCGCCGACGGCCCCCTCGGCCAGGATCTCGCCCACGCGCATCAGGCTCGGCGCAAACACCCAGTCCTCGGCGTAGAACAGCTTCACGCCGGCCTTTGCGCAGGCGTCGATCACGCGCTCGCCGTCGGCCACGGTCGTGGCCAGCGGCTTCTCGCAGATCACGTGCTTGCCGGCCTCGGCGGCCGCCACGGCCACCTCGTGGTGCAGGAAGTTGGGCAGGCAGACGCTCACCAGGTCGACGTCGGCGTGCGCCAGCATCTGCCGGTAGTCCTCGTACGTGTCGGGGATGCCCCATTCGGCCGCGAACGGCTCGAGGTTGTCGATGGCGGCCACGGCCACGACCTCCGCCGTGTCCAGGCGGCGGTAGCAGTCGGCATGGAAGCCTGCGGCGAACCTGGAGCCCACGATGCCGACGCGAAGTGGAGTCATCTCTCTCGGTCTCCGGAAGAACGAATCTGCGGTGGTGACGGACAGGCGGGCACACGCCCGACCGCGTCGGCTCATTCTATCGCCCCCCTGTGGGCCCGTCAAAGAGGCGCGCGGTCCCGCGCGGCCACCGCCCCTGGCGCCCTGGCGTCCCGGCGTGAGCGCCCGCCGTCGTCTACGGCATCCCAGCCGGGGGCGGCGGGGCTACACCGCCCTCGACAGGTTCAGGGCCAGGAGCTTTTCGAGGATCTCTTCGTCGCTCATGGCCGGGCGCCAGGCAGTGTCGCCGGTTGTGTGCACGTAAGCCGCGCAGACGGCTTCGTCGAGCTTGCAGTGGGCGTTGTCGAGCCAGGTGGGGCGCTGGTTGTAGAGGTTCGTGAGCGTGCGCTTCTTCAGCGCGGCGGCGAACGGCGGGTCCGCCACGGTGCGCGGATACCGGACAGTCCCGATCCCGCGTTCGTCCGGGTCGTGGACGTAGCGCCCCCAGGGACCGTCGACCGAGCCCGGGAACTCCAGCACCTCGGTCACCGTCCACTGGGGCGGGTTCAGCCAGTTCTCGCGCAGTGCGTTCAGCTCACGGGCCGCCTCGGCGACGGCCTGCACGCGCGGATCGCCGGCCGGCTCCTGTCCCGGCGGCCAGGGGAAGGGGAAGGTCTCGAAACAGGTCGTTGGGGTGTAGCGGGGACGTGTCTCCAACCGTGTTCCCAGTTTCAGCGCCCAGACCTCGTGCAGCCGGGAGTGGAGAACGCCGAAGAAGTAGTCGTCGTCCCGGGCGAAGACGATGACGGTCTGTTCGGGGCTCACGAGGGGATCCTGCCACGAGAAGAGCAAGTACTTCGCCGTTTGCGCCATTGCCAGGTACCGTTCGAGACAGCCGATTGCAGCGCGGAGAGCTTCGCCACTGCGCCCGTGTCTCCACCAGTAATGCTTGCGCGCCGCGTCTCTAGCCTTCGCGCGCGCAGGCCTCACATGGATTTCAACGTGGGCGAAAGGCTCCTCGTACAAGCATGCGAGAGTGCGGTCCATCCCTCCGAAGTCAATGACCCATTGCCGCCTCGTGCGGCCCGTTATGTCACCCCCGTTAACCGATGGGCGAAGCACATCTGAGTTGGGGTTCGGAACCGGGTTGGGCTGCACCAGGAGGCGATTCGCCTCAGCATCAGTCACGTTGAAGGGGCCAACCCGGACCGGCCCTTGGAAGGCCGTTCTCTCATTTACTGCAAGAGCAGTGGCTTTGGTCACATCGACGGTGGAAGTCAGGTTGGCGTTGATCGAAAGGACGGGCTGGCCGTCCAAGACAGCCGGTGTCACCCCGTCCCCTTCGGCGCAAAAAGCCACCATCGAGACATGCACATTGGCACCTTCCAACACCCACGCCCTGTCGCTCTCTGCGAAGAAGATGTCTCCGCTCCTCTTGATGCTTTCGAGCACAGAGCGGTTGACACCGCCACGAATGCCCTGAGTGGCCAGCAGGCCAGCACGTTCGCACTGCCCAAGCTCAATCTGCCTCCGCGCCTTCTCGAACCAATAGCAGCAGAGATCTGCACCGCCAGGGACTGCTCCCTCATAGGAGCTTCGCAGCAGCGCCGTGTATTCCTCGCCCAGAGAGGCGAGCATCTTCTGGCCGCCAAGAAAAGGAGGATTGCCGACGATGTAATCCACCTTCGGCCAGTCCGGCTCACGGGGATTCTGCGGGTCGTTCAGGTCGAGTATTGCATCCTTGTTCTGGAAGTTGCCTTCCATGCGCTTCAGGATCGGCTCGGTCGGGGTGCCGAAGCCGTTGGCCTTGATCCACTGCAGGT
>Ga0123329_1003619_pt1 | contig 12638 bp, 11 predicted proteins | sample BioC12SIPDNA_FD_89703 | JGI IMG/M metagenome (GOLD analysis project Ga0123329, IMG submission 89703) | Anaerobic biogas reactor microbial communites from Washington, USA - Biogas_R1_B C12 SIP DNA | ecosystem: Engineered > Bioreactor > Anaerobic > Unclassified | place: Washington, USA | collected... | reverse complement strand
GCCCCGGATGGTCTGGCCGGCGTTAGTACCCGCCCTGGCGCGGACCGCCAAAGCCCGGGATGAGACCGGCACCCTGGAGGTACTGGAACACGACGGCGACGATGGCGACGATCAGGAGGATCCGAACGATCGAGAGACACTGAGTGAAGGTCTGGATCGCTTCGGTCTGAGCCGTGTAGAGATCGCTCGATGTATTCACCGAGGCCGCCTCGATCATCGCATCGCACACGAATATGCCGATCTGCGTGAGGATCAGGAACCCGATCAGGACGCCGACGATTGCTGTTGCCTGCTGCATCTGCACTACACCTCCTCCACGACTATAGGGTATTCGAGGAGAGTATATATACAATGCCTATGTTTTGGGGGATCTGAGGCGTACCGGTGAGGATGTGTGGGGGGTTTCTGCACGACCTGCATGTGCATATCGAGGTCTTAGGCCCCCCTCCGAGCCGGGGGGAACACAGCAACCCGACAATGGCCGTTGCTTCCTGCATCGGATCATTCCCGCGGGCATGGGGAACACAAAACTGCAATGTCGATGTGGCGCGAGTAGGCCGGGTCATCCCCACGCCCGTGGGGAACACTTCCTGGTTCTCCCGCTCCAGTCGCTTGAGTTCGGTTCATCCCCACGCCCGTGGGGAACACAGCCGCTCCGGTGGTCGTCTCCCGGCGGGCGTCGGTTCATCCCCACGCCCGTGGGGAACACGTGGTGCCAGCCCTGAGTGTTGCGAGGATCTCCGGTTCATCCCCACGCCCGTGGGGAACACGGCCTTCCGTGCGGCCTATCTCTGCATCCCAACGGTTCATCCCCACGCCTGTGGGGAACACTGCTTGCGGAGGAGAAGCAATCACTTGACTGGCGGTTCATCCCCACGCCTGTGGGGAACACTCTGACTGACCTCAAGCAGCGTATCCTGTCGCCGGTTCATCCCCACGCCTGTGGGGAACACCCGCCGTCAACCCCCCGGAGCAGGACGGCATACGGTTCATCCCCACGCCTGTGGGGAACACGTTGCTTTCGCATCATCAAGCACTTGCGCCTTCGGTTCATCCCCACGCCTGTGGGGAACACTCTTCTCGTTATCTCCGGTGGAAGGAAACCTCCTTCCTAACCCTGTGTAGATGCTATTGGCCCCCACCCTTAATATCCCTGCCGCATCCGGCCTTCGGGATCACCTCGATGGCCTGGTACCGGACCTGCACCGCCCCAAAGTCCGCGACGAAGGACTGCACGTACTGGGGGGTCGCGGCTGCCGGGGGCAGGGGGGCGGGCACAGGAGGGTCTGCCGACGACTCCCCCCAAGCATCGATCTCGTGCAGGAGCGTATCGATCTGCCCCAGAAGGCCCATCCGGAAGACGCGGGCCGTGTCCCAGACCCCGTGCAGGGGGAGACATGCGGACCTTGCCCCAGTGAGCGCATCGAGATCTGCGATCAGGCCAGCCGGAGGGGAGGCTTGCCAGGCTTCCAGTTGCGAGGCGTCTGCGGAGATCTCGCGGGGGGATCGGGGGAGGCCCCACTCAGCCCAGAGGGCTTCAAACGCAGGGATGTGGGCCTTTGCTCTCTCCAGCCGCTCACGCCAGAGGTCGAGGACCGTGGCAGGGTCTTCCGGGTTCCGCGATCCGATCCGGGTCCAGGAGACCGGGAACGCCACCCCCTTGTCCTTCCTGTAGAGGGGGAACCGGCCCAGGGTGCTGCTGACGACGAACCGGGAGACCCCCTGTTTGGTGTGGGTGAAGGTGAGCGTGAGCGCCCTCATGGACAGCACCACCCGGCAGGGCTTGCGCGAGGAGGGGGCGGGCGGAACCGGGGCCTCCATCACCGCCCGGATCCGGTCTGCGTTCGCAGTGATCGCAGCGTCCGGGCGGTCTGAGTTAGGAAAGGTCCCCCGGTACAGGGCAACGATGTCGAAGACCTCCTGGCCGGCCGTCTCCCGGAAGAAGACCCTCTCGGACAGCGTCAGGTCGCTCTCGCGGGGGATCGGGTCATGCACTCTCATCTCAGCGAACGGCTCCTAAACACCCGGGCGGGCCGGTTCCCCCATCCCCCCCGCAAGGCCTACCCTTGGGGCTTCTTCCGCCACTCCTCGACAAGAGGGCTCCGGAGGCCAGACTTTGCCATGAGGCGCTCGCGCAGGAGACAGACCCCCTGGAACTCGGGAACATCCCACTTATAGTACGGGCCGTCTGCGCACTCCTTTATCTCAACTTCGTTCGCATCAACGGTAGGTTCAAAGAAGATGCACTCTACCGTACACTGGGCCTTGATGAGGGGGCAGAAGACCCCGTTGACCTTGGTCTGGACATCCAACTCCGTTTCGGAGATATTGGGATTATCGGACTCTTTGAACAACATTCTCTCACCCCTCCGTTCGGGGTTGCCTGTGCTTCGGGATCACCTCGACGGCCCGGTACCGGACCAGTACCGGCCCGTAGTCCGCGACGAACGTCTCCGGGTAATGGGGGGCCTCCTCCGGATCTGCCGGGGGCTCGGGAGCGGCGGCCGCTTCCCGTTCTGCCGCTTCCCGCTCGGCCTGGATCTTCCGGATCTGCTCCTCGGCCTCGGTGATCGCGGCATCCATCTTCGCGTAGATCCCGATCTCGAACGCGGCCCGGGCCGCGTCGCGGAACAGCCGGTCCTCGCCGGGCAGGTCGTCGTCCGGGATCTTCGGCAGGATCTCCTCGGCCACGACCTGCCGGGGGAGGAACGACCGTTCCAGGAGCGGGAGGATCTGCATCGGGAGGAGGTCGGCGTACTTCGCGGCGACCTTGCCCTTGACCCAAGCCGTCTCGAACGCCGCGACGCCGTTCTGGGCGTGCTTGAGTTTCCGCACCCAGATCCCCAGAACCGTGCAGGGGTCGAAGAGGTCCGCGCCCAGGTCTTTGGCGGCACAGATGTACAGCTGCACCCGGGGCGTCACGGTGACGGGGTCCGGCGGGTCCCGGTCCACGACCAGCCACATGCCACCGTCCCGTTCGGTCACATACAGGACCAGGTCGTTGACGACCGCCCGGATGCCGACCTGCTCCGGGACCGGGGCGGGGGCGGCGGGCTGCGGCTCCGCGGGCTCTTTCGCGGCGAGACCGGCGATCCGGGCATCCGCTGCCCGCACCCAGAAGTCGGTCTGGCCCAGGATCCCCATCTCCAGCAGCCGCTTCACGTTCCAGACCGGGTTGTCGGGGTCGCGGTCGATCTGGTCCTGGAACGCATGTTTGATATCCCGGATCAGGGCGAGCGGGGGGGTCTTCTGCCAGGCGGCGAGCCGTTCGGCATCGGCGGCGATCTCGGTCGGGGTGCGGGCGAGGCCGGCGGCGGCCCACCGGCTCTCGAAGTCCGGGACGTGGGATCGGGTGTCGAGGAGGATCTCTTTCCATACCTCGAGGATCGTGGCCTGCTGTAGGGGGTCCCGCTCCCCGAGCTGGGCGAGGGGGACGGGGAAGGTCGTGGTGCGGGTCTCGGTCAGGGGGTAGTTGCTCGCGACCGAGTGGGCCTTCAGCGCCCACGCTTTCCCGGAGGCGGAGGTCAGGATGAGGTTCAGCCGTTCCAGTTTGACGGTCTTCGTGCCCCCGCCGGAACGGAGGGCGGGCGAGTCTTTCCGCAGGGGTCTTGGGGCCGGGGGGGCCTTGCGGGAGTTCAGAAGGTGCCACTCGATCGCCCGATCCGTGCGCTTGGCGTGCGGGAACTCGGCGCGGTACTGGACCAGCACCGTGGCAAGGCTCTCCTGGCTGTGCTGGGCGAAGAACGCGGCCTCGGACGGTTTCAACTGCGACCCGCTCAGGATACGCTCATAGGAGACCATCGGCGGGGCCTCCGGGGTAGGGGGGAAGAAACAGACACATTTTATACACCATTTTTGAGGGTATGTCCCCACCGCGGGTGGGGAAAGGTGCTGTGGATCTACAGCAACATGGGTTCATCCCCACAGAACCGGGGAATATAGAATCCTGTTTGTCTCAAAGCGGCATAAGGCTATCCCCGACCCGGCCGGGGAACGGGGCGTACTTGACGCCGTAGGGCGGGCCATCCCCGCGGGGGCGGGGAACGCAGATCTGCCGAGAGAGGTAGGTCTACACGGCGCGGATCATCCCCACGTGCATGGGGAACTTGGCATTACATCATAACTTACTCGCTCTGTCTTCGGGTCATCCCCACCGGCATAGGGGAACTTGGGGCAGGTTAGCTGTGGCAGCGGTTCATCCCCGCCGGGGCGGGGAACACCCGATCCGGGTTCTCCAGATAACTGAACGTGAGGATCATCCCCACGCCTGTGGGGAACACTCCGCAGCTGCTCGGAGGGTGGCGATCTCCTCTGGTTCATCCCCACGCCCGTGGGGAATACTCGATGCGATCGATACCTGGGGTGTGATCAACCGGTTCATCCCCACGCCCGTGGGGAATACCAGTACAGTAGCTACAAGGATCCCTCCCAACCCGGTTCATCCCCACGCCCGTGGGGAATACACGCCCCAACACACGGTCGGTCCTGATCACACCGGTTCATCCCCACGCCCGTGGGGAATACGATGGAGGCTGCGACTGTAATCAAGAGGAGTACGGTTCATCCCCACGCCCGTGGGGAATACCGGCGGCGACGGGGTGCGCGAGCAGGTGTCCCCGGTTCATCCCCACGCCCGTGGGGAATACTGAAATTCGAGTTGTACCGGGGGTGCAAGTACCGGTTCATCCCCACGCCCGTGGGGAATACCCGCAGAATATCTGCGCGGGGTTGTCACCGTACGGTTCATCCCCACGCCCGTGGGGAACACGCTTCAAGTCCTTTAGCCGCATGGATCGTGTCCGGTTCATCCCCGCAGCCGTGGGGAACACGTCGACCCTCTGACCGTCCGGGACGCTCAGTTCGGTTCATCCCCGCCTGCGTGGGGAACACCCTGAACGAACCATTCCGTAACGCACGTTTCCCGGTTCATCCCCGCACATGTGGGGAACACCTCATCTCCCCGATTTAGAGGGCGGAATAAGACGGGTTATCCCCACGCCCGTGGGGAACACATTTCCTGCCACTTTTCCTCATCATCCTGCCACGGTTCATCCCCACGCCCGTGGGGAACACAGGCGATGTTGTGCCTCAAGAGCCCTGATGGTCGGTTCATCCCCGCACCTGTGGGGAACACTGGCACTGTAATCGGGCCTCCATCGGTCACGACGGTTCATCCCCGCTTGCGTGGGGAACACTTCAGGTAGATCTGCGCTACCAGCCGATGGAGCGGTTCATCCCAGCGTGCGTGGGGAACACCGCGTCAGCCATTGGGATTAGCCGCCCAACGGCGGTTCATCCCCACGCCCGTGGGGAACACTTCAGGTAAATTTGCGCGACCAGGCGGTGCAGCGGTTCATCCCCGCGTATGTGGGGAACACCGGCGATCTACGTCGCGCCGCCCGAACCCGATCGGTTCATCCCCGCGTATGTGGGGAACACTCGAGCATCCAGCGACCATCAGAGAAGTCGTCCGGTTCATCCCCGCGTATGTGGGGAACACTCTTCTCTTAATATAGTAGGACCTGGAACCGGGCTTCCACCACCTCCAGGCCCCAACCATCCCGATGAGTATTGCCTCTCATCCCTCAAAAACCTGCCGCCCCATCTCGCGGCCCCGTTGCCCCTACCAGCAATTCTCCAGCCCCTGTTTTGATAACAACCTATTTATACACAGCCACCAAATCATGTTACTGTAAATGTTGTGAGGAGGTGACACCTGACGCTAAATCTCATTATGGATCGCTGGATCCCGGTGGCCCGGCACGACGGCAGCCTTGACCGGATCGCCCCCTGGCAGATCACCGACCGGACCCCGGAGAACCCGGTCGTGGGGCTCGACGCCCCGCGGGCGGACTTCGCTGGGGCGCTGGTCCAGCTGCTGATCGGGGTGGTGCAGACGGCCTGCCCGCCGCAGGACGACCGGGACTGGGCGATGCAATTCCAGCACCCCCCGTCGCCGGCCACCCTGCGCTCCAAGGTCGCCGGGATCGCGGAGCACTTCAACCTGGCCGACCCGGCCACCCCGTTCATGCAGGTCGCGGACCTCGCGGACGGCGTGGCCTGGCCGGTCGCGAAACTGTTCCTGGAGCAGCCGGGGAACCAGACCCTCGACCAGAACCGGGACCTGTTCCAGCGCCGCGGCACCATCACCGGGCTCTGTCCGGCCTGTGCCGCCGCGGCCCTCTACACCCTCCAGTGTACGGGGCCGGCCGGGGGCGGGGGACACCTGACCGGGATCCGGGGCGGCGGCCCGCTCACCTGTTTGGTGACCGGGGCGACCCTCTGGGAGACGGTCTGGCTGAACGTCCTGAACGAGCCGGAGTTCGCGGCGCTGGGCAACGCGGAGCGGGCCGATCCCGCCGGGATGTTCCCCTGGGTGCCCCCGGTGCGGGCCCGGGAGGCATACCCCACGACGACCCCGGCCGACGTCCATCCGGCCAACCTCTACTGGGGGATGCCCCGCCGGATCCTGCTGGACGAGCCGAAGGGGCCGGGCGTCTGCTCGGTCTGCGGCGAGGAGACGCCCGCCCGGATCACCGGGTTCACCATGAAGAAGTGGGGGGTCAACTACGCCGGGGCGTGGCGGCACCCGCTCTCGCCCTACTACCCGAAGGGCGACGACTGGCTCCCGGAACACGCGAACCCCGGCGGGATCCAGTACAAGCACTGGCTCGGCCTCGTCCAGAGCGACCCGGCCCGGGGGACGGCAGCCCCGCTCGCGGTGCAGGCGTTCCGCCGCCGGTGGCCGCGGGTTCAGGACCTGCTCCCGGAGCACCCGATGCTCTGGTCGTCGGGCTACGACATGGATAACTCCAAGGCCCGGTGCTGGTACGAGGGGATGCTCCCCCTGACCTACGTGCCGGGCGACCGGAGCCCTGTGGTCGAGGGCTGGATCGCCCAGGTAGTCGGCACCGCGGACCTCGTCCGCTACTCGACCGCGACGGCCGTTCGGTCGGCCCTCTCCAGCCCGCGGGCGAAGACCCGGCCCCCGGCCCCGGCTGAGGTCTCGGCCCGGTTCTGGCGGGAGACCGACTCCCTCTTCTACGCGGTGGTGGCCGACCTGATCGGGGCCGCCGACGAGCCCGCGGCAGTCGCGGCGAAACGCCGGTGGCTGACGGCCGTGACCCGCGTTGCGGAGAGCCTGTTCGCCTACTACAGCCAGGCGGTCAGGATCGGGGACGTCGAGTATCCCCAGCGGATCGCGGAGGCGCACCGGGACCTGCGGACGTTCACCGCGCCCGGGAACAAGAAACTCCGGGAGACCCTCGGCCTGCCGGAAGAGAAGACGAAGAAGGAGACTGAGAATGGAACCCCAACCTGACCGGAGACCGGTCAACTTCAACGAGGCCGGGACCCTGGCCGCGGTGGACGCCTGGTGGCGGTGGCTGAACGAGAACCCCCGCGAACGGGCGCTGCTCCGCCGGTGCCACGACCTACAGGACATCGCGTTCACGCGGGGGTATGCCCGGCTCCGGGTAGACCTCTTAAAGATCGGGACCGTCAACCCCGAAGCCCTGGCGCTGGTCGCGGGGGTGCTCGCCCAGGTCCGGGAGAACACCGGGCACGAGATCCGGTCCCCGGCCCCGGTGGCCGTCCAGATGGCTCACGCGAAAGCCGGGAGCGAATCACCGGTCGTCAGCGACCTCCGGTTCCGCCGCCTGATCGCGACCAAGAGCCGGGCCGATCTCTACCCGGCGATGATCCGGGCGGTGCGGCTGCTCGGCCAGTCGGCCCATCTGCCGAGCCTGGCGAAAGGGCTGTACTGGTGGAACGACCTGACCCGGCAGACCTGGACGTTTGCCTACGACGAGACGCTGTTGAGAAAGAAGACCGCTGCTAAGAAGGAGTGAAGATATCCATGACTGAATTTATCCAGATCCATGCCCTGACGGCCTACCCGCCGTCGAACCTGAACCGCGACGACCTCGGTCGCCCGAAGACCGCCATCATCGGAGGGGGGTGCCGCCTGCGGATCTCCTCTCAGAGCCTGAAACGGGCGTGGCGGAGTTCCGACCTCTTCCAGGAAGCCCTTGCGGGCCACACGGGGGTCCGGACGAAGACCCTCGGCTGGAAGGTGGTGGAGGCCCTGACCTCCGGCCGGACGCTGCCGGAGGTGCTGGCGGGGTCGGCCGGGAAGCCGGTGCGGCCGAAGATCGATGAGCCGACAGCCGTCGCGTGGGCGTCGGCCATCGCCGGGGCGTTCGGGAAGACCAAGAAGGATGCGCCCGACCTGGAGCAGCTCGTCCTCTTCAGCCCGGAGGAGATCCGGGGGATCGATGCCCTGCTGGAGACCCTGGCGGCAAAGCGGGTCGCTCCCGATCCGGCGATGCTGAACCTGCTCCGGAAAGAGTCGACCGCCGCCGATATCGCGATGTTCGGCCGGATGCTCGCGAGCACGCCGGGGTTCAACGTGGACGCCGCGGTCCAGGTGGCCCACGCGGTCACGGTCCACGATGTCGCGGTCGAGAGCGATTTCTTCACGGCGGTGGACGACCTGAACGCCGGGGACGAGGTGATGGGGGCGGCCCACATGGGGGAGCTCGAGTTCTCCGCGGGGCTGTTCTACCTCTACGTCTGCATCAACCGCGACCTGCTGGTGCGGAACCTGGGCGGAGACGAGGCTCTCGCGGCGACGGCGATCCGGGCGCTGACGGAGGCCGTCGCGAAGGTGCCGCCCTCCGGGAAGCAGGCATCGTTCGCCTCCCGGGCGTATGCGATCTACATCCTGGCCGAGAAGGGGGGCCAGCAGCCCCGGTCGCTCGCGAGCGCCTTCTTCAAGTCGGTGCGGCCGGATGATCTCCTGCAGAACGCGGTCACCACGCTGCGGGCGACCCGGGACGCGATCGAGGCGGTCTACGGGGAGTGCTGCGACGAGTGCTGCGAGCTGGACGCCCTGGCCGGGACCGGGTCGCTGCAGGACCTGTTGACGTTCGTGGCGGGGGACCATGCCTGATCTGGTGGTGTTCCGGCTCTACGGGCCGATGGCGGCCTGGGGCGATATCGCGGTGGGGGAGGAACGCCCCTCTTTCTCCTACCCGACGAAGTCCGGGGTCTTCGGGCTGCTGGCGGCCGCCCTGGGGATCGGCCGGGATGAGGACGACCGGCACCGGGACCTGGCGGAGAGTTTCTGGCTGGGGATGCTGGTGAACAGCCCGGGCACCCTGCTCCGCGACTTCCACACAGTGCAGGTGCCGCCGGAGAGCGCGATCCGGAAGCAGGCATGGGTCCGGACCCGGCGGGACGAGCTCGCGATCCCCCGCGATGATCTGGGGACGATCGTGTCCCGGCGGGAGTATGTCTGCGACGGGCTGGTGACGGTGTTCCTCTGGCCGACCGGTCGGGGATCGGGGGCGTTCACCCCGGAGAGGGTGGTCCAGGCGCTCGCCAGCCCGGCGTTCGTCCTCTACCTCGGCCGGAAGAGCTGCCCGCTGGCGTTGCCGACCGGGGCGCAGGTGGTCGAGAACGCGGCCTCGATCCAGGAGGCGTATGTCCGGGCCTCGTTCCCGGAGACGGCGCTGGACCGCCTGCAGCCGGAGGGGCCGGTGCGGCTCTACTGGGAGGGCGGGATCGCGACGGGGGTCTCCGAGAGTGGGGTGCTGACGTTCCGCCGCCGGGACGGGATCCGGTCCCGCAGCCGGCGGCAGTTTGCCGACCGCCCGGAGCAGTATGCGATGGTCGCGATGGAGGGGCGGCGATGACGGTGATCAGCCGGATCCGGCTCGCCCCGGATGCTGCGACGGTCCCGCAGTTCTGGCGGGGCATGGGCGATCCCTACAAGATCCATGCGTGGGTCTGGGACCTGTTTGCAGACGGGACGCCCCGGGCCCGGGATTTCCTCTATCGGGCGGATTTCCCCCGGGGGAAGCCGGAAGTGGTGACGGTGTCGGAGCGGCCGCCGGAGGATCGTTCCGGGATCTGGGAGATCCTTACGAAGCCCTACGCCCCGGTCCTCCGGGAGGGGCAGCGGCTCCGGTTCATGGTCCGCGTCAACCCGGTGGTGACGAAGCGGGACGCGGCCGGGAAGGCGCACCGGCACGATGTGGTGATGGACGCGAAGGCCCGGCGCACCGCGGCCGGGGATCAGGCGTGGTCGCTGCAGGACCTGGTGCAGCAGGAAGGGGTCGCGTGGCTGGCGGTCAGGGGGCCGAAGCTCGGGTTTGACCCGGTGCCGGGCACGGTGGTGACGAGCGGGTATCAGCAGCTCCGGTTCGGGAAACCCCGGGTGCCGGGCGCGGTGACGATCAGCACCTTCGACCTGGAGGGGGTGCTGACGGTGACGGACCCCGCGGCGTTCGCCACGGTGCTGCAGACCGGGCTCGGCCCGGCAAAAGGGTTCGGGTGCGGGCTGATGCTGATCCGGCCCGCGTGAGCGCGGCCGGCAGGGTCTCTTTTTTTGTGCGGGGTCAACTTTCTGCATGTGCAGGTGAGTCCCCGCATTCGTCCCTACAGGCGTGGGGAACACCGGGGGGTTTGGGGGACTAATCTCCACACTCCCGGTTCATCCCCACCGGCATGGGAAACACACGTGAAAAACCTTGAAACTGAAATCGGGACGCGGTTCATCCCCACCCGCATGGGGAACACGGCGAACCCGAACCGATCCCGGCGATCTACGTCGGTTCATCCCCACCCGCATGGGGAACACACGGCGGAGCTGGGCGCCGCGTTCCTCTGCGCCGGTTCATCCCCACCCGCATGGGGAACACGATAGGCTGATACTGTATGGCTATGTTGTCTCCGGTTCATCCCCACCCGCATGGGGAACACAAGTATTGTCACCATCAAATCGATTGTTGGTTCGGTTCATCCCCACCCGCATGGGGAACACAGATGCGAGGCAGAACCTGTCCTGCCCAATCCTGGTTCATCCCCACCCGCATGGGGAACACTCTTCTCCTTATATAGTGGAACATGGAACCGGATTTCCACCTGATCCAATATCCCAACCATCCAGAAGAGTATTGTCCTCAATCCACTAAATACCTGCTGTCGGAATTGGGCAGACGACCCCCTTGAGGTCCAGTTCTGGCTAAGTGGGGTGGAAACCCCCCGCGCCCGTAGGGACCTCGGCACGTTCGTACCTGCATGTGCAGGAACGGCCCCCCTCTGGAGAGTGCCCATTACAGAGCAGGGCAGAGGCGGGAGGTCCACCGGATCGTCGTCAGAGGATGGAGGTCTTCGGGTTTTGCCGCAGACGTAACCATCTTCCCGGTAACGCGGTGGTGCAGGGAGATCCGGCCCCTTGATGATCCGCGGACGACTGTGAGGCCATACCGGGGGTGCCGGACCAGGGTGCCCCGGGTGAACCCGATTGACCTTGTCCCGCCATACGGTCTCCGGACCCCGCCCGGCCCCGGCTGCCGGTAGTGCAGTTGCCGCCGGTGCCATCGGAGGGGCGCCCAGTAGTACAGCCCTCGGTCGGTCGGCCGCTCCGCCCCCGATACACTGGCGGCCATCACCCACGCATCGACCGCGTGGGCGGAGAATGTCTGCTGATTCTTCTGGCAGGTCTTTGCCAGCCCAAACCGGTCCCGAAGGTCTTTGGTCTCATACCCGGCGCAGAGGTGCAGGGCAAGACCCCGGTCCCGGATCATGGTATAGAACCATTGTTTCCCGGCCGCAAGCGGGGAGAAACAGGAGTTCCACCGGCGGCAGTTCTTCTTCGTCCAGGCGGCGACATCTTCGACGACCACCGCCGTGACCGGCAGGATCTTCTGGAGTTGATCAAGGATTCTAACTTTGGCGTTCCACCGGGCAAAGGTGCTCGGTGGCAGGAACGCCTTCCCGATCTTCCGGTTGCGCCGGATCGGACGGCGCCAGCAGGCCCGTGTTCTCCGGGTCCGCCGTTGAACTTTGCGAGACCGCAGCCCGCGGGGAACGTGGGTCGGGGCTTCCGACATCCCGTTCAGGACGGTATCTCTGGTCCCGACCGCCGCCCAGCCTTCGTAGGAACTGCCGGGGTCGATCCCGACGACCAGCGGCTGGTTGTCGGGTTGCACCTCGTATGTCAGGATGATGCAGAAGATGCCGAGCTTGTTCCAGTACGGTTTCGCCTTCCCCTGCTTGAGGAGCAGGCGAGCTCGTGCAGGTGTGGCCGGCATCAACGGCGTCCGGTGCGTATCCAGAACGGGGACTCGCATGGTATTACCTTCTCCCGGTCGAGCCGGGGTTGCATTTCCCTTCGGAGGGGCGAGACAGGCTTAGTGCCCCGAAGAGCACATCGGGCCCGGCGTGCCCGGAAGAGGGATAGGCTAGGGAAGCACCCGTCCGTTCTTGTAGCCCGTAACGCTGCTGCATTGTTCAATGCCTCCTAGTCAACCGTTTCGTCCCGCGTTGCCGGGTGCGGGCCTCCAGAACGAACCGGAGGGGGCTAACTGAAATCCTTGTTCGCGCCCAGGCCGGGCTGGCCCGGTACATAATAGGATTGGAGAGCATCCGGCATAAGGATGTCCCCCGCAAGATGAAAGTGAAAACAAAGGGTCGCGCCCGCGCCCGCGTAATAGAGGATCCAAGGATCCCCCAAAACCGAGGGAGCCTAATTACGCGCCCGGTACGCATCACGCGCGCACGCGAGGTTCTATCTATCCCGGATACATCATAACGTTAGTTATGGTGTGCGACACGCTACGCACACGCAG
>Ga0123329_1003618_pt1 | contig 12639 bp, 2 predicted proteins | sample BioC12SIPDNA_FD_89703 | JGI IMG/M metagenome (GOLD analysis project Ga0123329, IMG submission 89703) | Anaerobic biogas reactor microbial communites from Washington, USA - Biogas_R1_B C12 SIP DNA | ecosystem: Engineered > Bioreactor > Anaerobic > Unclassified | place: Washington, USA | collected... | reverse complement strand
GCCCTCCACTTGCACGCACGGTTCACGCCGTTGGAGGGGCACGCTCCGTCGTGCCCGCTCTCGCAATGACCGGCCGCTCGCCATCCCCGGCCGCGACGGAGCGCGGCCCTCCACTTGCACGGACGCGACCCCGCCGTGGAGGGGCACGCTCCGTCGTGCCCGCTCCTGCAATCACCGGCCGCTCGCCATCCCCGGCCGCGACGGAGCGCGGCCCTCCACTTGCACGGACGCGACCCCGCCGTTGGAGGGGCACGCTCCGTCGTGCCCGCTCCTGCAATCACCGGGCGCCTGCCATCCCCGGCCGCGACGGAGCGCGGCCCTCCACTTGCACGGACGCGACCCCGCCGTGGAGGGGCACGCTCCGTCGTGCCCGCTCCCGGCGCCGGGCGGCGACGCCCGCGCTGCCCATTGGGGGGAGGGCGGCGCACGGCGTACTTGCACCTCCGGAGACGTGCGCATAGAATGCCGGCTCTGCACCGCGTTTCCCCGGCCGAGGGCCGGGCACTACCGACGGAGTCGCCGGTGATGAGTGTGCCTGACGTTCCGACGGGGGGCCCCTGGCGTCGTGCCGCCCCGCTGGCCCTTCTCCTCCTGTTCTTCCTCTCCGGTGCGGCTGCGCTGATCTACCAGATCGTCTGGGCGCGGCAGCTCGCCCTCGTCTTCGGCGTCACCATCTACGCCAACAGCGCCGTGGTGACGGCCTTCATGGCGGGGCTGGCCCTCGGCAGCCTCTATATCGGGCGCCTGGCCGACCGATGGGACCGCCCCCTGCGGCTCTTCGCGCTGCTGGAGGTGGGCATCGGCGTCTTCGGCGCGTGCTTCCCGCTGCTGGCCGACGCCGCCACGCCCCTGTACGTGGCGTTCTACGGCGCCTTCGGGGCCAACCACTACGTGATGAGCCTCGTGCGGTTCGCCCTGTCCTTCGCCATGCTGCTCATCCCGACCGCCCTGATGGGCGGCACCCTGCCGGTGCTGGCCCGGGCCTACGTCCGGCACCGCCGGCGGCTGGGCGGCGAGGTGGCGGGGCTCTACTCGGTCAACAACCTCGGGGCGGTCGTCGGCTGCGTCCTGGCGGGCTACGTGTTCCTGGAGTTCCTGGGCCAGGCGCATACGCTCCTCCTGGCCGCCGCGCTGAACGTGTCCGTCGGGGCCGGGGCCATGCTGCTGGACCGGCTCATGGGCGGCCCCGAGCCGGCGGCGTCCGATGCGGCGCCGGCGGCGGCCGATGCGGCGCCGGCCGCCGCCGATTCGGCGCCGGGCGGCGTGCCGCGCGCGGTGAAGGTGGCGCTGTGGGTCTTCGGCATCGAGGGCTTCACCTCCCTGGCCTACCAGATGGCGTGGACGCGCCTGCTCATCTTCTTCGTGGCCACCAACACCTACGCCATCACGACCATCACGGCGACCTTCCTTGTGGGCCTCTCACTGGGGGCGTTCCTGGTGCGCGGCCTGGTGGACCGCACGGACCCCTACCGCCTGCTGGCGGCCATCGAGGTCGGCATCGGCCTGTCGGCGCTCGTGACGATCCCCCTGCTGCCATGGCTCATGCGGTTCTACGGCACGATGGAGGGCGCCCTGCGCCTGTACGGATGGGGCGCGGTGGCGGGCGGGCAGTTCGTCATCTCGATGGTCGTCATCCTGATCCCGACCACCCTGATGGGCGCCACGATGCCGGTGGTCTCGCGCATCTACGTGCCCGCACTGAAGCGGCTGGGCCGCCGCATGGGTGTGATCGGCTGCCTGGACACGGTGGGGTCGATCTTCGGCGCCTTCGTCGGCGGCTTCATCATGATTCCCGTTCTCGGTATCCAGCGCTCCATCATCGTCACGGCCGTCGTCAACCTGGCGCTGGGTGCCTGGATGCTGGCGGCGCGGCCGGCGGGGCAGCGCGTCGCGCGGCGGCGGCCGGCGTTCCTCCTCTCCGCCGCCCTGGTCGTGGCCGCCCCGGCGCTGCTGCTGATGCCGCGCCTGGAGCTGATCCACGCCACGGGGGCGACGCGCAACCGCGACATGGTGCGCGTGCTCGACTATCACGAGGACGTCGAGTCGACCGTCAGCGTGCTGGAGACCGCCGGGTTCGCGCTCGATCTGTATGTGAACGAGACGGGCGTCGCGCGCACCACGCGGCACGACCGGCCCAGCCACGAGATGATCGCCCACGTGCCGCTGCTGCTGCATCCGGCCCCGCAGCGTGCGCTGCTGATCGGGTTCGGCATCGGCTTCACGTCGCAGGCCGCCGTCGCCCACGGGGTCGAGGTCGACGTGGTGGAACTGAGCCCGGGCGTGCGGCGCGTGAGCGGTTGGTTCAAGAAGTACAACGGCGACGTGCTCTCGGACCCCCGCGTGCACCTGCGCATCGACGACGGGCGCAACTACGTGCTGGGCACGCGTGAGCGCTACGACGTCGTGCAGGCCGGCATCATCCACCCGGGGCTCAACGCCGGGAACGCCGGGTTCTACGGCGTGGACTTCTACCGCCAGTGCAAGCGCATCCTGGCGCCGGGCGGCATCATCTGCCAGTGGCTGCCGCTCCACAGCATGCCGGAGGAGGACTTCCGGATGCTGATCCGGTCCTTCCTGGTCGAGTTCCCGCACGCGAGCGTCTGGTTCAAGTACACCGCCGACTTCTGCATCCTGATCGGCACCGAAGGCCCCCTGCGCATCGACTTCGCCGAGCTGGAGCGCCGCCTCGACCGGCCCGCCGTCAAGGAGCGCCTGGCGGCCAACGGCGTCGTGGACGCCTGCGACTTCCTGAGTGCCTTCTGCGGCGAAGGCGACGACCTGCGCCGCGCGGTCGGCCAGGGGCCCCTGAACACCGACGACATCCCGATTGTGGAGTTCCACTGCAGCCGCTCCTACCCCATGAACTCGCACGTGCGGGCGCTGTTCCTGCTCGCGGGGATGCGGCGTTCGCCCTGGGACCTCCTGTACAGTGTGCCGGCGGGGCGCGAGGCGGCCACCCGCGAGTCGCTCGAACGGTGGGTGGAGGGCACGACGGTGCTGACCCAGGCCGTGGCGGAGGGGCTGATGATGGAGTATCTGCAGGACTTCGACGACGCCTTCGCGCGGGCGATGGCGCTGTTCGACCGGGCGCTGGCAGTCAACCCCAAGGACGCGACCGCCCGGTTCCTGCGCCGATACTACGCGGCCGTCCGGACCGCTGCCGTGGCCCGCTGGCACGCGGGGCAGGGGCCGATGGGCCAGGCGCGGGCCCGGCTGCTGCTGGAGCCCCTGGTGGAGGGCGGCGAACCGGTTACCGCCGCCGAGGCCGAGGCCCACATCCTGTGGCGCATGCTGCACGCCCCGGGTGCGGACGACGCGGGCCGATGAGCGCCGCCGGGCGCTGGCACGGGCGGACCACCCAGCTTGGGGCACACGGGCGGGCACGACGGCGCGTGCCCCTCCGACGGCCTCCCATTGTCACTCTGAGCCCGCCGCAGGGCGGGCGAAGAACCTCGACGTCCGAGGCGGGGCACGGCCAGTGACGGCGAGATGCTTCGGCGTCCGAGCGGCGCCGCAGCATGACAGGCTGGCCCGGCGGCGTCGCGCCCGGCGCGCCTCACCGGTCCTCGACGCGGAGGACGGCCTCGTCGCTGTTTCCGCGCAGTTCGGGTGCGTACATCCCCTGCACGACGGCCGGCAGGGCGTGGAAGACGCCCGGGATCTCCGCGCGCAGCCGGTAGCGCAGCAGGTGTTCGCCGCGGCCGATCGTCTCGGCGAAGAACGCCACCTTCTCGTCCCGCAGCTCCATGTAGGTGTGGAAACCCTCCTGGCGCTGTCCGCCGCTGCGCAGTTCCACGGGTTCGCAGCCGGCCGGCTTCATGTCCTCGAACATGAGGTAGGTGTAGTCGTTGTCCGCGGTCACCCGGAGTTCGACCTGCACCAGGTCGCCGCTCTCGATGCGGTCGCCGTTTCGGAGCGGCACGCGCTCGTAGCGCAGGCGTCGCTCGGAGAGCTGCTGGCCCTCGGCGCCCTCCACCTCGACCTCGTACGGCATGCGGCGCAGGAGGTAGTGGGTGCGGTCGATCTTCAGTTCCAGGCCCGAGGCCGTGATGTGCTCCTCCTTCGTGAAGTAGCTCAGGCGCACGGAGTAGTAGAGCGCCCCGGGGCCGTCCTTGCTGACCCGCAGGGTGTGGGGGCCGCCGGCCAACGCGTGGCCCTCCACCACGAACGAGTTGTCGTAGGTGAAGAAGTTGTCCCGGTCGATCTTCACGCTCTTGACGACCGCGCCCTGGTCCAGGCTCAGGGCCACCGTGCAGTCGGGGCGGCCTTCGCCCGTGGCCGCAACGAAGTCGCTCATGGCCCCCACGCAGAGCGCCGTGTCGCGCGTCGAGCGCCAGTAGTAGCCGTTGCGGCGGTTCTCCAGGAGCCATTTCACCAGCCGCGGCGCGATCTCGCTCTCCGGCTCCAGCCGCACGAGCGCGCGCAGGCACCAGGCGTTGGTCTCGATGTCCGAGTTCCACCAGTACCACCAGCCCTGGGTAGGCGTGCGGAACCACGCGATCTGCGTCCCCTCGTTCTGCTCCACGTACTGCAGGATGTTGCGCAGGACGAGGCGGGCCCGCTCGGTGTCGTTCAGGTTTGCGAGCGTCAGGCTCAGCAGGGCCTTGCCGTACAGGTTCAGCCGGTCGCGGCCCTCGAAGAGGCGCTCGACGCAGTCGCCCGCCTTCTCGTCCTGGGCCTTCAGCCCCTTCAGGGACAGGACGTAGGCTGCGAACGCATGCACCTCGCCGGCCGTCCAGTCCGTGCGCTGCATTTGGTCGATCTCCCACTGGCGCAGGAACTCCATGCCGCGGTCGATCATGTTCTGGTCGACGGCGACGTCGCACTCCTGCGCGCCGACGAGCGCCTGGAGGACGTAGCTCGTGAGGTACGGGCTGGATTCGCCCTGCGTCCACCAGCCCCAGCCGCCGTCGGCGTGCTGCATCTCGGCGATGCGCTTGAGGCCGGCGGCGATCAGGCGCTGCAGTTCCTCAGAGTCGAAGATGGGGCTGTCGGCATAGATGCGGATGTTCTCCCCTTCCTCGATCCGGCGCACCTCGGCCATGCGGCCGCGGATCCCGCGGACGTCCTCCAGGCGGATGCCCATGTTCTGGAGGGTCTTGAGGGTGAGCACGGCCGGAAGGAAGCGGCTGACCGTCTGCTCGGTGCAGCCGTAGGGGTAATCGAGGCAGTAGGGGAGGGCGTCCAGCATGGCGCCGACGAGGCTGGGTGCGAACTGGACTTCGAGCCGGGTCAGCTCGGGGCGGCGCTGCTCGGGCACCGTGAACTCGATCACGTGCTCGGCGGCGTCCTCGGCCGGCCGCATCGAGCCGCACCAGGACTCCTGCTTCGTCATGCCGTGCACAAGCACCGGGAAGGTCATGCGCATGGCGTCGGACTCCTCGTCCGTGAGCGCCTTGACTGTGACGGCCGCCGTGCCCTCCGCAACGACGCGCACGCGCCAGTCGACGCGGCGCTCGCCGGCGGCCGCCACCTCGACGTCCACGGTGGCCGGGCTGCCGTCCATCAGCGCCAGGTGCTCGGGCGGCACCTCCAGGCTGACACGGGCCGTCTTGGCGGAATCGAGGTAGTTGTGGACGTTTGCGCTCAGGACGACCTCGTCGTACTCCAGGAAGAAGCGCGGCGCCTGCAGCCGTACGATCAGGTCCTTGGTCGTCACGGCCTCCGTGGACGCCTGGCCGACGCGGGGATCCCGTCCCACGGCCCAGGCGTTGACCTTCCAGGTCGTAAGGTTCTCAGGCATCGCGAACGTGACCTCGGCTTCACCATCCGGGCCGGTCAGGAGGGAGGGGGTCCAGAAGGCCGTGTCGGCGAAGGCCTCGCGCACCTGGGGGGCGACGAACGCCGCGTCCTCCGCCGCGCCCCCGTCCGCCGCGCCGGGCGCGGGGGCCGCGGCCATGGGCGCACCCTCGGCCATGTCCGCCGCCTCCGCCGCCAGCGCCTTGGGCATGCCGCCACCGCCTCCCAACATGGCCCGGGAATAGGCGATACCCCCGCCGCCGGCCAGATTCCGGAACTCGGCGTCGGTCAGCCAGGCCCAGCCCTCGACCTGCGGGCTCCATGTGCCCTGCCAGGCGGGCGGCAGGGGGTTCAGACTCTCGAACGGACGGAGCACGTAACCCCAGGCCCCGAACCGTTCCAGAAGGTTCGTCCTCATCAGAGACGTGTGGCTGCGCACCTGTCCGTGGAAGAACGTGCTGATGACGGGCGCGTATTCCGGCTGGATGGCGAGCACCGAGCGGTCGAAGGCGCTCAGGACCATCTGGACGTCCGCCGGCTCGCCGTCGGGGCCGACCGCGCGCACGCGAACCCGCGCGTCCTCGCCGGGGGCGTAGCGGGGTTTGTCGGTGTGGACCTCGATGTTCAGAACCGCATCCTGCGGCGGCACGCAGATACGCTCCGCCTGCTGGTGCACGCGCAGGTCGCTCACCAGGCACGCCTCAACGAAGGTGTTGGGGCGGTGGGCTTCCTTGATCGGCACGTCGACGACGGTGTGGCCGGCCGGCAGGTGCAGCAGGCGGTAGCTGAGCAGGGAGCCTTTGTCGACGGCGTCGGCGAACAGCACGTAGCTGTCCGGCCGGCGGGTGTTGATCATCAGGCGGCAGACGTCGCCCGGCTCGTAGGTGCGCTTGTCCGTGATGAGTTCCAGGTCGTTGAAGCGGTAGAGGCGGCCGTCGAAGTCGCGGCCGCAGACCCACACCAGGCCGTAGCCGGTCACCGTGCCGCCCCACTCGTCGGGTGCCGCGAAGGCGATCTTGAGCTGGTCGCTCCGCTCGTGGCGAAGGCGGAAGCTCAGCTCGCCCTGTCCGTCGGTGGAGGCCGTCCAGCGGTCCAGCTCCTCCTCCGCGATGTGGCCGTTGTCGGGGCCTCCGAAGACGACGCGGGAGACGGTCAGCAGGCCCTCGGCCTGCACGGGCCGGTCGTCCGGCGTCAGGCAGCGCACGCGGATCACCATCTCCTCACCGGGCCGGTAGTAGCCGCGGTCGGACTGGATCATGGCGTAGTAGGCCTGGCGGGTGACCTTCACGTCGCCTTCGCCGCTGATGACGCGCCGGCTGGCGTCGCGCACGTCCGCCTGGACGACGTAGCGGTGGTCGCGGTCCGGGTGGTCGCGCAGCGCGGGTGCCGTGTCGATGTCGATGACGAGCCGCCCGTCCTCGGCGATCGGCGATTCGCCCTCCTTGACCAGTTCGCGGACCGGCTGATAGTGGGAGTATCCCCACCACCAGGACGGCGGGCTCCAGCAGGAGCGCAGGGCGCCCCACCAGGGGAACCAGTCGTGCGCGTACCACGCCTGGCCGTAGCCCGGTCCGTAGAGCCAGTCCCAGCGGCCGGGGAAGTAGTAGCTGTGACGGTACTCCTCGCGGAACACCCGGTAGCTGACAGTGGCGTCGGTCACGGGCGCACCGAAGTAGTAACTGGCCTTGACGACCGCCTGAAGGGGCTCCCCGAGCTTTGTGTGCGTCTCGCTCGGCTCGACGGTCACCTCGAATTCCGGCTTCTTGTACTCTTCGACGCGGAAGTGCGGCCCCCCGTAGAGCCGCGTGTCGGGGACATTCAGGGTGTAGACGCCCAGCGTCGCCTCCGCGTCCAGAGTGAACTCGCCGTCCAGTCCGCCGAAGTCGTCGGTGCGCTTGTCGACTGCAAGGACCTCGTCGCCGCGCGGGTCGTACAGTGCGACGCGAAGGGCGGTCTGCGGCATGTTCTCAGGAACGCCGTTCCGCACGTCTCGGACCCAGACCTTGAAGCGCACCGTCTGCCCCGGGCGGTAGACAGGCCGATCGGTGACGAGGTAGACGAACATCCCCTCGCGCATGATCGAACCGATGCCGCTGCGCGAGAATCTCATGCCGGACCACGCGAAGCGATCGCCCGGGGTCGTGGCCAGCCAGTACACCTCGCCGCCCCGGCCGGGCTGGCGCGGCAGCACGGCCATGCCGTGCTCGTCGGTTGTCAGATCCGTGGTCGCCGTATGCCACGTCTGCCTGCGCGTCTTCGGATCGTAGGTGGTCCAGGTCTCCAGTGCGTTCATCGCCGCACCCGCGACCGGTGCGCCGGTGACGGCGTCGGCCGCGTAGCAGAGTGTGCCCTTGTCCGTCTTCTTCTCAACGAGGGCCAGGTCGTTCAGCACGACGACGGCGCGGCTCTGTCCCCGCCCGAGGGCCTCGGTGGAGCGCCCGGCGCCCGCGGCGGTCGACGGCTCCTCGGTGAAGGCGTACACGACATAGGCGCCGCGTTCCGTCAGAGGCGACCGAAGCGTCGCCTGCGCGTAGCGGTGCGTGCCGTCGTTCGGCACGGTGTCGGCCCATCGGGCCACCTCCGGGCCGAGGTGCCTGGCCACCAGGCCGCTGGCCCAGTCGGTCCCGCGCTCACGCACGAGGTAGTGGGACCACTGCCAGTGCAGCCACACGTGGCGCTGAGCATCGTCCGTCTCCTTGCGGGCCTCCTCGCGGATCTCCCGGAGCATCGCCGGCAGGTCGAAGCGGCGCGCGATGAAGTGAATGCGGTCCAGGTTGCGGTAGCTGATCTGCAGCTCGGCCGGCCGGCCGGGCGCCTGGACTCCGTTGTCGCTCAACTGCACCTGCGGCGACCGGATCTCCGCGGCCTGATCGGCCGCGTGACCGGCCCACGGACTCTCCGGGAACGCCTCGCGCAGCGCCTCGTACTCGGCCAGCGCCTGCGTGTACTGCTGGCGGCTCTGGCAGTAGAGCCCGATCGCGTAGCGCGCCTCGGGGGCGACGCCACCGGCGGCGTAGTCGCCCGCCACCGTGCGCAGCAGTCCCAACACGTCGAACGCGGGCGGCAGCTCGACCTTGCAGATGCGCCCGCCGGCCAGCACCAGGGCCTCGCCGTCCTCCAGTTCCCACGGATTGAACGAATCCAGTTCCTCCTGAAGCGGCTGGCCGGAGTTGAGCGGCTGGCCGGAGCTGCGCGCCGAACCGGTGGCGGAGTAGTAAGGGCTGGCGTAACTCCTGAGACGGTCCATGCCGAACCGCTTCCGGGCCAGCATGGCCTGCCGGTAGTAGCTCAGCGCCGTGTGCTTGCGCTCCTCCGTCCGGTCGAGCCTGCGCACCTCGTCCAGGAGGTAGAGCATCTTCTGGTCGGCCGGCGTCTGGTCGGTGTAGTCCTTGGGCAGGGAAGGGAAGACCGGCTCGCCGTCCGGCCCGATCCGGAGCCCGATCGGGCGCTTCCGGTGCATGTCCCCGTAACTGTAGCCCTCATCGAAATCGTCTTCCCCGGCCGTCACGGCCAGGAAGCCGTCGCGTTCGCCCCACCAGCGATGCCAGTACTGCGGCTGGTCGTCGTAGATCGAGAACTGCGAGAGCAGGCTGACCAGATCGAAGAGGCACTCGATCCGCTCCTCGCGCCAGGCCGGGTCGGTCCCGTCGTCATGCTGCGCATACAGATCGCGCGCCCGTTCCATGTGCGCGACGGCGAGGCGCTTGTCGTGCTGATGGCTCTGGAGGAAGGTGCCCTGGCGGTGCTCGCCGCGGTAGAACTCCCCGCCCGCGCGCGTGCCCCAGTGGGGGAGGAGCATGTAGAGGTGGCCGGCCAGGCGCTCAGCGTGCGGCTCCAGGCGCATGCCCGCCGTGCGCACCACGTAGTCCTCGGCGGCTGTGATCGCTTCGTCGTACGACTGCAGCCGCAGCCGGCTCATGATGACCCGCTCGGCGGCCAGATGCCAGTCGGCGCCCCCGGCCGCCACGAGTGCGCCGTAGGCGTCGGCCGCCTCCGCGTAGTTCTTCTGCTCGAACAGCCGGTCGGCGTCGGCCATGGACGGCGGCGCGGCCGGGGCGGCGTGCAGGCAGGTCAGGGCGACGACGGCGAGCAGTCCGGCGACGGCGATCCCCTTCGGCGGTATCCGGCGACGCATCGGCGACTCCTCATGCGAGTGTTCCCCGGCGGATGCGCGCAGCGGCGCGCAACGGCTGATGGTCAATCTACGGCATTCGACGTCGTTTGGACAACGGAAGTTCCACGAGATTCTCCCATCTTGCGTCTCGCCTTGTCGAGCGCGGGAATCGGGCATATTATGGACCTCTGCAGATGCTCTTCCACTCTTCGTGAATGCATTTCCACAATGATGAAACCCCTCCGGTTGCAGGTCATCGCGTGCGGCGTCCTCGAGGACGAACTGCACGCCGTCGCCGCACGTTCGCCCCACGACATCAAGCTGGTCCTGCTCGACGCGGGGCTGCACGCGGCGCCCGACCGGCTGCGGCTGCAGGCGCAGGAGGCGATCGACCGCGCCGCGCGCGGCGGCTGCGATGCCGTCTGCCTGGGCTACGGGCTCTGTGGGCGCGGGACGGCCGGGCTGATCGCGCGCGGGGTGCCGCTGGTCATCCCCCGCGTGCACGACTGCATCTCGCTCTTCCTTGGGAGCGCGCGCGCATACGCCGAGCAGTTCACGCGGCATCCGGGCACGTTCTACTTCACCACCGGCTGGCACCGCTACAAGGCCCACCCGGACCACGTGCGCATGGCGGCCGCGCGGCGGTTTGACCCGACGCGGCACCCGCACTTCGCGGAGTTCAGGGAGCGGCACGGGGAGGACAACGCACGGTACATCGTCGAGTTCCTGGAGAGTTGGCGGCGCAACTACCGGCGGGCGGCGCTGATCGACCACGGATTCGTGACCGACGAGCAGGAGCAGGCGACGCGCGCCGTGGCGAGCGCGGCCGGCTGGGATTACGAGCGCCTGGAGGGCAGTCTGGCGCTCCTGGAGGCCCTTGCGGGGGGCGAATGGGACGAGGAACGCTTCCTCGTCGCCCCGCCGGGGAGCCTGACCGTCGCCACGAACGACGAGCGCGTCCTGGCGGCCGTGCCGCTTGCACGGGAGGCGGGCGCGTCCGACCCGGCCGGGCCGGCCGACCCGGCCGGGCCGGCGGCCGCGACGGGCACGTTCTGGGAGGGCGATGCGCCGGCCGGGGAGCCGGAGGCGGAGGTCGGGCTCGGGATCGACGCCGGCGGCACGTTCACGGACGTCGCGCTCATGGAGTTCGCCACCGGCCGCATCCTCGGCACGGCGAAGGCGCCCACGACGCACGATGACCCCACGATCGGCATACGCAACGCGCTGGCGGCCCTGGACCCCGGCCACCGCCGGCGCGTCGGCTACACCTGCCTCTCCACCACGCTGGCCACGAACGCCATCGTCGAGGAGCGCGGGTGGCCCGTGGGTCTGCTGCTGATGCCGTACCACGAGGGGCACGCCGAGCGCGTGCACCCACAGATGGTGCGCGCACCACTGGTGCGCTGCCTGGGGGCCCGGATGAACATCCACGGCGAGCCCGAGCAGGCCGTGGACGAGGCCGAGGTGCTCGGTGCGGCCGAGGAACTTGTGGAGCGGGGCGCGGCGGCGTTCGCCGTCAGCGGCTACGCGGCCGTGCGCAACCCCCTGCACGAGCAGCAGGTCAAACGCCTCCTGCGCGCGCGCTTCCCCCTGCCCGTCGTGTGCGGCCATGAGCTGTCGGACCGCCTGGACTTCGCGGCGCGCGCCCGTACGGCCGTCCTGAACGCCCGCCTGCTGCCGGTGATCGACGGCCTGATCGCGTCCGCCCGCGCCGTGCTGAGGGAGGCGGGGATCGGCGGGCCGCTGTTCGTCGTGCGCGGAGACGGTGGCGTGATGGGCGCCGATGCCGCCCGCGAGCGCGCCATCGAAACGGTGCTGAGCGGGCCGGCGGCCAGCGCCGCCGGGGCGCGCTTCCTGACCGGGAGCACCGACGCGCTGGTGCTCGACATGGGCGGCACCACGACCGACGTCGCCGCGCTGTCCGACGGCATCCTGCGCCTGAGCGCCGAGGGAGCGCGCGTCGGCGGGCAGCGCACGAGCGTGGCCGCCGCCGACATCCGGACGGCGGGGCTGGGCGGCGACAGCGCCGTGCGGCCCGCCGCGGGCGGGCGCGTGCGGCTGGGGCCCGAGCGCGTCGTGCCGCTGTGCAGCCTGGGCGCGCAGTGGCCGCAGGTGGCCGCCGAGTTGCTGGCCGGGTCCGGCGCGCTTGATGCCGCCGGCCGGACGGGCCTGCCCGAGTTCTACGTCCTGGCCGGTTCGGCGCAGGGGCATCGGCTGGACGCGCAGGAGGAGGCGATCGTTGCGCGCCTGGCCGAGCGCCCGCGCAGTCGGGAGGATCTGGCCGCCGCCTGCGCGCTCACGGCGCCGGAACTCCTCCGGACGGCCCGCCTGGAGCGCGCGGGCCTGGTGCGCCGCGCGGGTGTGACGCCCACCGACGCGCTGCACGTCCTGGGCGTCTACCGGGCGTATGACGAGGAGTGCGCGCGGCGGGGACTGGAGGCCTTCGGGGCGCTCATGGGCGTGTCGGCGGTGGAGGCGGCCGAACGGATCCGCCGGGAGGCCGAACGCCGGCTCGCGCTGGCCGTCGTGCGGTGCGAACTGAGCGACGCCGGGCACGAGGCCGGGGCGATCGAGGCGGCCGAGGCGGTCCTGGGCGGGCTCGGCGAATCGGGGGGGAGCGAAGCGTTCCGGCTCCGCTGGGAGCAGCGCCGGCCCGTGATCGGCATCGGGGCGCCGGTGGGGGCCTTCCTGCCCGGCGCGTGCCGGCGCCTGGGCACGACGCCGCGTGTCCCGGAGCATGCCGAGGTGGCCGGCGCCGTCGGGGCGGCCGTCAGCCGGGTCATCGT